>Ga0075364_10000172_pt1 | contig 28951 bp, 20 predicted proteins | sample EndMetdeltDD1764_FD_71517 | JGI IMG/M metagenome (GOLD analysis project Ga0075364, IMG submission 71517) | Populus endosphere microbial communities from Tennessee, USA - Endosphere MetaG P. deltoides DD176-4 | ecosystem: Host-associated > Plants > Roots > Endosphere | place: USA: Tennessee... | reverse complement strand
ACCATCGGTCGATCCATCATCAACAATAATGACTTCTTTTTCGACGCCAACAAATTTTACTTTCGCAACTCGTTCGAGGATTGAAGCAACTGTTTTCTCTTCATTATAAACAGGGATGATAATTGATAACTTCATGAATTGTAATTTTTTAAAATCGTCGTGTCACTCTTAACGAAAAGTTTTTGTGCAGTTTGTCTTGATTGCATAACTTTTGGGAAACGCATAAGAGCAAGATAAAATCCTGAAAAGAAAACCCAATCGCCGGAGAGGAATGCTTTAACAAAATAGTAAGGAAGCCAAGCAATATGAGAAAGCAATAAATGTGGCTCGGTAATGTTTTTCCAGACAAAAGTAAATTGATTTCGGTAGGTAATTTTTTTAACGAGATCTGACTTAAATTTACTTTTGATTGCACCTTTTTCATGTTCATGCGTTACAACACTCTTGGGTTCAAAAATTGTTTTGTATCCTGATTTTATCGCTCGATAGGAAAGATCAATATCTTCCCAATAAAAAGGGTTATATAAAGGATCTAAGCCCTGGAGTTTGTCCCATGCACTTTTTCGGAAAGCACCGCTACCACCACTAACCCATAACGTATTTTGTTTATCCAACTTACCAGCTTGGTGTGTCAAGAATCCTCGCTGCCATTTCCCTACTCCCCGCCCTCGCAGAACTGTTTTTCCCTCTTCGATACTTTCATCCATACAGCCAATGGCAAAAACTTGCTCATCCTCAAAATGTTTCAATAAGGGTTCAAGAAATCCTTTGTGAGGAATCACATCTGAATTAAGCAGAATTAAGACGTCACCTGTTGCCAGCTTTACACCTCGATTTACATTCTTGGAAAACCCGCCTTCATTTTTATTTTTGTTATCAACAGTTTTTCCGACAATATGTTTTTCTTTGATACTCGAGATAAATGAGTGAATCACGTCTTTTGAATTATCTGTGGAAGGATCGTTGGGGATAATTATTTCAATCTTGCCTTTTTTATAGTCTTTGAGTGCGTCAAGAACTTTTGGTAAGTTCTCTTTGAGTAAGTTTTCGCCATTGTAGTTTGGAATAATAACACTTATATTCATAAATTCTTCTCTTATTATAACAGGGAATTATAAAATAATACGGTATGTTTTCCTGCTGGAATGATAATGCCGCGGAAATTATAATTTGTTCGATAAATCTTGAGCTCCTGACACTCACTGTTTCCCTGAAAGCAGACTTTCGCGTGCCAGGTAGGATAATATGCATCCATCAACACCAAAAATGCCTGCTTCTCTGTATTGGTAGTAACGGTAATCTCATTATCTGTATAATCGGTAATCGTTGCAACCCCTTTACCAAAGTTTGTTGGCCCCTCCCAATCTTCAACAATTGCCGTAGACAGTAGATCAATCTTAGAATCAAAAAGAGCATTAATCGCTTGTTGTTTATCTGAAACGGCGTGGATCTTTTCTACAAAAAATGCTCTCGGAAAAGCCTGCTTATTTTTATACACGGTTACCTGTCCTTCTGTAAATACCTTTTCGAACTTTGGTGATGAAATTTCCGAAAGACTTACAACATAACGAACTCCCAGCAGATCAATTAACCGAGATTTTGTATTGTGTGGCGTAATGATTCTGTTAAAGCCGAAAGGAGGTGAAATATCTGGTTTATTTCTCTCCATTGCGGCCATCAGTTCACCATATCTCCTCACATATAACGGATCATAGCCATCAAGACTTTGTAAACGGTACATGATCGAAAAATTAGGTGGCAATATTTTAGAATCAGTCGTCATAATACGAAATTGTCCTGGCTGCTGTTGGAGATATGTTATCGATTTTGTCGATGGGAAGAGATACTCTTTATTGGTAAACGGGGTGAATTTATCAGCAAAACGCAGTAGATCCAAAGCTGTAAGCATAAGTAATAAACACAAAATAACGAATTGCGCTTTTTTTTGTTTGATAAAAATCGCGAGGATAATACCTAACGAGGTAAACGCAAAAACAACCGTTGGGAAAAATAGATTTCGTTTAGCAACAGATATATTTTCTGGAGAGATTAATGAAACCATTTTGTTACCGACCAAAACGTATCCCCACAGAAGTAAAAAGAGTAGCCCAATACCAGCAAGCGGCCAAAGCATTTTTTTCTTCTGTTGAGAGCGGAGAAAATAATCAAGACCAAGAGCAGCCAAAATAGCTAAGGCAAAATCGGTGACGACAAGAAGACGTGTGGGTTGTGATGTTGAAAGAAACGGAATATGGAATTGATAAGGAAGAAAGGCAAGAAATGTCGGCAAAGCAAAAATAAGCGAAAGTACAAAGAGTAGGCCAATAAACAACGTTTGCTTATCTCGTCGATATCCTAACGCAAAGAACGCCAGGATCAAGGGGAATATGCCAACGTAGCCCACCAGTTCACCATAATTCCAGACGCCCCAATAATTAAGCGTCGTGGGATTACCAAAAAAATCAGGAGCGATAAATTGAATCAGATGTTGCCATGGGACAAACCATCCTGCTGTCTGAAAAGGAATTTGATCAACATCACGAGCGCTCTGTAAAATAAACTGCAATGTAGGATACCATTGTAGTGCGGTAATTAGTCCAAAACAAAAGAGAAGGAATAAAAAAGTAAAAAGGGTTTTCTTTCGTTTGCCAGATAACCACCACTTGGCAAAAAAATGTGCGACGGCAATAAGTGAAACATAGGAGAATAATTGCAGATGTCCAGCAAAGAATGCAGCAATCAGCGAGAAAAGGAAAAGACAACACCACAACAGATAGTTTTTAGACTTTGTTTTATCAACTATCTTATCGAGCGAAAGTAGTAACATTGGTAGCCAAAGTACCACATGCCCAATGACTCCCCATTCAAGCCAAGCAATAGAGAACCCCGAGAAAGCAAAACAAATACTTCCAAGCAAAGCTGGCAATGATGAAAGCTTGAGATGCCGTAAATAAAGATAGAGAAAAATTCCTCCCAAGATGGGTTGCAGAAGAATAAATAAACTCCAAGCAAAAGAGAACGGCAGTAAGAAAAAGAGGAAATTAAATGGATAGAACGCTGCTGTTTGGAAATTGGCAAGCAACGGGGTACCAGCAAAATTGTAGGGATTCCAAAGTGGCAACATACCCTGTTTTTCTTGGGTGATGGCAAGGGATCTCCATGGATATTGTTGCCGAACGGGATCAGTAATTAAAAAGTTTTTATAAGGGATTCCATTGGGATAATCCTTTGCATACAAGTCACGAAAAGGATGATAAAGCCCAACAATGGTATCTGATGGAATAGGTAAATTGTTATTTAGGAAAAAAGGTCGAAAGAAAAATACCACAGTAAATAAAAAGAAAGCGATAGGTACAATGGATTTTTTCATCATTACTTTTGTATTAAATGAGAGATCTCTGAACAAAATCTTTCTTTACTAAAATCTTTCGCCCTAATCTGTGCTTGTTCAGATAAGCTCTCCCATACTTTTTGATTATCAATTAATCTTTTTGTTTTTCGTCGTAATTCATCAAGAGTATTCCAGAGGAGCCCGTCTTTATCTTCCGTGATGATTTCTTTTTGTCCCCCTGCATTAATAACAACAGGGACAGCACCCGCACCCATTGCTTCAACCGTTGAAATACCAAAATGTTCAGCAAATTCTGGATGCGCTTTAAGGTCTTCGCCAAAACCTGAAGCATGCCAATAGATTTTTGCTTTATTAAATACTTCCCATAATGATTGATTGGATTTATTTATGAGAAATTCAATCGGATAACCTTGCGCTGTTTTTTTTAGTTGATCGAAGATTGCTTCATCTTTTGGATGTAATGCTGTCGCGATAACAAATTTCCAATCCTTCAGATTGTGATCAATCATCGATTTGAACGCATCTATCATAACTGCTTGTTTTTTATAATCCTCAACTCCCACATTCTTCGGACGGAATCTGCCGACATGCAAAATAATATTTTCTTTTTTTGTTGGCTTCTGATTGACCGTAACCGGAGGGTATAAAACAATCGATCGAACCTTTGGGAAAAGTTTTTTATTTAGATTTGCCGTAAATTGTGAATTATAAATAATGCCATCAACGCGGGAGAGTTTGAGTTTTGCTTTCAGAGAAGAATAATCAAGAGACTGCAAGGGCTGTTGGATATGAATAAACAGTTTCTTTGAGAATATGAGCGGAATGCTTCCATCACTGAGATAGATAATTACATCGTATTTCTTTGTTTCCCCTGCTCTTTCGAAAAAACTTACTTTTGGTGAAAAAATATTTTTGCGGCGAGTTATTCCTTTAAGATCAAGCGAGAATTGCTCCGTAACTTTAGCAAGATCCCCATCATTATCCCAAAACACCGTCACATCATGTTGCTTTGCTAAACATTCGGCAAGAGTCATCATATATTTCTCTCCCCCGCCTACATCATCAAGATAAGGATCATAGATGCCAATCTGCATGCTTCAATTTTACCAACTTTTTTATCCTCTTGCATACTCAATAACCAGATGCTAGTATTATTTGGCTATGGGAAACCCTCCTCCTTCATTTATTTTCTTTGCTTATGCCCTTCTTATCTGGACAATAGTGTGGAAAGGATTAGCTCTTTGGAAAGCAGCTCATCATCAACAAAAAAATTGGTTCATTGTTATTCTCTTATTAAATCCACCTATTTTAACGACGCTTGGGATTGTTGAAATCGTCTACTTATTCAAATTCGCGAAAAAACCAATGACGCTTGAGGATATAAAAAAGTGGTTTACCAAAACATTTTCTGGAAGAGTTTAATGTGATTCAAACTTCTTTTGCTGCATCTCCCACAATCTCGCATACGTAATAAACATACTAAACGATTGATAGATACTCTCAATTAAGCCAGCAGTGCCTGCTTTGTATCCTTTTTGTTTGACGTAAGAATCATAGAACGCAGTCAACATAACGCGGAAGAACCGCCACCAAGTCATTCGTGGATGATCAGCTCGGAGACGAAGTTCTGCTTCAATCTTTGACCACTGAATCGTCTTGGCGACCATTGAAGTAAGATCTTGATGCGTATAATGAGAAAGATATCCCCTCAAATTTCCGATCGGACCGTCGACCACGGGCGATTCATGGACTTCACCCTTCCATTCCGTCAAAGATGTCTTTTTAAAGAGCCGTTCTAATTTTTCAATATTTGGCCATTCGTGTTTGCCCAAATAAAAATTCTTTCGTGATACTCGATACGCAACGAACTCGCTGAGATTTTTGCTGGAGGTTTTTTCCTGAATATCTTCTGCCAGTTCTTTTGTGACACGCTCATCAGCATCAATATAGAACACCCATTTCCCTTTTGCTTTTTTGAGGCCGTAGTTTCGTCTCTCGGCAAAACTTCGTGAGATAAGCGTAAACACTTTTGCACCCAAATGTTGAGCAAGATCAACTGATCTATCTGTCGATCCATCATCAATGACAATTACTTCATCACAAAACGATACAGAATCAATACAATCTGCAAGCAAAGTTTCAACATTTTTCGTGAGAATAACCGCTGATATTTTTGTCATATTAGTTACTGAAGAAGCGTCCTTTGCCGAACTTCCCTAAATAGAAATCTTGTATAGCAAGTTTTTGTTTGGGTCTCCCAGCAAAGAGAAGTCTTATGCTTTGGCGTAACAAAGCAAATCTGGTACGAGTTGGTGCGTAAGTAATACCAAACAACATTTGGTTACGGGTAATAAAATAATCTTGCAAGACATTACCATTCCCTGCTCCCCCGCTGGATGCAGCGTTTACATGGGTCAGGACAGCAGATGGCACATAATAAATAGAGTAACCAGCTTGCTGAATTCGTTCATTAAGATCGGCATCTTCATAATATAAAAAATAGCGATCATCAAAGAGACCAACTTTTTCGAGTACTTCTCGTTTAAACAGCATGCAGCAACCGGTTGCAAACGTTATCTGCTCTGTTTGGTCATATTGTCCATGATCGACTTCATCAACTCCTCGATGCACACTTTTGACGTTTGCCCAATCAGTATATCCTCCGGCATACCAAAAGACTTTCCCAAGCTCATCTTTCTTGTAGCGGTCTTTATGAAATTCATGCCCTTTGGCAAAATAAATCTTTGGGGTCGTGACACCAATTTCTGGGTTACTCTCAAGAACCTTCAACAAACTTGTCAATAATTCAGGATGTACAATCGTATCATTATTGACACACAGAATATAATCAGCACCTTGCTCTAATGCTTTTTCCATCCCGATATTGTTGCCACCGGCAAAGCCCGTATTGATTTCAGAACGAATAATGGTAATATACTTTTTTTGTTCTTCTTTGTTTAAGGTAAAAACTTCCTTTGAAGCATTATCGACCACGATCACGTCAAACGTAAAACCTGGCGTTTTGAGTTTTTCTAGTGACCTGAGAAATGCCTTCGTGTCATCTTGCGTATTATAATTTAAAGTGACGATAGTAACTTTTTTCATAATTTTCTTTTTACTTTAAGCAATATTCTTTTTAAAGTATTTCTTTCTTCTTCAAGCCGTTTAGTATTTACCCAATATTTCACTTCTCGTCCTGCGTCTTGGACATCATGTCCAAAAGATTGTAAACCAGCCGGCCTCTCGTCAACAAATTTCTTTTTCTCCCAAAGATAGGCAAAGATGGTGAAATGATAAACACTCATCAATATGGCAAGCATTAAGCCATGAAAGCCATCTTTATATCCTTCCCGGGCAAAATACCTGCTCAAGAACTCTTTGAGTGGGAAACGCACTGCATCGCGATAATCAAACGTATATCCCTTTTGTGCAATCTCTGCTGCTTCTTGTGCAGCATACACTTCCAGATTCTTATGCAAGAATTGACCAATTGTATCATAGTTATGATGGACAATCGCGTTTTCTTCACCGGTAAGAGAGAGTAAATTCCCTTCTGTTTGGGGCACACTATGAATTTCGTTCTTCCAGGTCACTGTGCCTTTTTTGAAAAATCGGATTAAATGATCGGGCCACCACCCACTATGTTGAATCCATTTACCAAAGATCATATTTTTTCTTGGGAGTGAAACGATGGAGACTTCGGGTTTTTCGACAATGAGTGATTGCAGTCGCTGAGCAAGATGAGCTGGGATTTCTTCATCGGCATCAACAATAAGAATCCAATCTCCGGTCGCCTTTTTAATCGCGAAGTTTCGTGCTGGTTCTACGTAACCTACTTGTTCGTGAAGAAAAACATTTGACGTAAACTTTTTGGCGAGCTCGCGAGTTTTATCAGTCGAGTGCATATCGACAACGACAATCTCATCTGCCCATTTCACTGAATTGAGGCATCGAACAATATTCTTTTCTTCATTAAATGTATTAACTACAACAGAAATTTTTGCCATATTATTTTTTTAAACTCGCAATGATTGTCTTGGCATCAGCAATGATTTGATTTCTTCCCAAGGCAAACATCGCGGCAAAGTAGACAGCCATACCAACACCTATCATAACAAATACCATGATCAAATTGGAAACGACCACGATACTAAGCGTATACAAGACAACTCCCATAATAAGAGAGGCAATTGTAGGAGCAACAAGTGCCCGAGTAAGATTGAAGGCAACATGTTTTCTTACGAGGTAAACAACCCCGACAACAGAACAAGAAATTATGGCAGAAGCTATCCCCACACCATTAAATCCATAGATATACATGGCAATAGGCGTCAGCACCCATGTCGTAATTGTCCAAAAGACCATCAGATACAGCGTGACTTTGACTTTGCCGATCGCATTGAGGGCGTTTGTTAATGGCGTCGAAACTGAAGAGAGTGCGGCGGTGATTGCAAAGAAGCCCAAAGAGACAACGGCTGGTTCCCATTTCTGATACTTGGGAACAAACTCGATGAAATAAGGAGCAAGGACGGCAAGACCAACGAGCGCTGGGAAAACGAGAAAGACGGTTGCAAAGATAGCTTTCTCAATTGCTTTTCCTAAATGAGTGGGCTCATGAGCAAGACGTGAAAAAGAAGGAAACGTAATCCGAATCATGTTATCCATAATCAATCGCAGTGGCGTGAATGCCCATTTTTGCGCAAATGCCACGTAGCCCACTTGATCCAAAGGTAATGCCCTTCCCAAATAGAGGATTAAGAGATCGTCTTTGAGAAGTGCGAGAAAACTATTTGATTGAAATGGAATCCCAAAAGAGAGTAAACGCTTAGCAGTCACTTTGGAAAAGCCAAATCCTATCTTCCAAGGCGCGATTACATAGATCGCAATAAGTCCTGCAAATCCGCGTGCCAGCACTGCATAGGCATAACTCATTATCCCAAAGCCTTTGATTGCCATGATTAAGACGATGCCATTGAAGACAATCTCTTCGATAATTTGCGGGATGACCAATTTATCAAATTTTAAATTCCGCTCAAGAATAATGGAGGGAATTGTTTTGAGAGACGAGAGGAAAAAGGCAAAGACGAATGCTTGGAAAAGAAAAACCCCATTTTTATCGAGATGATAAAATCCCCCAATCCATTGCGCAGAAAATAAGGCAACAATGACCACGGTGATGACCAATGCTTGTTGAATTGTAAACGTTGTTTTTAATTCTTCATCCGTAATCGGTTCTTTTTTCTGAATAAGAGCTGCGGCAAGTCCAATATCTGAAAAATAGGACAAGAAAGCAATTGAAGCAGAGACGATATAGAAAACACCAATCTCTGACTGTTTAAGCAAGGCAAACAGTAAGGTGAAGACGGCAAATCGGATGATTTGGATCACAAAGGTTCGTGAGACTAAAGCGAAGACACCGTGGATTGACCTTCGGGTAATTGTCGCGATATCAAGTTCTTCCATAATGTAAATCGTACCATAGTATGAAGCTTTCGAGAACAGCCCGCATGATGACCGGAAAATTTGCCCCACTTTGGTGGCCACGCTTCCGAGCATAATGCGTGACACCAACTTCATCGATGATCATCTTTTTTCTTTTTGCTTTGGCAAGGATTTCTGTCGTAATCATCGCACCTTCTGAACGTAATGGCAACAGCTTATCAACTGTTTCTCTCTTAAACATCTTAAACCCACAATCAATGTCGCGGAAAGAGAATCGAAAAAGGATGAGATCCCATACTTTTAAGAGGTTCATAAGGAGTAATCGCTTAAATAATTTTTGATCGCGCCTTTTTGTTCGAAATCCAATTACCATATCCGCTTTATCAATTTTTTCTAAAAATTTTGTCACTTCGCCAAAATCAAATTGGGCGTCACCATCAACAAACACAATCAGCTTGTACTTTGCATGAGTAAAACCACTCGTTAATGCTGCACCATATCCTCTATTTGGTTGATGTGAAATAATTCGTAAGTGGTCGTCTGTTTGTGCAAGCTTCGCGGCAATCGCTCGTGTCTTATCAGAAGAACCATCATCTACCATAATAATTTCCCATTTTTTTGCGACTTGCTTAGCGATTGGGATTGCGGTTGTGATTACTTTTTCGATATTATCTTCTTCGTTCCAGAAGGGGAAAAAAATGGAGAGTTCAGGTACTTTTTTTTGTTTTTGCATGAGCGCGTTCCTTTCTTTGTGTGATGATTATACCAAGAAGTAGAGCTAAAACTCCAGTAAGAGATGCGATATTTGCCAATACTTCTATTGGCGTTTGAATAAAGGAAACGGTCAACACATGTTTTCCCGCAGGGACAGTAATATAGAGTCCTCTATTGAAAACAGAGTACCCAACTTTTTCTTTATCAATAAATACTTGCCATGCCGGGAAATAGGCAACAGCAAGTGACGCACGTGTTTTATTGGGCGTATCAATAAGCGCAGTAATTTCATGCGTCTTTGTTTGTAATGAAACAATTCGCGCTTTTGGATCTTGAAGTGTTATTTTTTTTGTCGGAACTTCTGATTTTTTTAAAGGTTTTTTAAAATCGCGTGGCAGATATTCGTCGGATATTTTCGACGTTTTCCACGTGAGCACATCACTATTGGTATAATGCGCTGCGGTTTTGGGAAGCATCGATTGTGGGACAAACAAGCCAGCATTTAAGATAAGAATCCCTCCAATAGTGATCCCACTTATTCCGTAAACTGCGAAACGATTTATTTTTGTTTGCAACACAAAGAAGCTGGCCCCTGCTAAGAACGACATAAAGAATGAAACCAAAAGTAAAAATCGCCAAGGGAACTGGAAATAAGCCATTTGAGAGAACGCATTCCAGAGAAAAGCAGATTCACGAAACATTAAGAGCACAGAAAGAATCAGGAAAACTAAAAAAGTAGCAGCGATGATAAACTTCGATCGTTGTCCTTTCCAGAGAAAAGCCAATGCCATGAGCGCAAATATCGTAAGTGCAAGATGCATTTTTCCGATTTTGAAGGACATGCCATCAACACATCCAGCAACAGAGCCACCAAATCCCCAAGGACTATTGAGTAATTGTGACGGACAGACAAAATGAAGATTCACATCTGATTTCCCACCAACGACAGACAAGACATTGGTATAATGCATTTCTTGCAGCGTTGGTAACCAATAAAAAGCTGAAAGGATAATACCAAAGAATAACGGAAGAAAAAGAAAAAATAATTGCCGTTTTTGTTTATCTTTTCGAACGAGCATCAAGAAGATAAGTGCAGTTGCAAAAAGGAATGGTGTTACCATCATTGCCGTTAAGTTGTGTGAAATAATGATTCCGGCATAACCAATTGCTCCAATTGCCGTCCATAACCAAAGTAAATAATTGCTTGAATGTTTATGAGTTAGGAGAACAAAGAGTTTGTAGAGCCCTAAGAATATTAGTGGCAGAAATGCATATGCCCAAAATTCAGCAACTGCTCCCCGAACATAAATATTAACTGCATGGTAAGGTGCATAGACATACAGCAGCCCAGAGACAACACCCCCAACTTCTCCCCAGAACTCACGAGCTAAGAGATACATAAAAATTCCAGAAAGAACGACACCGAGAATCATCATCAATTTCGTCGCTGTAAGGGCATCAAGACCAGACAATGAAATGAATCCTCCCACATAATAAGCAAAAGGTGCGTAGAAATTAAAAATAGGATAACCATAGTTATATCCCAGGTCTGAAACCCAACGAACCGGAAACTGTCCATCAGCAAGTGCTTGTTTCATTTCAAAGACACGAGAAACTTGGGTATCATCATGCATTGGAAAAAATCCTGGAAGGAATAATGGTTTGATTGCAAAAATTGATAAAACAATCAGGATCAGTATGGGTAAAAACTTTTTTATTTTATTCATGTCCTTTTTTCTTTTTTATAAACGCAAGACTTAACAAACAGATTATACTTACGAGCGAAACAATATCACTAAACAATCGCATCGGTGTTTCTCTAAACGATACATCAATATGATGTTTTCCATCCGGAACGATAATCTCCATGAGTCCCTTTGCGTTATTATACGAAATTTTTGTCTCTTTGCCATCAAGCATTGCATACCAACCTGGCCAATAGATAGTATTAATTCTCATTATCGTCTCATTGGAAGAATTTACATCAAATGATGTACGAGTTGTTGTGGTGAGAATATTATCAATCTTCCCCTTTCCATTAAGAATCTCCACTTTATTTTCAGCACGACTATATGATTTTTCTTTCACCCACACCGGCAGATATTCGTCTTGTATCGTAGTCGTTGCATCATTGGCATGGTAAAATCCAGCATCTTTGTATGGTTGAACCTCCGGTGTTGCGACAAGTAAAGGATAACTTGAGAAGAGCAAACTGGCCATAATAAAGATGGCTACAGCAATCTTTTGCCGTAAAGGGAACAGAGAAACACTGCATGCTGCTAAAAAGGCACTACAGAGAGTTGTTATTGATAAAAAGCGAAAAGGGAATTGTACAAATCCAACCGGAAGTATTTTCCAAAGTGAAGAGCTAAGTGGTATGGCGAGGAACAAAGATCCGAGACCAAGTAATAAGATAAGCAACGTCAAACGATGCTTTTTCATATCTATTTTTTTTGTGACGATAAGTATTACTGTCAACAGAAGAACAACAAATGTGGAATACCCAATAAGAGCCATTGACGCAAAATAGTGCTGCCAATTAGCAACTGCAGTTTGGGGAAAGACGGTAAATTGCAATTCATGCAATGCCGGAATCCAGAAAAAAGCCGACAAACCAAATCCAAATAAAAGCGGGAGCATCCGTTTAAAATCTTTCTTTTTTGCTACCGAGATATTCAGCAATAAATAACAAACAATAAATCCACCAAAGAGAAGACCCAACGTATTATGTGAAATGAGTAAAATACCAATTCCAAGCGATGACCAAACGAGATTTTTTCGTTCAAGCTGCCAGAGAATAAATGGTGCAATGGCAAGCGCAAGCAGCTCCCCCACCGATCCCCTCGTTACCAAATCATAGAGATGATACGGGGTATAGACATACACGATGGCTCCGACAAAAGCAGCAAATTTGTCAAAAAACTTGCGCACCCAAAGATAAAAAAATACACCAGATAAAAGCATCGATGCTCCAAGAATGATTTTGATGCTTTCAATTTCATCGAATTTGAGCAGTCGTAATGGTTCGGCAAGATATAAAAATCCTGGGTATAAAAATGTTGAGACAGGATATCCGTATTCATGATTAAGTCTTCCCAAAAATCTTACCGGCAATTGTCCATCGCGGAGTGTTTGATGAAACGCAGACGAACGGATAATCATCGACTCTCCATCATCCGTTACAAACATACCTGTTGGAAAAAGCGACCAAATTGAAGGAATGGATACGAAGAGCAGTAATAATATGATGAAAAATCTCCTCTTCATTTTCTTTTATTGTATCATTTATTTCTCAAATGAAAATCTATCACCCATGATATAATCTCTCTATAGTAGAATAAGATGAAGTTTCTCAAAAACAAACGGTTGTTACTCATTGTTGTTGGAATGATACTCGTGATCGGTATTATTTTCAGTATGACAATTATCAAGAAGACAAAGAATGCTTCTGTTACTAATGCGTTTGCACCGACACCCACTGCTGTTGTAACCCCAACAACATATAAAAAAATTCCACCTTCTAATCTAGATACGTCTTCTTGGAAAGAATTTTCAGATAAAAAGCTTGGCTTTTCTCTCAAATATCCACCTGAGGTTATTATTGATGCAAGGCAAACATCACAAGGTCGACTGACGGTCTTTATTTTTGAAGATGATAAAAATAAATCTCTTCCCGGAAAAGTAACGTCTTTTTATATTGCAGATACGCATAAAAAAGGCATTGATGGATTTACGGCGTTTAGTCGAAGTGATTGTGGAAGTAAATGTGACGTTTCATATAAAAAGACTGATTGGGTTAATGTAAACAATGCTTACGGTGTAAAAAATCCTCTCCCAAAAGATAACAATAACTATTATCTAACCGATAAAAAACAGACAGGTACCGTTATTAATATTTATATCGGCGGGTATACAAATAAAAAAGATAAGGCTGTCCAAGATAAAATTACTACCTTTGAGGAAATGATCAAAACGATTACGTTTGACCGCTAAGATTTACTCTTTGATTATTGCACCTTTACACTAGTGATATCCACCGTGAACGATCCGCTATTCCAGAATCTCGCATGCAGATTGGTGACGGACTGATTAAGATTTAGACCAACATTAGCATCCCCCACTTTATGGAAACTACTTAATGGAATGGTAATTGTTTGGGATGCGTTTAGACCATTCTGCGTTCCAAAGAGGGTGATGTTTGCTACTCGCCAATCATTGTTCTGAACAAAGATAATTGAGGCTTCATCATCTCCGCTCCCAAAACTTGTGCCATGCATATTAAATGTTACTTGCACTGATGTTTTACCAGACAACGTGTTTGTTGCAATTGTTTTATCTTCTTCATCTGAGCCATTGTTCCCTCCCAATGTCCAAGTTGTTCCCAAGATTTCTGTCCATGAACTAGACGGCGTTGGGGTAGGGGTTGCTGTCGGCGTTGAAGTAGGAGTTACTGTGGGAGTAGCAGTTGGCGTTGGCGTAGACGTTGGTGTCGCGGTAGCGGTAGGAGTGGGGGTTGGATTGCCACCAGATGAGATAACTTTGACACTCGTAATATCAACACTAAACGCTCCACTATTCCAAAATCTCGTGTGCAGATTGGTGACGGACTGATTAAGATTTAGGCCAACATTAGCATCCCCTACTTTATGGAAACTGCTCAGAGGAATGGTGACAGTTTGTGATCCGTTCAGACCGTTCTGAGCGCCAAAATTCATCAGGTTTGCAACTCGCCAATCGTTATTTTGAACAAAGATAATTGAGGCTTCATCATCTCCACTGCCAAAAGAAGTTCCGTGAAGATTAAAGGTTACTTGCACAGACGTCATTCCCGAGAGTGCATTTGATGCAATTGTTTTATCTTCTTCATCAGATCCATTATTGCCCCCGAGTGTCCATGCCGTTTCCAAAATTTCCGTACCTGCTGAGGTAGTAGGTGTTGGCGTCGCAGTTGGAGTTGGTGCTGACTCTGATGATGACGTCAGGGCATGTGCACCCGCATTTTGTCCATAGGTGTAATCGGTTGCATTGCCCGCATTGATAAACTTCGTGAGATTGCCAATCGCATTGTATTGATACGAGTAATTAAATCCGCCTGATTCTGAAGCACTGGTTAATCTATCAAGATCATCATAACCAAACGTTTGGGTTTTACTAAGAAGATTATTGGCAATAGTTGAGACATTCCCAACACTATCATAGGTGTAATTCATGTCTTGAAGAGCAGGATCGCCCTGAGCTTGCCGAAGGGTTTGAATTCTACTCAAACGGAAATCAGTGGTGTTGTAGGTATAGTTTGTCGTCAATCCATTGGCAAAATCTTTTTTGATTATCTTCCCTTGAGCATTATAATCCACGTTGCTGAGAAGACCTGTAGCTGAATTTATTTCACCTTGGGGATTAAAGGCATAGGTGAGTACTTCTCCATCAGGATTTGTACGACTAGTCATCCTGTCAGCCGCATCATAAGCAAACGAAGTTGTCCACGTGTTGCCATCAATACTCCTTTGCTCTTGGGTTTTTCTTAAACGATTGTCATAAGAATAACTTAGTGTACCCGCGACATCGACAAGTGAGGTGAGTGTTCCAAGTTTACTATTCCCATCATAAGTATACGTAACGTCTGTTTCGGTTGGATAATCTTTCTTGGTTAGCCTATTTAATTCGTCATAGGTCTGTGTCACCGAAATATTGCGATTATCTTTTTGTTTCGTCTGATTGCCGACAGCATCATATTCATACTGCCATGTCCCCATATCAGAATCCGTTTGTGACTTTTTGCGCCCAAGTGAATCGTACACAAACGACGTGTTATTACCTGATGAATCAGCAATAGACGAGAGATCATCTCTTACCGTATAAGCATAATTTGTTGAGAAGTTTAATCCACCATTTACCTCATCAACTTTGGTAATTTTGTCATACGCATTTTTATACTCCCGTTTGATATGCCCGTTTTCATCAATCGTTGTTTCTTTCCAATGGTCGTAGGAAATCGTTCGATAATCGCCTTTTGGATTAGTAACAACATTCACCCTGCCAATCGGATCATAACTATACGTTGTATTTCGGATAGCCGAAACAGGCGTCGCGTATGAAGCACTCAGGGTATCAAGATGAGGAACTGATTCTTTGAGCACTTGTCCAGTGGTGTCATAAAAAGTATCGGTCACAATTTGCTGCATTGTATCTTCTGCATCTGTTCTCGTTTGTATTTTTCTTCCCAAACCATCATTCCAGGTAGCAATATCAAGTGTCCCTGATGCACTACTTACTTCACGTTTGGAGACAAGCATCCCTTGAGGTGGAGTCGTATTATCAAAGTATTGATAGAGTGTGGTTGGATAACTACTTGAGTCATAGGGTTTAATTTCTTTCAAAGGTCTGCCAAACACATCATAGGTATAGGTCGTACTATTGCCATTGAGATCGGTCTTTGCCAGGACATTCCCTGTTCCCAAATCATAACTGGTTGTACTTGTCTGATTCTTTGCATTGGTCACACTTGTTGGATATGTTCCTGTTGTTTCATACGCAGTTGTTGTTACGTGATTATTTGGATCGGTGAGACTCGTCTGATTACCAAAGCTGTCATAACCATATTGTGTTACCGGGTTTGATGATCCTGATGTATCAAGCCATTTTACTTCTTTCGTCAGATCACCCTTCGTCGGTGCAGTATCTGTTGAGGAATTTCCATCATAATACAACCAGCTTTCACTCACTTTGGTTGAGTCATTTGATGCGTTGAGATAAGTGTGTTTCGCTGTATTGAGAATCCAAGCTGATGTATTGTAGACATATTCATTATAGGCAAATCGTTCATCTCCCGTGACACTAGTATCACCTTGTTCTGATTTTTTGGTGACGTTACCATAGCTATCATATTGATAATCAGTTTGTTCAATCTTAGGATTACTTGCAGAACCATCATACGTATATTGTTTCTCTTGTGTCTGATTAACAGTATATATGCCATTTGTTAGCTGATTACTCCACTCATTTTCAGTCTTGGTAAAAAGATTATTTGAGGCATCAGTGGTCTGACCGCTCGCTAATTTGCCTTTCAACGCATCATCCTGATTAAATAAATATTTTTTCTTCGATCCGTTTGGTTCTACGGTATTAATTTCTCCAAAACCTCTGAATTCACGGTCTTGCCATTTATACATTCCGTTTTTATAAGTGTATGTCGTTATATCATTAGTTTGGTGAATTGCGGGCATACCATTATTTTCTGTTTTCTTAGTAACAAGCCACAAGGTAAAGGGAAGATCAGAAATACCGTCTGAACCGGTGTTATCAAATTTTGTTGATGGCAGATAATCAAACGAGATAGTTCCCCCTTGAAAGGTGTGACCTGTTGCTAAAAGATTATTTGCAAACCCATTATTCTTAAATATTCGCCACTCAGTGTTGGGACCGCCATTGTTGACTGATCTAACAATATCAATTAATCCATCACCATTTGCATCTGCAAGTGTTACTTCATTGGAAGGAATAAACGCATCGATAGATGTCACCCATAATTGATAGGGACTATTCCATCCACTCCCGTTATTAAGAAACACGCGCCATTCAGTATTCGGACCGCCGTTGTTGACTCCTCGTACAATATCAGGAAGATTATCCCCATTCACATCGGCTAGAGCGACTTCTCCTGAAGGGAGGAAGGCATCAATTGGATTTGCCCATAGCTGATACTGACTATTCCAACCACTGCCATTATTAAGAAATACACGCCATTCGGTATTTGGTCCTCCATTGTTTACTGATCGAACAATATCAGCTAAGCCATCTGCATTAACATCAAGAACTCTGACTTCTTCTGAAGGAATGAATGCGTCGATGGAGCTTGCCCACACTTGATATGAAGTATTCCACCCAGTCCCATTATTAAGATAGACGCGCCACTCAGTGTTTGGACCGCCCAAATTTACCGATCGCACAATATCAGGTAAATTATCGCCATTCACATCTACCAACGTTACTTCTCCCGATGTTCTCCCCGATGAAGGAGGAAGTGATGCGTCAATAGAACTTGCCCACACTTGCTGACTACCCAAACTACTACCATTATTAAGAAACACGCGCCATTCAGTGTTTGGTCCACCAAGATTGACTGCACGAACGACATCTGCATACCCATCTCCATTGACATCAAGAACCCTCACCTCTTTTGAAGGAAGGAAGGCATCGATAGCACTTGCATAAAGGACATACTGTGTCGCCCAACCATTTCCATTGGCTTTAAATACGCGCCATTCGGTATTTGGTCCTCCATTGTTTACTGATCTGACTATATCAGCCATACCATCCCCATTCATATCGGCAAGCGTCACCTCATTGGAGGGAAGAAATGCATCAATTGGATTGGCACCTAGAGAATACTGAGAATTCCAATTTTGTATTTCTGGATTATAATTAAATGTTGTCGCAGGAAGTGTGGAGGTACCATTACTTCCTTTTTCAATAATTGATTGTAAAAGCTGTCTGTTCCCACCTGAGGTCTGGTATCCAAGATCATACTGGTGGACAAGAGTAGCATTTGCTTTTACCTTAACATCGCTCAATCGTGCTGTCCCCGTGATATTACAACCCTGTGTATACACACGTTGTTGATAAGGATTGGTTACATAAGAAAAATCAATAACTCGTGATTTTTCATTATTGTATTCAATTTTGGTTAAATTGGATGAACCACTAGCTTCGGAATACGTGTAAAAGATTTTATTAGTGTGAGTGTCCTCCACTTGATCGAGATTCCATCGATAGCCATAGGATCTGTCGTTACACATCAACTCTGAATTGACTACTTGGCCAAAACGATATTTTGTCCCATCTGGGGTAATAACTTGCCAGGATTCTCCAGAATCATTCGAGGCACCTGTTACTTTTGTGATATTAAGATTTGATTCAATTTTTGTATGATATCGTCCCTCTGATGCAACATAGATAAGATCATGCGTTTGCCCTTGGAAGTGGAGTTTAAACGTATCATCGCCGGTGTTGGACGGCGTAAACTTCACATCTCTCTCAACATAGTCACGATTAACTTCCCATCCCGTACCCGCATATGTTTCCGCACTCTGAGCAGCGGCACTATTGTAGGAGAAAGAAACTTTTGGCGCTAGATCATTGGTCCCTTTAGGCACTTTGAGTGGATAAGAATAAGTAGCACTTCCGGTAAAAAGATCTGTGTTGTATTTACTGCTGTAGTCAAAAGGAGAATGTGATACAGGAAAAGCATCTAATTTTGCAAAAGCAGGAGCAATACTGCTCAAGAAGAGAGTGAAAATAATTGCGCTTGTTGTAATAATTCTTTTTTTCATAGTATGTTTAAGCTTTTTTATGTATCTTGTTTTTGGGGAAAAGCTTATCGAGAGAAGATTGGATAACACCAAACGAATAGCTGATTAAATCAGGAGCATTTTTTCTAATAAATGCATTCTTACTATTTCTATTAAAACTTGAAATAAAGCTTCTACTTTTGTTTAAATCTATTGGTCTGCCGACAGTTTTCGGCAATAAATTTAATCCGGTAACTCCTTTCATTGCCACGCCAAATATTGCGCCGTTTACCATTTGAGAACCAACATTTTTGCCAAGTGGCTGCTGAGCCACTACATTTTTATTTACTTGTTGTGATCCACTTGCAATTGCTCCAATAGCAATTACAGCTAGTACAGGGGCATCAACTAAAGCAACAGCTGAAGTAACTCCACCAGCAACTGCCCCACCGGCTGCAATTCTTGCTCTCTCTCCCACAGTAGCAGTTGGATGATCAATCACATAATCTGATACAGCTGCTGTTGCTCCCAATGCAGCTCCTGCTCCTACAATCATTACTGGTATCCATACGAAATGCCCGCTTGGATCGGTATATCTAACAGGATTATTGTTTACATAAGAATATCGATTAAGCGATTGAGGATTATAGGGATCTTGAATGACATCATCTGCTTGAGTAAACCGTCTGATGTGAGAGTCGTAGTATCTTGCTCCGTAATAGTTTAATCCTGTTTCACTATCTTTCTCTTGCCCTGTATATTGATACTTACTTTTTGTTCCCCCGGCTGTTACCTCTCCCCATGGATCATATTTTGTTTGTTCAACGAGATTGCCGGATTGGTTTGTGGTGACGCTTGAGGAGCCTAAGTGGTCGTTGTGATAGTAATTCTTTGTTCCGTCAGGATTTTTCTTGGCGATGAGATCACTGTTTACATGATAGTAAGCGGTGTTTTGTGTTGCGCTATTTGAGGCGAGTTTGACTGTCTCATACTCATCATTGGGAGAGTAGACAGTTCTTTTTAGTGAACCACTTTCATATTCTTTTTTAACGACCCGATTGCCTTCATGATCATAAATATATTCGGCAATGGTTTGATTATTGCTGCAATTTTTAACGAGTTTAACTTGATTCGCTTCGTTATATTCAGAACATTTTGTCCCATCGGAAGTCATATTGCCGTTGGCATCATAGGTGTAATTTACTGCTGCAGAGACGGGGGCGACGACAAAAGAGAAGACAAAACAAACTAAGGTGAATAGAGAAAATTTACGGAGAAACGATTTATCCATGGTATAACTATACAATAGATGAGTCTACGACTGTCAATAATGAAAACTGAAGTAGAACTGAAAATAATTAGAGGACCTCACCGATTGTTTCTTCGTCATTTACCTTTCGTAATCGGAAATTGATACCTGTTGCTTCTTTTTGGAAATTTAGTACATCGCTATTTATTCCAACCACCCATTTTATTTCTCCCCGCTTTATTTTTTCAATGAGTTCTGGTCTACTAATCCAGCGAGTCTCAGTTAATCCATTGCGATCAGGTGAGGATAAGACTTTTCTATCGGTATAGTAAATTGTTGTTGGATACAGATGATCAAGACGGACGACAATATCGCCTTCTTTCGTTAAATTGTGTAATGCCTTACTACTTTGCGCTTGTTTTATAACAGCCGTCATATCAAGAATGGGCAAAATATTTGTCGTCAATGTTCGATAGGAGACATACGAACTCAGCAACACAATAGCGGCGATGACAAAGATATTATTTTTGCAAAGTTTGATTACGTTATAGGTACCAAATGCAACGAGCATCGACCAAAAAGGAATCGATGGCATCAGATACCAATTATTACTTTTCATTGTGAAGCTTAGCTGGAAAAGCAATGCCAATGAGTAGAGGAGCATGAGGAAATATTTGGAGTCTTTGATATATCTAAGCGCAAAAAGTGCGCCGATGACAAACACAAAAAAGAATCTGCGCTGCAATGAATAATACATATAGCCCATGTAGTCAGGATTCAATTTCATAAAATCAATTTCAGCGACACCTTGATCTGATTTGAACAAATAGTACTGGACAAACTCCCCTCCTACCTTCAAGTAACCAAGAGATAACCAAATAGCTGGGAGTAAAAGCATAATAAAAATTAAGAGGAGATATTCTTTATATTTTTTAATGATGTTTTTTCTTTCATAAAAAATTTCATGCAAGAAAAAGATACTTAACGGGAAAAGGACGAGAGACGCTTTGGTGAGATAGATACAAGCAAAGAGTAAGCCAAGCAAGGGATATTTGTATTTGTGTTTACTGATTTGCAGGAAATAGGTTAATAAAATTAAGAGAGTGACAAATGCATCAATATTGCCACTTCTGGTTCGCCAGATAAAAAGATTGTTGAGTGCAAGTGTGGAAAAAGCTAACAATGCGGGGACGATTCCAAACTTTTTATAAGAATAAAGCAGGACAATCACGACAACGATTAATCCACTCAGAGCTGATGTAAACCTCACGGAAAATTCTGAGAGACCAAAGACGCTTGAGACTAACGTCGCGAGCCAAATATACATCGGAGGTTTGTCTAGCCAAACTGCATGATTCCAGTTGAGAACAATAAAATCTTTCGTCTGCAGCATGTGCTTGGTCGCTTCTGCATACCATGCTTCATCCCAGTTATCAAACGGAGCTTTGCCTAATTGAAAAAAGAGGAGGTAAGCAATTATGCAAAAACAAAAACCTAAGATGATTTTTTCTATAAGTTTTACATTTTTTATCATCTTATGATCGTATCACATAATGGCTTTAAATGATAATGAGGACGAGCGCTATTTGGTCACAATGGAAGAGATATCTAACCAAGACTTTCCTTTGACAAGCTTGATATCTTTTTCGTGATAATCAAAAAATCCATTTGCTTTCTCCATCTCTTCTCCATTTGCTAAAAAGACGATGAATGCTTCTCTCGGAGTTTTTTCTACAATAATATAATTCTCCCCTTTTGCTATTACTCGATACTTTTTTGAAAGGGAGGAAATAACTTCAGAGAATAATGACGCGTTTTGTGAAGTGACTAACGAATCCATGCTTGAAAAATATTGTGAATCATATTGTAAAAAAGAAAGAGATTTATCCTTCATAGCAGAAGGGACTTGGATCGCTGAAACAAAAGCCGGTTGTTTTGATTGTGGTATTCCTTCGCGTTTAAAGACAAAAGAGCCCGGACCATAAAATTCTCGCAATTGCCAAAAAGCCTTTGTATCCATTCGTTTCTTATCAGCAAGCTGCACGATAAATTGATTCCATGCAGTCGAGCGACTTTGTGCAAACACCGATGAACGAAGACTTGGCTGAAGGAGCAAGAAAAGGAACGTTATGATGAGAAAGAGAAGAAAAAAGGGCTGTTTAAGAACTGATACTATTTTCATAAATCTGTATACGGTATAATTATAGTGTGAATTTTGGTAATAAAAAAAGAGATATAATTGCTGCGATCCTCATCTTTATTATAGCATTTTTTCTTACTGCTGATCCCCTTATTCGCCCCGGTCAACCTGCTACCTTTGATGGATTAACGCATATTACCACGATGGCGCAGTTTTATACCGGCTTGTCATCAGGACAATTTCCGGTAGTCTGGGCAGATGGATTTGCCAATTATGGCATGCCAATTCCACTCATCGCGCATCAAACCACCAATTATGCCGGTGCGCTGGTAAATTTTCTCTTTCACAATATTTTACTTTCCTATAATATCGTTCTTCTCCTCGGAGCGTTTTTCTCAACCTTCTTTTTCTATCTGTTCCTTCGATGTTATTTCAAACCAGAAGTTTCTTTCTTAGGAGCGTTTTTCTTTAACTTTTCCTCATATAGAATTATCAATATATATATCCGTGGAGCACTCCCTGAATTCTTTTCCGCGCTCTTCATCCCTCTTATTTTGATTGGCTTATATCTGCTCTCTAAAAAGAAAACACTGCAAGGATCAGCGCTCTTAATCTTCTCCACTGCGATGCTTCTTTTTAGTCATCCTTTTATTTTTATCATTTGCCTTTTTCTTGTCGTACCTTACGCGTTATTCTTGCTTCTGCAGACAAAAAAGGAAAAGAATTTTTTGGTAGTAAGTATCTGTAGCGTTGTTCTGGGTGGTGGACTTTCCGCTATATACGCCGTCCCACTCATTACCGAAACAAAATATTTTTATTATGGTCTTCAAAGCAATCATTTAATTGCAAATCAATTTTTGAGTCTTAACAATTACTTTGACCCCAATTGGTACTACTATTATAAGAACGATGTTTTCGTGCGTGGCAATTTTCTTACACCCGGCGTGATCGAAACCCTCACTATTTTGCTTGGGGTTGTTGCAGTAGTTATTCTTTTTTTCAAAAAACAACTCCGACAAAATAGTCTGCTTGCTTTTGCGGTAGCGACATCATTATTTGTTATCCTTTTTACAACTTCGATAACGGCACCTTTCTATCAACACATTGATCTCCTGGGAAATATCCAGCATCCATGGAGATTGCTTGGAGCATTACTATTTCTTCCTCCACTGATTCTCTGTATTCTCGTCGCAAAAACGAAACAACCTTACACTTCTATTCTTATTATCGCCTTTGTCATACTCATCTCTCTCATCCGTTTCCCCCAACTCTATGGCAAAAACTATACGGTGTATCCTGAACAATCGTATTTCTTCACACCAGACAATCTCCATGGGAATGTGCTCAATACAGTCTGGACAGGAAAAACTTCAGGGTATCCGATCAAGAAAAACAAACCGGAAATTATTGGAGGGAAAGGTAAGATTGTCGAGCAAACGGTAAAAAATGGTTTTCGAAAATATAAGATAGAAGCAGATACATCACTCCAGATGGTTGACTACACCTTTTATTTCCCCGGCTGGAGAGTATATCTGGATGGACAAAAAATACCAGTAGAATATCAAAACCCTAGCTACCGTGGAGTTATTACTTATGCAGTTCCACAAGGCACACATGATGTTCGTTTGGCTTTTGAACCGACAAAAGAAAGAGTTATTGGGATGATCATTTCTTTCATTTTCCTTCTAACGACAATTGTATTCCTCTTTGTCCTCAGAAAAATCTCATCCCGATGATATACTAAAGATAACTCAGCAATAATATGAAGAAGTATCTACTCATTCTTTTCTCTATTCTTATTCCGACGATTATCCTCTCCGGGTATCTATTGCGCGGGGATTTCGCATTCTGGTATGACCCTGCACGAGATCTTCTGACTGCATTGGACAAGCCGACACTCATTGGCCCGACATCGGGTATTCCTGGCATTTTTTATGGTGCCTATTGGATTTGGTTACTTCGTTTTGGATTACTGTTCTCGAAAGATCCTATTCTTGTAACGCTTATTACTGCGACAATCCCTTATTTGCTCTTATGCACATTTATCTGGTTTCGCTTTACTCGATTCTTCAGCTTGTCAGCTGTCGTAATTGGTTGGTTATTCTTTATCTTTGGTACAGGGATGGCGTATGCCACAGGACTTTGGAATCCTTATCCAGCTCCACTCCTCACGGTTGCAGTCATTTATTTACTCCTCATTATTCCTTTCTCACGAATAACGAAAAAGACACTTCTGCAAAATGCCCTGCTTGGCTTATTGATCGGTTTGATTATCAACTTTCACATCTCTTTTGGCATCGCACTCTTATGTGGTGTCGTTCTTTTTCTCATAAAAAAATTAATCATGCATCGACAGAAAAACATGCGTCAGTATTTGCTCTCTTACAGCGCAATTGCTTTCGGTTTTGTCCTTGCCTACATTCCTGCATTACTGTTTGAACTCCGACATGGATTTTCTCAAACACATACATTACTTAATGCACTTGGTCATTTCGGCAATGTGGTAGAAACGAAAGGGCTCAGTAAAAGTGCAATCTTTCAAGAGTTCTTTATTACACTTGGCGAGTTTCTCCATATATCCACACCTTTTGCGGGAGTACTTCTCGGGATATCACTCGTTGTTTTTATGATACTTGTCAGAAAAAAGAAAATAACTCTTGATGCGAACGATAGAAAGATCCTTGATCTTATTGGTTGTTTATTTATCGGCATCATTATTATTTACTTTACAGCGAAGAATCCTATTTGGGCTTATCATTTTATTGGGGTAGATATTTTGTTTCTGGTGCTGATCGCCTTCTTACTCGATAAGATGAAGTATCTGAGAATACTTGCCGCGATTGGCGTACTCTTGCTGATCATGCATCTGTCGTATGACCTCCTCTCTACTAATAATCACCCATCAAAGTTTGAACGACAAAAACAAATTGTCACATCGATCATCAAGGATGCAGGAGATAAAGATTATGCTGTCTTCGCATACAGTCCTTCGATTTATATTTATGAATACAGTTATCTTTTCAAATGGCTAGCAGACAAAGACGTCCCTTATGATCCAGCCGTTACCAAAGCATCAGATACCATGTATCTCATTGTCCCAGACAAAACGAACCCTGAAGTAAAAGATTTTATTAATAATCGAGCACCTGAAAAAACGTATAAAAAAAGTAAAACTTGGGAAATACCACAGGGAGGGAAAGTGATAAAAGTTAATCACTTATAGAACCCTGCTGTTGAAACTTGCTCCCATTTATCAGCTGAGATTTTTGAGACCACACTTTTTTTGACATACAAACAGACTGGCTTACCATTATGATGGAGTTGCGTATACTCTTTCATAATATCTTTCTGCGCGAAGGAAACGGAATGGACATTTTTGGGACAATCGTACCAAAAGAAATCGGGTGGGAAGTGGTTAAACATATCGCTTCTGGCTTGATTAAACTGAGGTACGTTCTCCATAACCGGATAAGAAAAGATATATGGATAAGAAGAAGGTAACCCCGCTTGCCAATAAACAAGACTATCCCACCTATCAACAAAGACTGTCTGCTGTGGCTCTGCTAATGTTTTAATGACTGTCCCAATGGTATAGAAGCGACTATAGTTGTTGGTAAATAATTCGTCTCTCTTTATGTCTTGTCTCATATAGGAATGAGGAAAGAGGAAGATAATACCCGAAACGCCAAGCAATATTCCAAGATAGAACCAGTTACTTTTTATTTTTATTTCCTTCCATAAGAGGAAGATCGTCATGACAAACAACGCATACCAGGGCAACATATGAAAGCCTTCATAAAATAAGATTCCGGGATCAGAAACGCGAATGGCAGAAGAGCCAAGAATAAGAAAAAGTAAGAATACTTTCCATTTGTCACCTTTGCGAGAAAGATACAAGGTAATAAAAACAAAAAAGAAGAGTGCCAACAATACCAAAACCCACCGGAATTCATTCCATTCACCGACAAAGAAAATAAAGAATGGATAGAATAAGATTTTTAATAAGCCAATCCCAGCAATATTATTTGTTGCAACTTCATGTTGGATATACCCGCTAAAATTGGTGACAATTAAATCAGTGATATATGAAGCGACTGGCAAAGTAATGACGGTTAGCAATGATAAGATTGTCGTGAGGACGAGAGAATAGATTTTATCTTTTTTATCTCCTTTTCCGATGAGTAGCAGAAAGAATAATAAAAGCGCTGTTGGGACATATGGTTCTCTGGTAAAAAGGATAAACCAAGTAAACAACCCTGCCACAAGATAATCCCATCGGTGAATTTTTTTATGCTGCCATTTTTCCCAGACGAGACCGAGGAGATAGACAAGAGGCAGTGCGATAAATGTTTCGCCCAGAAAGAGATTTCCAAACAGATAGTATTTGGTTAATTCATAAACGATAACAAACCCCAATCCTACAAAACGAAAACGATAAACAAGCAGGAGATTAAAAAGAAATGAGAAAGCAAAAACCGCTAATCGATGTTCTATGACAAGTTTGTAAAGCGTGTCCGGATGAAGCACTTGCTGGAGAACAAAACTCATATAAACAGGAATCGGTTGATGTTGGAAAAAAATATCTTTATAGAGTACTTTTCCATTAAGCATATAGTCCGCTGCGACATAATGTGTGTATTCATCAACAAAACTAAATGACGTAGAAAATTTATAATGTAAAAAAAGGCTGACAAGAGAAAAGAACAAAAACCCAACAAAAAGTAATAGTCGAGACATACTCCTAATTATACTCTGTTCTTAGACATATTCCCATATTAAGAAGAGCTGTCTCACCCTCGTATTGGTCGAGGAATATTATGTGCTAGAATTACTGAATGATAGACCTCTCTCAGGATCAGAGAAAAGCATTAAAGGCTGTTATTGAATGGTATAAAAAAGATAAGCATGCAATGCAGTTTGTCACCTTGGGTGGTTATGCAGGTACAGGGAAAACAACGCTTATTGCATTAATTAGGAAAGAATTGGCAAAAATTGATGCAGACCTCAAAGTAGGATTTGCTTCTTATACAGGAAAAGCCACACGAGTGTTGAAAAATAAACTCGATAGTCAACAAAGCGTCTATAAACAAGATTCAGTTGGTACGATCCATTCGTTAATTTATTCTCCTGTTCTTAATACCACTAATGAAATCGTCGGGTGGGAGAAAAAAGAGAAAATTGATCGCCATTTAATTATTATCGATGAGGCTTCAATGGTTGATTCCATAATTTGGAATCATTTACTTTCTTATCAGGTGCCAATCATCGTTATCGGTGATCATGGACAGCTTCCTCCGATTGGTGGCAATTTTAATTTGATGCAAAAACCTCATCTCGCTTTAGTAGATATTCATCGTCAAGCAGCAGAAAATCCTATCATAGACGTTTCTATTCAAGCGCGGCAGCAAGGAGCGGTAATGCCTCATAAGTACTCACCAAAAGTAATTAAATATGGCAGAGATGATTTCGATGCGAATGAAGTGATGAATGAATTGTTAACCAACTACGCAGATGATCTACTCATTTTATGTGGCTATAATAAAACAAGGAAAAAATTAAACAATTTTATTCGTCAAGCAAAAGGGTTTGAATCTTCATCTCCAAGTTCTGGTGATCGAGTAATTTGTCTGAGAAATAATCATAAAAAAGGTATTTTTAATGGGATGCAGGGGACAATCGTCCATATTGAGAAAGAGGATGATGATTGGTATCTGGCCGAGATACTCATGGATGGAGAGACCAAAACATATGAAGGCTTAATCTCGGTTGCACAGTTTAATGCAGATAAGCCCCTGAACTTTACTAACAAACGAGCAAGTACAATGAAAGGCGATCTTTTCGACTTCGGCTATGCCTTGACCGTCCACAAAGCCCAAGGTTCACAGGCGAAAAGAGTCGTATTATTTGAAGAGAGATTCCCACAAATGACTGATGAGAGTTGGAAGCGATGGTTATACACGGCAGTCACGAGAGCTGAAGAAGAGCTTTATATCTTTTCCCCTTAAGCTCTTATATTTGAGTTCTTTCTTTCAAATGACTCACTAAGGCTTTTTTATTATTTTGTAGAGATAAGCATCTTTGTGTTGAGTGTATTTTTTTATATTTCCATTCTTCTCTAAATTTTGTAATCCTTTTATATACCTTTCTCTATTAACAAGAAAGCTTCTTTCATCCCAGTTTGCTGAGGTATCAACAAGTAAATACTCTGGATTACCAGCCCATCGAAACCAATCACAAGTTTTTTGTCCACAAGGGGAATTCTTTGAAAAATCTTTTGTTGAGGGATAGAGAGTAAAAACTAAATCTCTCTGACTAATGTGTGGGGTTATATTATTTTGAGAAACTACGGAAGCATTGGCAGGTAAATCAGCGGTTGCTGCATTGATGTTTGTGACACTCACAGGTGCTGTCCAAAACCACTGTTTCGTAAGATAGCTCAAAGGAAGATGCAAGTGATATTGAAAGAAAATTGCTGCCAAAAGAAAATAGAGTGCAACATATTTATTATTAAGTTTTTTAAATTTACTCAAGGCAATGATTGTTGGCAGAATCAAAAGTGGAGCTAATGAAACCCTATAATGCATGAAGAGGATGCTATCCCTTTTTCTTTTTTTTGTCTAAGTAAAAGATGGAAATGATTTGGCATCAAACAAAAAGCAACGACTTCTACTAGTTTTCCACTATTTTTCATTGTTTCAAAATAACTTTGTCTTATTTTTTCTGGTGATTCAATAAAACGTGAATAACGAATTGGGATATTTATATAT
>Ga0075364_10000171_pt1 | contig 28988 bp, 32 predicted proteins | sample EndMetdeltDD1764_FD_71517 | JGI IMG/M metagenome (GOLD analysis project Ga0075364, IMG submission 71517) | Populus endosphere microbial communities from Tennessee, USA - Endosphere MetaG P. deltoides DD176-4 | ecosystem: Host-associated > Plants > Roots > Endosphere | place: USA: Tennessee... | reverse complement strand
TGTGACGTGTCTGCCGACTGCACTATCAGCCCAGGGCTGACCGGTAAAGCGTTGCATCCAGCCGCCCCAGCCGTATTTCGTAAGTTCTCCGCCCGTGGCGTCATCAATATCAGCCAACTGAACCGCGTAAGTAGGCACCGTGCGTAGCCCTAGGGCTGCCAGGAAATGCTGCTCATCATCGTCGGGCACACGATCGGCAATCGTTTCAAGCAGCCACGTGGCTTGGAAGAGTTCGTTCCCCGTGATTGGGTGCCGTACGCTCTCGGAAAGATCGTTAAAATATTGGCCGATTGCAGCGGGTGGTTGTTCCCAAAAGGCGCGCGTATGGTGTTCGATGCCTGGTTTTTCGGGTATAAGAATAGGACTTTCGACAGACTTTTCACTCACGATCTAAAGAGTATACACCAAGCATTTGTCTTTCCTGTTATGATTAGCATATGGAACCAACTCAATCATCACTCAAAGTTGTTATTGTTGAAGATAATACCGCCCTGGCGGATATATATAAGACCCGTTTAGAGCTCCTGGGTTACAAGTGCTACGTTGCATACGATGGTGAATCTGCCCTGACTACCATCCAGCGTGAACTACCTAATTTAGTGCTATTGGACCTGATGGTCCCAAAGATTGCAGGTGACCAAATTTTAGGTACGATGCGTCAGCAGCCGTGGGGCAAAGACATCAAAGTCCTCATTATTTCCAACTTGAACGAAGCCGATGCGCCCGAGGGTCTGCGCGAAATGGGCATTGCCGGTTACGTGGTCAAAGCTAACTTGACCAACGATCAGCTGGACCGCTTCGTGGATGCTATCCTCAAACCCGAAGGACAAACCGAGAGTACGCTGCTTGAAACACCGGGCTCTGAAAGTTATCCCTCCGACATACCCGTAACCGCAACCATTCCGGTGACTCCCGCCCCGCCAGCCGTGCCCGAGGCAGAAACACCTGTTGCTGCACAAGCTCCGCCAGTCCCCGAGCAGACCGCTATGGCAGAGCCTACGCTAGCAACGCCACCTTCGCAGCAGACTACGGTTGTAGCTCCGGCGGCGCCTGCGCCAGTAACAGCGCCAGCTTCTGCTTCTGAGCCAACCACAGCGCCCTTAACACCCGAATCAAGCGTCAACAACGAACCGCAGCAGAATAACAACAACGACAACCAGGGTCAGCCCGGCAGCGATGGGGATGGTGGCCTTGGCCAATCTCCGCGGCAGGAATAGTTCGAAAAACGGTATATCGTCATTGATGCGCCGTTGGATATGAATCAGCGGACAGTTGCCGTTATTAAGCGCGAATACTAAAAAGCCTTCGACGGCGAGGCTAATAACACTGATGACGAACAGGCCATCATTGACTTGCTTTGTAATAGCCACGTACCAGAGATATAGCAGGCACCCTAGGAAGTACAGCGCAACTAAGCTATGCACCACACGCAGCCAGAGGATTTTCTTGCTCATAGCCCTATGATACCGCTGCGGTTTGCGTTTGGCTACGTACGTGAGAGAATAAGCGCACTATGACAGAACAAAACCCCAACGTAATCAAGCTATTCGTCCGGCACGGAAAGTCAGTGAATAACGCACGGGTCGAAACTGGCGACCCCTTATTGAATCGCGTTGGAGGCTATCAGCCCAATGTCGAACTCGCCCGCGAAGGCATGTCGCAGGCATTTAATTTCGGACGCGTTGCGTTGCATAATTTGTCGGAGATGCTGGATAGGCCAGTTCGCCTCGTGCGTCTCGGCGCAGGTCCGTCGGTGCGTACCCGCGAGACGGCAAGATATATACGGGAAGGTCTGCAGAATCCTAGTATGCCGATCACTAACATGCCTCATATGAGGGAGCAATGTAAGGGCAACAAGTGGCTGGGAGGCGATGAAAAACGCTTGCGCTCCAGTGTCGAGACGGCCGCATACCTGGAACGCCGGGCAGCGGAAGGCTGGGATTTTAGGTCTGGCCGGCCATGGGTGAACCGCCTAGGCTTGCACGTGCTGCACGGTGCCGAAACGCCCCGCGAAGTCGGTGCCCGCATTTTGCCTTGGTTCACTGAAGTGCCGCCGCTTGCAGATAGGGATCGCAACAGTGACGTTGTGCTTGTCGACATGGTAGTGAGTCACGGCCTCGCCGGACTATGCGGCATGGCACGATTGCTGCACACCAGCCCTGATAGTCCTTCGGATATTGGGATTAGTGTCAATGAAGCGTATGAACAGTACCACTTAGCAAATGCCACGGCATTCGTCGTATCGCAGGATGATGCTGGCGGCTGGACCAACCACGGCAGGATCACCCCTTAGCCCACCTCGGGTGCCGTACTGGAGCGGGTTGCCAGCCAGCCGCCCTTCGCGTATGCTAAGTCGTATTCTATGGCAACGGCACATGTAGACTACCCCCTCGCTGAACTCCATGCCCACTTAGGCACCTCTATTGAGCCGCCCATCCTGTGGCAAATCGCCCACGCCATGGGCCGCAAACTTCCTATGCCCGAATTTCAGGAATTTTGCGAATACATCACCCTATCGCCCAAGCGCAGCATGCCCTTGAACGAATATTTTACAAAGGTCTATCACCCGATTTTGGATGCATTGAGCTCTGGCACGCAGGCAGTTGAAGAAGCAACCTATCACATTATGAGTGGCGCCTACCGCAAGGGCATCACACTTATTGAACTGCGCAACAACCCCATGAAGCACAACCAGAACGCGGAAGTCGACCTCGATCATCTGACCATGGCCATGCTTCGCGGTATGGAACGTGCCCTGCTGGAGCACCACCACTTGTCGGCTGGCATCATTTTCTGTATGGCCCGGGAGTGGGACCTTGAACAAAATTCACGCATCGTGGAAAAGGCTATCAAGTATCATAAGCGAGGGATTATCGGTATAGATGTAGCCGGACCGGCCACCCCTGACTTTGCCTTTAAGGAGTACGCTGACCTGTTTAAACGAGCTCGTGAGGCAGGTCTAAAGCTGACTGTTCACTCTGGCGAAGTCGAGGGTGCAAACGATATGTGGGAAGCTCTGGAATACATCAAGCCTGCCCGCATCGGACACGGTATTCGTGCCGCATACGACAAGCCGCTCATGAAGGAACTCAAAAAGCGCGGCGTCGTGCTGGAGGTTTGCCCATTCTCCAACTTGGCGACTGAGGCAGTCGAAAACTGGGACGAGATGAAATTTATCCTGCGGACTTTCGTCGAGCAAAAAGTACCTTTCTGTATCAACACCGACTGGCCTGAAATCATCGAAGGTTGTAAACTCCCGGCGCAATACCAGGCATTGCTTCAGAAAAAAATGCTCAGTGCCGAAGAACTGGAAAGGTGTACGCGCACAGCGTTTGCCGCTAGCTTTATTCCGAAGCCAGGTAACCTAGAAGCTTATCTGTAGAGACGTTTAGAGTTCAGTGGATCCTCATCATTCTATAAGGTATGTCGTTGCGATTATCTCTACATAAAGCTATATTTAATTATGTAACTTCTAAAATAAGTAAATATAGGCAGGGGGGATAAGACATGCCAACAAAACAAGAAAAAGCAGTTCAAAGAGCTGTTAAACGCGCCGAAAAGCGCGGCATTATGCGCGAAGAAAGACACATTCTGGCGTTTCTTATTCTTGTTATTCTATTTCTTTTGTGGCTATTGTTTGCTCAACACAATGGCTGGTGGCCATATTCACGTCCGAAGTTAGGCACAGCCTTCTATACGAATATTGGCGCAAATACACCAGACCCAACTAGCGATGAAACCAACAATTCGAATAACGACTCAGACAATGACAGCAACGGTTCATCAGGCAATAACGGCACTAATGGCAGTAATGGATCGAACGGCTCAAATGGCTCAAATGGCTCCAATGGAACAGATGACGACGATGATGATACAACGACGCCGCCTGCATCCAACTCGCTGCTTGATTTTGCTGGTGAAGTAAACGTGGGCGATACGAAGACACAGATCAACGCCAAGGCCAACAAGCTAGGCCAGGACTGCGCAGTGATCGCCGATGTTAAGACGACGACGATTGGTAAGCAGGAAGTCTGTACCTACACCGAGGGTGACAAGATTATAACGGTTACGTATCTCAACGACCGCGTAGTCAGCGCATCCAAGAGCGGCTTCTAAGGTAGGTGGTTGCCACCGGTTACGCCGATAACCTCACCGGTGGTATAACTGGATTCCTGGGACGCTAGGAATACGAAGGACGGGGCAAGCTCAGCGGGCTGCCCTGCTCTTTTGTATGTGGACTGTTCGCCGAACTTTACTAATTTTTCCATTGGCTGACCATAGCTGGGTTGCAGGGGTGTCCAGATAGGCCCGGGGGCAACGGCGTTTACGCGGATGCCCTTTTCGATGAGTTCCTTGGCGAGCCCGTGCGTGAAATTGACGATTGCACCCTTGGTAGCGGCATAGTCGAGCAACGTCGGCGACGGTTGGTATGCCTGGATGGATGTAGTGTTTATGATAGTAGCCCCTTCAGGCAAGTGCGGCACTGCAGCCTTGCAAATCCAAAACATCGCAAAGATATTAGTCTTGAAGGTCGCTTCCCACTGCTCTGTTGAAATATCCAGGATACTCTTGCTGAAGATCTGGCGTCCGGCATTATTGACCACGATATCCAGACCCCCCAATTCATCGACGGCTTTTTGTACCAGATTTTTACAGAATTCCTCGCTGCTGATATCACCCGGACACTGCACGACTTTGCGCCCGGCTTTGGTGATAAGCCCAGCTATGCGCTGGGCATCCTCTTCTTCGGATGGGAGGTAGCTCATAGCAATGTCAGCACCTTCACGCGCGTATGCTATAGCTACGGCTGCGCCAATACCTGAATCGGCCCCGGTTATCAGGGCCTTGCGCCCCTTTAGCCGCCCGCTCCCCTCGTAGCTGTCTTCACCGTGGTCGGCCAGCGGCTGTAATTTGGCATCGAGGCCCGGCTCGGGTTGCCGCTGCTCCGGGATAGCAAGTTTAGGGTACTGAGTGACGGGGTTGCGCATTGTATGCTGGTTCGCCATATTTTCTCCTTATCACTTAGGCACTATGTAAAACGAGCATACCAGGCCTGCAATAAACGGACAGTCAAAAAACTTACAGGTTTGTACGGCGGATGATAGTTGGCTACACTAGTTGGTATCAAACGCACGAATTCAGTCAGCACTCATAATGCCCGAATCGCCCTGCTCGTAAGTTTTCTGAGCGAGCTGACGTTTATTCTGCCTATATGGCTGCTATACGGAACCGAGCAGCTTGGGCTTTCGGTGGGGCTCACGATCACATTATTTATGGTGATCTGGCTGGGCAGTGGCGTACTAGAAATACCTACAGGAGCCCTGGCTGACCGGCTGGGCCGCAAGAAAATGTACTTAATTGGCGTAGCTCTGCTGGCGACCTATCCGCTGGTGTATCTCGCAGAATCGCCAGTGTTGATTATTCTGGCAATAAGCCTGGTTGCAGCCTTGGGCTCGGCACTGCGTTCCGGCACGCTTGTTCCCATCGTGCACGACTCTTATAAAAAAGAAGGCCGCCCAGACACGCAATACCACGCATTCCTGAGCAACGAAAAAGTAGTGCTGTTCATCGGCCGTACTGTTGCCAGCATAACGGGCGGCTTGCTATATGCCCACAACCCGCATTTCCCGTACATTGCCATGATGTTCGTATATGCCGCAATGTTTGCTGCCGGTATATTCATGATTGATACGACTGAGCGTTCGAATCTGTCCCAGTTCAAGCATATCGGCACGGCGATTCGCGCCATGCGCAAAAGCCACCCGATAGTTATGTTAGTGGGCTGTTACCTCGGCATCCAGTTTGTCGCCGAAGCTATCTGGACGGCTTTCCAGCCATTTTTTAATGACGACGGATTGAGCCCTGGAGTAATTGGAGCGGTGTTCTCTGCGATGGCATTGCTGTCTGCACTGGGTTCGTATGGTGTGCGGCATCTTATGAAAAGAATGGGGCCACTTCGTATACAGGTAATAGTCTGTTGGCTTATGTCGGTGTCTGCCGTTATGACACTCCTTCCCTTCACGCCGCTGCATGTGATGGCAGTCGCGCCAATTGCCATCGCCTTCGGGCTGACCATAGTGCCGCTGACGGCAACGGTGCAAAAGTATGTCGCCTCGCGCTTTCACTCCACCGCACTGTCAGTAATTGGGCTGCTGCAATATGGTGTCTACGGCGTAGGGTCGATTTTTATCGGCTTTATGATTGACTGGTTAGGGGTTGATGGCGCCCGCCAACTGCTCTGCATCGAAGCGCTAGCGGTAACGGCCGGCTTGCTTGTGTATTACGCCTTACATCGTGCCGAAGATACGATTATCAGTTCTGATAAGACGGACGGCAATAGCCTGGCCGAATCGCCCGCCGCTTAACGTAGCAGAAAGAGCTGCACCACAATTTAGAGCGTCTGAAGTAATTTGGTTGCCCGCCTGGTGACGGTGCTGGACTTGTGCCTCAACTGAATTTTCAGTAACGTGATAACCTGGGCCCGGCGTACTAAGCCGCTGTTGGCGAATTGAACCAATGTTTTCATGGAATTAGCTGCGACAATCCAGTCTACTTCCGTGGTGGCGAGCCGCCCGGTAAGCCACTCAATAGCAAATTGTTTCTGTGAGTCAGTCAGGCCGATCTCGCCGTACATTTCTGCCAGATGCCACTGGATGGAAGGCTGGTCGCTGCTGGCAACTTCTTCATTGAGCTTGTCCACATACGGTTCAAGCCAGTCGGGATGCTCCCTGCAAATTTTTTCTATGCTGTCTATCGCGCGCATTCGCACCCATGCGTCATCGTTAAACAGACATTGATATAATTCTTCGAGTCGTTGTTTATCTTCCAGTACGACAGCTATAACTTCGTTGGCCCGCCCCAGAGAGTTTGTTTTGCCGCCGACTGCGAGTATGTCTGCAAATGTTTCTGTCATATTAGATCCTCAGGCCTCAGGGCGGCCTGCTTTATTTTGTTCCTATCCGTATCATAGCACCAACGGAGTAGAACACGGTAAGTTCTAGGGGGTAACTTCGCAGGTTCCGAACTTGACATCTTCCGGTGCGGTGCAAGTTACGGTGACGAGTTTCGGCGTGTTTGGGATCTCTGGTGAACGATCATTGTGCAACCAATTCTCTGGCGTACCGCCGCAGCCCACATTCACTTCGTAGCTTGTGGCTGTAGTGTTGATGGACTTGCTGTAGGTTGCCGCATGCGGATGCTCGATACTTGCTGACCAGCGTGCCCAGCCTCGCCCAGGTCCACCTTCAGGCTCTACCCATACCCCCGTAACGGCTTCACCCTTTGGGCAAACTACGATGCCAGCGACCGCAACCTGATCTTTTGGCAAGGAGCTGATTTCCTTAGTAACGAAGTATGTAGCGACCCCACTGGCAAGTGCTCCAGCAGTAAGTGCACCCAACAAGCGAGGGATCTGTCGCTTGTGCAACGGGATAGTTTCATTAGTTATATCGGCGCTTCCGTCGGTCTCGGGTTGTCTTTCAATCATCTCTCTATTATCCGAATAGCTAGCGGTACGTCAAATGTATTTGATTACTACTATTGTAAATTAAGAGTATATATGATATAATAGCTGTCTTATGCGTAGCCCTGAAACTACTGGAATCTCACGGCGTGGCGCCTTGCGGCTTGGCGTTGGACTAGGCGCAGCCGTTGGGCTTTCACAATTAGTGGGCGGCCAGGACGCACAGCCCTTCTACCGTGCGGAGACGAACGAGCTTAAGGCGGCCGCTGAGCGATACATGCAAACAGACCCGGCACCACGGCCTATGCCCAAACACGAGCAAATGGCGGTGGAGACCAACCCCCGTCTGCAGCGGAAACTTGGTAGTGTGGCGAATCATGCGACCGTAATCGTGCACCCTGGTTACTTCATGTGGGACGTTAGAGACATGTACAGTACATTCAGGGATGTCAGGTCGCCCGCCCAAGCCCTCGCTGCCGGAGGTTACGAGCCTAGTGATAGCGTGATTAAGGAGTGGGTCGAGTATTCCAATAGCTCTGATATAACCTCTTTGGCTAAACTGGCGCGTGGCAGTGAGGGAAATTATGACGCCTACTTAGCTAACCTTGCTCGCGTATACGAACAAGCACGTAGCGATCCCAATACACCGCTTATTGTCTATACCGAAGCCAGGCACTTATTTAGCGGCGTGCAAGAACAGAAGAGACTCGCCAGTCCGGACCATGTGCTGAATATTGCTACCGCTCCTAATGACCCGGAGCCGGTGGACCGTGTTCGTTATCAGGGGCAGAATGGCATTACTGAAGAAGCTCAGCGCGCTGGCGGCGTATTCAAATGGCTACGCGACAGCGGCATCGATAGGATACACCTCGCTGGTGAATATGGCGTAGCCCGCGGCGGCGGTTTATGGAGCGCTTGTGCTGGCACGGTCGCCGAAGAGCTGATCCAGGGCGGATTTGACGTACACGGCATCGACGGGGCGATATTCCCTACGCAACCCGAAGGTCTCGACGGCAACTGGAAATACGGCCAGACTAAATTAGAAACCGCTACGATCAGCGGCATGTACATAGATACAGTGCCTATTTCCCGCTAGGCTAGGCGTCTGGATTTACGCCGAGCTGGTAGTGTGCAAGACGCTGTGCGCAAGTGCCGTATGGCCCGAGTAGGTACACTCCTAAATGAGTGTATGTTCCGGCAAGCGTGTCGAGCTTGGGCAAAATAGAATCATGCTCATGTACTTCGGTACCGGTTTCAAACCAATTCAAAGTAACGTGAGGCCGGAAAAGTCCACCTTTGGCAGGATCTCCCACTTCGGCAAAACCTGTGCTACGGATATTGTCACCCAGTACACCCTCGGCTTCAATTAAATCCTCGACGGTATTTCCGCCGGGATCTTTTTCTAACAACAAACCCAGACGCAAGGGGTTTACCTTATCTAGGATTTGTTGCTGTATTGCCAACAGCTGATTGGATGCTTCGTAACGTACCTCAAACGATGCTTCGCCGGCATTGTACGCATATTGTGTGGCTTGCAGCGTCAGATCGCTGGCATTTTGGGCGATGAGCTGCATCCTTGCGAACGCCTGTGACATAGCGTCATGCGGGACAGCAACTTGGTAGAGTGTAAGGTGTGGCGCAAATGCCAGACGGGGCTCAACAGCATTAAGCTGTATGTAGGCCGGGTGTTTGGCTGCCATAGCCCGGCTGGCGGCGATGTGTTTGCCGGCAAGCGTGTTATCTGGTACAAGAGCGATGTTAAGTTCGTACTGTAATGGTTGCATGATCCCAGTATAACGAGTGCACGCGGTGTGATCTAGGCTTCGTCTAGTTTGTTTTTGATCGCTTCCAAAAGTTCGGGGAACGCATCACTTGGCATGTCACGTTTGCCACGGAAGTGTCCGAAGTTATGGAATTCACGATATTCAAGCTGAGGGAGTGTTTCGCGGATGTGCTGCACTGTAGCGGCTACGCGGGGACGGTCGTTATCCGAGTGGAATAGTGTCAGACTTTTTATGCGTTTGAATAGGTCCGGGTCTATCGAAAAATCAAAAAAACCGCCCAGCCAAGGCTCGTCAAGCTTGTCCTCTGGCGCAAAGCGATCACCAAACGACGGAGCTACCAGAAAAATATGGCCAGCTTGCATGCCGGGGTGCGTGCTGAGCCACTGCATGATAAATCCAGCTCCCATGCTGTGCCCGACTAGTACTGTATCTGAGGTTATGACATAGCGCTCAAACTCTTCGGACCATATGCGGTAGTCTGGCAGCCAAGCGTTTAGCATCTCAGGAGTCTGCGTGGGCAATCCTTCTAAAATGAGTTGTTTTTGCAGCCATGGCAGCCAAATATCGTTACTGGATGACGGCGCATCGGGGTTGAAATAGCTTTCCTTGCTGGATTTTCCATGGAGAATAATGGCGCGCAACATAGCGTAAGTGTAGCATTTTTTAAGATACGGTTATATAATTGCCTCCAATATAATTTTTAGGAACAAAAGTGAGTGAAGCTCTAGGGCAATCCCCTGCTCATGCGTACCTTGTTGCAGGTGGCGGCGGCGGGATGCGTTCAACAATAATCCTGCGTATGCTAGCCGAGGAGCTTACCGAGCGTAAGATACCGTACACTGCGATCGAAGGTATACAAGGTACCGGGAAGGATCAACGTGTGCATGTGCCAAGCCAGCAAGTGCATGACATGCTGGCCGACATTGCGGAGCGGCCGAAAGACGCGCCGATCCTGCTGATTGCTCATTGCATCGGTACGGTCGCCGGGCTTCAGACGCTTGAAAAGATCGCCGACGAACGGCCGGCCGGACTGGTAGCGATTGCCCCGCCTCTGCCATCGCCGCTCCATACGATCATGACTCCTCAATCCAGCAAAAAACGTTCGAAGGATGACACCCTTATGCGCGTAGTAGATCTACCACCGGGTGCTGTGGACTATTCAGTGATGACTGAAAGTCAGGCGCATCTTAGCCCGCAGTATTTTGCGGATATCGCTGCAGCAGACGATCTTGCGTTCCGCCTGCGGGCAAGGGTTGAATTGGGCAATGCCGCCGCAATTGCGCCGGAGTATGACTGGAATGTCGAATCTCCGCGCACGGTAGCGGACTGGCACAAAAAATGGCAGCATATTGCACCTGCCGACGAATTGACGATGCTGAAACAAAGGGCTGTGCTGGTGCCTAACGCAGCCCATGGCCTGTATATTTCACCACGCAGCGGCATGGAGATCACCCCCGAAGCGGATACGCAATTCCAAGCCCAAAACGTCAATCATGCCGTTGATGTAGGGTTGGAATTGATCGCTCAAAGATAGGGCGGCTATTCCTTAACTTGTTTTGGTTTTTTGACTGCTTTGCGTCCTCGGTCTTTTGACATGCTGTCTCCTAGTACACCAAGTATGCGCGCCTTTAGAGCGATTGCCTAATCTCGTATATGCTGAACCCCGTACTACTGCTTGGTGAAGTACTGGTAGCCCTCCATAACCCCAGCCGCAAAATTGCCCTTTGCGAGGTAGAGACAGCTTGGTTCAATGGTGGCTATCGCCCACTCCCTGAGGCTGTCGTGCGCATTGCCGGGAAGAATTACTCTGTCTGCCGCCTCCAGCAAATCGAGGCCGTTCATACTGTCGTCCGCTGCAATAGTGAGCATCGGCACAGTATCACCATGCTCTACCGCCAATGCGCCGACGGTACGGGTAAGGGCTGTTCCTTTGTTGACGCCAGCAGGCAGAATATCCAGGAATCTTCCGCCGGAAAATAGTACCTGCGCCGGTACATTTTCTTCAGCTAAATGGGCCGCGACGGTGTCTACATATTGTCCGTGAAAATCATCCGATACGCCGAATACGTCAAAACTTACTTTGTAAGTGCCCTGGCCTTCCGGTCCCTGAAGGGTTAGCTCTGGCCGCTGCAATAGTGTCTGGGCAATAAAATCCCTGTGCCAGTTACTTGTCTGCGGCCATCCTTCCACCGTCTTTTGTCCCTCGGGCGTAGCTAGTGAGATTGCCGACCCTACGGAAGTGATAGTGAAATCCATGATTTTTGCGGCAGCCTGGAACGCCGGCACTTGCTGCTCGCGCTCTTTATGCGAGGCAAGCGACCGCCCGGTAGCGGTGCCAAAGTAGACCGGCTGCTTACGACTGCTTCGCTCACTCTTGATGAGATCGCAAAGCCTGCCAAGACTGATGGCGCCCTGCAGGCGGTCTACGATATCGCGCGTATCAACTGGCACAAGCGTGTCGTCGACATCGCACGCCAGGACTATCGGTCTGTTTTCATGGCTCATAACGTGACCTTTCGTTTTACTGATGGCATGTTGCTATGCCCCATTCAATAATAGCCAACTCATCTGCTTGGATCGCACCGGCGAGTGCGAGTCTGCGTAAGGAATCAAGCCTGAACGTGCCACAGGCGGGTGGGTTTTCGGGGTCATTTGGTGTTTGGAGCGGCTGTTCGGTAGTCGCCACATAGAAGGGTGTGTACGACAGTTCAGGATAACGTGAACCCGGTGGGTTCGTTACTCGGCGATAGCCAAACAACGCTAGGCTAGCTACTATATAGCCTGCCTCTTCGCGCGCTTCGCGGACTACTGCCCGCTCGGGGGTTTCTTTGGGGCCGTCAGGATCTGTCGGATCGAGAGGGTCGATGTGCCCGCCAGGCATTTCCCAGCTCCCGGGGCTTGCGGTGCCCCTTCCTGCTGGATTGTAAGTAAGGACAACTTCCGTAGCCTCGGGATGCTGAAGACCCAGTTTGCGCAAGGCTACGCATGCCGCCGTAGTACACAAGCCCGTATCGGGTACTTGGCTTGCCAAAAAGAATTCCCATTGTGCGCCGCCGGGCCACTCACCAGCTAGTAGTCTGTCGTCGTTTGCCATTTGTACATAGTAGCAAGCTAGCTAAAGACGGCATAGGATTGCCTAAGCATTAATTTGTAATTGAGTACTTAGCGTGAGGCAAAGTTGATTATTTTATGCGAAGCGCGCCTAAAGCATGGGCGGAGTGCAGACTTAACTTGTTCAGGAATACAGGCTAATAGTAGTCCGCTGGATTTTTCTACAAATTGGAGCCCGCGCTTTTGGTTGCGGGCAGCTACAGCCGCCCTGAAGCGTACAAACGCTTCATATGCTTCTTCCGGCAAAGGATTTGGCTGGCTGGCTGCGAACGCACTGAATTTGGCCAGTGGCTCCACGTCCTTGGGACGGAGGCGCTCCATCATGCATTGAATCTGTAGCTGGGTGTGCACGTTAAATGTTTGTGCCACTGTTCCCGCAAAGGTATGTTGTTGGATGGCAAACAGCTCGTTCGGAACCTCTTCCTGGATGTTCGTCGCATAGGGGCATACCAACCAGCTTGTATTTTCACCAAACTTGATCCATTCATGAAATACATCGTCAACAATAAATGGTCCGTCGATTGCATCGTACGGCTTGTCTTCGTGGTCGTTGTGGCCTACACGCAACGCATCAATATCACGGAGCGACCCGTCAGCACGCCGGACCGGCAACTCTTCCTGCATGATGGCTGCGCGTCCGAGGCTTCCCAGCAACACTGTTTCGGGGAAAAGTGCATGGATTGTTTCCAGTTGGGTGCCGAGCTGTTGCAATTCCGCTGTCATATAAACGAGGTCGTGAGTTTTACAAATCTGGCCTTAGCTATCAGTGCTGGCGAATTCCTGCTGGGATGCATTAACGGAAGTGCTACTAGTCTTTAGGAAGTCCAGCAGCCATTGCATGGGGCCGTTCTGCTCTGTAGCATTCTGAGCAACGGTAAATTCGGGATCTAACAGGAACCTCGCATTCAGCGCTGCGTTAGCATTGAACTGTATGTTTTGTCCGACGCCGTATGATTCCAGCCGGCGCTGGATGTCTTCGTCGTAACGCCCTAACTTCATCAATCCGTCGTTTATCCATCCGCTGTCGGTGCCGCTGCCATCGAGGAATTCAGATGAAGTGCCGTCATCTCTCCAGACAACTTCTTTGAGCATAGTATTAAATTTATCGATGTCGTCGTCTGTCCACTCAATGCCGTGATCGTGTGCCTCAACGATGTACGATAATACGCCATTAGCGTGTGATACGTCTGCGCCGGGCTGTTCGAATGATCCCCAGTCCGGGTGAAAGAAGTATGCGTTTTCGTTTGCGGGATTAGGCTGCATCTGTGTACGCAGGCCACCAGGATAGTTGGGCAATTTTTGATTTATGTTGGTATAGACCTCTGTATAGGCAGCCTGACGAGTGGCATCGGTAGTAATAGCTGCCAGCTCCGTTGTGATATATGCCCAGTGCGAAGCCATGTGGGTGTTTTGACGATAAATATTGTCGTCTGCACTACGCGTATTCCATTTGTCATACATATTTTCCTCTGTAAAGGCGAGAATTTTATCGTATTGTGCTTTGTAATTTTCATCTTGCATGACAGCGGGTGCGTCGTGCATGGTTCGCAGCATATATGCTACGTAACGCCACATGTATGACTCATAGAGTGGATACTCCTCACCATTGTCTTGGCCATCAGGATGGCTGAAACTTGGCCACGCCATATAGCTGTCCTGATACTGACTCGTTGGAATACTGGAGGATATTTTAGCGGTAGCGATGACGTTATTGATATACAGCAAAGCGCGATCCAGGTATTGCGTGTTGTCGGTTGCGCGGAACATTGCGACATTGGCATCGATGGCATACGCAAGGTTATACATATTCCAGCTGTCGCCCGATGTGCTGAGCTCCAAGTATTCCTGAGTATGTTCGTCATCCCAACTTCCCAGGAAACGTTCTTCCCACTCCGCAACTGTACGTAGCGAGGGGGCTTGCGTCTGCGTCTGTGCACTGACTCCCAGGGTTGCCGGTATACTTATCGCCAGCGCGCATGCGACCACGGACAGCCATGTAAGTGTTTTAGTAAGAGAAAATGTAGCAACGGTACCCATCGCGTACTCCTTGTGTATATAAACTCCTTATACGCCCATTTGCGTACAATATCAAATATTAGATACTACTCATGCTTTAAATGCAAGGGTATTGCCGCTCGCAACAAGGGGTGGTGTATAGTGAAAGCATATGACGAAACCCAGAATCTATACAATAAGCTTTGCAAGCGTATACCCTATGTACGTTGCTAAGGCCGAGAGAAAAGAACGCACAAAAGCAGAGGTCGACGAAATTATCCGCTGGCTAACCGGCTATAGCCAAGCAGAGCTGGAAGCTCACATCGCAGCGCAAACAGATTTTGAAACGTTTTTTGCTGAGGCGCACTTGAACCCTTCCCGCCGGTTGATCACCGGCGTGATCTGTGGTGTCCGTGTTGAAGACATCAAAGAACCGACCATGCAGGAGATCCGGTATCTGGACAAACTCATCGATGAACTCGCTAAGGGTAAAGCGATGGAAAAAATTCTCCGCTAACTTGCAGAAAAGTTGACTTCTATTTCAAAAGCGCCGGCGAGTTTGCCTACTGCGGCTGGCAAGAGATGCCCTGTTAACTGACGCTCGGTTTCTCCGTAGGCGCCCTGGGTAGTTGTGTATATACCGGTTTGTACAAAGTCAGGCATAGCCCTGCCGGTTGGCCAGGGATTAACGGCCTTACCCAGCTCGTAGCCTAGGACCTGAAACGTGAGTGGGTTTGCGGCAGGTGTATCACTGGGGCTTACCACGAGCGGTCGGCTACGCGCCTCTTCTTTGGAACGAAGCGATGCATTGTATGTCGAACGCTTAATGTGCACTTGTGCTGAGGTGTTGGACGCACCGCCCCATGCAATGCCCAATTCATCGTATACATCAATTTGTTTGGCCCAAATTTCCTCGTATCCCCCGTATGGAGTGCCTAGTGTACCACTTAGCACCTCTTCGGTCGCATTGTAATGAGCTGGTTTTTTGGTGAGCAGCGGTGTGCCAGGATATTCACCGACGCGAAGCGCTATACCCAGGTCATGGCGCGGGTTCGTCCCCACAAAGAATCCGAGCTGAGAAGGCTGATCACTAGGCAGGGCAAGTTGCAACTTATCGTCGTCCATAGTAAACCCTACTTGTTCGGCAGTGTCATCTACGATGCGCGCAACAGCCATGCGCATGGAGACGCCAGCCTCTTCGTTGTCACATACGGCGACGCCGTGCTCATCAACAGATACTCTGCCGAGCAGGCGCAAGCGATCGGCAGGATCGCGCACGTTGTTGCCTTGCAAAATAAGCGGGACATCTGGCGATATCCCCATTTCGGCGTGGTTGACGGAGAACTGAGCAGACATAATTATTTAAATAATACAACATTTAGTACATAAATGCAATTTCTTGGAGAATGTAACTGTAGCATAGTTAGCGGTTTTTGCTACGAGAGGTGGCGGGTGCGACGGCGGTGTTTGACGTGCCGATGCGTTGTGTGGAACAAATATCCGCCTATGACAGCCAACGAAATGACCATGATAAAGCCGCCGGGCCCCGTCTTGGGCAACTCAGTAACCTTTGTGGGCGTGGAGGCCACGGTAACTTTGGGATGGGGAGTGCTGGGTGGTGTCTGGGTTGAGGGCGGGGTTACCGTTGCCACCGGAGGCACCTCTTTTGGAACGCTAACCGGCGGAGTCTTTTTAGGTATGGGCTTGGCCGAAACAGGATTAGCGCAAGCACCCAGGATAGCAAATTTAAACTGACCATCTTTCATGACCACGAAGGCATTGATGTATTGAGGGTTGAACGACACGCTTGGTGGCCGGGTGTAGAATGTGGCGCCGCCGGAGGTGACCTTGGTACTGCCTTTAATATTTTCGCGGCCAGCGGTCCGGGCGTTAGTGGCAACTACAACGCCATCAATTGTCACACGGCCGTCTTTGTATACGCGGCCAGCTGCTGCCGTCTCATCCATGGCATCTATGTCGGCTGCGCTAATCGAAAAGTAGTTGTATATGGCAGCCACACCCTTTAGGTTCTTGTCGTAATAGCGCTGCTTGAGCTCGGTGGTTGTCAGCGCTCCACAACTGATGACCGCATTACTGTCGCAGTCACGCGGTGAATTAATGGCTAATGCGCTGGCATTGCCCGTGTTGCCGATACTGACAAGCACCATAACACCAACAAAGGCACCGGCCACCATACCGTGCACGAACATCGGCGTCAGTTTTATGATTCGTTTCGTATGGTGCACCAAGCCTTTTTTGGGTTGGTTTGTTGTCTTGGCGCGCTGGGCCACAGTCTTTTTGGCGCGAGCGAGAGCATTTTTTTGCAGGCGTGTGTTTTGTTTTTGCATAATCTACCCATGATTATATGCCGGTTATGGTATTTAGCTAGTCTAATTTTCAGCCGACTAATCTATGCTTCGCTCCAGGCAGTTTTGTACCGGTCACTTTGAAGCAATTTTTCAATGTCGGCCCTAATCTCCCTGATGTCTATTTCGTCGAGCGGTTTAAAACTATCATAAAAGCCGGTTTCTCTATGCGGCAGCTGCACGGCATCACCGTATTTTTGAATAGTTGCAGTCGTGGCGCGTCCGTAAACTTGCATGTGCAGGCTCGGGCCCTCGGGAGTAAAGACGCCCCAGTTGCCCATGTCCTGGTAGTTAACGATTCCAATGTCTACGCCGCGCCGAGCCATGGCAGACTTGAGCGCTTCCCCAACAACCATCGAGAGTTTCATATATTCAATGGCGAGTTTTGGCGACAGCTGCGTGCGATCGCGCACGGCAACCTTGGGAATGATATACATATGCCCGCCTTCGGACCTGTCGATGAGCGGCTTTGTGGCCGCTTGAATGTAAAAATTTTCGGTTTCGTAAACAGGAATCTGCATTTTCATACAGCTAAGTATAGCTCAATCTGCTAATTGGGCGTGAAACGTTATTATAAGATGGGAGGAACGATACCATGACAAAGCAAATAGTATTATTCCTGCAAGGTGCTTCCGGCAATGCCCAACGAAGATTATCACGTTTCCTTAGCTAAAGAATTTCCCCGCAATAAGCGCAACAACTAAATCTAGGCTTTTGTCTGCTAATTTCTCAAAGATCTTTGTGGCGAGGGTTTTATTGTTGGAATCCAACGCCTGCTTCAGCTCCAATAATAGCTTTTTTGCTTCTTCGTCCACATCAGTGTGTACTAAATTTATGCCGTGCCCGCCATTACGACGAGCGTCGAAGTTTTCTAGGTGAACATCTAGGTTCCCTTCGATACGAATACCATCTCCGCCATTGTCGTATGACCCACCACCAATTATTGTTATCGCCATCCTGATCTACTCCCCATCATGATAATTTTAAACTCCCCCACTCTTGAATATTATTTTATATCAATCATTAGAAGGGGTATATATGCAAACTGTGTCTTTTAAACCGGAACGGTCCTATTTAATGTAATAATAAGGATGATGAAACGACTCGAACAATTTGGCTGGACGGATGAAATGCAGCAGAAGTGGCTGGCGATTGCTGAGCCTGGCTTGGTTCCGGCACGAGTTGTCGCCGATTTTGGCACGTCACTCAAGATTGCAACGCCAGATATCGTTACCGCCGAACTGAGCGGAAAGCTTGCGCACTACACTACGCCTGAATTTACGCCGAAGGTGGGAGACTGGGTGGCCGCGCGCTTATCCAGCGACGGTACAGCAGTCATTGAGACACTTATTCCCCGCCGCAACGAGATTGCCCGCAAGGTCGCAGGCAAACAGGTCTTGAAGCAGATTATGGCCGCCAACGTAGACATTGCCTTTGTGTTGCTTGCCCTGGACAATGATTTCAGTGTCGAGCGGTTAAAGCGATTCTTATACCAGCTCTCTATAAGCCATGTTGCGCCGGTAATCGTCCTCAACAAAGCCGATAAAGCCGAAGACGTGGCCGCATACGTGGCGGAGGTACAGCCCCTGCGTCTGCCGATAGTGATAAGCACCGCCACGGAAGGCACAGGCGTGGCGGAGATACTATCGTACATAGAACCCGGCCGTACTGCGATCTTGCTTGGTTCCTCGGGCGTCGGCAAGTCTACGCTCACCAACCAGCTATTGCAGCGCGAGGCGCAAGCAACTAACGTGGTTCGTGCATCTGACTCTACTGGCCAGCACACCACTGTGCACCGTGAATTATTCGTACTGCCCAATGGCGGCCTGTTGATTGACTCTCCTGGCATACGTGAGTTACAGCTTTGGGGAACCGAGGAGGAACTGGCCGAAAACTTCGATGATATTGCGCGTCTGATATCCCAGTGCAAATACAGCACCTGTCAGCATAACGGCGAGGAAGGCTGCGCTATTCAAGCGGCGCTCCGCGACGGTACCCTGGACGCCTCGCATTATGCCAGCTATGTAAAGATGGGTACCGAGCTGAAGGGCCTCCGTCAGAAAAACACCGTACAGCGCCGCCAGAGTAATAAGCGATCACGCAAGGCTATGAACCGCCAGGCCGAGGATATGCAACGCGACGACTGGTAGTCGTGCTACGCTAAAGATATGAAGCAATTTGCCGCCTTTGACATCGATGGGACTTTTATTCGTTGGCAGCTTTTTCATGCAATAGTCCATAGCCTTGGTAAGCATGGCCTCTTGCCTGCCGAAGCACATGAGCGTATCCGTGCGGCCCGGATGGAATGGAAAAAGCGCACTTCCGATGCTGGTTTTCCAAAGTATGAAGAGGTGCTGATCCATGAATACCTGGCGGTTCTAAAGAACATGAATTCGGCCCAGTACGACACTATTGTTAAGGACGTTTTTAACGAATATAAAGACCAGACTTTTACGTACACCCGTGACCTGGCTATAAAACTTAAAGCCCGAGGATACGTGCTGCTAGCTATATCAGGATCACACCATGAAATCATTCAAAAGCTTGCAGCCTACCATGGGTTCGACCACGCCATTGGCGCAACGCTGGGGCAGATCGGCGGCAAATTTTCAGGCAAGATCGACACGCCTATATTCGACAAGGCGAAAGTACTCAAACGGCTAATCGCTGAGCATGACCTAACGACCGATGGAAGCTACGCAGTCGGTGATAGTACGAGCGATGCACCCATGCTCGAAATGGTCGACAACCCCATCGCCTTCAACCCGGACAAGAAGTTTTTTGCTTTGGCAGCAGCTAAAAAATGGAACATAGTCGTGGAGCGGAAGAATATGGTTTTTGAGCTGGAAGCTACAGGCGGTAAGTATGTTCTTGCCGCCAAAGACAATTAGCGCCGTCGGCCCAAGACGTGCCACGCTGTTACCCCGATAGCAGCAATCAGTACACCACCGGCCGTTATCGCTATAATAATCCACGTATTCGCTGTCTCGGATTGAGATTCTGGCTCGTCCTTAGGCTGGTCGTCCTTGCCGTTATCCCCAGCTGCCTGCTCTTCTAGCGTCGTAAAACTAAGCTCTTCGCTAACGGCTTCATTATCAGCAGCGTCAACGCTCTTTACAGTAAAGTAGTACATCGTGTCAGGATCAAGCCCCCGCAAAGTCACGGAATGATTTTTAGTGAGCCCATCAAGATCACCTTTCACGACGGTAGCGTCACCGCTGAGTTGTTTGTAGTAGACCACTGTCGAGAAGGCCAATTCAGAACTCTCCCAATTGATCGTGGCGGTGTCGGTGCCGATGTCTGTGATTTGTATGTTGCTCAATGTCGGCGGCGTGGTATCAGCAGCTGGTGGTGCAGGTTCAGGAGTTTTTTCTGTGCCGGAATCGTTGTCATCGGGCTTTTCATTTTCAGGGTCAGAGGGGGTGACCGAGGTCTTATTGTTGACCGTCACTACCACACTGGCAGACGTAGTGGTGTTGCCTAGAGAGTCACGTGCGACTGCGCGAATAGTATGCTGTCCATTGCCGGCTTTCGTGGTGTCCCAGGCGATTGAATACGGTTCGACAAGATCTTCTGCTCCAAAATTTACGCCGTCTATTTTAAATTGTATGCCAGTCAGCTGGCGATTATCCGAACCAGCGGCCGTGATTTTTACGTTACTGCCGCTGACAGACCCACCGGTTGGCTTTGTGATTGAAACTGTTGGTGCGGTAGCATCGATATCCCAATTGAGTATCGCTGGGGATGAATCCACATTACCGGCGGCGTCAGTTGCCCGCACTGCAAAGGCGTGGGCGCCGGTCGTAAGCCCTGCATAGGATTTGGGGCTTGTGCATGTATTGAAACTTCCAGCGTCTAGCTTGCACTCGAAAGTTGCTGTCTCGTTGCCTGTAAATGTAAAGCTCGGAGTGGTGTCGTTGCTCGGGTCAGCCGGATAACCGGTAATGAAAGTATCTGGCGGGGTATTGTCGACTTTTACCGTTACGTTGGCTGCAGTCGTGGCGTTGCCTGCTGCATCCCTGGCGGTAGCGGTCAGCTCGTATTCGCCGTCAGAAACCAAGGTAGTGTTCCAATCCAAAGCGTAAGGACTGCCAGTGTCTTCGGCGCCGATATTTACGCAACTGCTGGGGCAGCCACGTTTGAACTGCACCCCTTCTATCCCGATATTGTCGCTAGCAGTTGCGGCTAAGCTGATGGTGCCCCGTACATTGGCGCCATCAATTGGTACACTCATGTTGACTGCGGGCGGGATAGTATCAGGCACTTCGAATACGACGTCCACCCAATAATTCGTTGCGTTGAAGTTGGCATCCGGCATAACGCCGCCAGACCCATAGCGAAACATACCGTTCATACCATTTGGTCCACCATTTTGCTCTGCAGTGAGCGGATAGTTCTCGAAGCTTGATGACGCAAAGTATGCGCTATTGACCGAGTAGCGTCCGACTGTGGTGTGGTAAGTGACCATATAGGTGATGCCGGCATCAATTTCAACCGGCTCTGAAAACAGAGCTTCCTGCCATCCCGAAGCAGTTTCGCCCGAAAATGTGACTTGTGCCAGTTCGGTACCATCCAAGGAATAAAGCCGACCCACATGAGGCCCGGTATTGGCAGCAGCCTTGTAGAAGCGTACCCCCAGTATCTCGCCCGCTACCTCACTCTGGAACTTCAGGCCAACTTCTACGGCACCGCTGTCACCACCGTCTGGAGTGGCAGGAACGACGCCAGAATTCCAAATGCTTCGCGCCATAACAATACTGCTATTGTCGACTGTGACGACTATACCTTCCGATGTCGTCGTGTTGCCAGACGAATCGCGGGCTATTGCTGTTAACGTGTAGACACCGTTGGATACGCCGGTAGTGTTCCAGTTGACGCTGTACGGGTACGAAATGTCTTCGGCGCCAATCGTAGTAGTGCCGTATTTAAAGGTCACGCCCGCGATGCCAATATTATCGCTGGCCGACGCTGCGATTGTGACCGTTGACTGGACGTCAGCACCATCTGTAGGGGAGGTTATTTCAACTTCAGGTGACGTGTTGTCGGGGCCTGGATCCTCTGCGACCAGTATGCCGATATCTTCACCGTCGGACGCTCCTGCCTGGCCCGCGGAACCGCCAGCCAGTGCGAAGCCAACGTACGATGTGGGGTTTGAACCCCCTACATACGTTGGCGTGCCAATTATGTCACCGGCTTCAGCGCCTGACACCAGCAGGTTGTTGGTCTGTTCTGCCGTGGATGATCCACCTACTTTGGAAACGGTGGTAGCTATATTGTCTTTGACGATAGTGCCAGTTCCCGCTGCATTAGCAGGTTTGTGGTCCAGATAGATGCTGCCCTTGACGGTGTTGTGCTGAACGATTGAACCGACATCAGAATAAAGTTCGATACCTTCAGGGCGGGAGTCGGTAGTAACGACGTTATTCTCTATTAATACGCCCCCAACCTCATCATAAGCGACAATGCCGGTTGCACCATCGTGTACATAGTTGCCGCGTACGACCGAACCGAACGCACCTAGAAGTTGAATCGAATCAGTGTGAGCCGTCGGGTGCCCATTCTCCTGGATGTTATCGAACTCATTATCGTAGATATTTACCCCGACACCGGTCTGAATGCCGTCTGCACTACCACCCCTAAACAGGGAGTCACGAATCGTAACGCCCGAATGAGTTGCGCCGTCTCCATATGGGAATGATATGCGTCCTGCTGGATTGCCATCCACAAACTCAATATTGTTATGTGTGTTGTCCTCAAGCAGTATGTTGGCATTGTAGATGTTATCGAATAACAGAATACCAGTGAAGGTGGAGTTGCGGATTGTGATGTTGCTTGCGCTGTTAACGATCGTGCCGCTCGTGATAGTGAGGTTGTCCAGGGTGAAGCTGCCATCACCATTGTTGAAGTCCAGCGCGATAGTAGGCACAGCTCCGTCTGCGGCTGTAATTGTTACGGACTTGTTGCCTCCAGTCCAGGTACCATAGCTACCTGTTGCTAAACAGATAGTTTCACCGCCGGCCGCAGCAGCGAATTGAGTCGTAAGACTACTGGCGTCAGTTGCGTTTCGGTCACAGACTGGCGCGGCACTAAGCATTGTAAACCAGACACCGGTAAGGGCCGTTATCGCAGCCAACACACAGAGTACTGCTGCTATAGGCAAGTTCCTTGGAGCTACACGCTGCAGCCCCACACGTAGTGCACTCCCAAAATTAGTGATGCGCATAATCCCTTTTATAAGCTATACGTACTACTATAAAGCACAAGCACGACGACAACAATTTTACTGGGAATGTATACTAGTAAATGAATCATGTAATCCGGGGGTCGTTATGGAAATGAAGTTAGAAGTCGTGCCTATTGGGGTGACCGACATTGAGCGTTCCAAAGTTTTTTACGGGGAAAAGCTTGGGTTTAACATCGACATTGACCAACCGCTGGGCGACATGCGCTATGTGCAGGCGACTCCACTCGGCTCGGCATGCTCGATATCATTTGGCGTCGGCTTTACCGACACCGAGCCAGGTGCCATGGGCGGCCTGTTATTGGTAGTCACCGACATTCAGGCAGCATATAAGGAGCTATCAAGTCGGGGTGTGGAGCTCACCGAACCAAAAGCCGAACCTTGGGGCGCGATCCACTCATACTTGAGCGACCCCGACGGCAACAAGTGGACAATTCAGCAGAAACCAGAGCGACAAAAAGCATAGCGTTTACCCATGACGCCAGCGCTTGCCGGGCAGTCATGGTATAGTTTATGTAAATGGTTATGTTCATATATTTATGGAACTAAATTGATGCCGAAAAACAGAAAAAAGTATAGTCCAGGCAGAGCGTTAGCGCTTGTTATTTTGGGTTTAACCAGCTTAGCTGTGGTAATTGCCGTATTGCTGCAAGGCAAAAATATTGCCCTGCTCCATCCGAAAGGTATGGTTGCCCAGGAGGAGCTCAACCTGCTGTTTATTACTGCCGGTTTGATGTTCCTACTCGCCGTGCCAACGCTGTTTGTCCTTTACTTTACGGCATGGAAATATAGGGAATCGAATACTAACGCCAAACACGAACCCAATAGGCGCCACAGTAAATCTCTCATCCTGGCTATGTGGCTGGTTCCTGGCGTGCTTGCAGCTGTGCTTGCGCTTATCATGATCCCTGCCACGCATAAGCTCGAACCGAACAAGTCGATTACAGCGGACAAAAAGCCTCTCACCATCCAAGTTGTGGCTATGCGATGGAAGTGGGTGTTCATCTATCCCGAGCAGAATATTGCGACGGTCAATTTTGTTCAAATTCCCGAGGACACACCGGTAAAGTTCGAGCTGACAGCTGATAAGGCGCCCATGACATCGTTCTGGATCCCTAACTTGGGCGGCATGCTGTATGCGATGACTGGCCACAACAACCAACTCCATCTTATCGCGGATACACCAGGAGATTACCCCGGTAGTTCAGCTGAAATAAATGGCGAAGGCTTTGCGGGAATGCAGTTTATCACCCGTGCCAGCACACAGGACGACTTCGATCGATGGCTGCAAAAAACCAAGCGGTCCCCGGACGTGCTTGATACAGCCGAGTACAACAAATTGTTACAGCCCAGCGAAAACAATTCAGCTGCCTTTTACTCCGCAACCGAAGCCGATATGTATGGTACAGTACTTAAGAAATATGGGGGCTCAGAGAGCCATCACGGACACTACTAGATGAAAGAATTTCTACTGGGCAAACTGGATTTAGACGCGCTGCCGCATGACATATTTATGATTGCCGGAACAGCATCATTTATCCTGCTTGGATTGTTCCTGATCGCGGTGCTTACCCTGACGAAGCGCTGGACCTGGCTCTGGAAAGAGTGGCTGACATCGGTTGACCCAAAGAAAATCGGCATCATGTACTTTATTGTTGCTGGCTTCATGCTGGTACGCGGCGGCCTGGACGCGATTATGATCTGGCTGCAGCAGGCCCTGTCATCCGGTGATTCGCATGGCTACCTTTCAGCTGACCACTTCCAGCAGATATTCACCGCCCACGGTAATATCATGGTCTTCTTTGTGGCCATGGGCTTTATATTCGGTCTCATAAACTACATCGTTCCGCTACAAATCCGCGCCCGGGACCTTGCCTCCCCGCTTCTTAATACGCTTGGTTTCTGGCTGTATGTTGCCGGTGTCATCATGGTCAACATGTTCTTCGTGCTGGGCAGTGAGTATGCTGCAACCGGTTGGCTCGCAATCGCTCCGCTTTCGGGAACTGAATTTAGCCCAGGGGTTGGTGTTGATTACTGGATATGGAGCCTGCAGATTTCGGGTATTGGCACCACATTGGGCGGCATTAACTTTATTATGACGATCCTGAAAATGCGTGCCCCGGGCATGACCTTGTGGAAGATGCCGATGTTTACCTGGGGATCGCTGTTCAGTATGATCATGGTTGTCACGGTCTTCCCACTGCTTACTGCTACGCTCTTCCTACTCTTCCTTGATCGCTACTTTGGGATGCATTTCTTCACGACTGACTTAGGCGGTAACGCCATGATGTACACCAACCTTATTTGGATGTGGGGACACCCCGAGGTGTATATTCTGGTGCTGCCAGCGTATGGCATATTCTCGGAGGTCGTCGCAACCTTTAGCCGTAAGAAAATTGCCAGTTATAAGTCGCAAGTACTTGGTATGGCGGGTGTCTCCTTGTTTGCGCTCTCGGTGTGGCTGCACCACTTCTTTACTATGGGCGCAGGTGCAGACGTAAATTCATTTTTCGGTGTCATGACAATGATTATCGCCATACCGACCGCGGTGCTGGTATTTGGTTGGATTGCAACTATGTACAAAGGCCGCATCAGATTTACCACGCCTATGCTGTGGTTTCTCGGCTTCATCGGTATATTCACGCTCGGTGGCATATCTGGTGTACTGCTCGCAGTACCGCCCGCCGACTTCCAATTGCATAACAGCCTATTCCTGGTAGCGCATTTCCACTCTACGGTCATCGGCGGCGTGCTCTTTGGTATTTTCTGCGGCATAAGCTACTGGTTCCCCAAAATTGCTGGCTTCAGACTCAATGAACGCATCGGCCGGAACGCGTTCTGGTGTTGGATCGTTGGGTTCAGCCTGTCGTTCATACCAATGTATGTACTGGGAATAATGGGGGCCACCCGAAGACTTGACCACTACGATGCCTCTACCGGCTGGCAGCCCCTGTACATTATGATGTTTATCGGCGGCTTGGTGATCGCTTGCGGGGTGGCCCTGCAGATAGTCCAGATTATCGCCAGCGTGATCCAAAAGCGCCGTTTGGCTGACACTACGGGCGACCCTTGGGATGGACGGACATTGGAGTGGGCCACAGCATCCCCGCCACCGTTTTACAATTTCGCTACCATTGAGCCAGTCACAACCCAGGACGCATTCGCAGAGATAAAGAAACGAGGCGCGAACCCCGAACCGAAGTACGTGGATATCCACATGCCGCGCAACACAAGCGCCGGTATTTACATCGCTGCTTTTGCGTTCGTGGCAAGCTTTGCGTTTGTCTGGCACATCAACTGGCTGGCTGTTGTCGGCATTATAGGTATCATAATCAGCGCGATTGCCCGTACCTTTAATGACAATGTAGAATACAGAATTCCTGCCGTGGTAATCAAAAAGATGGAAGAACAGCGCAAGAAGAACGCACCCGCCAAAGTCGAAGAAGACGGCGAAGATATGAGCTTATGGGAGTTCATTAAGATTGTCCTTAAGTGGGCTGTGGATGTTGTCCGGAAAAGGCGGTTAAAGACATGGTAGCCGAACACGAAGTGGAGAGCCATGAAGAGGCAGCAAACGACAGAGTAGGCTTTGGCTTCTGGGTCTATCTGATGACAGACCTGCTGATGTTCGCAGTACTGTTCGCGGCGTTTGCGGTGCTCCGTGATAGCACTGCTGGCGGCCCTGGCGGTCAGGAACTGTTCAAGCTGCCGTTTGTGCTCGTCGAGACGCTTATATTGCTTACCAGTAGTTTCACCGCAGGGATCGGTATGCTGGCGGCCCACCGGGGCATTAAGAGCCAGGTACTGACCTGGTTTGGGTTAACGTTCTGCCTGGGCCTGGCATTCCTAGGAATGGAGCTATATGAATTTGCTGAGTTTATTCACGAGGGCCACACCTGGCAGAGCAGCGCTTCCCTCTCATCCTTCTTTGCGCTTGTGGGCACGCACGGTCTGCATATTACCTCGGGCTTGTTATGGATGGGCACTGCCCTGGTATTTATCTGGAAGCGGGGTTTGAACGCTCCCCTGGTACGCAAGCTGACCCTCCTGAGCCTGTTCTGGCATTTCCTTGATATTGTCTGGATCTTTATCTTCACCGTAGTGTATTTAATGGCATTCGTATGAGCAAAGAATTACATAACACCAAGGCCAACTCCGAATCTAAGCATGTTTCCCTGACGCCGTATGTCGTGGGCTTCCTATTGTCGCTGCTATTTACATTCATACCGTATTACCTGGTGGTCAATAAGGCGCTTGATGGGAGCACGCTGCTCGCAGCGATCCTGGGGTGTGCGATGGTGCAGCTGGTTATACAGGTGGTGTTCTTTTTGCACTTAGGAAGAGAAAAGAAGCCGCATTTTAACCTGGTTTTCCTTATTGGCACGATTGGCACTATCGCGTTTATTGTCATAGCTTCCATTTGGATCATGGGCCATCTTCATCACAATATGTCCGCCACCGACGTGACCGATAAAATAGCTTCCGACGAAGCCGTCCATCAGGTAAGCGGTAACCAGGTAGGCACCTGCTCCGGCGTTGGCGTGAACCACAAGATTGAGCTAACAAATGAAACAGTAACTCCTATTCATGTCGATGCAAAGCAGTGTGACACGATCACCCTTACAAATAAGAGTGACGCCACCCGTGAGATACGTTTTGGGACGCCTGAAGACCCTGAAACATACGCAGGTGAAAAAGGTGAAACCATCCGTACCGGCCGCAACAAGATATTTACGCTCACCGAACTTGGCGCCCACACGTTCCACGACCCGATTAACGGGATTTCAGGCGACTTCACGGTGCAGCAGTAATCTGCTGCAATAGACTTGCTTATTCGACGACGGTGATACTGCCCTGCATATACGGGTGCGGTGCGCAGTGGTACGGGTAGGTATCGACTTGGCTAAAGGTAAAGCTGTAGCTTTCGCCCTTTTGTAATAACGGCCCGGCAAATACATCCGGCCTTACTTCTTCTGCTGTTGGCGCGGTGTGCGCATGGCTGCTGTCGTCATGTTCACGCATGACGTTGTGCTCGGTAGTATCTTGGTTGGTCCAGGTCACCTTGGTGCCTTTTTTGATCTTTATGTTGGGCTTCGTGAAGACAAAGTCTTTGATATCGATCAGTACTTGGGCCTGACTGGTCAGGTCTTCAGCCCCCGCAGGAGCTGGGGCTGAGCCGTGATCTTGGTGGGCGCCCTTACTGCTAGTGTCAGTATGCTCATGCTGTGCAGTGTCGGCAGACGTATCCGACTCTTTGTTCCCGGGCATCGCCACAACAAGCCCGCCAGCCACAGCGGCAAAGATTAGCACGATTACTACCGTTACAAGTTCTTTCTTGTTCATTATGCTTATCTATTCCTGGGCTTTCTGCCGGGTTGCCAAAAAGATTGCAGCCAAGCTCAGGAGCGTGCCTCCTGCGCCAAGGTATAGTGCCCAGTCAGCTGTCTTTTGGGCAGCGTGTGCATCTTCCTCAACGTGTTTTATCGCTGTGTCCTGAGCCGTCTCATTTGCTACCTTAGTGACCGAAAAAGGACCGGTATTTTTGCCCTCGGCTTCACCATGCTCGTTACTCGGCTGTTGGTTCCAGGACACTACTGTTCCATCTTGGTATGTTTGGAAGGCTTTCCATTGGAGCTCAGTGGTCTTGTCCGGTGTCTTGGCGCTAAAGCTAAATTCATCGCGCATGCCAGCGCTGATCTCGCCACCGCTCCAGGTAATCGACTTCACAATAGCATCTTCGCCCTTGCCTTCTTTTTTGACATCAACCGCCCAGCCCGGTTTTACGGTCGGCATGGCAGACGTAATGGCTTCAGGCATCTGCAACTTTACGGCTACGGTCGGCTGGTCTTTCTCGACAGGTACGCTCACGGTAAAGACCTGATACGCGCCAGTTTGCACATCGGCCGGCTTAACAGTGACATGTGCGGATGCGACGCCGGTGAGACTAAGGGCAAATACGCTAACGCCCATACTGAATCCTGCTATTTTTTTGCTGAGCTTCATGTTGGTTCCTTTACCATTTACTATAC
>Ga0075364_10000170_pt1 | contig 29008 bp, 28 predicted proteins | sample EndMetdeltDD1764_FD_71517 | JGI IMG/M metagenome (GOLD analysis project Ga0075364, IMG submission 71517) | Populus endosphere microbial communities from Tennessee, USA - Endosphere MetaG P. deltoides DD176-4 | ecosystem: Host-associated > Plants > Roots > Endosphere | place: USA: Tennessee... | reverse complement strand
AGGGAAGAAACCACGCCGCCTGTGATGAATACATATCGCGCCATGGGAGTCACCGGTTACCTTTTTACGAATGATTCCGCCAGTCCCTATCGTCCGTTCTTCTGTTGAAAAAGCGACCGGGAGAATCAGCACAAAACAAAACCGGCAGGCTTTTGGCCTGCCGGAGGTTCAATTTTTTGACCGAAATTACTGTCCGGTCGGGACAGCCGAAGGATCGGCCGGGGCTGGTGCCGGAGCAGACGGTGCGGCTGCACCATTGCCTGTTGCCGGAGCTTCACCCGAAGAAGGAACGCCGTTGTCGGCAGGCGGAGTTGCCGGTGCCGGGCCGAGCGAGTCGAGAATGCCGGTGCCGGTGCCGCGCTGCTGCTCAGGAATACGGTCCAGAATGTCTGTCGGACGAGATTCGTAACGCGCCAGAATGCCGAGGCCGAGCGACGTGATGAAAAACAGCGTCGCAAGGATCGCGGTCGTGCGGGTCAGCGCATTGGCCGTACCGCGGGCCGACATGAAGCCGGAGCCGCCGCCGACGCCAAGGCCGCCGCCTTCGGAACGCTGAATCAGCACAACGCCAACAAGCGCGAGCACGATCAGGAGGTGGATGACAATCAATACGGTCTGCATACCAATCCAGTCCGCCCCGGATGCCGAGGCCCAGTCAAATCTTTGCGGCTCTTTAGCCGAGGCGCGCGCGCTTTAAAAGCCCTTGCAGCACGTTTTACGCGCTTTACCTCAGGCTGACTCGGCGACGAGCGGTTCGCATGCTGCGTAAATGGCAAGAAAGTCGTCCGCTTTCAAGCTCGCACCACCAACAAGAACGCCATCGACATTGGCAATTGCCATGATTTCACCGGCATTGCCCGGCTTGACCGAACCACCATAGAGAATACGCATGCCGCGCCCCTCACCACCCAGCCGTTCGACCAGCTCGCCACGCATGAATGCATGAGCCGCTTCGATATCGCCATTCGTTGGCGTCAGGCCGGTGCCGATGGCCCAGACCGGTTCGTAAGCGATTACGGTATTTTCGGCAGTCGCACCTTCCGGCACGGAATTGGCGATCTGGCGCTTGAGAATATCAAGGGTCTGACCGGCATCACGCTCTGCCAGGGTCTCGCCGATGCAGACGATGGCGATGAGATCGGCGGCATGCGCTGCATCAGCCTTGGAGCTTACCAGCTGGTCGCTTTCGTTGTGGTCAGCGCGGCGCTCCGAGTGGCCGACGATGACATGCGTGCCAAAACAATCGGCGATCATGGCGGCGGAAATATCACCCGTATGGGCGCCAGATACCTTTGGGTGGCAATCCTGCGCGCCGATCAGTAGAGGGCTGTCGTCGCAAAGCGCGGTCGCCACATAAAGCAGGGTCGCCGGCGGGCAAAGCAGGGTTTCGACCTTTTCGGAAAGCGGATTTTTCACGCCTTCCGCCATGGCCTTGATCTGATCAAGCTCGGCACGCGTGCCATTCATTTTCCAGTTTCCGGCGATCAACGGGCGTACGTCTGGCGTCATGAAAATTCTGTCCTCATCCCTATTTCGTTTCAGCCTGCCATCTCGAAAAAGTGCTGGCGACTGCCGTCCTTCGTCATTAGCCAAGTCGATGGCAAATTGGTATTCAAAAACGGTCGGACCGGTGGAAACTGCGGCGAATAGCCGTCACCTGGCGGCGTTCACCAGAAGAAAATTCAAAATCTCCCGCCAGTCGCTCATTCGCACCGGCGTGCCATGGCCACCGGTGTTGAACAGCGTGAAGCGGGTCGGGTATTTTTTTGCAAGCAGACCGCGATAAATGCCGATCTGATCATCGGCCTTATAGACCTTGTCGGCACTGCCATGCGTGAAGAAGACCGGGATACGCGCCTTGGCTGCCAGTGACGCTGGAAAATCAGGATCCGGCGGACCGCCGATCACGGCCATGCCAGCGAGGTCAGCGACCGCTGCCTTATCACGCGTGATGCCGGCACAGATAAAACCGCCCATCGAAGCACAGGTAAGGATCACCGGTCGGCCGCCGGATTTTTCCGACGCGTAGCGGATCAAGGCGGCGATATCGGCGACACCCTTTTCGTCGAACGACCGCACGCTAGGCGAATAATAGGTACCGCCGTTTTCGACCGCGAGGTTTTTCAGCCGATTAAAGTTGCCGCCAAACGAATAGTCGTTGACGCCGAGTCGGCGGTCTCCTCCCCGCCCGTGAATGAAGATCACGGTAAACGCAGCGCCATCGCTCTTGCCGACACGTGTCACATCCAGATTGCGGCCATCGAGCGCGAGCGTTTTATTCTCCTGAACACGACGCACGCCAAGCGACACATATTGCGATTTCACGCGCCGTTCCGGCTCGGAATCACGGCCGTTGATATCGCGCATCTCCTGGTAGTCGATCACGTTAAAGGCGCCGCCATCCTTCGTTTCCAGCACGGTCTGCTTCGAAAACAGCTCGTCCTTGAAGGGCTTGAGCGGCCCGTCGGCAGCCATGGATGGTGCCGACATCGCAAAGGAAACAGCCAGCAACAGGGGGAGACGCGACAAAAGAGCTGTGGACATGCGGCGTTTCATCGTGACTGTGACCCTTTCAATCTTGCCTTCAAACAAGCGGCACAGCATCACTTTGTCAAAAGCCGCTTTTGTGACCGTTTTCGTGCATTATCGCGAAAAGTCCCGCTTTCTGGCAGAATTGCCGGCGATTCGAAACAGCACAAGACCGGGATGGCCGCGTATCGCGCCATTACGGACAAGTGGCCCTCACGCAGACAGGTAGTAACGACGCCTCCCATGGATGACAACGACCTCTTCGCCAGCATGCCCACGCAGCCCAAGCCCGCGGCAGCTGAACCCGTTCCGGCCCCTGCCCGCACACAGCCTGCGACGCCCGCAAGCGGTGGGGATTACGGCGCGTCGTCGATCCGCGTTCTGGAAGGTCTCGAACCGGTGCGCATGCGCCCGGGCATGTATATCGGCGGCACGGACGCGAAAGCGCTGCACCACCTGTTTGCCGAAGTCATCGACAACTCGATGGACGAAGCCGTTGCCGGTCATGCGAACTTCATTGAGGTACATCTCGATGCCGAGGGTTTTCTGAGCGTCAGCGATAACGGTCGCGGTATCCCGGTCGAAAACCACCCGCAGGTTCCGGGCAAATCGACTCTCGAAGTGATCATGACCAAGCTGCATGCCGGCGGCAAGTTCGACGGCGACGCCTATGAGACGTCAGGCGGTCTGCACGGCGTCGGCGTTTCGGTCGTCAACGCGCTGTCGGACGTTCTCGAGGTCGAGGTTGCCCGCAACCGCAAACTCTACAAGCAGACATTTTCCCGTGGCGTGCCTCAGGGTGGGCTGCAGGAACTCGGCGATGTGCATAACCGTCGCGGTACACGCGTGCGTTTCCATCCCGATCCGCAGATCTTCGGCGACCACGCCAGATTCGAGGCTGGCCGCATCTTTCGCATGGCGCGTTCGAAAGCCTACCTGTTCGGTGGCGTCGAGATCCGCTGGAGCTGCGATCCCGGCGTTGTGCCGGAAGGTGGCGACATTCCGGAAAAGGCCGTCTTCCATTTTCCGGGTGGCCTGAAGGATTACCTTGCAGCAACGCTCGGCAAGGAATTCACAGTCACCCGCGAAATCTTCTCCGGCCGCACTGAAAAGACCGGTGGCCATGGCGCCATGGAATGGGCGATCACCTGGTATGGTGGCGACCCGCAGCTGCATTCCTATTGTAACACCATTCCGACCCAGGAAGGCGGCACGCACGAGGCAGGCCTGCGTATCGCGCTGACCAAGGGTCTCAAGAACTACGCCGAACTGACGCAGAACAAGCGCGCCAAGGACATCACCACCGATGACGTGATGATTTCCGCTGTCGGCATGCTGTCCGTCTTCATCCGCGAGCCGGAATTCGTCGGACAGACCAAGGACAAGCTCGCCACCGTCGAGGCGCAGCGTCTTGTCGAAAACACGCTGCGTGACCCGTTCGACCATTATCTGGCCGGCAACCCCAACGAAGCGGCCAAGCTGCTGGAATGGGTGATCGAGCGCTCCGAGGAGCGCATGCGCCGCCGCAAGGAAAAGGAAGTCAACCGCAAGACAGCGGTGCGTAAGCTGCGCCTTCCCGGCAAGCTGGCCGACTGCTCGCAGAACACCGCCGAAGGCGCCGAACTGTTCATCGTCGAGGGTGATTCGGCTGGTGGCTCTGCCAAACAGGCGCGCAACCGCAAAAACCAGGCTATCCTTCCTCTGCGCGGCAAAATCCTCAATGTCGGTTCGGCCAGCCGCGACAAGCTCTCTGCTAACCAGCAGATTTCCGACCTCATCCAGGCGCTTGGCTGCGGAACCCGAAGCAAATACCGCAATGAGGACCTGCGCTATGAACGTATCGTCATCATGACCGATGCCGACGTCGATGGCGCGCATATCGCCTCGCTGCTGATCACCTTCTTCTACCAGGAAATGCCGGAACTTATCCGCGGCAACCACCTCTATCTGGCCGTGCCGCCGCTCTATGTCATTCGCCAGGGAGCAAAATCCGCCTATGCGCGAGACGATGAGCATCGTGCGGAGCTGATCGCGACGGTGTTCAAAGGTAAAAAAGTCGAGATCGGCCGCTTCAAAGGCCTTGGCGAAATGATGCCGGCGCAGTTGAAGGAAACCACGATGGATCCGGGTAAACGCACGCTGTTACGCGTGACGATCGATGACGTCGATTTCGAAGGGACGCGTGAAACGGTCGACAACCTGATGGGCACCAAACCGGAAGCGCGTTTCCGCTTCATTCAGGAACGTGCGGTTTTTGCCGACAACCTCGACATCTGATCCGCTGCGGATTGGAACGTTTACGCCGCCTCAGCCCTGCTGTGGCGGCGTTTTTCGTTCCTCTAGCACCTTCATCACGGCCGAGATCAGGGCTGCGGCTTCATAAGGCTTGCGGACAACAGGCGCATCAAAACTTGCGGGAATGATAGAGCGATCACTGTAACCGGTCGCAAAAACGAAAGGTACCTGACGTTTCGTCAGTTCCTCGGCGACCGGCAACGAGGTTTCAAGTCCCAGATTGACGTCGAGGATCGCCACATCAGGCGTAAAGTCTCGCAGGCGCTTCAGAGCCTCGGAGGCAGACGGTGCGGTGGTGACCTTGCTGATGCCATGGTCGGCCAGCATCGTTTCCACATCGGCGGCAACCAGCATCTGGTCCTCGACAAGCAGAAGGTCGAGTTCCGACATCAGCGAAACGGCTGTGCCCTTCTTGTCGATCACCTTTTCTGCCAGTTCAGGCAGAATGTCGGTTTCGGCAATATGGATATGCTGCGCCGGGATCAGGAAACGCCCCTGCACGCCGTCAGCGGCGTATTCGACCTTGCTCTTGCCACCAAGTTCGAACGGCACGCTGCGGTCGATAAGGACGGTGCCGAAACCGGCGCGTGATGGCGGCGTGACGGCCGGACCACGGCTTTCGCTCCATTTGAGCTCACAGTCACCATTGTCCAACCGGCTCCAGTTTATTTCCAAGAGGCCGCCGGTGACCGAAAGTGCGCCATATTTTGCGGCATTGGTCGCCAGTTCATGCAGGACCAGCGCCATCACCGAATAGGCGCGGCTGTCGAGCCAGACATAGGGACCTAGAAGCGTAACGGTGCGCGCACCGTCGCGATAAGGTTTTAGTTCGGCTTCCAGCAGTTCATGCAGCGCGCCGCCATCTCCACCGCGCACGACCTGATCATGCGCAAAAGCCAAGGCCTGAATGCGCCCCTTCAGCGTTGCGATATAATCCTGCAGGTTGCGGCCTTCCTGAACGGGATGCCCGATCAGCGCCTTTATGACCGCCAGAATATTCTTGACCCGATGGTTCAGTTCCTCGTTGAGCATGCGTTGGCGCACGTCCGCCTTGCCGCGCTCGTCCTCAAGCAACTCGTTATGGTGCAGAACGATTTCCACCAGAACCGAACGAATCGCCTCGGCGATTTCCTGCTCGCCACCCGTCCAGGGCTGGGATTGCAGATGCACCGTTTCTTTCCAGATCGCAAAACTCTTGCGCGGCGTCAGGCGGTCACCGAGCGGTCCGGTCTCGTAGGATTTTTCCGGGTTTCCGGCCCAATTGAGGGTCTGCACCACTTCACGGCGGAAGAAGAACAAATAGTCGCGAGGCCTTTGCGACAGCGGGATCGCCAACACACCGCAAACCTCCGACGAATAGGCATCCGCTTCCGGCAATTCACCGACGAGGTTATGGGTTGCCCAGGTCCGGTTATTGGCAACAGTACCGATGAACTCCGCCAGAGGTGCAATCGCCTCGATCGGTGGCGTCATGCCGGATGGTGTCCATTCGCCGTCCAGCCAAAGCCCAACGCCATCGCTGGCGATCATTGCCTGAAATTCGGAAACCGAACGCCTCAACAGGCCGCCGAGATCGGTGTGATGCGAAGCCGTCTGCAAAAACTGGTCGAGGAAACGGCGGGCTTCATTCGTGGTGTCGAGAATCTGCTTCTGGCGCAGCGCGCTCAGGTGCATCGATAGGAATTCGCCAAACATTTCGGCGGCGACGCGCTGTGTCAGTGAGAGCGTTTTCGGGCTGTAATGGTGGCAGGCAATCAGCCCCCAGAGTTCGCCATCGATGACGATCGAAATCGACATGGAGGCGCCCACGCCCATATTGCGCAGATATTCGCAATGGATCGGCGATACGCTGCGCAGATGCGCGAAGGAAAGGTCGAGTGGCTGGCCGGTTTCATCCAGTACCGGCAGGATCGGCACGCGATGCCCCTCCGCATCCGAAATGATGCGGATCGTGTTTCGCAGATAGAGTGTACGCGCCTGTTTCGGAATGTCGCTCGCCGGAAAATACTGGCCCTTGAAGCTTTCGAGATCGCGACGTTTGTATTCGCTGACCACCTGGCCCGCGCCATCCTGCTCGAAACGGTAGACCATGACGCGGTCATAACCGAGCATGGCATACATCAGCCGTGTCGATTTCTCGATCAGCTGGTTGATGCTGGAAATGCTGCGCACCCGGCTGATCAGCATACGAGCGGTCTCAAGCGGCTGGTCCGAATGCGCGGCTGCCGGCTGGAACTCGATGATGACAGCCGTTTCGACCCGATGAACGGAAACGTCGAACACGCCGCCACCCGACACCTGTACGCCCATGCGCAGCGCTGCCCGGCTTGGATCGTCCGAAGTCGCCAATGCATTGCGCAGGGTATGCGCGGCTTCCCCTCCTACAACTTCATCCAGACGCAAGCCGTTGATATCATCGCCGGTGCCGAGCATCTCGGCGGCATTGGCTGAATGGCGCGTGATCGTCGCACCTGTGGCATCGCATGCCAAAAGGCAACCATGCGGCTGGATGCTGCCTGGAATATGGATCGGTTCGCGGTCGCAATTGGTAAGATCGACCGTCATCTTGTCAGGCATATGAATTTTCCCTGAAGGCAGTTGATCCTGCCTCCGATGCGGCCAACCCGCCGAAATCGACAGGGCTCACGCGCCACCAATCCTCAAAACTTCGAAAACTTCCCGGCCCAATCGTTTCTCCGATCCTGCGCCTTGAATTCCTCCCGAAGACCTCTGCCCTCTCAATCTGCCAATGTGTCGCAAACATCAGAGCTTTAGCGTGTAAGCAGATAGAGCACTGACACAATATTTTCCAGATTACGCCGAAGGTTTCATTTACATAACGGAGAAATGACCAACGAAATTTCGGTCACTTTGTCACGATCTTCATATTTCTATCGTAAACTTGATCAATCGCAAGTGACAGGGTTGCGATCCGGCTACCAAAGGGTTCCCTTGCGCAGCAGGGTCATATGGCCCATATGCTGATCAACATTTTAGGGAAGAGCAGCCCGCTGTGAGTGCATCCGATAAGAAGATACCGTCCAGAGAACCACGTTGGCTAGGCCCTGTCGCGCCGGCGACGATTGCCCTGATACCTTCGATATCCGCTGCGCGCTGGTTACTGGTCCTTGTCGTTTTTGCCGGCATCTATTTCTTCCATGGCTTCATCGTGCCGGTTCTTGCAGCGCTGGTGATCGGCTTTGCAAGCTGGCCGCTTTATCGACGGCTTTTGGAACGCGTTGGCGGCAGCACCACGCTTGCCGCCACGATCGCGATCCTTTTTATCGTAACCTTCCTGCTGGTGCCGATCGGCGTTGCCATCTCCTATACGACAGGCGAAGTGCGCGAATGGGTCGGCTGGGCGCTGGAAGTCAATCGTATCGGCGCACCGACGCCGGAATGGATCGCGGCACTGCCCTATGTCGGCCAATGGCTCAACGAACAATGGATAAGCCATATCGGCCTGCCCGGAGCGATCGGTGAATATATCCAGATCGTCAGCGGCGCCAATATCGGCAATATCTACCGCGCGGTCGTGGCGGCAGGTGGCGGCGCATTCCATCTCGTTCTGACGCTTTTGTTCATGCTGATCGCGCTGTTTTTCGTCTATCGCGATGGCGCGTCCTTCTCACGCCAGATCGATCTGCTCGGCGAACGCATCCTGCCGTCGCGTTGGGAGCGCATTTCCCGTGTCGTACCGGCAACGATCAGCTCGACCGTGACCGGCATGACACTGATCGCCATTGGTGAAGGCATCGTGCTCGGCATCGCTTACTGGATCGCCGGCGTTCCCTCGCCCGTCACGCTTGGTGTCATCACCGGTGTCATGGCACTGATTCCCGGCGGCGCCCCGCTGTCCTTCACGCTGGTCTCCATCTATCTGGTTGCCAGCGGTTCGGTGTTTGCCGGTATCGCGCTTCTCGCCTGGGGCAGTATCGAACTGTTCATCGTCGACAAGACGGTGCGCCCTCGCCTGGTTGGCGGTCCCATCAAGCTCCCCTTCCTGCCGACATTTTTCGGCCTTGTCGGTGGCGTCAAGACGATGGGCTTTCTCGGCCTCTTCATCGGCCCGGTTCTGATGGCGCTTCTCGTGGCGGTGTGGCGCGAATGGGTTCGTGAAGTGGAACTATCGGAACCGCGTGAGGCAGAAGCGGCCAACACCCCCGCCACGGACACACCGGCTGCACGCCGCGAAGCTGCATCGTCATAGAAAGCAAGGCAGACAGCACGCCTTGTTGCGGTCACGATCCTTGTCATAAGCTTGGCCTGCAAACAGGACCCCGACGCTTATGAACGCTGCCATTATCGCCATGACCATTCTCGGCTGCGACGACGCCGTGAAAGATTGCCAGTATGTCGCCACGCTGCAGCAGCGCTGGCCATCGATCGAAATGTGCAATGCGGTCTCGGAAAAGGAATTGGCGTCATTCGCCAATGTGTCCTACCCAGTGGTCATCGCCGTCTGCCAGGATCCGACCGCGGAGGAAACCGCCAACAATATCGTGCCGCGCCCCAAGCAACCCGAAACCGATATGGCTGCAAAAGCGCCGGAGACGGAGGCGGAACGGCGCGAAGAGGAGCGCGGCATGGCGGCACGCGCCATCAACCGCGTCACGTCGGTCTTGCCCAGCAGCGACGGAATACGAACATTGTTCGGAAAACCGGTCCGGCTGGTGGAAAACAGCTATTCCTGGGTCGCCAAGAAATTCAGGGATTGATGGGCGAAAATCAGGCGGCGAAGGCCAGATCGCTGGCGTAAGAGCGCGTCAGCAGACGCTCTTCCATCAACTGCAGCTTCTCGATCATATCCAACAGTTCTGCAAGCGGCGACATCGGCAAAGCCTGCGACCTGAAGCGCTCGATCAGAGGCTTGCAGATACTCTGCAAGGACATACCGACAGGCGAACGCCCCGCTTCCCGCCACAACAGAACCGCCTCGACGAAAACCGCAGCGACGGTGCGATCGAGCCCGGCGGATTCAAACAGAGCCCGCACGGCGTGCATCCGGCCGGTCGCAAGAATGGACCTTACCCTCTGATCATCGAGGCCGGACAGGTTGCATATCGCGCCGGAGAAGAAATCGACTTTACCGCTGCACAGGACATGGATCAGGAATGCCGGTGTCAGGCGTCCCGTCTGCCGCAGATGTTCGACCAGACCGGCTATATCCTGATGCCGCACCGTGCCTGCTATGGAAACGGTCGCTGCCTCATTGGCTTCGCGTGTCACATAGTCGATGCGGGAAGCGCTCAAGGTGGTGCGCATCAAGCCGCAGGTGGCAAGCGCCTCGCTGATATAACCAACCAGCAGATGGCGGGCGTCGGCACCCAAATCCTCGCGGTCGAGCAGCATGTTGCGGATGTCGACATGGTGACCATGGCGCTCGGCGATACGACGCAGCGTGAAGCGCGTGATCGCAGCCGTTGTGTTTTCAAGAAGAAGCAGCACTTCCGCTTCGCAGCCGACTTCGGCAATGGCGGCAGAAACACCACGGGAGAGGTCCGGGCGCGAAGCGATCAGCGCCCGCGTCACGACATCGCCACGACCAACGAGATCGACCAGATCAGTTTCGAAGAGAACCGGCGACCGGGTAATGATGATGGAGGCGATCAGAGGCTGGTCTTCGGCAAGCGAGAGGATCATGCCACGCGGTGCGGCTTTCGAATCGGCCAGGGTCTCGGCAAGCGCTTCACGAACGACCGGAGAAGGGTCGTCGAGCAGATGCGTCAATGCCATTACCGCCGCATGACGCTTTTCGTCATCGATGGAAGACAGAAGATAGGCACGCGCCAGCATCTGCGCAGCTTTTGCGCGCTCTACCGGCTTGGCGTTTTCCGCCCAACGAAGAAAAGCCTGTACGATCACCCCGAAACCCCAATACAAAAGGAGCGTTAGCCGCATTCAACCCTATGATCGGCAGGGTAAGGACAAATCGTTTAAGATTGGTTCACCATAAGCCTTAACCACGACCGGAGCACTGCGCTGTCCGTCTCATTGCCGAAATCATGGCTGATCGTGCCTCCTGCCAGCAATCCTTTCACCACGACGGAATGTGTAGCGGCGGCGGTTGTCATCGACCTCCGCGAAAATTTTCCTGACGTCGCACTCCCGAAATCTGGAGTCGATGCCGCATTCCTTCCGCCCGTCACGTCGGCGGACACATCCGCAATTCTCGATCTCTGCATGGCTGCCCGAATCGGAACGGTTGTCCTGTCGGGTGCGCGCAATGGCGCGGACCTCCAGCATCTCGACATTCTTTTGCAGGTGAGCGAGGCCCGTGTCGGCATAACCGCCGGAGCCACACGGATCGTGGCGATGGCCGGCGACAATCCCCATGGACTGCTGGCGGCGGCAAACTTTGCGAACAAAAGCAAAAGGCTGATTGGCCTCGGCTGGGATTCGCACAGCCTGGCCGTCGCAATGGGACTGCAAGGCAAACTTGGAAGCGATGTTGCGGCCAGCGGCCGCGCAACACTGTTGCTTGCAGCTGCAGCGGCAAAAGTCGCCGCCATCGATACGAGCGAACCCGAGCCGGACACGGGAATCTTTCGCACAGCCTGTCTGCATGCAAAAGCGCAGGGTTTTCGTGCAAAAATGACCGGCAGGCTTTCGCAGGTGCCGGTCATCGAAGAAGTATTCGCAGGCTGAGCCTTTACCGCTGCGGCGTGGATGGTCTCGTCATCTCGAACACATCTGCCCCGCCGTCAGCATAATCGCGGTAGCCCATGCGCCCCAGCGGGCGGGCGATCCCCATATCCACCCTGCCCTCGCGAAGGATTTCCTCGCTCAGATGGATGCCGACAACCTGGCCGAACACCACGATGGCTTCGGCCTTGCCGCCATCGATGGTCTTCGGTTCGATAATTTCTGTTACGCGGCATTCCAGCGCGGCGTAGGCCTCGGCGACAAAAGGGGCGTCAATCAGATTTCCCGCCTTCGCCGTCAGGCCAGCGACGGCGAACTCATCGACGCCGTAGTCGACGCTGATCGATGAAACATTCATCTGCTCGGCAAGATGGCGGCTTGCGAGACTGGCGGTAAATACGCCGGTCTCCCGCGCATTGCGAAAACTGTCCTTCGGACCACTCGACGCAAACATCACCAGTTTGGGATTGTCGCAGATCGCATTGAAGAACGAATAGGGAGAAAGGTTCAGCGAACCATCCCGCCCCTTGGTGCCGATCCAGCCAATCGGCCGCGGCGACACGATCGCCTTGAACGGATCATGCGCCAGCCCGTGCCGGTTTTCGTCGGTGGCATAGAACATGATTATTCTGCCCAGGTGACGATATCTGCCAGTTCCGGGCGCGGACGATCCGGTGTGGCGAAATCGCTGGAGCCGATATGTATAAAGCCCGCTGCTTTTTCGCCCGACCTGATGCCGAGAGCCGACTGCACGCGCTCGTCATAGGTGATCCATTCAGTGCGCCAGTTGGCGACAAAGCCATGCGCTTCGCAGGCCATCACCATGTTGAGGCACAAGGCGCCGGCAGAAAGAACCTGTTCCCATTCCGGGATTTTTCCATGTGGCGCAGCTGTGCTGACGACCGCGACGACAAGAGGGGCACGGGTAAAGCGTGCCAGTTCCGCCTGCTGTGCAGCCTCAGCCATATCCGGGGTCTTTTCCAGCGAAAGGCGCAGGAATTCCTCGCCCAGTTTGACTCGCGAATCGCCGCGATAAACGATGAAGCGCCACGGCGCGATCTTGCCGTGATCGGGCACGCGCGAGGCAAAACGCAGAATGTCCTCAAGTTCGGTTTGCGAGGGACCCGGCTCCCGGTATTGCGCCACCGGCGTCGAATGGCGCTGGCGCAGGTAGTCGATCAGCTTGATATCATTGCTCATGGTCGCACTCGCATTATTGAAATTTCAGCGGCTCCCGCTTCCGGTATTCCGGCCCGTTTTTGATACAGGCCTTGAATTTGCCTTGGCGTTGGTTTTCAAGTGAAGTCTGCAACACCAAGAGTCAATCCGGGCGAAATGAACAGAATCACCATTGCCGCATATATGATGCTCGGCTCCGCCTTTGCGGCCGTGCCGGTTGCGCCGTCTTTTGCCCAGGATGCCTTCCAGAATTTCAAGCAGCTTGGCGGCTCGGCAAAGATGCCTAAGCTCAACGCCTTCTCGGCAACACCCGGCGCGCCTGCCGGCTTGCTTGCGCGCAATGTCGCTTTCGAAGCCAAACTGACCAAGGACGGAGAGGCTATGAAGGACGGGCTGGCATGGCGCGTCTTTGGGCCGATCCCCGGCCCGGATGGCAAATTGCCTCTGCTTGCCAGTTCAGATGGCGGCACAGCCGATTTCCAGCTTGCTCCCGGTGATTATTTCGTCAACGTCGCCTTCGGTCGCGCCGGTGTCACCCGCAAGCTCACGGTGCCTGAGCAGGGCCAGGTCGATAAACAGACCGTTGTGCTCGACGCCGGCGGTTTCGTGCTCAACGCCGTGACTGGCTCCGATGTCCGCATCCCGCCGAACCAGCTCAGCTTTTCGGTCTATTCGTCTGAAACACGCGAGGACGGCGAGCGTGGTCTGGTGATGGCCGATGTCAAACCGAACAGCATTGTCCGCCTCAATGCCGGCACCTATCACGTCGTCTCGGAATATGGTGGCGTCAATGCCGTCGCCCGCGCCGATATTCAGGTCGAGGCTGGCAGGCTGACCACCGCCACACTGCAGCACCGCGCCGCCCAGATCACCCTGAAACTGGTCTCACAACCAGGTGGTGAGGCGATTGCCGACACCGCATGGTCCGTGCTGACGGCATCCGGCGATATCGTCAACGAAAGCGTCAGTGCGTTTTCGACCATGATCCTGTCTGAAGGCGACTATCTCGCTGTCGCCCGAAACAAGGACAAGATCTACCAGCGCGATTTCAAGGTCACATCCGGGCAGAACGCCGATGTCGACGTACTCCTTTCAGCACACGCACAGACGGCCAACGCCGACATCGAATAATTCGTGGCTACGGCTGCTATCGCCCCGCGTGCTCTCGCACTTCTCCAATAAAAAACGGCGCCTGCGGATGTCCCCCAAGCGCCGTTTCTTTTTTCATTTAAAGGCCGAGGTTATCAGCCTTTGGCCTTGCGGGCAGCGGCCTTGCGCTTGACATCAGGCGGCGTCGCTTCATCGACCAGCGATGCAACTGCTTCATCCAGCGACATGGCGGTCTGTGCCTGCGAACCGAGGCGACGGATATTGACCGAACGCTGTTCGGCTTCCTGACGGCCGCAGACGATAATGACCGGCACCTTGGCAACCGAGTGCTCACGGACCTTGTAGTTGATCTTCTCGTTGCGGAAGTCGGTCTCGACCTGCAGACCGGCATCGCGCAGCTGCTCGGCAACTTCGCGGCCGTAATCGTCCGCATCCGAGGTGATCGTAGCGACAACGACCTGCGTCGGTGCGAACCACAGCGGCATGTGACCGGCAAAGTTCTCGATCAGGATGCCGAGGAAACGTTCCATCGAACCGCAGATGGCGCGGTGGATCATAACCGGCTGGGTCTTTTCCGAGTTCTGGTCGATGTAGAATGCACCAAAACGTTCCGGCAGGTTGAAGTCGACCTGCGTCGTACCGCACTGCCATTCACGGCCGATGGCATCCTTCAGCGTGTATTCGAATTTCGGACCGTAGAAAGCGCCCTCACCCGGCAAGATACCGGTCTTGATGCGGCCTTCCGACTGTTCCTCGATCGTCTTCAACACATCGGTCATGACGCTTTCGGCGCGATCCCAGAGATCGTCCGTGCCGACGCGCTTTTCAGGACGCGTGGACAGCTTTACGACAACTTCCTGGAAGCCAAAATCTTCGTAGACCGACAGGATCAGCTGGTTGATGCGCAGGCATTCAGCGGCGAGCTGTTCGTCGGTGCAGAACACGTGAGCATCGTCCTGCGTGAAACCGCGCACGCGCATCAGGCCATGAAGAGCGCCCGAGGCTTCGTAACGGTGCACGTTGCCGAATTCGGCAAGACGGATCGGCAGTTCGCGATAGGATTTCAGGCCATGCTTGAAAATCTGCACGTGACCCGGGCAGTTCATCGGCTTCAGCGCGAAAACGCGGTTATCGGCTTCTTCGTCATCAGGATGCGTGAACGCGTAGGCCGATTTCACGGCAAACATGTTCTCCTGATACCAGCCCCAGTGACCGGAGGTTTCCCAGAGCGAGCTATCGAGAACCTGCGGCGCGTTGACCTCTTCATACGTGCCGGCCAGCCGGCGGCGCATATAGGAGGTCAGGGTCTGGAACATGCGCCAGCCCTTGCCGTGCCAGAACACCACGCCCGGACCTTCTTCCTGGAAATGGAAAAGATCCATCTCGCGGCCGAGCTTGCGGTGATCGCGCTTTTCGGCTTCGGCGAGAATATGCAGATACTGGTCCAGCTCTTCCTGCGTCGCCCATGCCGTGCCGTAGATGCGCGTCAGCATCGGCTTGGTCGAATCGCCGCGCCAATAGGCGCCGGCAACCTTCATCAGCTTGAAGGCAGTGCCGATCTGGCCCGTCGAGGCCATGTGCGGACCACGGCAAAGGTCGAACCAGCCGCCCTGATTGTAGATCTTCAGGTCCTGACCTTCGGGGATCATGTCGACCAGCTCGACCTTGTAGGTCTCGCCCTTGTCGGCAAAAACCTGCTTGGCTTTTTCGCGCGTCCAGATTTCCTTGGTGAAAGCGGCATTCTTCTGAATGATTTCCTTCATCTTCTTTTCGATCTTCGGCAGATCGTCAGGCGTGAAGGGCCAGTCTTCCTTGCTGTCCGGGTGGATGCGCTTGAAATCGTAATAGAAGCCGTTTTCGATGACCGGGCCGATCGTCACCTGCGTGCCGGGCCACAAATCCTGCACGGCCTCGGCCATGACGTGGGCGGCATCGTGACGGATCAGTTCCAGCGCACGCGGATCGGTGCGGGTGACGATCTCGATCTTACCGTCTGTGACGGGATCGGAGAGATCGCGCAGCTCGCCATCTAGCGTGATTGCCACGGCCTTCTTGGCCAGCGACTTGGAGATGGATTCGGCGACGGCAAAGCCAGTCGTGCCCGCGTCATAGGCGCGAACGGAACCATCGGGAAATGTAAGGGAAACGGACATCAAAATTCTCCTGTCCAGTCCCGCCAACGAATGCGGGTGGTCAAAAATGGGCTGCGAGATTTTTTCACGCAGCAACGAACGCGGGCGTGATAGTCAAAAATCAAGGCTGAGTAAAGGTTTCAGGCTTTTCTGCCGAACCGCCACAGTGCCCAAGGCATAAATTTCCGGCTGCCGGTATCGAGAACTTCCGGCACGGTATCCAGCCCCGAAGTCCCGCCCGGCCCGCAGCGCCCAACGCGAAACAGCGTCAGCCAGAAACCGGACCAGAAACCGTGCCGCGCGAAGGCCTCATACCCGTATTCGGAACAGGTCGGGATATGGCGGCAACCATTGCCTATAAAACCGGAAAGGGTCAGCTGATAGAGGCGGATGAAACCCATACCGAAGAGACGGCCCGGCGTTTTGCGAAATGGGCCATTCCAGTTACGGCCCACCGGTTTCGGGCGCTCTTCGCGCTCGTCGTCATCATGCCATTGGCCGCAAGCGCCGCACATCGCTCAGGCAGTCTCCACAGCAGCAGCCATCTTCGCCTCGGCCTGATCGATTGCATCGACCACGGCATCGAAGGTCAGCATGGTGGACGCATGACGCGCCTTGTAATCCTTGACGGGTTTCAGCACACGCATTTCCTCGAAACGCCCGACCGGCCCCTCACCGTCTTCCTTCAGCATGGCCAGCATATCGGTCCGCGCCTGTCGCAATTCTTCGACACCAGCCCCGATCACATGTTTTGCCATCGCCGCCGAAGACGCCTGCCCGAGAGCACAGGCGCGCACCTTGTGGCGAAAGTCAGTGATGATGCCGTTCTTGAGCGTGATGAAAACCTTGACCTTCGAGCCGCACAGTTTGGAGTGCTTTTCGGATACGCCGTCAGCGGCTTCAAGCTCACCGGAAAGCCCGATATTGCCTGCCAGTTCAAGAATGCGGCTATTATAGATGTCGTCCATTATCACCAGTTTCCGGATCGCTCACACGCAACGCCGATATGGCGCATGTCGAACACTGCGTCTTCGCAGATGATCCTGTCATACGGATTATTTTACCACTATATGCTAGCGGATAAAGCCCGCATCAAGACGTGAGCTTTTGCGTGACGATCGTCAAAATCGGAATGCGATGTCTTGTAAAATGACTTCGGCGGCGTCAGATAGCGCAAAAATGGCGTCTATCGGCTGAATGGCCGGCGTCAGTGTACTAGGATCGGATGCGACCTTGACCCGCATCAGGATCAGGAGACTTGAAATGGATGCCATTGTGAAGAACTTTCTGGCCGCTGGCCAAACCGATGCTCGCCCGACCCAGCAGGAGGCCGAGGACGCGGTTCGTGTGCTGTTGCGCTGGACTGGCGACGATCCGTCTCGCGAAGGCCTGCTCGATACGCCAAAGCGTGTTGCTGCCGCCTATCGCGAACTGTTTTCCGGTTACGAACAGTCGCCTGAGGAAATCCTTGGCCGTACGTTCGAGGAAGTGTCTGGCTACAAGGACATGGTTCTTGTGCGCGACATTCCATTCTACTCGCATTGCGAACACCATATGGTGCCGATCATCGGCAAGGCGCATGTCGCCTATCTGCCAAAAGACCGCGTGCTCGGTCTTTCCAAGGTCGCCCGCCTCGTTGAAGTTTTTGGTCGCCGCCTGCAGACGCAGGAAGCGCTGACGGCGCAGATCGCCAACGCCATTCAGGATGTGCTCGATCCGCGCGGCGTTGCCGTGATGATCGATGCCGAACATCTGTGCATGGCCATGCGCGGCGTGCAGAAACAGGGATCGACCACGCTGACGACCACCTTTACCGCCGAGTTCGAAGATAACGCCGCCGAACAGGCGCGTTTCCTCACCCTTATCCGCACCTAACTGCGCAGTTCGCAGGTATTGCCATGACAATGACATTTGCCGCTCCATCCGCCGACAAACACGCCCTCGAAACGGCTGGCGATTTCACGCCCCGTTTCGATGCGCATGGCCTTGTCACCGCAGTCGTGACCGATGTGCGCGACGGCGAATTGCTGATGGTGGCGCATATGAACGCCGAGGCATTGGCGCTGACGATCGAAACCGGCATCGCGCATTATTACAGCCGCTCGCGCGCCAAAATCTGGAAAAAGGGCGAGACCTCCGGCAATCTGCAGGCCGTCGAAGAGCTTCGCACGGATTGCGATCAGGATGCCGTCTGGCTGAAGGTGCGCGTTGCCGGCCACGATGCCAGCTGCCATACCGGCCGCCGCTCCTGCTTCTATCGCACGGTGAAGGAAGCGGATGGCAAGGCCGTCGTGGAAATCGCCGACGATACCCGCCATTTCGATCCCGATTCTGTCTACGCGAGCTGAGGAACCAATTTCCGGTTCGTCCCGTTTCCTGTCACATTTGCCGTTGATCAATACTTTCGAAACGCATTCGGGAGCCTAATGGTCTTCTAGGTCGATGATCTGGCGTGGAGGAGACGCGGAAGACATGAACTGGACGTGGAACAGAAACACACCGCACCCCGCCCCCGCATCGGATACCGGAGGTTCGGCTGTTCTCGAAGCTCCGCCCAGACCTCCCGAACATCGACAGCAGCGTAAAGCCAAGATTGCACTCGCGCTTGGCGGCGGTGCGGCTCGTGGTTGGGCCCATATCGGCGTTTTGCGCGCGCTGGACGAAGAAGGCATCGAGGTCGGCATGATCGCCGGCACCTCAATCGGCGCTTTGGTCGGCGGCTGTTATCTTGCCGGCAAGCTTGATGAACTCGAAAATTTTGCCCGCTCACTGACCATGCGCCGCATTGCCGGCCTGCTCGATCTCACCATTGGTGGCGGCGGCCTGTTCGGCGGCATGCGACTGACGAAGCGCATGCAGGAGCATATGGAAGGCATCGCCATCGAGGACCTCACCCGTCCTTTCGTCGCGGTCGCCACCGAACTGCAGAGCGGCCACGAAGTCTGGATCGCCAGCGGCTCGCTGATCACGGGCCTTCGCGCCTCTTATGCGCTGCCCGGCATTTTCGAACCGGTCAAATGCAACAATCGCACGCTGGTCGATGGCGCACTGGTCAATCCCGTGCCGACTTCGGTCTGCCGCGCCTACGAGCAGCCGCTCGTGGTCGGCGTCAATCTCAACTACGATGTTTTTGGCCGCGCTGCCGTGGTGCGCCACAATGCCAGTATTCAGGAAATCGAGCAGCGCCAGCGGATGGATGATGCCGGCGGCCGGGCGGCCAGCCGTATCAGCATGACCGGCACGATGGTGCAGGCCTTCAACATTATCCAGGAACGCATATCGCGCGCCCGGCTTGCCGGCGATCCGCCGGATCTGGCACTGCATCCACGCCTCAGCGATATCGGTCTTTCGGAGTTTCACCGCGCCGACGAAGCTATTCGGCGCGGCTATGAAGAAACCAAGGCGCAGATCGGCGCTCTGAAGCGCATGCAGGAAATCTGCGCCCGCTGACGACAGAAACCCCGTCAGCCTGCGATGTAAGCCTTGATCTGCTCCGCTTCGTGCTCGATCTCGCTGATACGGGATTTCACCACGTCACCGATCGAGATTATCCCGACAAGCACGCCATCGACTTCCACCGGCACGTGACGAAAACGACCGGCAGTCATCATTTCCATCAGTTCGTCATCGGTATTGTCTTCACGACAATGGGTCACATTGGTGGTCATCGAGGATGACACAGGCTTTTCCAGAACAGCCGCCCCGCCGCCAGCAACGGCACGCACCAGATCGCGCTCGGTGAAAATACCTGCAATACGGCCTTCAAGGCTGGTGACTACGACGGCGCCGATATGCTTGTCGTTGAGGATTGTCGCGACCTCGCTCAATGTCTGGTCGCGGCTCACCGAAACGACATTGCGCCCCTTGGCATCCAGCATGCTTTTCACGGTTTGTGGCATGGTTCTCTCCTCACGTTTTTTGTTGCGTCTCCACGCATGGCTGCAGCGACAAAACCCTCCCCGGCCAGCATTGCAACCATAGGGATGGTGCCCCTTCACGGAAACAAAAGCAACATTTTGTGAGAACGCAAAATTACCGCACGCGGTCGAACAGGCCGAACAACAGGTAGCCGAACAGGAAGCCGCCGATATGGGCATCCCATGCGATGGCGTCCGAACCGGCATCGAACAACGGCAATCCGACAGCGATGAGCAGGTTACCCGCCAGCCAAAGCGCGACGAAAGTAACGACGGTGCGATTGGCGAATGCCCCGATAATTGTCTGGCGCGGGTAAAGATGGCCAAAGGTGCGGTCGTAACCGCGATCGCGCGGAAAGGCGAAGCGGCAGGCAGCCCCCATCAGCGCCGAAACCACGCCGGACGCACCGATCAGGACGGTCGGCTCACCCCAATTGATAGCCGCATGGAAAAAGGCGGAAGCAGCGGCCGAAAAAATCCAGAACAACAGATATCGAACGGTTCCGATCCTGCGCACCACCGGCGCGCCGAAGGCCAGAAGCCAAAGCACGTTAAATGCCAGATGCTGGAAACTGCCATGCAGAAGCGAATATGTGACTGGGCTCCAGAGCCACTCAAAACCCTGTTCTGACAGAGGATAGACATAACGTGCGGGGCTGAAGGCAAACTGGACCAAAATCCAGAAATCGACCTGCTCCAACGGCGCATAGGCCTGAAACAGATAGATCGCAGCCAGCACCCCGACTGTCACGACCAGCGACGTCGGCAGATTGAAGATCGGCTGCCGACCATCGCCTCCTTCGACACCATGTTCATCTTCGGTCGGGTTGGCGGGCATGTCCGCTCTGTCGCTCATCGATCACCTGCTCGTTTTTCTCGCCAAGACTTACAGGAGCGGATGGCCGAACGGAAGCGCGGTTCCAGTTGGCATGGTTTTCGCTACGTCCCCCTCAAGGGCTCGGGAAAGAATGAATCTTGTACCGAAATGCGACAAATGAACATGATACAGACTGAACCAGGAAACGAATTATTTAGCTATTGGCTTGAACTGAAGCGTAACGACACCGTGCCTCTGCAGCGCACGTTCGATCCCGCGCGCGTTCGCCACCACCTCCCTGATCTTTTTATTCTCGGCAAGGATGATTCGGGTTCGTTGTCCTTCCGCCTCGCTGGAACGCGCCTTTGCGCGATGTTCGGGTATGAATTGCGCGGGCGCCCCTTTACCTGTCTGTGGCACGGGACGCAGCGCGCACAGGCGGATACCGGTATTCAGGCTATGTTGTCGCGCGGCCGTCCCATGGTCACGGATGTTACCGGCATCGGCGCGGAAACCGCCCATGACTATGAACTGGTGCTGTTGCCGATGCGTTCGGGCGAACTGGAGCAGGATCGCCTTATGGGCGCAATATTCCCGCGGCAACCACGAACAAGTCCTCTTCTTGAAACATTGACATGCCTTTACGCCGGCAATTCCCGCACCATCGCAGAGCAAAACGATAACGATCGCCCTGATGGCAAACGTTTTTCCCGCTTCATGCGACGTCTTCTCTCTGTCGAAATAGTAGAGGATGGCTTGTCTGACAGACGCTGATGCGCCTTTCAGAACGTTCTATTAACCGCGATATGCTATCGGTTATTGTGTTGTGAACCAAGCGGCTCACAAAACACGTTATATCATTTTAGAATATGCGCATCATACTTGCGAAAGCCTGTCCTGGCTTTTAATGCCGATGCTCAACAATCGCGACTTGAGAGAATGAGCATGTACTCTTTCCAGCCAGCACAGCCATCGACACCGCCGCAGGCCGCGCAGGAGCGCGTTTTCCAGCGTGTGTCCGTTGGCATGGGCGGAAGACTGATGCTCGAGAGCCACGAAGAATTTCCGTGCACGGCAGTCGAAATGTCGCCTGGCGATGTCGTCTTCACCTGCGAAGCCCGACCATCGACAAATGAGCGCGTGATTGCCTATATCGAAAACCTTGGGCGTATCGAGGGCCATGTCATCGGCCTTACCGCCGACGGTTTTTACATGTCGGTCAATGCGACCGATCGCAAACGCGAGAAGCTCGCAGCGCAGCTGACCTGGCTCGCCAACAAACATGAACTCGGCCTGCCGGAAGATCGTCGCCACGATCGTCTGACGCCGCGCGTCACCCGCACCGAGATCGTGCTCGACGATGGCCGGAAATATCCGTGCAAGATCGTCGACCTATCGCTTTCGGGCGCCGCCATCGATATCGAGATCCGCCCGGCGCTCGGAACACCCGTCATGCTTGGCAATATGCGCGGCCGCATCGTGCGACACTTCATCGAGGGCGTTGCCATCGAATTTGCGACCGTTCAGTCACGCGAAACGCTGCGCGCCTTCCTGTAAGCAACATTTCCGTTTTAACAATTGACCAGCCGGCGGCTCATCCGCCGGCATTTTTTGTGCCGTTTCGAGACCTACACAACGGCTCATTCAGAAAAAATCGCAGCCTCACACAAAAAAATCTCGTTTCGATACGATTTTTTTCGAGGCGTTTTTCGGCCGTTTCAGCCTGATACAGGGGCTATCAGGGCGCCGAATCAGGGTTTACGCGCAGTTTACAGCCCGAAAAACGTCTGCCGCTCTTTTGAAAGGTCGATCACGGCCTCATCTCCACGAAATCCGAAAACATGCGTTATTTCAGCATGATAACGTCAAAAAAAATGATTTATCGGATATGAATCGCTCAAATTCGAGATAATTTTTCGAAAAAAGCAGATCGAATTTTCGTCGAATTCAATTCCAATTTTCGGCATGTTTTATCCGAATTGAATTCAAATAAGCATTTGTTTTTACGACGATATTTTCCGTCGAAGCAAAGCCTTGCTGCGATTGTCTCCTCACCAACGGGGAGACAAGAAAAATGACGAAAAGCACAGCCCTGGTGATCAGCGTTATCGCCACCTTCATTGCCCTCTTTCAGGCACAGTCCGCTTTCGCAGCCAACGGCCAAATGAAGATCATCGGTCAGGCCAACCCGCCGATCGGTCATTACGAATTCTGCAAGACCTATCGCAGCGAATGCGTCCGCACCAATGGCGACCGCGGAGCCGTTGCACTGACTGAAGACAAGTGGCGCACCCTGCTCGACGTCAACTACACCGTCAACACCGCCATCCAGCCGATGACCGATCAGGAAATCTACGGTGTCGAGGAAAAATGGGCATACCCGACGACCGTCGGCGACTGCGAGGACTTTGTTCTCCTGAAGCGCAAGATGCTCATGCAGAAGGGGTTTGATGCTTCTGCGCTGCTGATTACCGTCGTGTTGCAGCCGAATGGCGAAGGCCATGCCGTCCTTACCGTTCGCACCGACCGTGGCGACTTCATCCTCGACAACATGCGCAACAAGGTCATGCTCTGGGCCGATACCGAATACACCTACCTCAAGCGCCAGTCGAATGAAGATCCGGGCCGCTGGGTAAAACTTCAGGATGGCCGCGCCATCGCAGTCGGCAGCGTCAGCCAGTAACAGTTTCAACACCCTCACTGACAACTCATCCGGCCCACGGCAACGTGGCGCCGGATTTTTTCATTTCCGGGGACCGCCCGGCGCAAGCCTCGCGTGCCATGACCGACGAGAAGCGGACAGGCATCATGGCGCGGAACGATTATCAGGAACCGGAACAGACACCGCTGATCAGCAATCGCATGGCGCTGGGCATTATCGCGGCTCTGGCGCTGATGGCAGCTGTCACGCTCGCCATCAGTTTTGGCGGCAGCCGGCTCGGCTCAAAACTCGCCCTCGCCGGCCACACCGACAATCGAGAAGAGTTTCTCATCGGCATTGGGCAGGATCAGCTGCGCCTGCCGGCCAATACGATCCGGTTCAGCGAACAACGGCATTCGGGCGCAAGCGAGCGGATCGATCTATACCTTACCTGGCCGGAGATGCAGGGTTACAGCAAGGGCCAGAAAAAACGGTTCGACGCGCCGCGCAGCGACGATGGTTTGATCTTTGTGCAGCTGTCGCAAAGCACCATGTCTCGTGACATGTCGGGCCGTCTGGAACCGATCTATTCACGCCTCTTCGATGGCGGCGCACTGCCGGGACCTTACGGTCTTACGGCCCATCATTTTCGTGCCGACAGCGGTTATGGTGATGAAATCATCCTGACTGCGCCGAACGCCGGCGGCGATGATTACGCCGTTCGCTGCCTGATGCCGGGCAATGCGGCTTCCGAAAAACAGACATCGGAGGCGGCGGCCAACAGCGCCAGTTGCCAGCGGGATATTCGCGCCGGTCAGGACCTGACCATACTTTATCGATTCTCTCCGGCACTTTTGCGCGATTGGGTTCATATTGATGCCGCGATTGCCCGCTTTGTGCGTGAGCGCGTCGTCACCCGCAAAACAGCCGGTTGAAATCCGCTAAAATTCGATGGAACGGCGCAACGGCAGGTTCATCATAAACCAGTTGGTAACGCTGCTGACCTAAAGTGCACCGCAACGGTACGCTGCGGGGGCACGACCGGACCTATTACCATCGAGTTGCGAGCAGCGAGTGCAGGCGTGTTGAAAACCTTCTTCAGTTCATCTCTCCCCAAGGATGGCACATCGAAAACCGCCCGAGTTGCCGGTCGGTTTGTTGCAGCGATTGTAGCCTCGACGATTTTCGTCAGTCCGGCTCTTGCTGCGAAATATGCAGGCATCGTCGTTGACGCGAAGACCGGCAAGGTTCTTTACAACGATGACGCAGACAGCCTGCGTTATCCGGCTTCGCTCACGAAGATGATGACCCTCTATCTCACCTTCGAAGCGCTGGAAGCCGGCAAAATTTCCCTGAACGACAAGGTTCCCGTTTCGGCACATGCTGCATCCGAGCCTCCGTCGAAGCTTGGCGTACGCGCTGGCGGCTCTATTACCGTCGAACAGGTTATCCTGTCGCTCGTCACCCGTTCGGCGAACGACATGTCGACGGCGATGGGCGAATTCCTTGGCGGTTCGGAAGCGCGATTCGGTCAGATGATGACCAACAAGGCGCGTGCGCTCGGCATGACGCGCACCACTTATCGCAATGCTCACGGCCTGCCGAACACTGCCCAGATGACGACTGCACGCGATCAGGCCCGCCTTGGCATCGCGCTTCGCCAGCACTTTCCGCAATATTACGGCTACTTCAACACCCGCAGCTTCAAATTCGGCAAGCAGGTTATCGGCAATCACAACCGCCTTGTCGGCAATGTGAAGGGTGTCGATGGCATCAAGACCGGTTACACGCAGGCAGCGGGCAGCAACCTTGCCACTTCGGCACAGCTTGACGGCCGCTCTATCGTCGCCGTTATTCTCGGCGCCAAGGGCAGTGCCGCGCGCGACGCACAGATGCGCAAGCTGGTCGCAACCTATCTGCCGCAGGCCTCGCGTGGCGGCAACAGCAACCTGATCGCCCAGACCGCGCCGGCTCCTTCGCTTCCAGTCGCGGATGCGCCGAAGCCGAGCGCACCTTCCGTCGATGTTCGTCAGCTCGCTTCCATGGATCTGCCGAACGCGGGCCCGATGCCGGAAACGCGTTACGAACAGAAGGTTCCCGGTGCATCTGCCTATGCGGCTGAACCGAAATCGCGTGGCGCCAGCGAAGCCGTTGCTTCGGTCGTTGCCAACAATGGCCCGGTACCGCCGCGTGGCCTGGCGCCTGCTGCCGGCTACCTGAAAGAACCGACGTCGGAACAGAAGGTTGCTGCCGTCACCGACGCAGTCACGACGGCTTCGACGCGCTCCAACCGCCAGACCTCGTCAGCTCAGGAAATCGCTGGCTGGGTCGTTCAGATCGGCGTTTCGCCGAACCGTGACATGGCGATGGATCTTCTTTCCAGCGCACAGGACAAGGGCGGCAGTGCATTGCGCGGCGCAAAGCCTTTCACCGTTGCCGTCGATAGCAATGGCAGCCAGCTCTACCGTGCCCGTTTTGGCGGCTTTGGCGACCAGAAGACGGCCGTTAATGCCTGCAACGCTCTGAAGAAAAAGGGCATCAAGTGCTGGGCATCGCTCCAGTAAATCCTTTGGCGTGACACTGCTGACGGCATAGCCGTCGGCAGAAGCCGGGATGTGTTTTTCCCGGCGCCGTTTCAGCCCTCGAATTGTAATGCGTACGAGGTCAAATATGGCAGTGAACGAAAACAACATCGAACGCGAGTTTCCGACGACGTTGAAGGGACCGATGCGCGGTCCTTCGCTTCACCCTCTTCATGAAGCCGCGATGAAAATCGCGGGCCTGGGCATGAACAGGCCCAGAGAGAAAACGCGTGATCTGGTCGGTTTGCTTCTGACCCATGCCGCACGCGCATGGCGTTACACGCAGCCGGATGCGCACATCCATCTGCATGTTACCGCCCGTTCAGGACGCGCACCGATCCATATGCGGCTGCGCTGAACGCAACCGACATCATCTTTCAAGGCGCGCCCTCGTGGCGCGCTTTTGTCGTTTCAGAGAAGGCCGAGTTCGGCGAGTTCGCGCCTTAGATCCTCCGGCAGAGCCATGACGTCTTCGCCAAGGCTGCCTAGATCGGCAGGAGCATCTTCCATCGTCAGATATCGCCAGCCCTGAAACGGGCGGCGCGGCTGCGGCATGGTCTCGATCACTTCCGGGCCGAGAACGAGATGGCAGCGACCGATGCCGTCGCCGCCGGTAAACTGTTCGATATCGAGCAGTTTCTGGCGTGCCATCACCTGCCCCTTGATCACCCAATAAAGCGAGCCGCCTGCAAGCAGTTCTTCCACCCGCTTGGGAACCATACGTGTGGTGTGCACCGAATGCGGCTCAAGGCCGGCTGCCATTGCGGTGAGCGAACGTTCCGACACCCATTCCCTCAGATCCTGAATGGAATCAGCGCCGACGCAAAGTTTGACGAGATGAAGTGCCATGTCTTCGCTTCAAGACCCATAAGCGCGCCGCGTCAAGCCACGGGCGCGGCATGGCAGGCCTGCATCCACAGGCCCGCCATCTGCCATTCAGCATTCCACGACATTGACGGCGAGGCCGCCTGTCGAGGTTTCCTTGTATTTCTCGCTCATGTCGTTGCCGGTCTGACGCATGGTCTCGATACAGGCATCGAGCGGCACGAAATGTGTTCCATCGCCCTTGATGGCCAGCGATGCCGCCGTAACAGCCTTCACGGCTCCCAGCGCGTTACGCTCGATGCACGGAACCTGCACCAGGCCGGCAACAGGATCGCAGGTCATACCGAGATGGTGTTCCAGCGCGATTTCGGCCGCGTTCTCGATCTGCTCGGGCGAACCGTCCATCACGGCGGCAAGACCGGCAGCCGCCATCGCCGCCGCCGAACCAACTTCGCCCTGACAGCCGACTTCAGCACCGGAGATAGAGGCATTGTGCTTGATGATGCCGCCGACAGCAGCAGCCGTCAGCAGAAACGTGTGAATGTCCTCGCGCGTCGCATCCTCATGGAAATGCAGGAAGTAGCGCACCGTTGCCGGAATCACACCGGCAGCGCCATTCGTGGGCGCAGTGACGACGCGACCGCCGCCGGCATTCTCCTCATTCACCGCCATCGCATAAACGGACAGCCAGTCGTTGGCGAGAAGCGGATTGAGCCGGTTCGAACGCCATTCGGCCTCAAGCTTTTCGTGAATGGCGCGCGCACGCCGCCTCACCTTCAAACCACCGGGCATGATGCCGTCCACTTGCAGGCCACGATCAATGCAGCGGCTCATGGCGTCCCAGATACGATCCAGCCCTTCGTCGAGCTCGGTGCGGCTCATCTTGGTTTCTTCGTTGGCGCGCTTCATCGCCGCGATGCTCAAGCCCGCACCACGCGCCATATCGAGCATTTCTCTGGCGGAGGAGAAAGGATACGGCACCTTGTCGGAGCTGACCTTCTTGTGGCCGCGCATGGCTTCCAGTTCGGTATCCGTCACGACGAAACCGCCGCCGATCGAATAATAGATGCGCTTAAGAAGCAGGCGGCCATCCTTGTCGAGTGCCTCAAAGGCCATGCCGTTGGCATGACCGGGCAAGGGCACCTTCTTGTCGTAGATCAGGTACGTCTTCGGCTGAAATTCATAAGCCGGATGGCCCGGCGGCGTCACGCGGCCGGTGCGTTCAACCTCGGCAATGATTGCGTCCATCTGGTCTGGATCGACGCTCTGCGGCGCTTCGCCCATCAGGCCGAGAATAACCGCCCTGCCCGTACCATGGCCGATGCCGGTGAACGCCAGCGAGCCATGCAGGCTGACCTTGAGTGCCGCCACATGCGCACCGGATGGCCGGGGCCAGTCATCCGACAGAATAAGGTCGAGAAAGCGATTGGCAGCCGACATCGGGCCCATCGTGTGGGAACTCGAAGGACCGATACCGATCTTGAAGACGTCGAAAACGGAAAGAAACATGGCAGTCCATATCGCGAGAATGATGCTGTCAGGCTACGCCGGTCGAGGGCGACTTTATGGCGATAGCCCGACATCCGGTTTGATGGCAGCGACATAGGATCAAAATTACTCCTGCGCAATGTGGATAGGCTGATCGTGATCGTTGCGGTAGCTTGCCGGGCATGATGAACTGACGCATTACAGAAGAATTCGTTGAAATTCGGTCCTTTCCAATCCGGTCTTGCCCATGTCGAATGCCGATTATATCGCCCTTGGCCTTTTTATCGTTCTGTGGACGCTCTACAGCTGGTTTTCCGCCGGCTCCGGCGGCAAATACCTGCCGCGTGAGAGCCTCAACCGCGTCATGGCAGCCCGTCGCAAAAACTGGATCTACAATTCACTGACACGCGATCTGAAAATGATCGACACCCAAATCCTCGCAGGCTTGCAGAACGGCACGGCGTTTTTCGCCTCGACATCCATTCTCGCAATCGGCGGCTGTTTTGCCCTTCTCGGTGCTGCCGATCAGGTCGAGGCGGTGTTCCGTGATCTGGCGATCGCGTCCTATGGCGGGCGCACATCCTTCGAATTGAAGGTCGCAGGCCTCACCGTCATTTTCGGTTACGCATTCTTCAAGTTCGGCTGGTCCTACCGTCTCTTCAACTACTGCACCATCCTGTTCGGTGCGCTGCCGATGATGCATGAAACGAACGGCAATCGCGAGGAGGCAGAGCGTGCCGCCAATCAGGTGATCCGGATGAACACGATCGCCGCCAGTCACTTCAATTCCGGCCTCCGCGCATTTTTTCTGTCGATCGGGTATCTCGGTTGGTTCGCCGGGCCCTATA
>Ga0075364_10000169_pt1 | contig 29011 bp, 22 predicted proteins | sample EndMetdeltDD1764_FD_71517 | JGI IMG/M metagenome (GOLD analysis project Ga0075364, IMG submission 71517) | Populus endosphere microbial communities from Tennessee, USA - Endosphere MetaG P. deltoides DD176-4 | ecosystem: Host-associated > Plants > Roots > Endosphere | place: USA: Tennessee... | reverse complement strand
TTCGCCCATGGCGGCGATGCCGGACAGGTCGCCCTTGATATCCGAGCAGAAGACCGGCACGCCGGCGGCCGAAAATTCCTCCGCCAGAACCTGCAGCGTCACCGTCTTGCCGGTGCCGGTAGCGCCGGTGATCAGACCATGGCGATTGCCGAATTTCAGCTCGAGATATTCGGCTTCCTTGAAACTGTCGTCCGGCTTTCGGCTGCCGCCGATCAAGAGTTTTCCCGCGTCAACCATGCAACCGCTTCCCGCTCTTCGCGTTATCGATGAAATGCCAATTTAGAATGTCTGTATAGGACGAGACTGCCGTCTCGGCAACGAGAAGCCGCTGAACGAAGTGCCGGCATTTTTGGCGGAGGAGCAAACCATGGCAGCCGATACGGCAGAGACGTTTTCGCAGATCAAACCGCCTTCCACCGACACGGCTCCGCTTGAGACATCTCCCATTGGCAAAGACCGCGGCCGCGAGGCCGACACGCCGGCGGACATTCCTCCCCGCGGTTTAAAAGACGTATTCTGGCGCGTGTTTTATTCGATCGAAAGCGACCGCGTGTTACTCGTCGCGGCGGGAGTGACCTACTACCTGCTCCTCGCCCTTTTCCCGGCGATGACGGCGATGGTCTCGCTTTACGGTTTTGTCGCCGACCCGACAAAACTCGCTGACCGCATTACCTTTCTGAGCATGATCCTGCCGCCCAATGCGCTCGATCTTTTTCTCGACCAGCTACGCAGCCTGACGCAACAAGGGCGCACGACGCTCAACATCGGCCTTTTCGGTGGTCTGGCGCTGGCATTGTGGAGCGCCAATGCCGGCATGAAGGCGATGTTCGAAGCCATGAACGTTGCTTACGGCGAGAAGGAAAAGCGTAATATCATCAAGCTCAACCTGATCTCGCTCGTTTTCACGCTTGGCGCCATTCTGGTTGCCATCGTGGTGCTGACCGGGCTTGGCCTTGTACCAGCACTTCTGTCCTTTCTCTGGCTGGATCAGTGGGCGGAAATGATCATCCGCTTTTCGCGTTGGCCGATCATGATGCTGTTCGTGGCGACCGGCATTGCCGTGCTTTATCGCTTTGGTCCGAGCCGCGAACCGGCACGCATCCAGTGGCTGACCTGGGGCGCGGTATTTTCCAGCCTCGCCTGGCTGACGGCTTCCATCGGCGTGTCTTTTTATCTCTCCCATATCGCCAATTATAACGTCACCTATGGCGCTCTCGGCGCGCTGATCGGCTTTATGGTCTGGACGTGGATATCGACGATCATCATCGTCATCGGTGCCGAAATCAATGCCGAGCTGGAGCATCAGACGGCCAGGGATTCGACCACCGGGCCGGAGCAGCCGATGGGTGAGCGCGGTGCCTATATGGCCGATACGATCGGTGAAGCTTCGTGAAAAATCGGTCAGCACCCGCTTTTCCGTTGAGCACAACCCCACATGATGATCTATTCCAGAAGTTGAGTCCGCACCCTCCGCCAACCGGGAGCCCGAGCGAACCATGTCTTTTTCAGATACGATTTATCGCCCTTTCGAAAGACTGATCCAACCACTGGAAATTCCCTACCAGCCGTTGCCGTCCAAAGGTCCGGTCACTGTTCTTCTGCATTTCATCTCGATGTTTCGCGGCGTGTTGATCGGACTTGCGCTCGCTTCCATGGCAGCGGAAGCAATGAACCTGACCATTGTCTGGGGACTTTCGGTAATCGTCGACGGCGTAACCGCGCATGGCGCCGCGGCATTCCTGCAGACCCAATGGCCGCTTCTCACCTTTCTTGGACTTCTGATCTTTCCGGCCTTGCCGATCGCCACGTTTCTGGTCAACACGCTGACCTCGCACACGCTTGGTATCAGCATGCCCGCCGCCATCCAGTGGCAGGGACACAAGGCGGTGGAGCGGCAGGACCTGGCTTTTTTCCATGATCTTTATGCGGGACAGGTGGCCTCACGCCTTCAACAGGTGTCGTCGGCCGTGCAGCAGCAGATTATCGCAGCTTTCCAGTTCGTTCCGCGTTTCGGGCTGCAGATGGCGGGCTCCGTCATCCTGCTTACCGCGCTGTCCTGGCAGATGGCATTGCCCGTTGTCGTCTGGATCACGCTCAATGTCGCGCTCGCAGTCAAGATGGCTCCTATCTTTACCGAGCGCTCACGCAAAAGCGCCAAACAGCGCAGTCTTGTGGCCGGTGCGATTACCGACCTTTACACCAACATGCAGATGATCAAGCAGTTCGCCGCCGAGGACAGCGAAGCGGGCGCAATCCGGAAAATCATCGGCAAGACAGTGCAAACGCAAAACAGCGAGCAGCGCATCTACCGCACATCCGAAGTGATTGTCCTTGTACTCAACATGTTTCTCTGGCTGGCGATGATGTCCATCGGCTTTGCAGGACTGTTGCACGGTTTTCTGTCGATCGGCGAATTCGTGGCATCTGTTTATATCCTGCACCGGCTGTCCGGCCATACCTACACCTTCCTGCAGATGGGCCAGCAGATTTTTCAGGCAATTGGCACGATCAAGGATGCCATGCCGGTGATGACCACTCCGCCGACCATTATCGACAAGCCGAATGCGAAGGAAATCGTGGTCGACACCGGTGAAATCCGTTTCGAAAACATCTGTTTCGCCTACAAGGCCGGACGCCCTGTCATCGATGGTCTTTCGTTGATCGTCCGTCCCGGCGAGAAGGTTGGGCTTGTCGGCCTTTCCGGCGCGGGAAAAACCACACTCGTCAATCTGCTTTTGCGGTTTTACGACATCAAGGAAGGCGCAATTCTGATCGACGGACAGGATATCCGCGATGTCAGCCAGACGAGCTTACGGCGCAATATCGGCATGATCGCACAGGACGTTTCGCTGCTACACCGCTCGGTGGGTGACAATATTCGGTATGGCCGGCCGGAGGCGACACGCGAAGAGATCGAACTGGCCTCGAAAACGGCGAGAGCCGACCTCTTCATCGCCGATCTTTCCGATGGCGAGGGTCGCAAAGGTTATGATGCCTTTGTCGGCGACCGTGGCATCAAACTATCCGGCGGCCAGAGGCAACGTGTGGCGATTGCACGTGTTTGCTAAAAGACGCGCCAATTCTTGTGCTCGATGAGGCGACGTCCGCTCTCGACAGCGAATCCGAGGCTGCCATTCAGGACAAGCTCGATCTGGTGATGGAAGGTAAAACCGTCATTGCGATCGCACACCGGCTTTCCACCATTGCCAAGATGAACCGGATTGTCGTCCTGGATCAGGGCCGGATCGTGGAAGAGGGTAGCCCGAGCGACCTGATCGCACAGGGCGGGCTGTTTGCCAGATTATGGAAACGGCAGACAGGCGGCTTCATACCGGAGGATGCGCAGGAGTAATTGGCAAGAGCCGGGGGCTGCCAAGCTGTTGGAGAACTGCTGCGGCAATTCATCCGTTCACGAAACGGTTGTTTGCCCACGCGGGTGGTTCATTCCGCATACGTCCATGATAAGCGTCCTTAAAACCTGATCATTGTCAGGCTTCCGGCTTGTGTGGGCCATCCTGTTGGAGAATGAAAATTCTTCCATTTTGCCTTCGCGGCCAGTTGCCGAGAAACAGGAATGACTTTAACGTAAACGTCAATTTTTATCCCGAGGAGATGTCCATGAACGAACTCGTATCCCGCATCGCCGACAATGTCGGTCTTTCCCCCGATGTCGCCGAAAAGGCGATCGGCATGATGCTCGGCTTTTTGCAGCGCGAGGCCGATGATGGCGCGGTGGCAAAGATGATCGAAGCCATTCCCGGCGCACCGGAACTGGTTGCTCAGTTCAACGGCGAAGGTGCTGGTGGCGGCGGTCTGCTCGGCGGGCTGATGGCGAGTTTCGGTGGCGGCGTGATGGCGCTGGGTCAGCAGTTGATGGCACAGGGCCTCGGCATGGGTGAGATCACCTCGCTTGCCCGCGAAACCATGGCCGTTGCACGCGAATATGCCGGCGATGAAGTGGTCGATACGGTCATCGCTTCGGTACCGGGCCTCAGCCAGTTCGTCTGAGTTTTAAGTCTGGAAAATAGTCTGGAGGCGTGGCATCGGCCGCGCCTCTTTTGCATTCGGTTATGCAGCGTCGCTCAACGATTGTTTTGCCACATCGCTTTGACGCTCCGAAGCAACAACCACGTCGCCGCGGCAGCTTGCCTTTGCACGATAAAGCGCCGTATCGGCAGATTTCAGTGCGTCGTCGCACGTCGTCTGACGATCTTCTACCTGCCTGATACCGAACGAGGCGCCGACCAGCACATCTCCGACAGAGAGGGTGATAGGCTGCGACAAGGCCAGCGCCAACCGCCGGCAAATCGTTTCCGCTTCATCGAGAGACAGACCCGGCATCATGATGGCGAATTCGTCGCCACCCAGACGGAACAGCCAATCATTGTCCCGCACGCCGGTGCGCAGACGGTCCGCCACAACTTTCAGCAATTCATCGCCGGCAGCATGACCATGTGCATCGTTGATGCCCTTGAAGCCATCGAGATCGAGACACGCCACCGATACCGGCCCCTTGCTCACCAAGGCGTCATACCGTGGCTGCAACATCGAGCGGTTGGCAAGGCCGGTCAGAAAATCATGACTGGCAGCATGACGCATCTCGCGTTCGCGAAGCATCAGTTTGCGGGCCGTCGTTCTTGAAATACGCAACGTAAACAGGCCGGCCGCCAGAAGTACGACGCCGAGCGTGATCACAAGCGGCAAAGACTGGTGAAACGCATCTGCCGCCGGCATCGGTGCGCGCCATGACAGGACCTGAGCTTTTCCATCGGGTCCGACTGCGATTTCCGCCCTTGCCCGATCCGGCGAAACGTCTGACAGCGAACTGATCGCTGCATCATCCAGCAGAAAACGCGTTCCGAAAAAATCCTGCAATGTGCCGGTAATCGGCATGGCTGTGATCAGAATCGGTCTCCGCGCACCTTTCGGTTCGGCGGTGCCGAAATCCGGCTGGAAAAGGCTGGCGGAAAGCAAGACGGCATCGTCTCCCAGAACCTGCATGCGGCTGGAAACCACAGCCGATGGAATGCCGGGAGCGTCTGGCTCTTCTTCGCGCAGACGAACTTCCGTTACCAGTGCCGATGCATCATCGAGCACCGCATCCGCACCGCGCACAAAAAAGCCGTTTGCCTTGATGGCATCGTCCATACGCGAATAGATCATCTTGTTGTCGGCACCAACGATGGCAACGAACCGTGTGCGCGACGTGCCGATCAGCGAAGCGCCGATATTGCGATCCACCCATTCGAAATCGAATTCATTGTCGATCTTGGCGACGGCGTCATCCCATATCGTCCAGGCGGTCAGCGAAAATTCGATATCGCTGATCCACAGCGCGATATTACGCTGCACCAGCGTTTCCTCACGCTCACGCGCTTCGGAATCGATCCGCATCACCCCGAAATATGGAAAGCTGGCCATGGCGGCGATCAACAGGATCAACACCCCGATGATCGGCCCGACCAGTTTCAATTGGACAAAGCGCATCGCCCACGCACCCTTCGATTATGTCTTGATGATTATCAAGACGATCGTAAGACGCATTCATTACGAGGATGTTAGCACGAAGGCTTATACAGATCTCATTGCGCCCGCGCCTGTTTCAGTGCCCAGGCGAGCACCTCGAAAACGCGATCATCATCCATCTGCGAAACATTGAAACGCATGTTGTTTCTTGCGGCTTGAGACAGGCTGAAAACATTGCCGGGCGCCAGCACGATGCCTTTTTCCAGCCCCAGCCGGGCAATCTCGGCGGCATCCACTTCGCCGGGAAGCCTGCACCACAAAAACATCCCCGCTTGCGGCTCCAGCAAGGGTTCTATGCCGATCGCTTTCAATCCGGCCGTGACATCGCGCATTGCCCGCGCAAGCCGGATACGCAGTGTTTCGATATGTTTGCGATAACTTCCATCGCTCAACACCGTCCGAACCAGTTCGGCATTCATGGCGGCGCCGGCAAATGTGGTGGCGATCTTCAGGTCGGTCAGCCCTTCCAGCCAATCGCGGCGCGTGGCGATAAAACCACAACGCATGGAAGCCGACAGGGTTTTCGAAAAACTGCCGATCTCGATCACGCGGTCCAGCCCGTCGAAAGCGGCCAGCCGAGGCGCCGCGACAAGCTCGAAATCGGCAAAGATATCGTCCTCAACGATGGTGAGATCGAACTGTTCGGCAAGCTTCAGCACCCGATGCGCGACGACCGGCGACAGAATGGCACTGGTCGGATTGTGGATACCGGAATTGGTGACGTAGAGTTTTGGCCGATGCTCTGCGAGAACCGCTGCAAACGCCTCGACATCCGGCCCGGAGGAGCCGTAGGGCACGCCGACGATTTTTACCCGGTGCGCCCGCAAGAGAGCGTGGAAATTGAAATAGCAGGGATCGTCGACCAGCACCGTATCGCCCGGCTCCAGCAGCAGGCGGCAGATGAGATCGATCGCCTGCGTGCCGGAATCGGTCAGCATGATCTGGTCCGGCGGCACATCCACCGCATGATCCGCCAGCCGCCGCGCAACCAGTTGCCGCAGTCCGATCAAGCCCAGCGGCGAACCGTAATCCGTCAGCATCGACCCGTTGGAGCGGGACAGGCCGCGCAGGGCTTTGCGAATGCTTTCTTCAGGCAACCAGGATGGCGGCAGCCAGCCACAGCCCGGTTTCAACGCATCGTCCGGTGCCTCCAGCGACTGCCGCGACACCCAGAACGGATCGACGGCACGATCAAGCCGCGGGCCGACATCGGCTGGAGAAAACGCCGCCGCCTGACTGGCGACATAAAAACCCGAGCCGGGGCGAGACAGGATCGCCCCTTCAGCCACCAGCCGCTCATAGGCATCGACGACGGTTGAGGTCGAGACTTTCAGATTGGCGGAAAGTCCGCGCACCGATGGCAATTTTGCCCCCGGCATCAGGCTGCGCGCGGCGATGCGGCTGCGGATCGTTGCCATCACCATACCGACACGGGTGGTGCTTTCGCCTCCGGAAATGGCAGCATCCGGCTCCATGCCGGGCCGTTTCGTTTTACCAATAGCGTCCATCTGTATTGCCCAACACACCATAACAGTTTGATCAAACTGTATCAGACTGTCGATGGCGGTGTCAGCCGATTTGACCGATAGGAGACACTGCCGGAGCTGCCGGTAGAGAACAGACAAAGCAGGAATACATCATGACCCAGCCGGTTAACCCGACGATCAACCAAGCGCTCGACAATCGTGTCGCCGGCCTCGTCAATGGCATGATCGGGGTGATCATCTTCAGCGGCTCGCTGCCGGCGACGCGGCTGGCGGTGACCGGATTCGATCCGTTTTTCCTGACGATGGCGCGTGGCACGATTGCCGGCGTTCTCAGCCTCGCGCTGCTCCTGGCATTCAAGGAAAAACGTCCCTCTGTCGCGGACTTGATATCGCTGGCGGTAATCGCGCTTGGTGTGGTGGTCGGCTTTCCGCTTCTGACGGCGATTGCCTTGCAGCACGTCACTTCTGCGCATTCGATTGTATTTATCGGCCTGCTGCCGCTGGCGACCGCGATCTTTGGTGTCATGCGCGGCGGTGAGCGCCCCAAACCGGTTTTCTGGGTCTTTTCGGCGCTTGGCAGCCTGCTGGTGGCCGGGTTTGCGGTCGCGCAGGGCCTTACCGCCTCGCCGCTGGGTGACAGCCTTATGCTGGCCGCCGTGATTGCCTGCGGGCTGGGTTATGCAGAAGGCGCACGCCTCTCAAAACGGCTGGGCGGCTGGCAGGTGATCTGCTGGGCACTGACCCTGTCGCTGCCGGTCATGGCCATCGGCCTTTATTTCACATGGCCGCAAACTTTTGCCGATATCCCTGCGCCAGCATGGGCCGGGCTCGTTTATGTATCGCTGTTCAGCATGCTGATCGGCTTCATCTTCTGGTATCGCGGACTGGCGCAGGGCGGTACCGCCTCGGTCGGCCAGTTGCAATTGCTGCAGCCGTTTTTCGGCTTGGCGCTTGCCGCGACGCTGTTGGGCGAAACTGTGACGCCTTTGATGCTGGTCGCCACGGTCGGCGTCATCGGCTGCGTTGCCGCCGCCCGCCGGTTTGCCCGGTAGGCGACGGCCTGTCCGAAATCAACTCTGCGGCCAGGCCTTCACCGTCTGGCCACCAAACAGGCGGTCGGTCGGCATCTGGAAGATGAAGTAAGGATTGAGCAGCGGCAGCGCCGTTGCCTGCTCCAGGCGCGATAACTGTTCGTCGCTCAATACCATGTCGAGTGAAGCAATGTTCTGCTTCAACTGCTCAATCCGGCTCGCACCAATCAGGACGGACGATACGCCGGGGCGGGCAGAAACCCATTTCAGCGCCACTTCCGCTGGCGAACGGCCGATCTCCGATGCCACCGCCTTCAACGCATCGACCACATCGAAATTGCGTTCGGTAAAAAGCATGCCGCCAAACGGATTATCACCATTCAAGCGGCCATCGCTGCCGTTCTCATTCACGGCCGAGCCGCTATTGGGCAGAGCACCGGCACCGGATGCATCGGCGAGTTTTTCGCGGCCGTATTTACCTGTCAACAGACCCGCAGCAAGTGGGCTCCATGGCACGAGACCAAGGCCGAACTCCTGTCCGGCGGGCAGAAGGTCGAGTTCGACGCCGCGATCGATCAGCGAATAGGCGTATTGCAGACCGATCGGTTTCGGCAGGCCATGCACTTCGGCCAGCGTCGCCACCTTGGCGACATACCACGCTGGTGTATTGGAAAAGCCGTAATGCAGGATTTTGCCCGCCCGCACGGCATCGGTCAGCGTCTGCAACACTTCCTCTGCCGGTGTGGTTCGATCCCAGACATGAACCCAGTACATGTCGATATAATCGGTCTGCAGCCGCTTTAGCGACCCCTCTATCCCGAGCCGGATGTTCTTGGCACCGTTGCCACCCCAGAGCGGCGTGCCCTGCCCGCGCGGAAACCCGGATTTTGTGGCAATCACCAGCCGATCACGCAAACCGCTATCGCTCAAGAAACGGCCCAGCATGTTTTCGCTTTCACCACCGGAATAGATATCGGCCGTATCGAGAAAGTTACCCCCGAGATCGACATAGGCGTCGAACAGGTCTCGCGAGGTCTTTTCGCCCGCTCCCCAACGGCCAGCGCCAAAGGTCATGGTGCCTAAAGCCAGCGGGCTGACGATCAGGCCGGATTTGCCAAGTGTGCGGTAGCTGGTGAGATCCATCTTCAGTCTCCTTCGTGATGACGGATATGCATGTAGCGCCCGGCTTCCACCGGGATTAGCCATTGCAAGCCACATGCACTTGTGAGCAGAATGCAGCAATGGAGCGCAATCAACTCAACGATCTCATGGCATTCGCAGCGGTCGCGCGCGAACGTAGCTTTACCCGCGCCGCTGCCATTCTCGGCATGTCGCCCTCGGCGCTCAGCCATGCGATGCGGGGACTGGAAGAGCGGCTCGGTGTGCGGCTTCTTGCTCGCACGACGCGCAGCGTTGCGCCGACTGAGGCGGGCGAGCGCCTCCTGTCATCCCTCAATCCGGCACTGTCGGAGATCGAGGGTGGATTGGAAGCGTTGGCCGAATGGCGAGACAACCCGTCCGGCACAGTGCGCATCACCACCTTTGCTTATGCGGCACGTATGGTGCTTCTGCCGAAATTGCCGGCCTTTCTGCTTGCCCATCCTGAAATCCGCGTCGAAGTGAATATCGATGACGGGCTTACCGATATTGTTGCTGCCGGTTTCGATGCGGGCATTCGTTTGGGGGAAACCGTTGCGAAGGATATGATTGCCGTGAAACTCGGCCCGGATTTGAGAACCGTGGTGGTCGGCACACCGGATTATTTCAAGCGGTTCCCACAACCGGAAACGCCTTATGATCTCGATCGCCATGCCTGTATCGGCTACCGGCTGACCACTTCGGGCGGACTGCTACCGTGGGAGTTCGAAAAGGATGGTAAGGAGATCAACATCCGCACCAGTGGACCGCTGGTCGCCAATGACGGCGATTTGCCGGCTGCCGCCGTGCGTGCCGGTGCAGGTCTCGGTTATATCATGGAACACGACGTCGCCGATGAGATTGCATCGGGCGCATTGGTGCAGGTGTTGAAGGATTGGTGCCCGGCGTTTCCGGGGTTTCATCTTTATCACCCAAGCCGGCGACAATCGCCCCCGGCCTTGAGGGCGCTCATAGCAGCCTTGAAGGCATGATGAAAAGCAGCGGGCGAAGACACGTCTTCGCCCGCGCTGAAAAGTTTTACTGCCAGACGACCACACGCGCTTTTTCCGGCACGCGATCATAGAGGTCGATAATATCCTGGTTCATCAGGCGCACGCAGCCCGACGACACAGCCTTGCCGATGGAATTCCATTCCGGCGAACCGTGCAGACGGTAAAGCGTATCCTGGCCGTTCTGGAAAATGTAAAGCGCGCGGGCACCAAGCGGATTGCGCAGGCCCGGCTGCATGCCGCCATTTTTGGCGGAATATTGCACGAGTTCCGGCTGGCGGGCGACCATTTCATCCGGCGGGGTCCATTTCGGCCAGCGCTGACGCCACTGGATGACACCTTCGCCCTGCCACGCGAAGCCTTCGCGGCCTATACCGACGCCGTAGCGCATCGCCGTACCGCCCTGTTCGGTGAGGTAGAGAAAACGCGACTGCGTATCGACAACGACGGTGCCCGCCGGCTGGCCGGTCGAGTTTGGAACGCGCTGGCGATAGAAACGCGACGGAATTTTCTGGTAGGGCACTGCCGGAATGACGAAACCGCCATCGGCGATCTGCCCGTACATGACGTCCAGTTCACTATTGCCGCCGCCATAGGACGGATCGACCACCTGCGTGGCGTTATCGCGATAGGTGATGGTGTAACCGCGGGTAACCGGACCGGAGGAGGCGCAGCCGGCCAGCGTTGAAGCAGTACCGACAGCCATCAGGCTGAGCAGATTGCGGCGTGAAATCATGGTGTCTGTCATGGGGGCCGTTTCGACTTCGTTACAGGACAACAGGCCACATATGCAGCCTCAGGCAGCAGGTGGGACGGGCATAAACGAAGAGAGTGAAGATTTGTTCCACAATGGCGTTCATGACCGGCCGGGTTACCTGCCGTCTGTCAAAAACATAAGCCTCGCGCGCCGGCTCGACCACGAAAAGACGGATATGCCGCCGCGATCGCGGCGACAATTTCCGCAACCGTGATCAGATCACCACGATCGTGGTTTTAGCGGGGATGCGATTATAGAGGTCGATGACGTCCTGATTGAACATGCGCACGCAACCCGAAGACGTTGCCTTGCCGACCGACTGCCAGTCCGGCGTGCCATGGACGCGGTAAAGCGTGTCCTTGCCGTCCTTGTAGATATACATGGCGCGGGCACCGAGCGGATTGTTGAGGCCGGGCGTTGCTCCGCCTTCGGCGGCGGCGAACTGGCGCAGGTCCGGCTGACGGGCAACCATGTCTTCCGGCGGTGTCCAGCGCGGCCATTTGGCTTTCCACTGGATGACGCCGCGCCCGGTCCAGCCGTAACCGGCCTTGCCGAGACCAACGCCATAACGGATGGCCTTGCCGTTTTCCTGAACGAGATAGAGGAAATGCGCCTTGGTATCGACCACGACCGTGCCGGGCGCTTCCATCGTCTGATAGGAAACTTCCTGACGCAGGAAACGCTGATCGACACGCGAATAGGGGATCGCCGGCAGCGTATGACCTTCATCGCGCATCACCTCATACATCGTACGATGCACCGGGTTGGACACCGGCAGACCGTAAGTCTGGTGGAAGTCGGTCGGGTATAGCTGGCGTTTATGCGGAATGGCACCGGGCATCGGCGGTGGATTATTGCTCGGTGGGTCGGCATATTCGGGCACGGCGAAGACCGGCGCGGTCTGCTGAACGAAAACAGCTGGATCCATCAGCGTCGTATCGGTCACGAACAGGCAGCCTGAAAGGCTGGTTGTCGCGCACAGCGTCGTTGCAAGCAAAAACACACGGCGAATAGGCAGATGGGTCAGGAACATGGGCAGAACCGCTTCCGGCAGATGACGTCACGCTCAAACTAAAGAACGCAACTGGCGCGAAGCTGGTGCAGAGGTCTGTCATCATCCAAACTGGTTGAAGAAACGGATACTCTCGCCAACCGCGCCCGGCACGACACCGTTGTGGTTGCCGGGCAGCAACATTTTGTCGATCGGCATTTTTGCCGTCCGCACGCGTTCCATCAGCAATTCGTGGTCAGCATCGAATGGTCGTTCCTCGCTGCCACGCAAAAGCAGTGTCGGGCATTTGAGGCTCGGCCCGAAACAGACCGAGGAGCGCATGATGAATTCCTTGGGGTTCGTACCATCGAAAGGCATCTCGTCCGAATAACGGTGGAAATACCGCCAGGAATTGACGCCCGCCGAAATCGGCGCAGCAGCCCGAAACTTTCGTGTCATCGCGGCCAGAAGCGCCAGAGTGCCGCCGTTGGAATGCCCGGCGATAAACAGGCGGTTGCGATCGACGCCAGGCAGGTTTTCCAGATATTCTGCGGCGGCAAGCGCATCCGCCGTTTCATCGTAAAAACCTGAATAATTGCCCGCCTGCCCGTTCTCTCCCCTGAAGGAAGGATGCAGAACGACAAACCCCGCCTCCCAATAGGCTTTCATCAGCTCCCAATGCCCGTCGCCGGTGGCATTGCCGCCATGCAGGAAAAGAACAGCCGGTTTGAGCTCGGGTGAGGGCTGATATTGCGAGAGCCATGCGATCAGCGCGATCGAGCCATCGGGACCGCCCGGATAGGTCACGCGTTGCGCGCCAGGTGGCGTCCCGAGGGGCGTCGATTTTTCCGGCGATGGCCCTTGGCGCAGAAGATGCGTGTGAAATTTATTCCTCGCCAGTGCATAATCCTGACGCTCCAACGGCAAGCTGACAGGTACCGGAAAATCCGCGGCAATCAGATGAGATGGCAGAAGAGCTGCAATGCCCAGACCCGATACGAAAAAGCGCCGCGTCATCTGCATTGCAACCATCGGATATACCTTGCCGAACGGAGTTCTGTTGACAGAAAATAACACGCAGAATTGCGGCGTTTACAAGTCAAGCCTGAATAAGCAATCATGAGGTGAGTCTAAAATTTAATTTAACTTTATCCGAAAATAAAATTTATCTAAAATTGAATATTTCCACGAATGGTCCGGCGCGAACAAAGCCTTTTGCACCACGACACCAGGACCTTTCTTACTATGACCAACACGACCATAAAAAGCCCTTTGTGGATCAAGATCACCGGCTATGGCTTTGCTGCCGTGCTTTTCGCCAGCGCCGCCATTGGCGGCCTTGCCTGGTACCGGCAGGCCGACATGAACGACAAGGCTCTTTACAGCAAAGCCGCCAGCGACCTCGAAGTCATCCAGACGGATATGGCATCCATTCAGCGTTCAGCCTCTGCGCTGGCGCTCACCCTGTCCGGTGACCCGGACCTTCCGGGTCTGATCGCCGGCAATGATCGCCAGGCATTGCTGAACAAGTTTTCCAAAAACATTTCGGCCATGAAAGAGGCGGGCGGGCTTCAGATCATCACTATCGGCAATGCCAAGGGCGATATCGTTGCGCGCATGCATTCGCCTGAAAAGTTTGGCGACAACGTTATGGGTCGCCGCAAGACAATCCAGTCCGCCGTATCGACCGGCAAGCTGGCCGCCGGCATTGAGCCGGGCAAGGCCGGTATCGGCATTTATGCCGTGGCTCCTGTCGTCGTCGCAGGAACAGTCGTCGGCGTCGTCGATGTCGGCACCGAACTTTCCAATACCTATTTCAACCCGCTTGCCGCACGCCTTGGCGCGGAGATCTCCGTCAACGTCACGCAGGACGGCAAGCTCACAAACCAGTCTTCCACTCAGGGCGGCCAGCCGTTCCTGCCGGACGAAACGATACAGGCGGCGTTCAACGGTAAGGATGTTTTCGAACAGGCAGTGCTTGGCGGCCGCGACATGCTGGTCAAGGCAGTGCCGTTCACCTCGTTTTCCGGCGACAAGATTGGCGTCTTCGAAATCGGCACCGATACGACCGAAATCGCCGCAGCGGCCCGATCCGCTCTCTGGACCATGCTCGGTGTGACACTTCTCACATCGATCATCGCGCTGACGGCTTTTTTCCTGTTCGCCAAGTCGCTCGGCAACGCCATCGGCCGCCTCACGTCCACGATGGGACGTCTGGCCGCCGGTGACCTGAATGCCACGATCGAAGGCGAAAACCGCCCGGACGAAACCGGCGCCATGGCGCGCGCCGTGCAGGTCTTCAAGGATAATGCGCTGAAGACGAAGGAACTGGAGCGCCAGGCCGACGAACAACGCAACATGACCGAAGAACAGCGTCGCCAGAACGCCGAAGAGGCGCGCATTCGCGCCGAGCAGATGGCGGAAGCCACCAATGGTCTCGCAACCGGCCTGAAACATCTCTCTTCCGGTGACCTGACTTTTCAGCTCGACCGCCAGTTCGCACCAGACTTCGAAAGCCTGCGCGCCGATTTCAACGCCACGGTCAGTCAGTTGCGCGGCACGCTCGGTTCGGTGGCACAGGCCACCAACTCGATCGACAGCGGTTCGCGCGAAGTCAGCCAGAGCGCCGACGACCTTTCCAAGCGTACCGAACAGCAGGCCGCCTCGCTGGAGGAAACCGCAGCCGCGCTCGACCAGATCACCGTTAACGTCTCCAACTCCTCCAAGCGCGCCGAAGAGGCCCGCACGGTCGCGATCCAGGCCAATGAAAGCGCCCGCCAGTCGGGCAACGTCGTTGCCAATGCCGTGCAGGCAATGGGGCGTATCGAGGAATCCTCCGGCCAGATTTCCAACATCATCGGCGTCATCGACGATATCGCCTTCCAGACCAACCTGCTTGCCTTGAATGCGGGTGTCGAAGCCGCACGCGCCGGTGAAGCCGGCAAGGGTTTTGCCGTCGTGGCGCAGGAAGTTCGTGAGCTGGCTCAGCGTTCGGCGAGTGCAGCAAAGGAAATCAAGGATCTCATCGGCAAATCCTCGATCGAGGTTGCGAGCGGCGTGAAGCTGGTGAGCGAAACAGGCGAGTCACTGCGCACCATCGAAGCGCATATCGTCACCATCAACCAGCACATGGATTCGATTGCCACCTCCTCGCGCGAGCAGTCGGTCGGCCTTTCGGAAGTCAACACTGCCGTCAACCAGATGGATCAGGTGACCCAGCAGAACGCCGCAATGGTGGAAGAAGCCAATGCCGCCGGCGCTACACTCGCCACAGAAGCCGGTCGCCTGCGTGAGCTGATCAGCCAGTTCCAGCTTGGTCAGGGGAGCGGCACGGCAAACCATTCCGCCGCCCTGCGCCAGACGGCCGCCGTGATGGCCGCCTCTCCACGCTCTACCCCGGCGCCTTCGCCGGCGCGCGGCATGGTCGGCAAGATCGCCAAGGCCTTTACCGGCCGCGGCAATGCGGCAGCGGCAGTCGCTACCGACAATTGGGAAGAGTTCTGATCTGTTCGCAGATCAAAACTGGAAGTGACAGAAAGGCGGAAATGCTCAGGCGTTTCCGCCTTTTTCTTTTGCCGCGATCCGTGCTGCATCGCGCACTATTCGAACTCCATGATCAGATCGTCCGCCGCAAGGCTTTGGCCAAGCTCAGCCGCGACATGGCTGATCACGCTCCTGCGTTCGGCTTTCAGCACATTTTCCATCTTCATCGCTTCGACGGAAACCAGCGGCTGGCCAGCTTCCACGACATCGCCGACCTGAACGGTTATCGCGGTGACAACACCCGGCATCGGGCACAACAGCATTTTCGATGTATCGGGCGGCAGTTTGACCGGCATAAGTCTGGCAAGGGCAGCCACCCGTGGCGAGCGGACACGAACGAGGAGATCGATACCACCGCTGCGAAGCCGGATGGCCGAACCGACAAGGTTTACCTTCACCGACCAGACGTCACCCTCAACGGTAAACTCCGCCAGCATCTGCCCCGGCTTCCATTCGGAGGTGACGTGAAGCGACGCGCCATCCGCAAACAGCACCTCTTCGCCGTTCAGCGAAAGCGCGATCTCTTCCTGAGCAACGCTCACCACCCAGTCGTTTCCGAGGGTTGCGGGCCGGTTAGCAAGCGTGCCGGATATCTCGACCTCTCTGCGGCGACGCGTGCGGTGAATGACGGCGGCTATGGCTGCGAGCTTTCTTGAAGCCATAGCATCCGGTGTCACGCCCTCAAACCCTTCCGGGAATTCCTCGGCGATATAGGCTGTCGTCAATCGACCGGAGCGAAACCGCTCCTGCTGCATGACCGCCGAGAGAAACGGCAGATTGTGGCCAATGCCTTCAAGCTCGAAACGATCCAGCGCCTGTGCCATCGCGTCGATGGCCGCGACACGCGCCTCATCCCCATCACCCGGTGCCCAGGTGCAGAGTTTTGCGATCATCGGATCGTAAAACATCGAAATTTCACCGCCTTCGAACACACCGGTATCGTTGCGCAGCACGACGCCGTCAGCCCTCGCCCCTTCGGCAGGTGGCCGGTAACGCGTCAGCCGCCCAATCGACGGCAGAAAATTGCGATAGGGATCCTCGGCATAAAGCCGGCTTTCGATCGCCCAGCCGTTCAGCTTCACATCGTCCTGACCGAAGGAAAGCGGGGCGCCCGACGCGATGCGGATCATCTGCTCGACAAGATCGATGCCGGTCACCAGTTCCGTCACCGGATGCTCCACCTGCAGGCGGGTATTCATTTCCAGAAAGTAGAAATTGCGGTCGCCATCGACGATGAACTCCACCGTTCCCGCCGAATGATAACCAACCGCCTTGGCAAGCGCGACTGCCTGCTCGCCCATCGCCTTACGCGTCGCCTCATCCAGAAATGGCGACGGCGCTTCCTCGATAACCTTCTGGTTTCGCCGCTGGATCGAACATTCGCGCTCGCCGAGATAAAGCGTGGTCCCGTGCCGGTCGCCAAGAACCTGGATCTCGATATGGCGTGGCTGGGTGACGAATTTTTCGATGAAAATACGGTCGTCACCAAAGGCGCTTTTCGCCTCGTTTTTCGACGACTGAAACCCCTCGCGTGCTTCCGCCTCATTCCAGGCAATGCGCATGCCTTTGCCGCCGCCGCCGGCGGATGCCTTGATCATCACCGGATAACCGATGGAGGCAGCGATCTTCACCGCTTCATCTGCCGTTTCGATCAGCCCCATATGGCCGGGCACGGTGGAAACACCGGCATCGGCCGCGATCTTCTTGGAGGTGATCTTGTCACCCATCGCCTCGATAGCGCCAACCGGTGGACCGATGAAAGCAACACCCGCTTTTTCCAGCGCTGCCGCTAAAGCCGCGTTTTCCGACAGAAATCCGTAGCCGGGATGTACGGCATCTGCACCGGTCTGGCGGATTGCCTCAAGAATCTTGTCGATGACGAGATAGGATTGGCCGGAAGGCGATGTGCCGATATGCACAGCCTCATCGGCCATCGAAACATGCAGCGCATTGGCATCGGCATCCGAATAAACGGCAACGGTGGCGATACCCATTTTCCGCGCCGTCTTGATAACCCGGCAGGCGATTTCACCACGATTGGCAATGAGGATTTTCTTGAACATACGCGTCATCCTCTAAAGCGGGATCGTGTCGTGTTTTTTCCAGTGCGTTTTCACCTGCTTGTTGCGTAGCGAGGCGAATGCTCTGGCGATACGCCGGCGTGAGGAATGCGGCATGATCACTTCGTCGATGAAGCCACGCTCTGCCGCCACGAACGGATTGGCGAAACGCTCCTCATATTCCGCCGTCCGTTCGGCGATTTTTGCTGGATCGCCGAGTTCGGAGCGATAAAGAATTTCGGTCGCGCCCTTGGCGCCCATCACTGCGATTTCCGCTGTCGGCCAGGCATAGTTGATATCCGCGCCGATATGTTTTGACGCCATCACATCGTAAGCGCCGCCATAGGCTTTGCGTGTGATCAGCGTCACCATCGGCACGGTCGCTTCGGAATAGGCGAACAGCAGCTTGGCACCATGTTTGATGACACCGCCATATTCCTGCGCCGTGCCCGGAAGAAAACCTGGCACATCCACCAGCGTGAGAAGCGGGATGGAAAAGGCATCACAAAACCGCACGAACCGCGCCGCCTTGCGGGATGAATCGATATCGAGGCAACCGGCCAACACCATAGGCTGATTGGCGACGACGCCCACAGTCTGCCCTTCCAGCCGGATAAAGCCGGTAATGATGTTTTTGGCAAAAGCTTCTTGAATTTCGAAAAAGTCGCCCTCATCGGCAAGCGCGACAATCAGTTCCTTCATATCGTAGGGTTTGTTGGCGCTGTCGGGGATCAACGTGTCGAGCCGCATTTCGACGCGAGCCGGATCGTCGTGAAAAGGCCGGCACGGAACGCCGCTGCGATTGTTAGCCGGCAAGAAATCGAACAGCTGGCGCACTGCCTCCAACGCCTCGATGTCGTTTTCGAAGGCCGCATCGGCCACGGAGGATTTTTGCGTATGAGTGCGCGCGCCACCCAGATCTTCCGCCGAAACGATCTCGTTGGTGACGGTTTTCACCACATCGGGACCGGTGACGAACATGTAGGATGTGTCGCGCACCATGAAGATGAAATCGGTCATGGCCGGTGAATAGACGGCACCGCCAGCGCAAGGCCCCATGATGACGGAGATCTGCGGGATGACGCCGGAAACCTCGGCATTACGGCGAAACACTTCCGCATAACCGCCAAGCGAAGCCACGCCTTCCTGAATACGTGCACCGCCGGAATCATTCAGCCCGATGATCGGCGCGCCGACCTTCACGGCCATATCCATGACCTTGCAGATTTTCTGCGCATGCGTTTCCGACAGCGAGCCGCCGAGCACGGTAAAATCCTGCGAAAACACATAGACCTGACGGCCGTTGATCGTGCCCCAGCCGGTGACGACGCCATCGCCGGCAATTTTCTGGTCAGCCATGCCGAAATCGGTGCAGCGATGGGTGACATACATGTCGAATTCTTCGAACGAGCCCTCATCGAGCAGGACTTCGATCCGCTCGCGCGCCGTCAGCTTTCCCTTGCCATGCTGCGCGTCGATACGCTTTTGCCCGCCGCCCAGCCGCGCTTCAGCCCGGCGACGTTCCAGTTCGTCCAGCACTTTCTGCATGCTTCCTCCCCTGCACACTGACAGGAGTCATAACTGATGATCGTCAGATCGAAAACAAGTCAGTCATAGGCACAGATGACGATTGCCGAATTTATGAGGCCAGCATCGGAGGGGATGACGATGCGACAAACCGCCTCGACATGATCTAAATCATTCAAGCTCCTGCTACTCGCCGCTAAATTCAAAACCGTGTTTTACATTATAGAACACGAGAGAAATCAGGCGACGCGGCGGCGGTAGTGGAAGGGCTTTCGCACCGACCGTCGGCAAGGAGAATGTGCGATGGTTGCAGCAGCGAAATTCAAGGGGATCATCCCGCCGGTACCGACCGTATTTACCGATGACGGTCGTATCGATGAGGCCGGCATGGGCCGCGTCATCGACCATCTGGTCGAAGCCGGCGTCGATGGCATGTTCTTCATGGGAACCGGCGGCGAGTTTTCGCAGATGTCCCGCGAAGAACGGCTGGCCGTCGCAGAATTCGTGGTGCGTCACACCGCCGGTCGCACACAGGTGCTGATCGGCACCGGCAGCACCAATACCCGCGAAGCCATCGAGTTGAGCCAGCACGCGCAATCGATCGGTGCAACCGGCATCGTCACGATCAACCCCTATTACTGGAAGGTGACGGAAGAGAACCTGTTCCGCCATTTTTCTGCCGTCGCGGAATCCGTCGAACTGCCGATGATGCTCTATAACTTCCCGGCCCTGACGGGTCAGGATCTGACGCCGCAATTCGTCAAGCGTCTGGCCGATGCACATGCCAACATCGTCGGCATCAAGGACACGATCGATTCCGTGGCGCACCTGCGTGACATGATCGATGTCGTGAAGGGCGCGCATCCTCAGTTCAGCGTGTTTGCCGGTTACGACGACCACCTGATGAACACGCTGCTTCTGGGTGGCGACGGTGCGATTTCCGCCAGCGCGAATTTTGCCCCGGAACTGTCCATCAACATCTACCGGGCGGTTCAGAAGGGCGATCTCGCCACCGCTGCGGAGCTGCACCGGACCATTCTCAAGCTGCCGATGCTCTACAAGATCGACGTGCCTTTTGTGGGCGTGGTCAAGGAAGCCATGCGCGCTTGCGGCCTCGACATTTCTGCACACTCGCTGCAGCCGGCCTCTCCACTGACGGAAGAGAAGAACAAACTCGTCCGCACCATTCTCACCGGCGCCGGAATCATCTGACCGGCCACGGTTCCAAACGATCACAGATGGAGGAAATGCAATGCCCAAGGGCGTGATCGACCAAGACCCGAAATACGACATCTACGATGTCAAAACCAAATCTGCCGGCCCTGCCGGCGCGCTGCCGCTGACCGGCGAAATGCTGATCAACCGACCGAGCGGCGACATTTTCGGCATGACGCTGAATGCCGGCATGGGCTGGGATCCCGCAAAGTTGCTGGGCAGCGAGGTGTTCATCCTCGCTACCACCGGCGGCATGCGCGATGCCGACGGCAATCCCATCGCACTCGGCATGCATACCGGCCATTATGAAATCGGCGATCAGGTTCAAGCCGCCGCCGAGGAAGTGGCAAGCACGGGCGGCGTTCCTTACGCCGCCTATGTCAGCGACCCGTGCGACGGCCGTTCGCAGGGCACGTCAGGCATGTTCGACTCCCTGCCCTATCGCAACGACTCGGCAATCGTCATGCGACGATTGATCCGCTCATTGCCCACCCGCAAGGCAGTTGTCGGCATCGCCACCTGCGACAAGGGCCTGCCGGCGATGATGATGGCGTTGGCATCCATGCATGACATCGCAACGGTGCTGATCCCCGGCGGCGCAACGCTTCCGGCTACACGCGGCGACGATGCCGGCAAGGTACAGACGATCGGCGCCCGTTTCGCCAATAATGAACTGAGCCTCGAGGAAGCATCGCAACTCGGCTGCAAGGCCTGCGCATCTCCTGGTGGCGGCTGTCAGTTCCTGGGCACCGCCGGCACGTCGCAGGTGGTGGCCGAAGGTCTCGGGTTGGCGCTGCCGCATTCGGCGCTTTCGCCATCCGGCCAGCCCGTCTGGCTGGATATTGCCCGTCAGTCTGCCCGTGCAGCACAGGCGCTTTACCAGCGCGGCCTCACCACCAAGGATATCGTCACCGACAAGGCAATCGAAAATGCCATGATGGTTCACGCAGCCTTCGGCGGTTCGACCAACCTTCTCCTGCATCTGCCAGCCATCGCGCATGCCGCCGGCTGTCATATGCCGAGTGTCGCAGAGTGGACGGAAATCAACCGTCGTGTTCCGCGCCTCGTCAGCGTATTGCCGAATGGTCCGGTACCACATCCGACCGTGCGGGCATTCCTTGCCGGCGGCGTGCCGGAAGTCATGCTGCACCTGCGCGACCTCGGCCTCATTCACGAAGACGCTCTGACGGTTACCGGCGAAACCGTTGGTGAAAACCTCGACCGCTGGGCAAAATCGGAACGCCGCGAACGCTTCAAGGCGATCCTGTTCGAACAGGACGGTATTCGTCCCGACGAAGTGATCATGAGCCCGGCACAGGCGGCCGAGCGTGGCCTCACCTCGACGATCACCTTCCCGGTCGGCAATATCGCGCCGGAAGGTTCTGTCATCAAATCGACGGCCATCGACCCCAGCGTTGTCGGTGAAGACGGCGTCTACCGGCACACCGGCAAGGTCAAGGTCTTCACTTCGGAGCGCGACGGCATTCGGGCCATCAAGGCCGGCCAGATCCATGCCGGCGACATGATCGTGGTCATGGGCGGCGGACCTTCGGGCACAGGCATGGAGGAAACCTATCAGCTGACCTCCTCGCTGAAACACCTGTCCTACGGCAAATACGTCTCGCTTTTGACCGACGCACGTTTCTCCGGCGTTTCGACCGGCGCCTGCATTGGCCATATCGGGCCTGAAGCCTTGGCAGGCGGGCCGATCTCCAAGCTTCGCGATGGCGACGTGGTCGAAATGATCGTCGATTGCCGCAAGCTCGAAGGTTCGCTGAACTTCATCGGCAGCGAGGAACAGCCGCTGACGCCGGACGAAGGTGCAAAAGTGCTTGCCGAACGGGAAGTCCATCCGGACCTGAAACCCGCACCGGGCCTTCCCGACGATACCCGCCTCTGGGCTGCGCTTCAGGCAGCAAGCGGTGGAACATGGGGTGGCTGTGTCTACGACACCGACAAGATCCTCAAGGTTCTTGCAGCCGGTGAGGCTGCCCTGAAGGCTGAACAAGCCTCTCCCTGATCGAGGGATATCCGCGGCCGGTGGAGGCCGGCCGCACCGATTTCACGCCTGATCACGACCACAGCCGCCAAGCAATTGGCGGCACAGGATCACGCGCGCGCAAAAACGCCGCTCACCGCGGCATCTTGGGAAGGAAACCGAAATGCCACTGCTTATCGTCCTCGTGGGGGTCATTGCCCTCCTCGTGCTGATCACCAAGCTGAAACTGAATACATTTGTCTCCCTTATCATCGTCTCTTTCGCCGTTGCCGTCGCGCTTGGCATTCCGTTCCCGAAGATCGTGAAGTCGATCGAAGGCGGTATCGGCGGAACACTCGGCCACATTGCCCTGATCTTCGGCATCGGCGCCATGCTCGGCCGTCTGATTGCCGATGCCGGCGGCGCACAGCGCATCGCCATGACACTTATTGCCCGCTTCGGCGCGAAAAATGTCGAATGGGCCGTCGTTGTCGCATCCTTCATCGTCGGCATCGCTCTTTTCTTCGAAGTCGGTCTGGTTCTGCTGATCCCCATCATCTTCACCATGGCCAATCAGATGAAGATTTCGGCACTGCGTCTCGGCGTGCCGATGGTGGCAGCCCTTCTGGCAACCCATGCCTTCCTGCCGCCGCATCCGGGGCCGACCGTCATTGCCGGTGAATATGGCGCCAATATCGGCATGGTGCTTCTCTATGGCATCATAATCGCCATCCCGACGGTCATTGTCGGCGGCACCTTCTACAACAAGATCGCAAGACGCATCGTGCCAACTGCCTTTGAGCGCATCGGCAATCTGGAATCGATCGGCTCGCAGAAGGTTTTCGCAGACAATGAAATGCCGGCCTTCGGCGTCAGCGTGCTGACCGCCATGCTGCCGGTGATCCTGATGTCGATCGCCACGATCGTTACCATCATCCAGACTGAGGCCGGTCTACCGGACAACAGCCTGTTCGCCTTCGTCCGCCTTGTCGGTGACGCATCGACCGCAATGCTGATCTCGATCCTCGTTGCGCTCTACACGATGGGTTTCCAGCGTAATATCGCCATGAAGGACCTGATGGCATCGTGCGGTTCGGCCATCTCGCATATCGGCATGATGCTGCTGATCATCGGTGGTGGTGGCGCCTTCAAGCAGGTGCTGATCGACGGCGGCGTCGGCGGTTATATCGCCACGCAGTTTGCCGGCAGCGATGCCTCGCCGATCATCTTTGCCTGGGGTGTCGCCGCCATACTGCGCATCTCGCTCGGTTCGGCCACGGTTGCCGCCATCTCGACTGCCGGTCTCGTCATTCCCGTCCTTGCCGGTCATCCGGCAAACCTAGCTCTGGTCACGCTTGCGACCGGTGCAGGCAGCGCCATAGCGTCGCATGTCAACGATGCGGGTTTCTGGATGTTCAAGGAATTTTTCGGATTGAGCATGAAGGAAACCTTCCTCACCTGGACGGTACTCAGCACGCTGGTTTCCCTTGTAGGCCTGGGGATGATCCTCCTTATCAACATGGCCATCGCATAAGGGACGCATAGGAAGGGGACGACACCTTCCGCCAGACCCGGCCGCTCCCACGGCCGGGTTTCGGCTTGCAATCTCCATCACGCGCCTGTCGCATCCGGAAAACCTGTGATAGAGCTGCAACTACATACTTTTAGGCAGGCCGCCACCGTCGAACTGCCCCAACCCGGGCGGGAAAACATGCCGATCATTCAGTCTGTCGACAGGGCACTGCAAATCCTCGATCTCTTCGAAGACCAGAATAAAGAGATCAAGATTACCGACATCAGCACGCTGACGGGACTGCATAAAAGCACACTTCATTCATTGCTCAAGACGCTGCAGAACCGGGGTTATATCGATCAGAACGAGGACAATGGCCGGTACCGATTGGGCATGAAACTGGTCGAACGCGGCAATTTCGTCGTCAACTCGATCGACATCCGTAAAGTGTGTAACAGCTTCCTGATCGACCTCTCGGCGCAGACGGGCCAGACGACACATCTGGGCATTCTTGACGGCAAATACGGTGTCTATATCGACAAGGTCGAGGGCCAGGCCGCTCTCATCACCTATTCCCGTATCGGTCGGCAACTGCCATTGCATGCGACGGCCATGGGCAAGGTCCTACTCGCTTTTCAGGAAGAAGATGTGCGCCGTCAGATCCTCACTGACTTTACCTATGACCCGGTCATGCCGAACGGGATCAGCAATGAAGACGATTTCCTGAAGGAAATTGCCATCGTGCGCTCACAGGGCCATGCGATCGACGACCAGGAGCATGTCAAAGGCGTGCGCTGCGTGGCCGTGCCCCTGTTCGATCATCGCAACAAGATCACGGCGGCCATCAGTCTTTCAACGTTGACGGCAATCGTCGATGACAATGACTTCGATACATATGTCGGACTATTGAAGGAAATGGGCCAGAAGATTTCCGGCCTGCTCGGCAATCGCGCCTGACATTGTTACAGCCCTAAATCAGGCCAACGGTAAAAGCTGCCAGAATGGCATAACGCGCCGTTTTGGCGATCGTGACCAATAGGATGAAGACCGGCAACGGTTCCTTCATGATGCCCGCAACGACGGTCAGCGGATCACCGATGATGGGCAACCAGCTCGCCAGAAGCGACCATTTTCCGTATCGCCGGTACCAGCCCTGAGCGCGGTCCAGTGCCTGTCCTTTAAGCGGAAACCACCGGCGGTCACGGAACCGCTCTATCCCTCGCCCCAAAACCCAGTTGATGATCGAACCCAGCACATTGCCCAGGGACGCGACCAGAACCAGCAGCCAGACAGAATAATTGCCGGTGACGATCAGACCGACAAGCACCGCTTCCGACTGTGCCGGGATAATGGTGGCAGCGATGAGCGCGGCCATGAAGAGACTGAAATAGGCGGTCATCCTCTGGGCTTACACTGTCGGCCTTGTCAAACAAACGACAAAAGCGGCGCTACCGAACACGATAGCACCGCTCTCATCAGATCAGGTGATCAACACCTCAAGCCTTGTCGAGAAATGCTTCCAGACGCGCGAAGGTAAAAGGTTCTTCGGTCAGATAACGGAAATCCTCAACGACCTTGGCACGCAACAGCGGCGTATCGATGGAACGGCCCCAGAACGCCGTTTCCTGCAAATAAGCCGCAACCACTGCCTCGACATCGCCGAGCGCACCAATGGCCTTGATTTTGTCGATGACGTCGGCCGCATCACGCGGCGGCAACGCTTCAGCACCTTTGAATTTGCCGAGATAGAAGGCCAGCCAGGATGCGAGAGACAGTGTCATCAACGGTGCAGGCTTACCGAATTTTTCCTCATAAGCCAGCAAACGTTCCAGATTGCGGGTCTGGTATTTGACGATGCCGTTCAGGCTGATGTCGTACCAGAGGTGGCGAATGTATGGGTTCTGGAACCGGCGCAGCACGGCGGCGGCGAACTCTTCCAGTTCCGCTTTCGGCAGGCTGAGGAAAGGGATGACTTCCTCGTTGAGAAGACGATCGAGGAATTTTGCACCAGCCGGCTGCGTAACCGCCTCGCCCACGGATTCGACACCAGCAAGAAGCGCCAGTGCGCACAGACCGGTATGCGCGCCATTCAGGATAGCAACCTTGCGCGCCTTGTAAGGCGTTGCATCCTCGACCACCAGCGTGCCTTCATCATGATCGGCAAGCGGAATGCGCAGTTCCGGCATGCCCGGCTTTTTCTCGATCACGAAGAAATGGAAAAGTTCGGCCGCGGACATGAATTTGTCCTCGTAACCCAGCTCCTGCATCAAGGCATCGGCTTCGGTGCGAGGATAACCGGGCACAATCCGGTCAACCAGCGTGTTGTAAAAGGCGTTGTCCTTCTCCAGCCATTCGATGAAGGCGGGTTCGAGCTTCCATTCGTTTGCGTGCTGCAGCACGATCCGGCGCAGTTCGTCGCCATTGTGATCGATCAGCTCGCAGGCGATCATCTGCAGGCCGGCTTCCGCCTTGCCATCAAAAGCCTTCCAGCGCTCATGCAGGAAGCATGTCAGTTTGCCGGGGAAGGAAACCGGCGGTGCATCTTCGAATTTTACGGTCGGCACATAGGCGATGCCGGCATCCGTGGTGTTCGAAACGACCACGGTGATGTTGGGATCATGCGCCAGCGCCAGAACACCCTGCCAGTCTTCGTGCGACGGCATTTCCTTGCGAACACTGGCAATGAGCCGCGGTTCGGAAACCTTTTCACCGGCCTCGTTCATGCCGCGCGACAGCACCGTATAGACGCCATCCTGCTCGTTGAGCGTGAACGGCAAGCCGCCCGCGATTGGCCGCACGACGATCACACCCCAGTCGGCACCGGCTTTTTCGTTGAGAAGGTCGATCTTCCAGTCGATGAAGGAGCGCAGAAAATTGCCCTCTCCCCATTGCAGGACACGCGGGCTTGGGCGGGCGCGCCCTTTCAAAAAGCTTTCGTTGAGACGTTCCATGGTCTTATCCCTAAAATAAAAATGAAATGGCAGCCGTCAGAGCGTGACACCCGATTTGAAGATGACGACATCGTGGATGTCATTGACCTCGTTTCGGGTATCCGCGCCGTTGGCGACCTCAAGAACATGCTGGATGAAATCGGGGGCAAGCTCGTCGACGCTGTATTCGCCGCGGGCAATCGGACCGGCGTTAAAATCGATCCAGTGCCTTTTCTTTTCGGAAAGTTCGGTATTGGTGGCCACCTTGATGGTCGGCACCACACCGCCGAGCGGCGTGCCGCGTCCCGTCGTGAACAGCACGATGTGACAGCCTGCCGCCGAAAGCGCAGTCACCGCCGTGCCGTCATTGCCGGGTGCTTCCAGAAGCGTCAGTCCCGAACGACGGATACGTTCGCCATAACGGATAACGTCGACCACGGTGGAGCGGCCAGCCTTCTGGGTGCAGCCGAGCGATTTTTCCTCGAGCGTCGAGATGCCGCCATCCTTGTTGCCCGGCGACGGGTTTTCGTAGACCGGCTGTTTATGTTCGAGAAAATACTCCTTGAAGTCATTGATGAGATGCACGATCCCGTCGAACACTTCCTCGCTTGCCGCCCGTTTCATCAGGATCTGTTCGGCCCCGAACATTTCCGGCACCTCGGTCAGCACCGTGTGGCCACCGATGCCGCACAGCCAGTCTGAAAAGGCACCAAGCAACGGGTTGGCGGTAATGCCCGAAAAACCATCGGAACCGCCGCATTTCAGGCCAACACGCAGACGCGAAGCGCTGACCGGCTCGCGCTTGTCATCCTGCATGACGGCGGCAAGCTCTTTCAGACAGTCGAGCGCCGCTTCCATCTCGTCGGTCACGTCCTGGCTCGTCAGGTAACGGATACGGCGCGGATCGGGATGAGTGAAATCCTTGACGAACAATTCGCGCGTGTTGTTTTCGCAGCCGAGCCCGATCATCAAAACGCCGCCGGCATTGGGATGTACGGCGAGATCGCGCAGGATGTTGCGGGTATTGTTGAGATCGTCTCCCAGCTGCGAGCAGCCATAGGGATGATCGAGAACGTAAACCCGACTGCCTTCCGGCAGCAGCCCAAGCTTTTCGAACTGCTTTGCCGCATTTTTGGCAAGGCCGTTGATGCATCCGACCAGAGGAATGATCCAGAGGTCGTTGCGCACGCCGATCTCGCCATTGGCGCGGACATAGGCGTTGATCTGCGGCGCGTCGTTGCGGACGGCCTCGACCGGGGCAGCCTCCTCGTAACTGTATTCCTGTATGCCGCTGAGTGCAGTCTTGATGTTCTGGGTATGGATGTGCTGGCCGGGGGCAATAGGCTGCGTCGCACGACCGATGACGCTCCCGTATTTGATGATCTCTTCCCCGGTCTCATGTGCCTTCAGCGCAAACTTGTGCCCTTGCGGCACCCTGTCCGAAAGAACGAGATCGAAACGCTCGATCGGTGTTCCCGCCTCAAGCGGCTCCAGAGCAACCGCTACCGTGTCATCAGATTGTATCTTCAGGTATTTCGCCATTTCTCTTCCCGATAATTGACCGATAGCAGTTGACGGGTGTGCAGAGGATCAAGGCTCGCTCTCTACAACCGTGTCCCCGGTCTCCACCCCGCTACGCGTCACGTCATAAAAATCGCCCGACAATGGCTCGGCCAGCGCCAGATGGCGTAGGACAAGCGTATCGTGGAGGATGAGCTTTTCGAAAAGCGGCGCAATGCGCTCGGTCAAACAGCCTTCATGTTACACGCTCAGCGTGCGAGTTTCCGGAAGGCATTGACGCAGCCCTTGCGGCAGGAACAGCGTGTGTCTCAACGGGTATGGGAAACCACCAGCGCAGGCTGGCCGACGACAGGCGGCATTTAGCCGCGATGTCTACGACACCGACGATACCCGCTTATTGCCCGGCCCAAGCCGTATCCAGCGTAGGTTCATCCAATACCAACTGCGACACGCCGCGTTTGACCACATCGTTCAAGCTGAGAATATCGTCCAGTCCGGCACGAAGGATGTCCTGAAAGGCTTCCAGATCGGCCAGCAGGTCTGACAGGACGGCCGTTTCCAGATACCCTGCCTCTACCTTGCCCATGACCCGTATCGCTGCAAGACCGGAGCCCAGACGCTTGATCTCGAAAACTTCCTCAACGAAGTTTTGCACTTCACGTCTAAGAGCCCGTCCGAGAATTGGGGTTGAGTGACCGGGCAGCAGATGATTCCAATCGGGTGTCTGAAGCCTGAATGGAAGCGCCATGTGGAACCCGACCACCCGGCGGCAGTATAGTCGCAAC
>Ga0075364_10000168_pt1 | contig 29091 bp, 32 predicted proteins | sample EndMetdeltDD1764_FD_71517 | JGI IMG/M metagenome (GOLD analysis project Ga0075364, IMG submission 71517) | Populus endosphere microbial communities from Tennessee, USA - Endosphere MetaG P. deltoides DD176-4 | ecosystem: Host-associated > Plants > Roots > Endosphere | place: USA: Tennessee... | reverse complement strand
ACCTAGCGAACGGTGCGAAGCCAACGGTCTCGCCACCGTCGGAGGATGAGGTCGAAGATTTGGTGCGCCGGTATGGCGGTCAGTCGTAAACGAAACCCGACTTTCGACAAGCATCGATGATGTCGGGTCGCGCTGCGACTCCATTTTTCGCAGCCTTGATAACGCTAATGCACCGTTTGCTGATGTCTTTTTCGTTCTTTGTGCCCATGATCTCGAACAGCGTTCTGTCTGCCTGATCTTGATCGGCCTGTCGGACTTCCTGCTCCTGCTTCTTGGCGGCGCTTTCCGCCCATGCTGCCCATCCGTACGTACCGCCGACGGCTATCACGGTGAAGCACGCTCCTGCGACAAGAATTTTCAACGCTTGGTCCATCTTTCCTCCCGAAAGGATACCACTCCATGGCAGACATGAGTGACGATCTTGTCATCAGCATTAGCACAGACTTAGCACAGGTTCGCAGGAGCCTTAAGCGTCTTGAGACTGATGTCAGCGCCTCCACGGGAGCCATCGAGAAAAGATTCCAGTCCGTAGGTCGCGGCATCAATGAGTCAATGACAAGCGCTATGCAGCAGCGCATCGATACCATGGTCGGCATAGGCACGAAAGCCGCAAAGGAATGGAACGGCGTTCTCGGTGAGCAAGGTAAGGAGTTGGAGAGGCTCAGGACGCGCTATTCTCCGCTGTTCGCCACCATAAATAGCTATAAAAACACAGTGAATGATATCAGGCGCGCACACGCGCTCGGCGCTATCTCTGCTGACGAGATGACGTCTGCAATCGCGCGCGAACGCCAAGCCGCTCTCGCTGCGACGGCCGCTATCAAGGGACGAAATCAGGCAATTCAGGCCACGGTGGTCACATCAGGAGGCAGCGGCGGGGCTAATTCCTTCAACACCTCAAACCTTGCGGCGCAGGGTTTCGATATCGCTGCAACCGCAGCATTTATGCCTTGGTACACAGTCGCTCTGCAGCAAGGCCCGCAGGTTGCGCAAGTATTCAATGATATTCGAGGCAGCGGCGCCGCTATTGGTCCGGCTGTAGCCGGCGCATTCATGCAAATTTTGAACCCTGTATCGCTGGTGACAATTGGTGTGATTGGCGCTTCAGCTGCTCTCATTCAGTATCTGGCGAAAGCAGGCGACGTTAAGACGGCGGACGAAATCCTAAAAGGACACGCTGAAACGGTTGCTCTTCTGAAAGATCGTTATGGCGAGGCGGCGGAAGGTCTTCGTGAATACGTCAACGAGGGTATTTCCGGCACTACAGTTGATATCCGAGGCCGGTTGCGTGACGCTTACAAAGCGGTAACTGAAGAGATCAGTGCGAAGAGCACCTATTCTAACTTCATCCAACCGTATGTTGGATCGACTGATGCTAAGATCGTTGCGGACTATCGCAACGCATTCATAGAGCTTCGCGCTTCGATACGTGACGGTAAACCCGACATTATAAGTTTCCGAGAGGAGATGGCTCGCATTGCGGATAATCCGGATGTTCCGGAGGCGGTGCGAAAGCTTGCGGAGGAAATGCGCAAGGTTGACCCAGAGGTTTTAAAGGTCGCCAGATCCATCCCTGGCATGATTGATCAGCTCTCCCTCATTGAGGGGACGGCGGATCGCCAGGCGATTGCCATCGGCAGACTGTCGACTGCCTTGCGAGAATTAAGTGAGATCGGTGTCGCTCCACTGGATGATATCGCAAAGGTTGAGCAGGCTTATCAGCGTGCGCGTTCGAACGCGTCTAATCGAGAAGAGAGAGATGATGCGGACTCTGCTCGTCGTGCCGCGCTTCTTCGGATTGATAACCGGAATCCGACCGTTATCAACTCAGACGGAAACACGACCAATGTTCCCATACCAGGGCAAAAGCCCGTTACTCTCGGCGACAAGCCGCCGAAGGAGAAGGCAGCTCGTGTTCCACGAAAGACAGCAAACGACAATTTCACAAACGACCTGCAGTCTATCCGTGACAGAACTGCTGCGCTCGCTCAGGAGATGCAGCTTATAGGCCTTTCAAATGAGGCCCAGATATCGAGGCGGACTGCCCTCGATTTAGAGCAGCGCGCGCTTGAGCAGCTACGCGAAGAGGCTCGGCGCAAAGGCCAGACAGATCTGGAAAGCATCAAGCTCTCGCCGGATAAAATTGCAGCCATCAACAAAGAGGCTGAGGCGTACGCTCGTCAGGCTGAGGCTCTGCGGGTAGCGCAGGAGAACAACGAGCTCGTTCAAAGTGTCACGAAGGGTTTCGTGAGTGACATGATGAATGGCGTCAAGGCTGCCGATGCTTTCGCCAATGCCCTGGGCAAGATCGCGGACAAACTGATTGATGATGTCTTGAACAGCATCCTTCAGGTGAATTCCGCCTCTGGCGGAGGCGGCGGCCTCCTCGGCAGCATTTTTGGTGGCCTGTTCGGCGGTGGCGGCTTTAAAGCCAATACGACCTTCGGCGAATTCATCGGTGCCCGCGAAAAAGGGGGGCCGGTTCGTGCCGGTCAGCCATACATCGTTGGCGAAAAGAGGCCCGAATTGTTCGTTCCAAACCAGAGCGGCGTGATCGTTCCTCGCGTCCCAGAACTGGCATCTCGTTCCACTGGCGGTGGTGTTTCCGTTTCAATGCCGATCAGTATCGATGCAACGGGAGCCGACAGCGCAGGGCTTGCGCGGGTCGAGCGTCAGCTTGCTAAGCTGAAGGCGGAATTGCCCAGCACGATTGTTGCCAACGTCAAAGGCGCTCAACGGCGGAATGTGAAAATCTGATGGCTAGCGCATTTCCGCGAGAGCTGCCCGACGTTGGTTACGTTACGGCAGACTTCCTCTTTGATGATGGTGTCAGGGCGTCGGCCTCCGGCGGTCGCCTGATCAACTATACGCAGGTGGTTGACGCCGGCTGGCGTGCATCCCTGGTTACGCGTTCTTTGGTCTACAGCCAGTTTGCTGAACTCGAAGCATGGTGGCTTTCACTCCGAGGCGGCTTGCGCAGCGTGATTTTTCGTCACCCGCATGTTTGCTACCCTAAAAACCACGGCAGCAACCAAGCTCCGGCGGATGATGCGGGAAATCTTGCTTCCGTAGCGGGCGGTAACATCCTGGCGGTGAGTGGCGTCAGTGCGGATTTGTCTTTGACGATCGGCGATCGGATTGGTCTGGAGAATGGTGACAGGCGATACGTCGGCAGGGTGACGGAAGTCTCTGGCGGCGGAACTTCTCGCTCAATTACGGTGGAGCCGCCACCCTTCTCAGCCGTCACGGCGATTGGCTCCGTTGTCCGTTTTGCGCGGCCGGGATTAGTTATGCGACCTGTCCCGGGTAGCTGGTCATACCAGCAGTCATCTGGCCGATATTCTGCTTCCTTTCAGCTTGTGGAGGCGCGCTGATGCTTTCTCCTGAAGTGAAGGCGCTCTACGATCAGGGTCGCATCAGTACGCGGCAGATGCTCCGGTTTCAGTTTGGCTCCGGCGTTTACGGCTTTATTGCCAGATCCGAGCCGCTGACCCATGCTGGCGTTGAATACAAACCGTTCGGACTGATTGAGGTGTCCGATATTGGCGGCGGGTCAGGCACGACGGCGGATGGAAGTTTCACACTGACATTGGCCGAAAGCCCGGACGACGGCCTGACGCCTGAGGTTCTGCTCCGGATTGAGGATGAGGATTATCGGGATCGCCCGGTCGTGGTCATGGATGCCCACTTCCATCCCGACACCGGCGCTTTGATCCAGGTGGAGACAGTTGCGCGAGGTTACCTCGATACCGTCCCGCACAATGTCGATCCGGAAACAGGCTATACGCTTTCGGCCATGTGTGAGGGGCGTCAGCTGGACTACAGCCGGCGTAATGGACGGGTCCGTTCGATGGCGGACCAGCAGCGTCGGCGTAACGGAGATCTATTTTTTCAGCACGCGGGTCAGGCTGGCCGCGTCGAGGTATATTGGGGCCGCGTAAAGGCGGCTGCGGCAGCCGCCTCCAGTGCTGCCGGATCTCTTTTCAAAGGCTTGCAGGCAGGCTGACATGACCAGGAATCCAGATTGGGAAAAGCGCCTCAACGCGGTTGTGGCGAAGCATCAGGCGTGCCCGGGAAGCTGGGGTACCTCTGACTGCTATGTGATCGCCGATGACGCGGTGGAGGCTGTTGTCGGCCAGCGAATGTACTCCATGGCTCGTAATTACAAGACTGAAGTGGGGGCGGGTAAGCAGCTGCGCCGTCACGGTTTCGCAAATGTTGCGGACGCGTTTGCTGCGAAGTTTCCAGAGATTGCACCGTTGCTGGCACAGCGCGGTGATATCGGTGTCATCGAGCGCGACGGTATGACTTCCGGCGGTGTGTTTACGTCGGTCGGATTCATGACGCGCGCTCACGGTTATCCGGTCGAATTCCTTCCGGCATCTTTCATAACGCGCGCATTCAAGGTGGATTGATGGGCTTTCTCGCACCTGTTGCCGCGTTCTTCGCCTCCGGAACTGTCGGCGCGATTATTGCTAAAGCAGCTATCGCGATCGGATTCAATTTCATCGCTGCAAAAATCCAGCAGCGGAATGCCAAGAAAAATCAGAAAACAGTCACCGGGACGCAGTTTGAGCGGTCCTACGGCGAGAGCCAGTCACGACAAGTTTCTTGTGGTCTGGTTGGTTTAGCTGGCCACGATGTTTACGTGAATACGTATGGCCAATCTAATAAGTATCTCCAGCAGGTTTTCGTCCTGTCTGACTATCCTTGCGATGGCCTGTCACGGATCTGGGCAGGTGGTGTTCTTCTTCAGCTGAATAATACTTCTGACAATGGCATCTTAGCCACTTACGATGTCATTAATCATGACGATTTTTCGGGCCGAATGTCTTTTAGTTTCTATCGGGGTAATCAAAATACTGCCGATGGGCTGCTGGCAGAGAATTCCAACCCATCCGGCCGTTGGTCATCTGACCATATCGGTTTCGGGCTGTGCTACATCGTTGCATACCTGACCTATGATCAAGAAAAGCTGTCCAGCTTCCCAGACTTCTTTTTCGAAGTCCGGGGCGCTCGCCTCTACGATCTCCGTAAGGATTCAACGGTCGGTGGATCTGGCGCGCATCGCTGGGGTGATTACAGCACCTACGAGTTTTCCGAAAACCCCGTGATCATGGATTACAATTATCGTCGTGGTTTTTCCTGGGGCCGGAATTCGCTGGGTGATCCGGATGTCTTTCTTGGCATGGATATGGCTCCGGCTGATCTTCCTATCAATGAATATGCGACAGCCGCAAACATCTGCGATGAAGTCGTGGACGGCGAGCAGCGATATCGATGCTCGATCATACTCGATGCTGACGTGACGCATGGTGACAATATCGACGCGTTGATGACGTCTTGCGCGGGTATGGTGATTGACGGCGTGGACGGGTCCTGGCCGTTGATCGGAACGGAGCAGCCTATTGTGGCGACCTTCACCGATGAAGACCTGATCGTCGATGAGTCTGTGCGCTTCCAACGTCGGCGCTCGATGTCTGATCTGGTGAATTCGGTCGGCGGCACTTATCCTGAGCCCGCTAACATGTGGAGTCCGGCTGGCTACGATACGCAAACCGATGTTAGCCAGGTGGCACTTGATCGCCGAACGCGTGATCTGCAGATCAACTTCGAGACGGTTCCCTCAAAAAGGCAGGCAAACCAGCTCGCTTCGATCTATTACAACGAGAACCGTTATGAAGCGACGGCCGATATAGTGCTTCGTCCGTTTTTTCAGGACATCCGTGTCGGTGACTGGGTGCGTTGGGAATCGTCTCGGTTTGGCGAACGTGTCTACATTGTGCAAAGCCGGTCTATCCGCGCTTTGACCAGCGACGGCCCTCGTAATGTGGCGCTTTCGCTGCAAGAGCGTTCTGGCGAAATTTATGCCGGGGCTGGCACGATCGCACCTACAGTTCCGATTGGTCCCGGTGAGCCTGTCTATCTTAATGAGCTTCAGACCTGGAGGGTCATACCAATCCTTTCTGTTGCGCAGGATGGACGAGCCTACTCAGCCTTCAGGACAACTTGGGAAGCGATTGAAGACGTAACCATCGAGGGCGTCCAGTTTCGCTGTTGGCCCGAGAATGAGCCCGGTAATGTATTCTATCGCACTGCTCCAAAAGATGTGACGTTCGCGCTTATACAGGAAGGAATTGTCAGCAAGCGGAACTACGTTTTCCAGCATAAGCTGATTGCGCCAAACCGCACGACGAGCTGGTCTGCGGAGGTAATGCAGACTTCGCTCGATGGTGGCAACGGGGACTTAGAAGTTTATCTCGGTAATTTGCAGAAAGACATTCGAGATGTTCTAGAAAAGCTGTTCTCCGGCTTCGGTGATCTGCGGCCGCTTGTCGAGCAGCTGATGACTAACTTCCAGCATGAGGCTGTTTCTCAGGAGATTGCGCGCCGCAAGCTGGAAGTCACGGTCGGCAATTCGTCGGCATTCTTCGAAGAGCAGATTGCCGTGGTCGCAAACGAGGTCGAGGCCGCTGCAGCGCAGTTGACGCAGTTGGGCGCGACTGTCGGTGACATGTCGGCTCAGGGCCTGATCAAGTTCGCTGTGGCAGCCAATCAGGCTGGCGTCGATGCACGGTTCGCTGTCCTCATTCGCGGCTCAACGGGTGTTGCCTATAAGGAAACCGGTTTCTTCCTCGAGCTCTACACCGAGCTAGGCGTCCAGAAGAGCCGTTTTGCCGTTATGTCCGATCAGTTCATCGTCACCAACGGCGTCAGCTCGGCGCTGCCAATGGTCTTCGAAAATGGTGAACTCAAGCTTCAAATTGCCAACATCGGCACGATCCGCGCGGCGCTGATGATCAGCCCAAGCGGCAGGACGGTCTTCAATCTGGCTGCCGACTTCCTCTCATTTTCGGATTGATTATGGCCGTTAGATTTCTGGCAAATGCCGGACGCATCATCATGAGTAAGGCCGGTTACGACGCCGGAGCCGGCCTTCCCGATCAGTTCAAGTTGTTCGACAGTGACTGGATGGCGACGGGGCTTGTTATAGCCACTGGCGTAGCCACCAAAAACGGCAGCCAGGATCTCGTGATCAACTTCCCTTACCCATTGCACTACGAACCGGCAGCGTATGCTTATACGCTGTCGGAGGGCGGAACGGGTAGTGGTGACGGGAGAATAGGGACCCCTGCAAATGGTTATACCACGAATTCGGCGCTGGTAATCACTGGAGGCGGCACGAGGGCTGTTGACTACCGTTACATCATATTCGCGGTGTCGATATGAGGCGTACTGTCATTGGCACATTGTTTGGTCAGCCTGGATTCTACGTTAGCCAACCCGGCGATGATTTGGATAATCCGACGAAAAACCTACTGCTGGACAGTCGCTTTTCGTCTCTCGAAATCGCGTATTCTGGATTGCATCCCCTTACCAGATCGGGGCCGACCAACGGCGCATACTGGTTTAATGGGACACTGTCGTTCCCTTCGCTCGGATACGTCCCGCTTGCTTATGTCGGCTTTGTCGATCTTGGCAGTGATGTCGTTTCGTACCCTCCAAACGTATCCGACATCAACGGCCGTTTCGCGACCGATCCGAGAATGATCGTCCGGCACAATGAGATTTTCGTCAGCTACTACATTCAGGGTGGCCAAGGCGCTTTCAACGCCAACTTTTCCTATGTGATTTTCAGGGATCCAGCATGACTGAGCGCGTATTCATCGGAAATGATGCTGGCGTTTTCAAAATGCGCCTTTCTCGGCCGGGAGTAGATGCACGAAATGCTGCGGTTGAGCAGTGCTCGATCCATGAAGAGAAACAGCGTCCGCTGATGTACCTGCAGCAGGGCTATGCCTCGGTCCCGCCAGGTGGCACGGTGACGGTAAACCTTGGGCGGTCGTTCGCTTTCCCACCCGTTGTTATCCTGAAGCACGAAAGTCATCAGCTGATGGCGATCACCGCGCGCCTTTCTCTCAGTGCCGGCACCATGCAGCTCATTGCTCGAGCCAACAACGTCGGCTCGCTCGTCAAGTACGTGGTTATGGCCCCACAATAAGGTATCTCAAATGGCAACCTCTTTCTACTCGTCAGGGACGATTTCCCTGACGAACGGCTCTGCCGTGGTTACTGGCAACGGCACTGCGTGGGTGATCAGCCTCGTCACGAATGGCTGGATCGATCCAATAATGGTAGGTGGGCACCGGCTTCCTATCGCCTCGGTGGACAGTGACACCGAAATCACGGCGGAGTTTGCGTGGCAGGGACCGACTGGCACCTATCCGTATTCGATCCAGCGTGACGGTGATCAGGTTCAGGATAACGCCGAGAACGCAAAAAACCTGACCTATCTGCTGCAGGAGCTGCGAAAGGGGACGTTGTTCAAATACGACGCCAGCGGCACGCTTGCGGATCGGGCGCTTTTCGACGGGCGCCCTAAGAACTTCAGCTACCTCGTTCTTGATGGCGAAGATGCTCAGCTCTGGGTCAAGGCAAGTGCGACAGAAGGCGATTGGTCTGGGCCATATGCATATGGAACCGGCCCCGTTGGGCCGATGGGGCCAGCTGGGTATGCCAATCCTCGCGGTAATTATGACGATGGAACTGCTTATGTCCGGAATGATGCTGTCCTTAGTAGCGGGTCCACATGGGTCGCGTTGCAGGCAGTTCCTGCTGGCAATCCGCCACCAAACCTGCCGACTACGTCAAACGCATATTGGCAGCTGATTGCCCAAAAGGGTATGGACGGTACTGGAATCGGCGACATGCTGGCTTCGGTTTACGACCCTCGGGGACTGCAGTCCGATATTTTCGAGATCGCTGACGCGCTTGCATCGGGTAAGCTGTCTCTGTCGGGCGGCAAGATGACCGGGCCGCTCGATATGGGCGGGCAGGCTCTTAAAAATGCTGGCCCCGGCGTCGGAAATTACGTCAAAGGTCTGATCACCTCAAAGACCGCAGCGTTTGCAATCAGCGTTGCGCCGGGTGAGATCAAAGGCAATGGCAGGCTAGCCATCAGTACGGCCCCGTTCACCAAACTTCTGAACGCAGCATGGGTCGCGGGGTCGGATAACGGAGGACGGCTCGATGCAGCGGCGTTAACCGCCAACACGACCTATTTCCCGCAGGCGATTATCAAAGACAGTGACGGTTCGTTTGATTGGGGGTATTCGCTCCTGCCTATCCCTGCAGTAGTTCCTCCGGGATATTCGTGGGTGGGCCGATTTGATTGGTGTTACACGAATGCCGCGGGGAACGCGATCTGGGATTACACACAAGACGGCAGCACAAAAAGGCTACCTCTTTCGCCCTGGTATTCTGCGACCACGACGGGAGTGCCGGGCAATGTACTATATACGCTGCCAGCGGTTATTCCCGTGCCGCTGGGTATCCCGGCTCGTGTGGATGCGACTTCTGTCTTGACCGTAAATGCGTCGTCGGTATTGCGATTGAATATCGGCGATGCGGGCCCCCTTTCTAATCCCTATGAATTCAGGCTTTCTTTCAACACCGGAAGTTCAGGCATTGGGTTCGAAGGTTCGGACAAGGTTAAAACTAATTCACTAAGACAGCTACGTACTGAGTATTCAGGTACTGCTAATGCAGGCTCTGTCAGTACTTTCATAAGCAGCGTCGAAGACTTCACCCTCAATAGGGAGTACTGATATGGGATGGTATGTAAATCGCGTCGATGGAAAGATCGTCACAGCAAGCCCCGGCTTTGTTGAGGGCATGGCAGAAGAAGGGCCTGTTGACGAGAACGATGTCGAGTTGCAGGCATTTCTCAACCCCTCAGTATCGCTGGGCCACTATAAAGCTGCGTTTGACGCTCATCTCGACGCGGTGGCTCAAGAACGACAGTATGATAACCGGCTGTCGATCCCGACATATGCGGGCAGCACCAATCCGGCATGGGCCGCAGAAGCGCATGCCTTCATTGTCTGGCGTGATGCAGCTTTGGCTTACATGTTTGACAAGCTGGCGGCGGTAGAGGCAGGTGATATCGAGCCGCCAACAGTGTCTGAATTCGTTGGCGGAATTGAGGCCATCGTATGGCCTGCCTTAGAACCGAACGCCAATTCCTAGGTTGACCTGATATCTAGTTGTGCCGTTATCACCACCCGGCAGAAAATCGCTACCCCATTGCACCCGTCTTGCCTCAGTCTCGACACGAGCAAACACCCTGTCGAAGTTGTATTCAACGCCGATGGCTGCAGCATATGTTGGCGCGATCGTGCTGGTAGAGACTTTAGAGCCCTGCTGTTCTGACCGTGGATTGATGCACGCTACAACTGTGCGCTGTTCGTAGTTTGGCTGAAAATCGATGCGGCTGATAGTGTCTGAGCAAGTCTTCTGGTTGTCGACAGTCGTCTCACTTATCTTCATGAGGGAGAAGCCTAGCCCAGCTTTTCCATAGAATAGAAAGTCTCCCGCAATGAAGCCCGCGCGCCCCGAGATCATTGGCGCAGCCGTTTCTTTGATCTCGGACCTAAACGTCACAGCAGAAGATAGCAGCCGCTCACCGGTGTTTTCGAAGCGGGTGCCCGCCGATGCATGGATAGGTGTGCTCGACCACATCCAGCTCTCTAGGTATGGGGTAGAGCGGGAAAAACTGGACGAAGCCCTATAGACATCGCGGCTACCTAAGTCGCTCTGTGCTGACATCTCCATCCCGAATAGAGCGCTATCGAGCTGAAAGTTGTATCCGCCGAAAATACCGATGGATTTTTGGTCTAGATTGAAGGCGCGTCCATCAGAGAGCCAATGTGGGGAGTAGTGGTTGTCCGTTGCTTTCCGACCAGCAAGCGATCCGCCGACATATGCGCCATCGAAATTGCCAGCAGTAGCGTTTTCAGCAAAAAAGCAAGCGGCTGCGAAAATTGCAGATTTCATATCGCCTCCCGTTCCCGTTGTGGGTGTACGGCAGAAAATCTGCACTTGCAACGACTATGCCCCATTTATCGTTAATCGGGAATTGCCGACCAACCCCATAGCGCGGCGCATTGCCGTGTTCTCGTGAACTAAAATCCAAAAATCGGAGATCCATCATGAATGTGCCCATCACGGCGCAGCAAATCCGCATGGCTGCGAAAACGAAGCCTAATGAGGCGAACATGCAGTCGGTGTTGGTAGCGCTCGACAAGTACGGCGTCGATGCCGGACTTGATCGGCTGCACCGACTTGTTCAGTACCTCGCTCAGCTGATGCATGAAAGCGGTGCCTTCAAGTGGGATCGCGAGATTTGGGGTCCGACCGATGCGCAGCAGCGCTACGATGTGCGGACAGATCTCGGGAATACGCCGGAGCGCGACGGCGACGGCAAGCTCTACATGGGGCGTACGGCAGGCCAGATTACCGGCAAGGCGAACTATCGCGCTTTCCGTGATTGGTGCCGTGACCTTGGGTATGATTCGCCGGACTTCGTTGCCAAGCCTGAGTTGCTGAACACCGATCCGTGGGAAGGGCTCGGGCCGATCTGGTACTGGTCCACGCGCAAGCTCAACCGTTCGGCTGACCAGAACGATATCGAGACGATCACTAAAGTCTGGAACGGTGGCAAGAACGGACTTGTGGATCGCATCGATTACTATGGCCGGCTCGCTTTGGTGGTTTGCGGTTATGGCGTTTCTATCGATGAAGTTAAGCGGTTTCAGTTTGAGCATCGCCTTGCTGATATTGATGGCGATGTTGGCCCAAAGACCCGCGCTGCGCTGCACAAGCGCATGGTGGAACTGGATGGCTCCGCTTCTGCGGGTGTTCGCTCTGCTCCGGTGATCGAGGAAAAGATCGTTGAAAAGCCGGTAGCGGTCGAAGTCGAGAAACCTGTCGTGCCGGTGGCTGTCGAAAAAGAGGTGCGTCAGAAAACAAACTGGCTGTCGGGCGTGCTTGGCACTCTTTTCGGTGGCGGCGGCTTTGCGGCGTGGCTCGCTGGCATGAACTGGCAGAGCCTTTTGCTGGTGTCAGGCATCGCCGTGGTAGTTCTTGTCGTCGTGCTGGTCGCGGGCGAGTGGATCGTTCGGCGGGTCAAATCGATACGTCGCGAAATCGAGGCCTGATCATGATCGGCTTTTTCGACGGACTGAAAATAGGCGGCGGCGCCTTGGCCGGATTTGCCGCCTGCCTGACCATCAACGCCCTGATCTGGCAGCCTGCGGCAGAGCGAGAGGCGCGGGCGGCGGAACGGGCGAGCCTTCAGGCCGCAACCAATATCGCAATCGGAGAGCTTTCCAATGAAGCTGACAAGGCTCGTGTGCGTCGTCGTCTGTGCGTTGAGCGCGGCGGCCTGTACCTCAATGCAACAGGTGAGTGCCGCGAAAGGCCAGGTGCAGACGGCAGCTAGGTCCATCATCGGCACTTCGCTAATCGGGGCGCGTGGCGCCACGCCGAAAGATCAGGAAAAGATCGACGATACCGTGGCGGGTGTCTGCGGATCTCGCACCTGGACGCCGGCTGAATGTGCGGCGCATGACAAGGCGGCGCGCTGATTCGCCTGCCAGGCACTCTCCACCACAAGCAAGAGGCGACAGCGTGCCGGAACGAATTGATCTATTGGTCAGCGACGTACAGTCGCATTCGAAATCGATCACCGAACTAACATCGAGGATGGCGGCCTATGAAAAGCTTATCGCGGTTAGAGAGGTTGAGGATAAATACACTCAACAGCGACTTGCCCGCATCGAGCGCATTGGATGGGCAATTCTCTTTGCCTTCCTCTCCGTATTCATCGCTGCATCCGCCAACTTCGTCGTCAATGGGGGGCTTGTCGTTGTCAAGGCGGCTGCGAAGTAAGCTCGCCTCGCTGTTTCTGGCGTTCGTCTACGCGCTGTGCCTGATCGTCGGTGTCGGCGGAATGTTGTTCACGTTCTTCACCGTCGGCCCGTCGATTGAGACCCGGTATTTTCCAGCTGTCTCCAAACTACAGATCCTATCGATCGAGCCCTCTGGCGACCACAGCACACTGATCCGCGCGGCATTCGAAAAGCGCCGGGATTGCGAATATATCGGTATCACTTGGTTTGTCGGTGAGCGTGCTTCGGAATTCGAGCGAGTGTCCGTTCTTCTCAAGCGGGCGGATGGCGACACCTCTAGCCCGAACCGACCTCTAGGATATCAGCGGGCCGGGCCTTGGCTGATTGGGCTGCCTCCCGGTGACCTGGTCAACCGCAGTTTCGCGCAGCTCCATCACCGCTGCCATCCATTCTGGACAACTGCGACGGATTTCTTTCCGTGAGAGAAGCCCCGGCCGGAAACGGTTCGGGGATTTTTCGTTTAGCCTTCCAGCCGTTTTTTCTGCTTGTCCCAGATATCTTCAATATGCTTCGCAGCCTCGGCTGCTGTGTCCAACCAGCCCGTGTTTGGCATCCACGGCTGGGCGCCCTTCGGATACTGGATCGCCCAACGCCACCGGCCGGACTTCAACGTCTGTTGGTCGAGATATATGCGACCGATCTGCTGATTGCCGTCGTGGCCGCAATAATCCTCGTGAGGCTCTCCGTTAAGGCCGGGCTCGTTTCCCCATGTGCGGATCCAGCGGTACTTTTTCTGCCATTCCATGTTTTACAGTCGATCCAAACGGAAAGGGCTGTATCTAGTGGATCGCGGGGTGTTTTACAGCCATGCAGTTGGGAAGGCTTGCAAGGAACGAGCTTCCCAAGCTGGTGATTTGACGCTGTTTCTACTTGGTGGCGTTGATTAGGTCGCGTACGGCGCATGCGATTAATCCCGCAGAGCATTGCTCAGTGAAAATAGCTTGCCCGGCTGTGTAAATTCCCCAGCAGAACATTCCTATAGAACCAAAAACAAAAAGAACGCCAAAAAAAGACACAATAACTGGCACGCAAGTGCCTTCCGACTTCCCGCTGGACCTGATGCTGTTATTGATGGCGAAGAAGGTCTGTGCCGCGTATCCGATCATGGCGGCGATGAATGCCATGATAACGCCGGCGCAGAAAGCTGTGAGGCTGGCACGCAATCCATCAACGTCATAGGTCGCCTTACCGCCTCCAAGTAGTCCCAAAAGGGCTACTGCAGCGCCGCCATTAATCAGTATTCCTGCCTTGACGCATTCTTTGCCATATTCGATCGCTTGCAAAGAGTTTTGAAGTTGGAAATCGGATTCATCTGCCATCGACGATTGTCTCTTTGGGGGAGTAGAAGGGCGAGCGGAACTTAAAGATCGTTATCAAACTGATATAGATTGTGGCGATCTGCAACGATTTTGCCAGCGTTTCTCGGGTTCGCATAAGTTCCCAGAAATACCGCTACGCTACGCCAGCCGCCAGCATCCATGGTTGATTTCACGTCGATGCCCATGGCGAGGGTGTTATTGGCAAAAGCATGTCGACCGCAAGTGTGTGAGGGTTTGTAGGTGATCTCTGCTCTGTGACAGATTGCTTTGATGCGCTCGTTGACAGAATGACGGTTACGGTACCGAAAAACTCGATCCTCCGGGTTGGTGTCCCTGCTCATTTCGAATAGGCGTGTCACCAACTGATCGGTCAGAAAGCGCGTCGAATTGTGCTCGGTCTTCGTCTTAACCAGCAATGCCGTTCTTCCGGCGAAATCGATATCCCGCCAACGAAGCGATATGGCCTCTGAAACGCGTGCGCCTGTCTGGCTCATGAAGAGGACTAGAGCCGCAACATGAGGAAGTCGATCTTTTGCGCACTGTCGAACGAATGTTCCCAACCATGCCTGTGAGGCAGCCTTTTTCCGAAGCGGTCTTTCCTGTTTAAAATTGCGAATTCGGACCGACGATACCCAGCCGCGATCGAGGCCATGGTAACAGACGGCGCGGATCGGCGTGATGACGCATCGGTTTTTTGTGGCGTTGGTCTGGGTAGGGTAAAGCGCATTCGCCAGCTTTCGGACATCGAACGGGACGATCTCCGAGAGGTAAGTTTCGTGAAGGTAGGGCAGGAGCCTAACAAGGTATTTGCTCTCGCCGCCATTTTCTATGTAGCTGGCCGCTGCTTCGCCAAATGTGCGAGTTGGGCGGGTCTCGGTGGCCGGAAGTGTCGGCCGGAACGTCATGTTCAATGGGGCCTCCATGGCATTTGAAAATGCTCTTCAACGTGACAAAGACCCCGCCTTGCTGATCAAAGCGGGGTCCAAAGTCAGTGAAACGGCTCTTTGTTTTGCCTGCGGGTTCTCGAAGCTTCCCAAGCTGGTGACCTCGAGCGCTTGGGAAGCAATGCGTTTATTCTGTAGGTGCTGGTTCTTGAATGAATGGCGGAGACATGGCGCCCGGAGGCATCTGCATCATGGGCATGTACCCCGCTGCCATCTGCTTTACTAGCGCCCGGCCTTTGTGGTTCTCGACGATCTTGAGTGCAGGCGTGTTGGAAAGGGTGTGCATGTAGCAATGGTGGAGGGTGAGAACGAGATCCTGGAATGTCTGATCCGCCTCAAGCTCTTCAATCGTCAGTCCGAGCTCGGCGCACTGCTTGGCCGGAATATGCGTGTTATGAGCTTTGCCAATGTTATTAGCAAAGACCTCGATAATACGGTTTACCGCTTCGTCTTGAGGGGCTGCGTCTAGATGCGAGAGCATGTTGTCGCGAAGAGTTTTATCGAGGAACTGGTTGCTGTCTTCAATGGCCAGCTCGCACCGTTCCAAAAAAGATGGTGTGATACGCGAAAGAATTGGATTCCAGAACAATGAGGCGTTGGGATTTTCCAAGATTTCTTGACGCGCTCGCTTTACCTCAGCGAGCATATTCGCTGCCGCAATTGAACCAAACTGAGGATCGACTGGTCCCAAGCTTGAATGTTTCCCCATAACGATCGACTTGCACGAGCAAGCCATCATCGTCCCGGCGGACATCGCCAGCTGCGGGACAATCGCTCTCATGTCTGAACCAAACATGCTGCGTAAGTAGTCAACTAGGGAAAGTGTAGCGTGGGCATCACCACCGGGCGTATGAAGGATCAGATCCAAGCCCTTGGTGCGATCGAGTTCATTGATGCATAGCATAAACCCGTTTTTGTCTTCGTCATTTACCTCAGTGCCGTCAACCCGCTTGGTAAGGTAGCCTGAATAATACGCGATGACGTTGCGGCCGGTGTGCTCATTGAGCTTCTCTAGGTATCGCCGCCGTATTACGTCGTGCGGCGATACCGTTGCAGTAGCCTGCTCAATTGCTATCTCGTTAAGTACGTGACTCCAATTCGGCATAAATCTCAGTTCCCCCACTGACCGGCGCACGATATGTGCCATAGGTTGCAATGGTGGGCATATATGGCAGCTCGCCTGGCATACGTAAATCCTCGATATTGTCGGATCTCGTGGCTGGAGTGATCTGTCCCTGAGCGATCATTTCACGGAACATTTCCGTGACCGCTAGTTGTCTCTGCATATGTCCATCTCCCCGGTTTATAGGTACGCGCGCCGCCGCTACAACGCGCATTTTGGACCTCGTTGGTTGCTCGTAGCTTAACAAACGGCTGAAATCTACACTCGTTCCTACACTTTTCCGCGTTGTCTACAGTGCCGGACGTAGTTTGGCCTTGTCACTGTTGCTCAGATAGAGTCTGCGTACGAGGTGGCAATACCCTTAAAGTTCACTGTCGTACTGATAGAGGTTGTGCCTGTCAGCTACTATACGACCCGCATTTCGTGGATTGGCGTAAGTCCCAAGAAACACTGCAGCGCTGCGCCAGCCGCCGGCATCCATGATTGACTTCACATCGACGCCCATGGCGAGAGTGTTGTTCGCGAACGCATGCCTCCCGCAGGTGTGTGATGGCTTGTAGGATATGCTGGCACGTTTGCAGACGGCTGATATTCGCTCGTTGACCGAATGACGGTTTTTGTACCTAAAGACCAGCTCCTCCGGACTGGCATCGCGGCTGAGCTCATAGAGACGTGAGATTGGCTGGTCGGTTAAAAACCGCGTCGAATTCTGATCGGTTTTCGTTTTGACCAAGAGGACTGTACGGCCTGCGAGGTCTACCTCTCGCCATTTCAGCGCCACTGCTTCTGAAACTCGCGCGCCGGTCTGGCTCATGAAGAGGATCAGTGCTGCCAAGTGCGGCAGCCGATCCTTAACGCACTGCCGCGCGAATGCATCCAGCCAAGCCTGTGATGCGGCGTTCTTCCGGCGCGGTCTCTCCTGCTTGAAATTCTTGATGCGGGTCGGCGGACCCCAACCACGGTCATAGCCGTGGTAGACGACTGCGCGAACCGGCGTGACAACGCAGCGGTTTTTTGTCGCGTTGGTCTGCGTCGGGTAAAGCTTGTCGGCAAGCTGGCGAACATCAAACGGGAAGATCTCCGAAAGCAGATGTTCTCCTAGATGCGGCAAGATGTTGTCTAGGTATTTCCTCTCGCCGCCGTGCTCGATGTAGCTCTCCGCGGTCTCCAGGAAGGTCCGAGCTATGTGATTGTCTCTGGTCGGGAGTGTCGGCCGGAACGTCATGTTCATCGGTGATCCTTTTCGATCTTGCCGATGCAAAAGGTGCGGTCGGTTGTACGAAAACGCGAACGTTTTCAATAGGGTTTAGAATGCAGGTGCGGGGAAGGCATGTCATTGAAAATAGCTGAACATGCTACGTCGGCACGGGGCACCATCTAAATCACCAGAATCATTGATCACATAAAACACGCATCATCGCTGCTGCGAGTGCTTTATCGTTCCCGGAAAAGCAAAACGGCGCGTTTTGCAACGCGCCGCCATGTGGTTCGTTTCCGGCTCGATCAGATGATCCCGCCGCTGCCGCCTACGACTGCCGGGCGTTCATCCGACACCTTGGCGCGGTAGCCGCTGGCGCGATATGCCGCGATCGGGTCGATGGCGCCGCCGGCACGGCGGCGGGCTTCGGCGAGGATCGGTTCCACGTCGGTGCGATAGGCGCGTTTCAGCGTGTCGGTTGCCATCAGTGCATCATTGTCCTGCTGGAAGCCGTCAAGCGCCGTGCGATCGACGATCAGCGCCTGGGCATAGGCACGGCGGATTTCGTTGGCGCTGGAAATCAGGCTTTCAATCGGATCGGTGACATTGTGCGACTGGTCGATCATATGGGCCGGGTGAAAACCTTTTACGCCGCGGTTTTCGGCATCCACCAGTTCGTTGAACACGAGGAAGAGGCGGTAAGGCTCGATCGAACCGGCATCGAGATCGTCGTCGCCGTATTTCGAATCGTTGAAGTGGAAACCGCCAAGTTTTTTGAACTGGATAAGGCGCGCGACGATCATCTCGATATTGGTATTCGGCGCATGGTGGCCGAGGTCGACAAGGCAGAAGGCCTTTTCGCCGAGCGTCTGGGCGATCAGCAGGTTGCTGCCCCAGTCCTGCACGACGGTCGAATAAAAGGCCGGTTCGTACATCTTGTGTTCGGAGAACAGCCGCCAGTCATCCGGCAGTGCCTTGTAGATATCCGCCATCGACGACAGGTAACGTTCGAACTGGCGGGTAAAGTTGCTCTGGCCCGGAAAGTTGGAGCCGTCGCCGATCCAGACCGTCAGCGCCTTGGAACCGATCGCATTGCCGATCTCGATACATTCGATGTTGTGCTCGACCGCCTGCGCGCGGGTGGCCGCGTCGGTGTGGCTGAGCGAACCGTATTTGTAGGAATGTGCCTGGCCCGGTGCGTCGGAAAAGGTGTTGGAGTTCATGGCGTCGAAACCGAGGCCGAGTTCCTCACCCTTTGCGTTCAGGTCCTTCGGGTCGGTCTTGTCCCACGGAATGTGCAGCGAGACGGTCGGCGTGGCGCGGGTCAGCTGGTTGATGACCGAGCAGTCGTCCAGCTTGTCGAAAATACCGCGCGGCTCGCCCTTGCCGGGAAAACGGGCAAAACGGGTGCCGCCGGTGCCGACACCCCAGGAGGGAACGGCGACGAAAAATTCGGAAACTTTTTGCGTGATGGCGTCGATATCGATGCCGCGACGGGAGAGATTGTCTCCGAGGGCGGCGTAATCGAATTTCAGTGCTGCGAGGCGCGCTTCGTTATCCTTGTCGATAACGTCGGCTGCGATCTTGAGTTTGGTCATGTCAGAAAATCCTCCCGAAATGCTGTGAGCTGCGGCTGCCCCTCATCCGGCTACCGCCACCTTCTCCCCGCTTGCGGGGAGAAGGGATATGCCGCACTCCCTTCTTTCCTCACCAACGTTGAGCGGGGTAAGTCCCCTCTCCCCGCAAGCGGGGAGAGGGTTAGGGTGAGGGGCAGGTTCAATATGTGAACGTTCCTGCCTTAGCGCGGGAAACTCTGCGCGTTGCCGGCATCGACATTGATGATGTTGCCGGTCGATTTGGCGGAGAGGTCGGAGGCGAGGAAGTAGATCGCTTCGGCAATGTCCTCAGGGAAGACGTTGAGCTTCAGCATCGAACGCTTGCGGTAATGTTCTTCCAGCTCGCTGACGTCGATCTTGGAAGAGGTGGCCCGCTGTTCGCGCCACTCGCCGCTCCAGATCTTTGAGCCGCGCAGAACGGCATCCGGGTTGACGGTGTTGACGCGGATGCCGGCATCCGCCCCTTCCAGCGCCAGGCAACGGGCCAGATGGATTTCGGCTGCCTTGGCGGTGCAATAGGCCGAAGCATTCGGAGACGAGGCAAGGCCGTTTTTCGACGCGACGAATACCACGTTGCCACCGATTTTCTGGCGGCGGAACAGGCGGAAAGCTTCGCGCGAGACGAGGAAATAGCCAGTTGCAAGGATGTCGATATTCTTGTTCCACATGGCAAGCGTGGTGTCTTCCACCGGTGCCGAGGAGGCGATGCCGGCATTGGAAACAAGGATATCGATGCCACCGAACTCGACGGTTGCTTCGTTGAAGGCCTTGGCAACGGCGTCTTCTGCCGTCACATCCAGCTGTACTGCGCGCACCGCATCAGCGCCAAAGCGCTTGGCGAAATCGGCATGGGCATCATCGAGAGCCGTCTGGTCGATATCGGCCAGCACCACGCAGGCACCTTCGCCGATCAGACGTGTGGCCGTTGCACGGCCGATGCCGCCGGCACCGCCGGTAACGAAGGCCACCTGGCCGGCAAGGCTTTTTGGCTTCGGCATGCGCTGCAGCTTTGCTTCTTCCAGCAGCCAGTATTCGATATCGAAGGCTTCCTGTTCCGGCAGGCCTTGATATTCGGAAACGGTGGAAGCGCCGCGCATCACGTTAATGGCGTTGACGTAGAATTCACCGGCAATGCGGGCGGTCGCCTTATCCTTGGCGAAGGAGAGCATGCCGACGCCCGGAACCAGGAAGATGACCGGGTTCGGGTCGCGCATTTTTGGCGAATTGTCGTGTTTGCACGTCTCGTAATAACGGGTGTAGTCGGCGCGGTAATCTTCCAGCGCCTTGTCGAGACCGGCAATGATGGCATCTGCATCAGGCTTGGCCGGATCGAAATCGACGATCAGCGGACGGATCTTTGTGCGCAAAAAGTGGTCGGGGCAGGAGGTGCCCAAAGCGCCCAGTGGTGCAAGGTTCTTCGAATTGACGAATTCGAGAACGGCGTCCTGATCGTCGAAATGACCGAGCTTGCGTTCGGCCTTGCCGATACGGCCACGGATTTCCGGCATCAGCTTTGCAGCGATGGCGCGGCGTTCGTCTGCGCCGAGGCTCTTTGCAACGGCACCACCGAAAATCGCCTTGCCTTCGGTCTGCTTTGCAAACCACTCGATCGCCTTGTTGATGATCTCGAGCGTCAGCAGGTAGCAATCCTTGGCGTCATCGGCCCAGGTGAACAGGCCATGGCTTTCCAGAACGACGCCCTTGGCGGTCGGGTTGGCCTTCACGAAAGCTTCCAGATCGAGGCCGAGCTGGAAACCGGGGCGACGCCAGGGCAGCCAGCCGATATCGCTACCGAAGATCTGCTGTGTCAGTTCCCTGGAGTTCTTGGAGGCGGCAATTGCGATGATCGCATCCGGGTGCATGTGGTCGACATGGGTGAAGGGCACAAAACCGTGCAGCGGTGTGTCGATCGAGGCAGCGCGCGGGTTAAGGTTGAAAGTGCAATGCGGCAGAAAACCGACCATGCGGTCTTCGTCTTCCACGCCCTTGTAGATGCCCTTCAGGGCTTCCAGCTTGTCCATATAGAGGGTGGAGAAACCATCGAGCTTGATGGTGCCGACATCGCCGCCGGAACCTTTCACCCACATGACCTTGACCTTTTCACCGGTCAGAGGATCGGTTTCCATAACCTTGGCGGACGTGTTGCCGCCGCCGTAATTGGTGATGCGCTTGTCGCTGCCGAGCAGGTTCGAGCGATAGAGCAACTTGCCCGGCTCATCGAGCTTGGCTGCGTAGGAATCATCCCAGCGGTTATCGAGAAGGCGGATTTGGTCCGACATGTCGTCCTCCCTAATGTAAATTTTAGGCGCGACGCTCGTCCTCCGACGCCGCTTGTGCGACAAGATATCGCGCACCCGATTGCAGCTTGTCAATCGCATTCGATCAAATTCAATCATGTTGCGTCGCAGCAGGAATATTGATGATCGATCGTGATTGACAAGTTTAAGAATCTGATAATAGTTGATAGTAGGAGGAGCCTATGCACGAACGCGAACGCCATCGCATCATTCTGAGCGCGATCCAGGAAAAGCCTGTGATCACGGTGCAGGATATTGCCGATTTGACGGATGCGTCCGAGGCCACCATCCGTCGCGACATTGCATCCCTGCATGTTCAGGGAAAGCTGCGTCGTGTGCGCGGAGGGGCGGAAGCGGTGCATCCTCCACAGATCGGTCAACTGGCGGCGCGCTCATTTCGGGTGTCAGAATCAGTCAATATCGATAAAAAACGATCAATTGCGCGCCAGGCTGTCGATTTGTGCGAGGAAGGCGAGTCGATCATCATCAATGGCGGCACCACGACATTCCAGATGGTGCATTACATGACCTCGCGCCGCATGCAGGTGATGACGAACTCGTTTGCGATTGCCGAGCATCTGGTCAAGCATTCGAAAAACAATGTCACCGTGCCGGGCGGCACGATCTATCGCGAACAGAGCCTGATCCTGTCGCCTTTTGACAATGATGCGATCCGCAATTTTTATGCGCGCCGCATCTTTATCGGGGCGCAGGGCATCGGTCCGCACGGCATTATGGAGCCGGATGCGCTGGTGATCCAGAGCGAGCAGAAGCTGATGAGCCAGGCGGAAGAGCTTGTTGTCATGGTCGATTCATCGAAATTCCAGCGGCGGTCGAGCATGATCCTGTGTCCGCTGGACAGGGTTACCACGATCATTACCGATGACGGCATCTCGGAAGATGCCATGCGCATGGTGGAGGATGCCGGCGTTCGGTTGATCATTGCGGGCGCTGGCGGCGCGGCGTCGGCAGGTGAGGAAGATACCCCGTCCGTCGCATAGTGCGCCGGCGGGAGGGAATGCAATCGTTCAATCTTTGGGAGGAGACTTGGCATGAAACAGTCTACGAAACTGGCGAAAAAACTCGCACTCGGCGTGGCATTGGCAGTGGCCATAATGTCGTCTGCGGCCAGCGCTGCCGACATGAAGATCGCGCTTGTCGTGAAATCGCTCGGCAACGGCTTCTTCGAAGCGGCCAACAAGGGTGCGCAGGAAGCAGCCAAGGAGCTGGGCGGCGTCGAAATCATCTATACCGGCCCAACCTCCACGACGGCTGAAGGTCAGATCGAGGTTATCAATTCGCTGATCGCGCAGGGCGTCGATGCCATTGCCATTTCCGCGAACGATCCCGATGCTGTCGTTCCAGCGCTGAAAAAGGCCACGCAGCGCGGCATCAAGGTTATTTCCTGGGATTCGGGCGTCGCACCGGAAGGCCGTATCCTGCAGCTCAACCCGTCCTCCAGCGAACTGATCGGCAAGATGTGCTTGCAGCTCGCCGCCAGCCATCTCGAAGGCGGCAAGGGCGATTTCGCCATCCTGTCCGCCACCACCACCTCGACCAACCAGAACATCTGGATCGGCGAGATGAAGAAGCAGCTGAAGGATTTTGCCGGTCTCAATCTCGTCACCACCGTTTACGGTGACGACCTTGCCGACAAATCCTATCGTGAAGCGCAGGGCCTTTTGACCTCGCAGCCGAATGTGAAGGTTATCGTTGCCCCGACCACGGTTGGTGTTCTGGCTGCATCGCAGGCGGTGAAGGATGCAGGCAAGATCGGTCAGGTCTATGTCACCGGTCTCGGTCTTCCGTCGGAAATGGCGGGCGCCATCAAGTCTGGTGCGACCAAGGAATTCGCCATCTGGAACCCGATCGATCTCGGGTATGCCGCCACGCAGATCTCCTATCACCTCGTAAAGGGTGATGCCGACGGCAAGCCAGGTTCGGAAATTCCGGCCGGTCGCATGGGCAAGATCAAGGTTGGCGACAATGGCGATGCCGCCATGTCCGAACCGTTCATCTACAACGCCAAGAATATCGACGAGTTCTCGAAGATCTTCTGATCCCTCCCGGGACTGAGATCCGACGCCAGTCGTCTGGCGTCGGATCGATCGCAGGTTTCCAAATGGCAGATGTGATGATGAACGCAGTCGAGCAGACGAATATGGTGTCGCCACCGATTGCCGGTGGAAACGCCAGTAAGGTGGCGCCCGTTCTGGAAATGCGCGGCATTTCCCAGATTTTTCCCGGCGTGAAGGCGTTGGATAATGTCAGCATTTCCCTTCATTCCGGTGAAGTAACGGCGCTGATCGGCGAAAACGGAGCGGGTAAATCGACGCTCGTCAAGATTCTGACCGGCATCTATCATCCCAGCGAAGGTGAAATTTTTATAGACGGCAGCCCCGTCAGCTTTGCCAGTGCGCAGGATGCGATCGATGCCGGGGTTACGGCCATCCATCAGGAAACGGTTCTTTTTGACGAACTGACAGTCGCGGAAAACATCTTTCTCGGTCATGCGCCGCGCATGCGTTTCGGTCTTATCGACTGGAAAACCATGAACGCGCGCGCCAGCGAGTTGCTGCATGCGCTGGAAAGCGAGATCGATCCGACGATCCGGCTGAAGGATCTGTCGATCGCGCAGCGGCATCTGGTGGCGATTGCCCGTGCGCTGTCGGTCGAAGCGCGCATCGTGATCATGGATGAGCCGACCGCCGCCCTTTCCCGCAAGGAAATCGATGACCTTTTTCGCATCGTCGAAGGTTTGAAGAAGCAGGGCAAGGCGATCCTGTTCATCAGCCATAAGTTCGATGAGCTTTATGAGATTGCCGAAAATTTCGTGGTGTTTCGCGATGGCCGCGCTGTCGGGCATGGCCGTCTTGCCGAGACGCCGCAGGATGCCATCGTGCGCATGATGGTGGGCCGCGATGTTTCCAACATCTTTCCGAAGGTTGAAGTGGCAATCGGCCAGACGGTGCTGTCGGTCGAAAAATACTGCCACCCAACCGAATATCGTGACATTTCCTTCGATCTGAAACGCGGCGAAATTCTGGGTGTTTACGGCTTGATCGGCGCGGGGCGTTCGGAGCTTTGCCAGGCGCTGTTTGGCGTGTCGCAGCCCTCGTCGGGTCATCTCAAGCTGGATGGTAACGAGATCCATATCCGTTCTTCGCGCGATGCGATTGCCGCCGGTATCGTTTATGTGCCGGAAGAGCGTGGCCGCCACGGTCTGGCGCTGCCTATGCCGATTTTTCAGAACATGTCTTTGCCGTCACTGTCGCGGACATCTCGTTCCGGTTTTCTGAAAGCCGCCAACGAGCTGGATCTTGCACGCAAATATGCCGAACGGCTGGACCTGCGCGCCGCCGCCCTTTCCGTGCCGGTCGGTACGCTGTCGGGCGGTAACCAGCAGAAGGTGGTGATCGGCAAATGGCTGGCGACGCTGCCCAAGGTCATCATCCTCGATGAACCCACCAAGGGCATCGATATCGGCTCCAAGGCCGCCGTGCACGGTTTTATCAGTGAACTCGCCTCGGAAGGCCTGTCGATCATCATGGTCTCGTCGGAACTGCCTGAAATTCTCGGCATGTCCGACCGTGTTCTGGTCATGCGCGAGGGGCTGATGGCAGGCATGTTCAATCGTTCGGAACTGAGCGCCGAGACACTGGTGCGCGCCGCCACCGGCAATGCGTGAGGAAGCGCTGATGAAAAAACTTCTCAAACATCGTGAACTTCTGCTGGTCGGCATCATCGCGATCATGGTCGCGGGTTTCGCCACCCGTGCTCCGGGTTTCGCCACACCCGGCAATCTCGCCAATATCTTTAACGATACCTCGATCCTGATCATTCTGGCGCTTGGCCAGATGACCGTGATCCTGACGAAATCGATCGATCTGTCCGTTGCAGCCAATCTCGCCTTTACCGGTATGGCGGTGGCAATGATGGATGCGGCCTATCCCGGTCTGCCTTTGGCGCTTCTGGTGGTAATGGCCATCGGCATTGGAGCGATCCTGGGAGCGATCAACGGTTATCTGGTTTGGGCATTGCAGATCCCGCCGATTGTCGTGACGCTTGGTACGCTCACCATTTATCGCGGCATGGCGTTTGTTCTGTCCGGTGGTGCCTGGGTCAACTCGCACCAGATGACGCCCGGCTTTCTCAATTTCCCGCGCCTGCCTGTTCTCGGCATGCCGCTCCTGTCATGGATCGCCATCGTCATCGTGCTGTTGATGTGGGGATTGTTGACGCGCACGCCGTTCGGCCGCGCCGCTTATGCATCTGGCGGTAATCCGACCGCTGCGGTCTATGCCGGTATCGATATCGGCAAGACGCGGTTTCGTGCTTTTGTTCTCTCCGGCGCATTGGCAGGTCTTGCCGGTTATCTCTGGGTGTCGCGTTATGCCGTCGCTTATGTCGATGTCGCGGCCGGTTTCGAGCTTGATACGGTGGCTGCCAGCGTCATCGGCGGTATTTCGATTGCCGGCGGTATCGGTTCTGTGGCTGGGGCCGTGTTGGGGGCATTGTTCCTTGGCGTCATCAAGAATGCGCTGCCGGTGATCGGCATTTCTCCTTTCGCCCAGATGGCCATTTCCGGCATCGTCATCGTGCTGGCCGTTGTCTTCAATGCACGGGCAGAACGAAGGTCAGGGCGCATCATCCTCAGGGATCGCGGCGCCAAGGAGGTTTCCGCATGAGCGAGGTTACCGAAACCAGAACCCGTCAGGCCATTCCGGATCGCCTTGGCACGCCGGTCAGCCGCCTGCTCGGCAGTTGGGAAGTGCTGCTGTTCGGCGTGGCGGTCGCGATTTTTGTCGCCAACTCGTTTGCCTCGCCTTACTTCCTCAATGCGTGGAATCTCTCAGACGCGACGTTCAACTTCACGGAAAAGGCGATGATTGCCTCTGCCATGGCGATGCTGGTTATCGCCGGCGAAATCGATCTGTCTGTCGCCGCTATTATTGCGCTTGCGTCTACCGCCATGGGTGCGGCAGCCCAGATGGGTATCGGCACGCCGGGACTGGTGGCCATCGGTATCGGTGTCGGGCTTGCCTGCGGTGCCATCAACGGAACGCTCGTTTCGGTGCTGAAACTTCCGTCCATCGTCGTGACCATCGGCACGATGAGCCTTTTCCGCGGCATTTCCTATATCGTGCTGGGCGATCAGGCTTACGGCAAATATCCGGCCGATTTCGCTTTCTTTGGGCAGGGTTATGTTGCCTGGGTCTTCTCGTTCGAATTCGTGTTGTTCATCGTGCTTGCCGTCATCTTCGGTATCGTCCTGCACGCAACGAATTTCGGCCGGCAGGTTTTTGTCATCGGCAATAACGAGTTTGCCGCACGTTTCTCCGGCATTCCGGTCGAGCGGATCAAGTTCAAGCTCTTTCTGTTGACCGGGCTGATGTCAGGCATTGCCGCTGTTTGTCTTACCTCACGGCTGGGTTCGACAAGGCCGTCTATTGCTCAAGGTTGGGAACTCGAGATCGTTACCATGGTCGTGCTTGGCGGCGTCTCCATTCTCGGCGGTGCCGGCACTATTGCCGGTGTCGTTATTGCGGCCTTCGTTATGGGTCTCGTCACTTTCGGCCTCGGTCTTCTCAATGTACCCGGCATCGTCATGTCGATTTTTGTCGGCCTTCTTTTGATTATCACCATCGCGCTACCCATCGTGGCCCGGCGCATCAAGCATATGAGTAGAAAATGATTTTGGAAAAACACGCGTTCAAGATGAAGCTTAATCCCGGCATGGAAGCGGAATACCGCAAGCGCCATGACGAGATCTGGCCGGAGCTGAGCGCGCTTCTGCATGAGGCGGGGGTGCGCGACTATTCCATTCACCTCGACCGCGAAACCAACATCCTGTTCGGCGTGCTTTCCCGTCCGGTCGATCACTCCATGGCCAGCCTGCCCGAACATCCGGTGATGAAACGCTGGTGGGCGCATATGGCGGATATCATGGAGAGCAATCCGGATAATTCGCCGGTTGAGAGCAATCTCGTCACGGTGTTCCATCTGCCATGAATGATTTTAAACGCATTGCCGTTCTCGATATCGGCAAGACCAATGCCAAGGTCGTGGTGGTCGATGTCGCTTCGGGGAGCGAAGTTGCGGCGGTCAAGATGCCGAACCGTGTTCTCGCCGGCCCGCCTTATCCGCATTACGATGTCGATGGAATCTGGGCGTTTGCGCTGGATGCGTTTGCCCGGTTTGCGGTCGAGCCGGGTTACGATGCGGTTTCGATCACCACGCATGGCGCCTGTGCGGCGTTGCTTGATGCGGATGGCGCGCTCGCACTGCCTGTTCTGGATTATGAACATGCCTATCCGCAGCATATTCAGGATGCATATTCGGCCCTGCGTCCGGCGTTTGCCGAAACTGCTTCGCCGACGCTTTCTGGCGGTCTCAATCTCGGTGCGCAGCTGCATTACCAAAAGGAATGTTTTCCGGCCGAGTTTTCACGCGTCGCAACGATCCTGACCTATCCGCAATACTGGGCATTTCGTCTGACAGGTGCCGCTGCCAACGAAGCGACATCGCTTGGGTGCCATACGGATCTCTGGCGACCGGGTGAGGGTATCTATTCGTCGCTCGTTGATACGCTTGGTATCCGTTCACTGATGGCGCCGGTGCGTTCCGCCTTCGACGACCTCGGGCCGATCATGCCCGATGTCGCTGCGTCGCTCGGTCTTGCCAGACCTGCACCGGTCTATTGTGGCATTCATGATTCCAACGCCTCGCTGCTGCCACATCTGGTGGGAAGGGAAAGTCCGTTTTCGGTGGTTTCCACCGGCACGTGGGTGGTCAGCTTTGCCGTGGGCGGCAACCTCGCAGGGCTTGATCCGGCGCGCGATACGCTGGCCAATGTCGATGCGCATGGCCGGGCCGTGCCCTCCTCCCGCTTCATGGGCGGGCGCGAGTTCGAGACATTGACTGCCGGCTGGTCGGCTCCGGCCGCGGAAGATGTTCAGAATGCTGCTCAGGATATTCTGACCAGCAAGCGCATGTGGCTGCCGGGTGTGGTGCACGGTTCGGGGCCGTTCCCTTCGAGAGAAAGCGAATTGATCGGCGACCAGCCGGTGAATGCAGCCGAGGTGCATGCACTTGCCTCGCTTTATGCGGCTTTGATGACCGATGCCTGCCTTGATCTTCTGGGGGCAGGTGGCTCAACAATCGTGGAAGGACCTTTTGCGGATAACATCGTTTATCTGCAGGCGTTGGCGGGATTGACCGGACGCGAGGTTATTTCCATTTCGGGCTCGACCGGCACCAGTTCCGGTGCTGCCCTGCTGACCGGTGCCTCGCTGCCACCCGCGGCTGATCGCCGGATTGCACCATCTTCAGCGACTGTTTTGCAAGCCTACCGGTTATCCTGGCAGCAGCATCTCGGGATTGCCGAAGCAGCCTGAGCACAAATCATCAGGTCTAATCGCCCGTGGCACACAGTAAAAATTGGCTGCCTCGGGTGGTTTCGCGTGTCGCGTGAAGCATCGATAGCGTTATCTGGTCGTTGCAAATGATGAGCCCGGACTGCGCTTCTCTGTATCACGAGCAAGCGATTGCAACTCGAAAAACCATCAAAATACCGGATTGTGTTTCGAAATGGAGCATCTTTTCTAGGTGCGGCGCAGCAATTAATTCTTGCTTTGGTTGAATTATACAAAGCTAAAACAGCAAAACAAAAACATGCTCTACTAAGCTCACAACCTCGCAGAAGCTGAGGGTATTGAGAGGAGAATGGCATGCGTAAGTCGAGTAAGGTTCTGGTTCTTTCCGTATTCCTCGCTTTTCCGCTGACATCCGTTGTTTCCGCCCAGTCGCTTGGTGAAGGCAGTGGTGGGCTCGGTGGTGGGC
>Ga0075364_10000167_pt1 | contig 29270 bp, 22 predicted proteins | sample EndMetdeltDD1764_FD_71517 | JGI IMG/M metagenome (GOLD analysis project Ga0075364, IMG submission 71517) | Populus endosphere microbial communities from Tennessee, USA - Endosphere MetaG P. deltoides DD176-4 | ecosystem: Host-associated > Plants > Roots > Endosphere | place: USA: Tennessee... | reverse complement strand
GCCGGCACCCACGGCGGCGAGCCGGTCGCCGATCTGGTGGTGCGTCACGCGCCGCTGCACGGCATCGAGGTGCCCGAGGCGCTGGTGCCGGACATGATCGACGAGTTCCCCGCGCTGTTCATCGCGGCCGCCTGCGCGGAGGGGCAGACCGTGGTGCGCGGGGCCGCCGAGCTGCGGGTCAAGGAATCCGACCGGCTGGCGGCGATGGCCACGGGCCTGCGCACGCTGGGCCTGCGCATCGACGAAACGCCGGATGGCGCCACGATCCATCCGGGCGAACTCGGCTCGGGGACGATCGAAAGCCATGGCGACCATCGGATCGCCATGGCCTTCGCAGTGGCCGCGCAGCGCGCCGTCGGCCAAGTCCGGATCGAGGACATCGCCAATGTGGCGACGTCCTTCCCCGGCTTCGACACGCTGGCGCGTGGTTGCGGCTTCGGCCTGGTCAGCCCTGCTGCCTGAAGTCCACCGGCAGCTGCACCGTCGCGGCGGCGGGCTTGCCGTCACGGATCGCCGGTTCGAAACGCCACTGGCGGGCGGCGTTGACCGCGGCACGGTCCAGGCTGCGGTCGCGGGTGCCGCTGCGTTCGACGACACGGACATCGGTCGGCACGCCGGTGCTGTCCACGGCGATGGCGACCACCACGCTGCCCTCGTTGCCGGCACGCAGCGCCTCGCGCGGGTAGGTCGGCATGGGATTGCCGGCCAACGGACGCGGCGCGCGATCGGCCACGACCGGGCGAGCGCGCTCACGGTTCTGCCCGGTGGCCGGTGCGCGCGTCGCCGGTGGCGGAGTGGTGTCGGCCGGCATGGTGGCGACCGGTGCGGTGGTGTCGATCGGCATGGTGGCGACCGGTGCGGTGGTGTCGATCGGCGCGGTCGCGACCCGGTCCTGCCGGGTCCACCAGACCAGTGCGGCGATCAACGCGACGGCCAGGGCGGCCCACAGGACGGGCGACGTGCGCTGCGCCGGGGGCGGGGTCGGCTCGGTCCCGGAGACATGCGGGGTGTGCTGCGTGTAGGTGGTCATGACTCGCTCCTCGGTTGTCCATCAACCGGGGTCGAGTGTTCCGCTGCGTGTGTGGTGAACCGGTCTTTTCGCGGTTAACCCCGCGCGAAACGCAGACCTGCGTTCATCGTGGTGAGTGGAGCGTGCAGATCGTCAGCGGGTGGCGAAGTCGATCGGAATCGTGAGCGTGCCGGGGACCGACTGGCCGCCCGCATCGCGCGCCGCCTGGAACTGCCAGCGCGACACCGCATCGACCGCGGCCCGGTCGAGTGCGCGCGAACCGCTGCGGCCAACCACCTCGACGCCCACCGGATGGCCAAGCGCGTCGACATCCACCTTCAGCACCACCGTGCCGGTTTCGCCGGCACGCAGTGCGGACGCCGGGTAGCGCGGCTGCGGCTGGTCGGGCAGCAGGGCGGGCGCCTGGACTGCCGTCGCGGCTGCAGGCGAGTCGGCGACAGGCGCGGGCAGCTCCGGCACCGGGCTGGGTTCGGTCGGCGCGGCCGGCTCGGGCGGAGGCGCGGTTTCCACCAGCTGCGCAGGCTCATCGCTGGGCTCGGGCATCGAGGTGGCCGCATCGCCCGGCGACATCGGTACCGGCAGTGGCTCGAACCCCGGCGCGGCCGCCGTCGGACGGACCGGTGCGTCGGGGGCGGGACCGTCGTCGCGGACCGCGAGCCACACCACCACGAACAACAGCAGGCCCAGCGCGAAGGCGACGGCGGCGAGCAGCCAGGGACGCTCGGGCAGACGCAGGAGCAGGTCGGGCATGCGGAGACGGGCGGTGCTGGCCATGGCAAGGGATGCGGAAGGACCGGCCGATTCTGTCACAGCGGCGATGAACGCAGCGGGCGTGCTCCCGATTGGCGATAATGCCCGGCCACGTCCTTCCGAAACGCCGCTGCCATGCTCGATCCCGCACTGCTCCGCAACCAGACCGCCGCCCTGGCCGAACGCCTGCTGGCCACCCGTGGCTACACGCTGGATCTGGCCGTGCTGGAGTCCGCCGAGAGCGAGCGCAAGCAGATCCAGATCCGTACCCAGGAACTGCAGAACCTGCGCAACACGCGTTCCAAGGCCATCGGCCAGGCCAAGGCGAAGGGCGAGGACGTGTCGGCGCTGATGGCCGAGGTCGCCGGCTTCGCCGAGGAACTGGCCGCATCCGAAGTCCGTCTGGCGCAGGTGCGCGCGCAGCTGGAAGAGCTGTCGCTGGGCATCCCGAACCTGCCGGCCGAGGACGTGCCGCTGGGCAAGGACGAGACCGAGAACCAGGAAATCGCGCGCTGGGGCACGCCACGCGGCTTCGATTTCCCGGTCAAGGACCATGTCGAACTCGGCGCGGCCAACGGCTGGCTGGATGCGGAAACCGCCGCCAAGCTGTCGGGCGCGCGTTTCACCGTGCTGCGCGGCCCGATCGCGCGCCTGCACCGCGCCCTGGCCCAGTTCATGCTCGACCTGCACACCGGCGAGCACGGCTACCAGGAGACCAACGTCCCGGTCATCGTCAATGCCGACAGCCTGTTCGGCACCGGCCAGCTGCCGAAGTTCGAGGAGGACATGTTCGCCACCTCGCTGGGCGAACAGAAGCGCTACCTGATCTCGACCTCGGAGATCTCGCTGACCAACGTGGTGCGCGACGAGATCGTCGAGGACGAGCGCCTGCCGCTGCGCATGACCGCCCATTCGCTGTGCTTCCGTTCCGAGGCCGGCAGCGGCGGCCGCGACACCCGCGGCATGATCCGTCAGCACCAGTTCGAGAAGGTCGAGCTGGTCAGCGTCTGCCGCCCGGAGGAGAGCGCGTCCGAGCACGAGCGCATGACCACCGCCGCCGAGGCCGTGCTGCAGAAGCTGGGGCTGCCGTACCGCAAGGTGCTGCTGTGCACCGGCGACATGGGGTTCTCGGCGACGCGCACCTACGACCTGGAGGTCTGGCTGCCGTCGCAGGACACCTACCGCGAGATTTCCTCGTGTTCCAACTGCGGCGATTTCCAGGCCCGGCGCATGCAGGCCCGCTGGCGCAATCCGGCCACCGGCAAGCCGGAGCTGGTGCACACGCTCAACGGCTCGGGCGTGGCCGTCGGCCGGGCGATGATCGCGGTGATGGAGAACTACCAGAACGCCGATGGCTCGATCGAGGTGCCCGAGGCGCTGCGCCCGTACATGGGCGGGATCGAACGCATCGGCTGACCGCAGCGACGTCCCGTTCGGGACTTCCACGCCGCGCGCGCGGGGAGGGCACCGACACCGCGGTACGGGTGGCTCGCGGCGCGGTGTGACGGGCGCCGGGGCGATCGCCGGGGTTGGACGACCAGAGCGCATCCGCACGTCATGGCATGACGAATGGGTGTTGCCCTCGTGGAATGAAAGGTGCTTTGATATCGCGGTTCGTTCCATTCATGGAATTACCTCTATGCAGGATCTCAACGACCTGTACTACTTCGCGATGGTGGTCGAGCACGGTGGCTTCGCCGCTGCCGAACGTGCCCTCGGCATCCCCAAATCGCGACTGAGCCGGCGCATCAGCCAGCTCGAAACCGATCTCGGCGTGCGCCTGCTGCAGCGCTCCACCCGTCGCTTCGCGGTCACCGATGTGGGCATGAGCGTGTATCGGCATGCGCAGACCATGCTCACCGAGGCGCAGGCCGCGCGCGAGGTCGTGGACCGGCTCAGCGCCGAGCCGCGCGGTGTGGTCAGGGTCAGCGTGCCGGTGGCGCTGGCCCAGCAGCAGCTGCCCAAGCTGCTGCCGAAGTTCCTGGACCAGTACCCGAAGGTGCGGCTGCAGCTGCACATCGGCAATCGCCGGGTCGACCTGATCAACGAAGGCTTCGATGTCGCCCTGCGCGTGCGTGCGCGGCTGGACGATGACGGCAGCCTGGTGATGCGCAGCTTCGGCCAGATCCAGGAACTGCTGGTCGCCAGTCCGAAGTACCTGGACCGCGCCGGCCGCCCGAAGGATCCGTCCGACCTGGCCTCGCACGTGACGTTGAGCATCAGCGAGGACGAAGCGCACCAGCGCTGGGAGCTGCACGGCCCGCAGGGCGAGGTGCGTCGCGTCGACCTGCAGCCGCGCCTGGCCGGCTTCGATTTTCCGCTGCTGCAGGCGATGGTCCGCGACGGCTTCGGCATCACCATGCTGCCGGAGACGGTCTGCGCCGAAGCCGTGCGTCGCGGCGAGCTGGAAGTGGTGCTGCCGGAATGGTCGTTGCCGCAGGGCATCTGCCATGCGGTGTTCGCCTCCCGTCGTGGCCTGCTGCCGGCGGTGCGGGTGTTCATCGATTTCCTGGCCGAACACCTGCCGCAGCAGATCGAAGCCTCGCGCCTGGACTGCGGCAACTGCCCGCAGAAGAAGGGTGCGATGGTCGAGCTGGAGGCCGCCGCCGGCTGAGCGGGGCGAAATCGACCGGCGTGGCGTGCCACAATGCGCGCCGCGCGGGACGCGCCGGCGGCAGATGCGCGAGCGTGCCGTTGGCGGCAGCGGATCGACGCGACAGCACACAGGAAGCGTGGCCGAGCGGTTTAAGGCACCGGTCTTGAAAACCGGCGTAGTGGCGACACTACCGTGGGTTCGAATCCCACCGCTTCCGCCATTCGCACCGGACACGGCGATGGCGCACCGCGGAAAGCACGAGGCGGCGACGCGACTGCCGGACGGCAGCTGCCCGCGTTACGGCCCGGCGCCAGTGCGAGCCGCCGGATCGCCGGTGCGGTCGCCTCCATCCCGGTCGACGGCATCCGCTACCACCGCCAGCACCGATCTCAGGATCGCTTCGGAACGCCGCTGGCCATGCGGGGTGTTGTAGGCGCGCGAGACGATGGTCACCACCATCGCCAGTTCCGGAATCACGTAAAGCTTGTTGCCGCCGTTGCCCGAGGCGAAGAACACTTCGACCTGGCGGCCATTGACCGGATGGCGCTGCCGATACCAGAAGTAGCCGTATCCGTCGGCGAACGGGTCGCTCGCCGCGATGTCCACGCGTGGATGCAGGCTGTCCTCGATCCAGCGGCGGCTGACGATCTGCGGGCCATCGTGGACGCCGCCATGAAGCACCAGGTCGCCGAGGCGGGCGAAGTCGCGTGCGGTCAGGAACAGGTTGCCCTGGCCCTTGGTCTCGCCGGCACGGTCCTGCTGCCAGTCCCACGCCTGGATGCCGAGCGGCGCGAACAGCGACACGCGCGCGAACGACGCCAGGCTCTGGCCGGTCGCACGGGCGATCACGATGCCGGCCACGTACGTCGCCAGCGAGTTGTAGCGGTAGCGTGTTCCCGGCGGTTCCAGCCGGGGTACCGCCAGGACGAACGCGTGCGGATCGTCCGCCGCGTCCATCGCATCCTCGTTGCCGGGCAGGCCGTCGATGTCGTCGTCGGCTGCCAGGCCCGTACGCATGGTCAACAGGTCGCGGAGCGGCACGTGGCCGACCGGGCTGCCCGCGGCCTCGGGCCAGTAGGCCTGAACGGGGTCGTCGAGCGTGGCGATCGCGCCCTGGTCCAGCGCGATGCCCATCAGCAGCGAGGTCACGCTCTTGCCGGCGGACCGCACGTCGACGCGCGTGTGCGCGTCGCCGCCGTTGAAGTAGCGCTCGGCCAGCGTCTTGCCGTCCTGGCGCACGATCACCGCATGCAGGTCGCGATGCGGATCGTGGTCGAGATCGGCCAGCACCGCCTGCAGTGTTTGCGGGCCTGCGGCGGCCGCCGGATTGCCGGAGAAGCACAGGGCGGCGAGCCCCGCGTATGCGATGCGCCTCATCATCGTCGACTGCTCCACGTCCACCGGGTTGCAGTCATGGATGCGCGCAGCGGGCGGAAGGTTTGGAGCTGGCCTCGCTCTGCGGTGGCGTCAGCCGGGCCGGGCCTCTTCCTCACGGCCGCAGGTGCGGCCGGTACGCGGCGTCCCGGCTGGGCGGGACACCGCGCATGGCGTTCGATCAGTGGGCGTGCGGGGCAGCAGCGGCCGCAGCGTCGGCATCCCAGCTGCGCAGCGCCGCGTCGAGCGCGGCGACGGCAGCAGGAATGCCGGTGGCATCGAGCTGTCCCACGGTGTCCTTGTCGCTGTGGATCACTTCCATCACCTTGGGCATCCGCTCCGGCTTCTGGCGCGAGAAGACCTGCAGGATGCCGGGGATCTCGTCGCCGCCGACCAGCGAGAACGACACGGCCGGCCAGCCTGCGCGCTGGAAGGGCAGGTGGTCGGTGGGCGGGTAGGTCTGGCCGGGAGAGAACCCCAGCTTGTTGGCGCTGGTCGAGGCGCGCAGCGCGGTGACCAGCGCGGTGTCGTCCTGCGGCGTCATCATCCACAGCGTGTCGCCCCAGCCGAACACGTCGAAGTTCACGTACAGCGCCGGCTGCTCGCGGCCGGGCGTGGCGACCCACGCGCGCGAACCGAGCAGGCCGAGTTCCTCGAGGTCCCAGAACACGAGCTGGACCCGGTGATGCGGCAGCGGCGTGGCCTTCAGCCGCTCGGCCAGTTCCAGTACCGCCGCCACGCCCGACGCGTTGTCGGTGGCGCCGTGTCCGACTTCGACGCGGTCGTAGTGCGCGCCGATCAGCAGCAGCGGCGCATCGGCGCTTCCGCCCAGATCCGCGACGATGTTCTGGCCCTTGCGGTCGTCCTGCTCGAACGGTTCCGCACGCCATGCCAGGCCCATTGCGTCCAGGCGTTCGCCGATCGCGTCGGCGCGCGCGGCCGTGTCGTCGCCGGCGCTGATCCGCGCGACCTGGGCTTCCCAGGAGGCGGCTACCGTGCCGGCGTCGGCGCTGGCCGACAGCGGCGCGAACAGGAGTCCGGCCAGTGCGACATGAAGGAAGGTGGTGCGGAAAGAACGGAATTCCATGGCGATGTCCCCTGGTTTCAGGGCGGCAGTATGCACTGTGCGACGGGGCCGGTGCTTGCCGTGAAGGAGTTGCGCGGCTAGGCTCCTTCACAACGGCCATTCCCAAGGAAGAGGCAATGACCATCCGTGTATTTCTGGTGGACGACCATGCTCTGGTCAGGACCGGCCTGCGCATGATCCTGTCGGCCGAGGACGATATCGAGATCGTCGGCGAGGCCGAGAGCGGCGAGGAAGCGTTGCCGCAGATCCGCCGTCTCAAACCGGACGTGGTGCTGTGCGACCTGCATCTGCCGGGCGTCAGTGGCCTAGAGGTCACCGAGCGCATCGTCCGTGCCGGCCACGAAAGCCGGGTCGTGATCGTATCGGTGCTCGAGGACGGGCCGTTGCCGAAACGTCTGCTCGACGCGGGCGCGTCGGGTTACATCGGCAAGGCCGGCGACGCGCGCGAACTGCTGCGTGCGGTGCGCGAGGTCTCGCGCGGCAAGCGCTACCTGGGCACCAGCATCGCGCAGAACATCGCACTGGCCAGCGTCGATGGCGGCGGCTCGCCGTTCGACCAGCTGTCGCCGCGCGAACTCGAGGTGGCGATGCTGCTGGTGCAGGGGCTGCGGCAGGATGCGATCGCCAAGCGCCTCAGCCTGAGCGCCAAGACCGTCAACACCCACAAGTCGCGCCTGTTCGAGAAGCTGGACGTGGGCGACAACATCGCGCTTGCACGGCTGGCCGCCCGCTACGGCCTGATGGAGCCTACCCAGGGGCTGTAGGACGGCCGCCGCTTCGGCGGTTTCCTCGCTTGGCCGATGGCGCCGATGCCAGGCGGGCGATCCGGGAAGTGCGGACTGCGCGCAGGCTCGACGCCGCGGCGCTGCCTCGCGCTGGCGACGTGCAGCTGGCTGCCTGACACCCCTGGCCCGGCAGCACGTCGCGCAGGCCTTGTCCCGCGATGCGACCAGGGGCGCGCGCCTGATCCCGCCCTGATCGGCCGCCTGGCCCCCAATGAACGCCCAAACGCAACGGGCCGGCATGTGCCGGCCCGTTGCGCGATCAGGCGAGTGACCGCCTTCAGTTCGGCTTGGCGTCGCCAGGCGTCGCTGCGTCGTCCTCGCCAGTCGTGGCGGAGGCCTCAGGCTGCGTATCCGGCTCCGTGCCGGCCGGCACCGTGTCGGCGTCGGTCGGCAGCGGTGCGGCATCGAACAGGCCCGGCATGGCCGGAGCCGGCGCCGCAGGCCTGGAGACGGCGGCTTCCGCGGCCGGCTCCTGCGGCGGGGTGGTGTCGACCACGCTCGCCTCGGCTTCGCTGACGGCAGCCGGATCGGCCTCGACCACAGGTGCGGTCCGCGCCTCGGCGACGGGTGCAGCGGCGACCTCGGCGGCGGCATCGACCGGCGTCGGCACGACCGCTGCCGTCTCCACCGGCTGCTGCGCTGCCACGGTGGCCGCGGCTTCGACGCTGTCCGTGCTGGCTGCCACCTCGGCGACGACCGGAGTGACCTCGATCGCCTCTGCTGCAGCAACCCTGGTCTCGACCTCGGCCGGGGCGACCGGTGCTGCTTCGGCCTCGGCGCTCACCGGCGCGGTCGGCCGTGCGACGGGCTCCACCACCGGCTCGGCGCCGCCCGCATCGACCGCAGCGGCGGGCGACACGGAGCGGGGCTGCGACACGGGAGTGGTCGCGGGCGCAACGGGCTTCGGTGCGACGATGTCGTCGAAGTCGAACTCCGGCTGACCGGCGGTGCTGGCTGCAGGCGCGGCGCTTCCGCCGTCGCCTTCGTCGCTGCCGTCGTCCAGGCCATCATCGACGCCATCGGCGCCGGCTTCGGTCGCTGCACCGGCGCCTTCGGCACCACGCCGACGGCGACGACCGCCACGCCGACCACGCCGGCGCCGGCTTCCACCTTCACCATTACCGTCCTCGCCGGCGGCCGGCTGCTCGCCTGCCACCGTCTCGACAGCAGCGATGTCGGCGCCATCGGCCTCGGGCGCCGACGTCGGCGCAGTCACGAGCGCGGCGGTCGATGCGGCGACCACGGCAGTCGTGACCGCGTCCTCGGCGGCCACCGCCGGATTCTCGCGCGGGGCCTTGGCCGGTGCGTTCTCACCGTTGGCTGCCGGCACCTGCTGCTTCTGCTCCTGGCGTGGCGCCTGGGCCTGCCGGGGCTGCTTCTGCTTCTGCGGCTTGGCGGCCTGGGCATCACCGGTGGTCGCGGCGGACGGCTGCTGCCTGACCTTGTCCTGCTGCCGATCCTGCTGCTTGTCCTGCGCCTTTTCCTGGCGCGGCTGCTGCTGCGGATTGCCGCCCTTGCCCTGGCCGCGCTGCTTCTGCTGCTGGCCACGGCCGTTCTGGCCCTGGCCGCCGGCATCGCCGTTGCGACCATCGCGGCGCTGGCGATCACCGCGCTCGCCGCGGTTGCCACGCTGCTCGCCCTGGCGGGTCGACTGCTCCCTGGTCCGTTCCGGTGCAGGAGCGGCATCGGCCGCACCGAACAGGCGCTTGAAGAAGCCGACCACGCCGCCACCGGTCTGCACCGGCGTCTGCACGGGCACGGCCACCGGCGCGGGTGCCGGCGCTTCCTCGCGCTCCTCGCGTACCGGGGCCGGGCGCGGCGGCGCCACGCGGGTCACGGCCGGCGGCGGCGGGATGTTGAGCTGGGCCTTGGTCAGCGCATGCACCGGCAGCTTGCGCGGGGTGCCGCGCTGGTAGCTGGGCTTGCCGCTTTCCTCGCCGAGTTCGTTCTCGCGCAGGCGGGTGACCTCGTAGTGCGGGGTGTGCAGCTGCTCGTCGGCGACGATGATGATCGGCGCGTCGTGGCGCTGCTCGATCTCGCGCAGCGCGTTGCGCTTCTCGTTGAGCAGGAAGTTGGCGATCTCCACCGGGGCCTGCACCAGCACCTGTCCGGTGTTCTCCTTCATCGCATGCTCTTCGGCGACGCGGATGATCGACAGCGACAGCGACTCGACGCTGCGCATGCGGCCATGGCCTTCGCAGCGCGGGCAGACGATCTGGCTGGACTCGCCCAGGCTGGCGCGCAGGCGCTGGCGCGACATCTCCATCAGGCCGAAGCGGCTGATGCGGCCCAGCTGGACGCGGGCGCGGTCGTACTTCAGCGAGCCCTGCAGGCGGTCTTCGACCGCACGCTGGTGCTTGGACGAGGACATGTCGATGAAGTCGATCACCACCAGGCCGCCCAGGTCGCGCAGGCGCAGCTGGCGGGCCACTTCCTCGGCCGCTTCCAGATTGGTGTGGAACGCGGTTTCCTCGATGTCGCCGCCCTTGGTGGCGCGGGCCGAGTTCACGTCGACCGCGGTCAGCGCCTCGGTCTGGTCGATCACCAGCGCGCCGCCGGAGGGCAGGCGGATGGTGCGCTCGTACGCGTTCTCGATCTGCGATTCGATCTGGAAGCGGTTGAACAGCGGGATGTCGTCTGTGTAGTGCTTGAGCTTGCGCAGGCTCTGCGGCATCACCTGCTGCATGAACTGCTGCGCGTCCTGGTACATCTCGTCGGTGTCGACCAGGATCTCGCCGATGTCGGCGCGCAGGTAGTCTCGCAGGGCGCGGATGATCAGGCGCGATTCCTGGTAGATCAGGAACGGGGCCGGCTTGGCCAGCGCGGCCTCGGCGATCGCGCGCCAGGCGGCCAGCAGGTAGTCCAGGTCCCACTGCAGCTCTTCGGCATCGCGGCCGACGCCGGCGGTGCGGATGATCACGCCCATGTCGTCGGGGATGTTCAGCGCGTCCATCGCACGCTTGAGCTCGGCGCGGTCCTCGCCCTCGATCCGGCGCGAGACGCCGCCGGCCGACGGCGAGTTGGGCATCAGCACCATGTAGCGGCCGGCCAGCGAGATGAACGTGGTCAGGGCGGCGCCCTTGTTGCCGCGCTCGTCCTTGTCGACCTGGACCACCACTTCCTGGCCTTCGCGCAGCAGCTCGCGGATGCCGGCCTTGTTGTGGTCGACACCGGCCTGGAAGTAGTCGCGGGAGATTTCCTTGAGCGGGAGGAAGCCGTGGCGGTCGGCGCCGTAATCGACGAAGGCGGCTTCGAGCGAGGGCTCGAGGCGGGTGATGCGGCCCTTGTAGATGTTGGACTTGCGCTGTTCCTTCGAGGGTTGCTCGATGTCGATGTCGTACAGCGTCTGGCCATCGACAATGGCCACGCGCAGCTCTTCGGCCTGCGTGGCATTGATCAGCATTCGCTTCATTGTTGCGTTCCTTGAATGCGCTCTACCGCGCGGAACGCCGGGGCATTGGCTCTGGAATCCCACCCCGGGAGGTGGGGTCCGCCGTCCATATCGCGCAGGCGCGGGTTTGGACGGAATCTCGCTTCCAGCGCTGCAACACCGCGGCGGACCACGGGAGCGCTCTGTTACCTGTTGTTGCGGGCCGGCGGCGCTGGGCGCCGCACGGGACATGTTCAGCTACCGATGCTCTGACCCACCGGGCCATGGCCGGGTCTGCCTGCAAGCCGCTAACATGGCCGCCCCGGGGGCGGTGGTCGCGCACTGTGCCGGGATCGCGGGAAGCCCGGGCTTCTGGCCCTGCAACTTCTTCCAGCGGAATCAAACCCTTACATAGCCCCCCGAGTCTAACAGAATAATCGTGTCCATGACCGACCCAGCCAGCGCCCGTGCCGGCGCCCGCACCGTGAAGGTGCCGGACGACCGCGCCGGACAGCGCCTCGACAACTTCCTGCTCGGCCAGCTCAAGGGCGCGCCGCGCAGCCTGGTCTACAAACTGGTCCGCAGCGGGCAGGTGCGTGTGAACGGTGGTCGGGCCAAGGCCGAGCGCAAGCTCGAGGGCGGCGACGAGGTCCGGATCCCGCCGGTGCGGGTGGCAGAGGAGGGCGAGCGCGGCACGCCTGCGCCCGGCCTGCTGCAGCGGATCGAGGCGGCGATCGTGTTCGAGGACTCGCGCCTGCTGGCGCTGGACAAGCCGACCGGCGTGGCCAGCCACGGGGGCAGCGGGATCAGCTTCGGCGCGATCGAGACCCTGCGTGCCCTGCGTCCCGGCCAGACCCTGGAACTGGTCCACCGGCTGGACCGCGACACCTCCGGGGTGCTGATCGTGGCGAAGAAGCGCTCGGCGCTGAGCGAGCTGCAGGCGCTGCTGCGCGAGGATCATGGCGCCGGCATCCGCAAGCGCTACCTGACCCTGCTGACCGGCCGGATGCCGGACGGGACGATGACCGTGGACGCGCCCCTGCACGTGGGCCTGCGCCAGGGCGGCGAGCGCCATGTCCAGGTCAATCCCATCGGCAAGGAATCGATCAGCCATTTCCGGGTGCTGGAGCGGCACGGCGGGCAGTCGTACTGCGAGGTCCGCATCGAGACCGGCCGCACCCACCAGATCCGCGCCCACGCGCAGCACATCGGTCATCCGGTGGCCGGCGACGACAAGTACGGCGATCCGGAAGTGAACCGGCGGCTGCGTGACAAGGCCGGCCTGCGCCGGCTGTTCCTGCACGCAGCTTCGCTGGAGTTCGCGCTCGACGACGGACGCAGCCCTTACACGATCAGGGCGCCGCTGGCGCCGGAGCTGCGCGAAGTCCTCGAGCGGTTGTCGTGAGCGGAGGGGGCGGGACAGCGGATCAGCGTCCCGGGCCCCCTCATCCTCTCCGCCATCGATTGCCTGATCCGCCGGCGGGAAGTGCTGGTGGCCGGCGCTTCGGCTTCGGTCGCCACCACCGGTCCTTCCGATCAGCGGATCGCCGTGGGCGAGGGGAAAGGTGAACGAGGGGAAAGGTGAACGAGGGGGAGGCTGCCTCCGCCTTCGGTGGTCGGTCGCCCGATCGGCGACGGGTGAAGGCGGGACTGCCGCTCCCGCCATGCGCCGGGCTATGCGTCCGTCACCACTTGAACAGCACCAGGCTCAGCGCCAGCACGCCCATGCCGCTGACCAGGCCGTACACCGTCTCGTGGCCCTTGGCGTAGCGCTTGGCCGCCGGCAGCAGTTCGTCGATGGCCAGGAACACCATCACGCCGGCGATCACGCCGAACACCGCGCCGAACACCGCCTCGGACAGGAAGTTCGACAGCAGTGCATAGCCGATGAGCGCGCCGACCGGTTCGGCCAGGCCCGACAGCAGGCTGGCGACGAAGGCGTAGGTCTTGTTGCCGGTGGCGTAATAGACCGGTACCGCGATCGCGATGCCCTCGGGGATGTTGTGGATGGCGATGGCGAACGCCAGCGGCAGGCCGACGGCCGGGCTCTCCAGCGTCGCGAAGAACGTCGCCAGGCCTTCCGGGAAGTTGTGCGCGGTGATCGCGATCGCGGTCATCAGGCCGACCCGGCGGATGTAGTCGCGGTTCTGTTCGCGCAGCGCCGGGTCGTCGCTGGTCAGGCTGTCGTGCGGATTGGGCACCAGCCGGTCGATCAGCATGATCAGCACCATGCCGGCCAGGAAGGCGAAGGTGGCGTAGGTGAAGCCCAGCCGATCGTCGAAGGCCGCGGTGAACGAGGCGATCGACTTGTTGAGGATCTCCGACAGCGACACGTAGACCATCGCGCCGCCGGCGAAGGCCAGCCCGAACGCGAGCAGGCGCGGGTTCGGGCCGCGTGCGAAGGTGACCAGCAGGCTGCCCAGGCCGGTGGCCAGGCCCGCGGCGAGAGTGACGCCAAGGGCGACCAGGACGGCGGACAGGGAGGGGTCTTGCATCGGCGTGGGCGGGATGGGCGGCGATGGAGAAGGGCGCGGTGGCGGTCAGCCGCCGCGACGGGCGTCGAGCGCGAAGCAGGCGTCCGGACGGATGTCCGGGGCGCGGAAGTTCATCGGCACCTGGATGGTCTTGGCCACCGGCTGCCCGTTGCGGGTCGCCGGGCGGAAGGTCCAGCCCTTCACCGACTCCAGGGCCAGGGTGTCCAGCGCCTCGACGCCGCTGCTGCGGGCCAGGTCGATCCGGGTCGGCTTGCCCTCGACGCCGATCTCCACGTTGAGCACGCTCTGCCCGGCGGCGCCGGCGCAGGCCAGCTCCATCGAATAGACCGGCGGTGGCGTATCGATCGCGGCGACCTCGGTCGGCGGGACGGCCGGGGACGCAGGCTCGGTGCTGCCGCCACCGCAGGCCGTGAGCAGGCCGGCCGTGGCCAGGAGCGCGAAGAGGCGGACGGACGCGTGGGTCGTCATGGTCAGGTCTCCAGCAGGGCGGCGGCGCGGGCCGCACAGATGAAGTCGTTCTCGCTCAGTCCGCCGACGTCGTGGGTCGAGAAGCGGACCACGCAGCGGTCGTAGTGCACGCCCAGGTCGGGATGGTGGTCCTCGCGGTGGGCGACCCAGGCCAGCGCGTTCACGAACGCCATCGTGCGGTGGTAGTCGTCGAAGCGGAAGGTCCGCACCAGGGCGCGCCCGTCCTCGGCCAGCTCCCAGCCCGGAATCTGCGGCAGCAGCTCGGCGATGCGGGCTTCGCCCAGGCGATGGTCCTGGCCGCGGCGCGGTGTGCAGTGGGCCTGGGCGAGCGGAATCAGGTCGGACATGGTGGTCCCTCCGGCAGTCTGAACATGGTGCGTGGCCCGTCCCCACGCCCGGGTGCGGCGTTGCGATGGGAGGGCGCTAGAATAGCCGCATGATCAACATTTCCGACAGCGCGCAGGCGCACTTCCGCAAGCTGGTCGAGCGCGAGGCGATCCCGGGGCTGGGCGTACGCCTGAGCGCCCTTCATGGTGGTACCTCGCGTGCGGACGCCCGGCTCGAATTCGCCGAGCCGTCCGAGCTGGCAGGCGACGAATGGGCCGTCGACTGCGACGGCTTCACCCTGTATGTGGCGGCCGACAGCGTGGCCTGGCTGGACGGGGCGGACATCGATTACGTGTTCCAGGGCACCGGGGCGCAGCTGACCATCAAGGCCCCGAAGATCAAGGGCGAGGCGCCTGCCGAATCGGCGTCGCTGGTCGAGCGCGTGCGCTGGGTCATGGAGAACGAGATCAATCCGCAGCTGGCCCAGCATGGTGGCCGCGCGACCGTGCAGGAAGTGTCCAGCGACGGCGTGGTGCTGCTGCGCTTCGGCGGCGGTTGCCATGGCTGCGGCATGGCCGACGTGACCTTGAAGCAGGGGATCGAGAAGACGCTGATCGCACGGGTTCCGGGCATCACCGCCGTGCGCGACGCGACCGACCACGATACCGGCGACGCACCGTACATGCCGCGCGGCAACGCCGCCTGATCGCCTGCGCGCGCCGATGATGCGGGCTGCCGAGATCATCGACGCGCTGCTGGCACGCAGGCCGGGCGCGCTGCTGCTGGAGCGCATGACCCGGCTGCCCTATGGGTGGGCGTTCTGGATCCGCGCCCGCGCGGCCACGCCGCTGCCGCCCGTGCCGGCCCAGCCGCTGGAACTGGCGCTGGCCGCCGGTGCCCGGGTCCATGAACGCGCTCCGCCGCTGGGGCGCTGGGCGGCGATGCTGTCGCTGCTGCGGCAGGGCTGGTATCCGGCACCCCGGGACGAGCGGCCATTGCGCTGGTGCTCCGGTGTCGGCAGCACGCTGCTGCATGTCCTGTTCTTCGCGGCCCTGCTCTGGATGGCGTACCTGCAGTCGCTGGTGCCGCCGTCGCCTGCGGCCGGTGGCGGTGGCGACCGGGTCCAGGTCGGCTTCGTCGCCCGGGAGGGGGAAGAGGGCGAGGCCGGAGCGGAAGCCGGGGTGACCGCCGCGACCGAAGCGGCCGATGGCGCCACACGCGCCGACGCCGCGGCGCCACCTGTGCCGCAGGCGGACGACGCACGGCCGTTCTCCTTCCTCGATATCCCGGTGCCGACCCCGCCCGACGCTGCCCCCATGCCGCCACTGCCCGATGAGGCGCCGACGCCGGCGCAGCCGGTGCAGGTCACCGTGGTGGACGTGCCGACCATCGCCCACGTGCTGCCGCCGACCACGCCGCCTGCGGCCCCGGTGCCGGAGGTGCGCGAGCGCGAGGTGGCGCTGGTGATCGTGCCCCGGGTGACCGCCCCGCAGCCGCGTCCGGTCGACGTGCCGCAGCCGCCGCTGCGCGAGCCCCAGCTGCGTCCACGTGAGATCGAGGTGCCGGAGGCGATCGCGGCGCCGGTGCTGCCCGACCGCACGCTGCCGGTGCGCGACGCGGCCATGCCGGCGATGCGGGAGCCCGCGGTGCGCCAGCGCGAGATCGCGATGCTGGAACAGCCGCCGGTACCGGTGCTGCGCGCGCCCGATGCCGGCGTGCGCGAGGTGATGGTGCCGGCAGCGCCTGGGCCGCAGCTGCGCGAGCGTGAAATCGAAACCCGGCAGGAACTGACGCGCCCGATGGCCCGGGTGCAGGTGCCGCAGGCCGCCGTGGCCGCGCCCCCCTCGCCCGAGCAGCGCGTCCGCCAGCGCGAGATCGCGCCGCGCGCGGCCCCTGCGGCTGCGGCGTCGATGAGCCCGGCGGCGGCGCCGACGACCGCCGGCCAGCCGCCGGCGGCCGGCGATCGCAACGCCAGTGCGGACGACTGGAGCCGTGGTCCCGCCGCCGACGCGTGGGCGCAGTCGGGTCCGGCGCCCGGCAGTGGCCTGTTCGACGGTGACGGCCGCGCCCGTCTGCCCGATGCCGCGCCGGGGCCGGGCGCCGCCGAGCGCGGTGCGCCGGGTGGCGACAACGATCGCTGGACCGAATCGCGGATCGCCGAGTCGGGCAGCTGGATGCAGCGTCCGGCGGACGATTTCAGCCGGACCCGGTTCGACCAGTACTGGGTCCCCAACGAGTCGCTGCTGGCCGACTGGGTGCGGCGCGGCGTCAGGAACATGTCCATTCCCATTCCCGGCACCAGCCGGCGCATCAACTGCGTGATCTCGCTGCTGCAGCTGGGCGGCGGGTGCGGCGTCAGCGACGACAACCTCAACGAGCAGCCCGCGGTCGCGCGCCCGCCGCCGGACGTGCCGTTCAAGCCTGACCTGCAGGAGGACAACGGCAGCGTGCGGCCGCAACGCTAGCGGCGGCACCTGACTAAACGCGCGCGTGCTGGCTGCGCCTCGGGATGCGCTGGAGCGCGGCGAGGCCATCGCTGACCCGCCGCCGGCCCGGCCGGGGCTCGAACCGCTGCCCGGTCGGCATGTCTTCGTCGGCGCCAGCTGCTAGAATCCACGACCGCTTTTCGCAGCCAGTCCCGCCATGATCGAGCTCAATCCCATCCGCCAGCGCATCGCCGACCTGACCGGTCGCGTGGTTTCGCTTCGGGGGTATCTTTGACTACGACGCCAAGCGTGAGCGTCTGGAAGAAGTCAACCGCGAACTCGAACTGCCCAGCGTCTGGGACGACCCCGAACGCGCCCAGGCCCTCGGCCGTGAGCGCGCAACGCTGGAAAAGACCGTCGGCGGCATCGCCACTGTGCTGGACGGCCTGACCGAATCCAGCGAGCTGCTGGAGCTGGCCGAAAGCGAGCAGGACGAAGACACCGCCAATGCGGTGGTCGCCGACGTCGACCGCTACGAAGAGGCGATCGGCAAGCTGGAGTTCCAGCGCATGTTCTCCGGGCAGATGGACGGCGCCAGCGCCTTCGTCGACATCCAGGCCGGCGCCGGCGGCACCGAGGCCCAGGACTGGGCCGAGATCCTGCTGCGCATGTACCTGCGCTGGGCCGAATCGCGCGGCTGGAAGACCGAGCTGCTGGAAGTCTCCGGTGGCGACGTGGCCGGCATCAAGTCGGCGACGTTCCGGGTCGAGGGCGATTTCGCCTACGGCTGGCTCAAGACCGAGATCGGCGTGCACCGGCTGGTGCGCAAGTCGCCGTTCGACTCGGACAACCGCCGCCACACCAGCTTCACCTCGGTGTTCGTGTCGCCGGAAGTGGACGACAAGATCGACATCGAGATCAATCCGGCCGACCTGAAGACCGACGTCTACCGCTCGTCCGGCGCCGGCGGCCAGCACGTCAACAAGACCGAATCGGCGGTGCGCATCACCCACGTGCCGACCAACACGGTCGTGGCCTGCCAGACCGAGCGCAGCCAGCACGCCAACCGCGACCGCGCGATGAAGATGCTGGCGGCCAAGCTGTACGAGCTGGAGCTGCAGAAGCGCAACGCCGAGAAGGACGCGGTGGAAGCCACCAAGTCCGACATCGGCTGGGGCAGCCAGATCCGCAACTACGTGCTCGACCAGAGCCGGATCAAGGACCTGCGCACCGGCATCGAGCGCAGCGACACCCAGAAGGTGCTCGACGGCGACCTGGACGAGTTCGTCGAGGCCAGCCTCAAGGCCGGCCTGGCGGCTGGTTCGAAACGGAGTGACGCGGCGTAAGCTGCGTCGGCGGTCGGAGCGCTCCCGCACCGGCCGCCCGCGATGGGCCCGCACCGCGTCCGCATCCCGCATACGATGCCCGGCGGTCGCACCAGGACGCCGGGCGAGTCTTCCTCTCCCGCCTTCCTGACCGCCATGACCGACCCGACCTCCGCTTCGCCGACGCCCGCCCCGCAGCCGCCCGTCGACGAGAACCACCTGATCGCCGAGCGCCGCGCCAAGCTTGCCGCGCTGCGCGCCGACGGCATCGCCTTCCCGAACGACTTCAAGCGCGCCGAGTACGCCGGCGACCTGCAGGCCGAGTTCGCCGACGCCGAGGCCTGGACGGCCGAAGCGCTCGAGGCGCTGCCGCGGCAGGTCGCGCTGGCCGGCCGGCTGATGGCCAAGCGGGTGATGGGCAAGGCCAGCTTCGCCCAGATCCAGGACGAGTCCGGCCGCCTCCAGGTGTTCCTGCAGGCCAACGCGCTGGGCGATGCCTACGCCGCCTTCAAGGGCTGGGACGTGGGCGACATCATCGCGGTCGAGGGTGGCCTGACCCGCACCAAGACCGGCGAGCTGTCAGTCAAGGCCGGCGCGATCCGCCTGCTGACCAAGTCGCTGCGCCCGCTGCCGGACAAGTGGCACGGCCTGAGCGATGTGGAACAGCGCTACCGCCAGCGCTATGTCGACCTGATCGTGACGCCCGAGGCGCGCGAGGTGTTCGTCAAGCGCAGCAAGATCATCCGTGCGATCCGCGCCTGGCTCGACGCGCGCCGCTTCCTGGAAGTGGAAACGCCGATGATGCATTACATCCCCGGCGGCGCGACGGCCAAGCCGTTCACCACCCACCACAACGCGCTGGACCTGGAGCTGTACCTGCGCGTGGCGCCGGAGCTGTACCTCAAGCGTCTGGTCGTCGGCGGCCTGGAGCGCGTGTACGAGATCAACCGCAACTTCCGCAACGAGGGCGTGTCGACCCGGCACAATCCCGAGTTCACGATGCTCGAGCTGTACGAGGCCTACGCCACGTACCACGAGGTCATGGACCTGACCGAGAACGTGATCCGCGACACCGCGCAGCAGGTGCTGGGCACCACCGCGGTGGAATGGGACGGTGCGCAGATCGACCTGGCGCCGGCCTTCCGCCGCTGGCGCATGGACGAGGCGGTGCGCCACCACAACCCGGAGATCACGGCGGCCGACTGCACCGACCGCGCCGCGCTGCTGGCCCACTGCGGGCGGCTGAAGATCAAGGTCAAGCCCTCCTACGGCTGGGGCAAGCTGCTGCTGGAGATCTTCGAGGCCACGGTCGAGCACACCCTGGTGCAGCCGACCTTCATCACCGACCACCCGGTCGAGGTCTCGCCGCTGGCCCGCGCCAGCGACACCGAAGCCGGCTATACCGACCGCTTCGAGCTGTTCATCAACGGCAAGGAGATCGCGAACGGCTTTTCCGAGCTCAACGATCCGGAAGACCAGGCCGCGCGCTTCCAGGCCCAGGTCGAAGCCAAGGACGGTGGCGACGACGAGGCGATGCACTTCGATGCCGACTACATCCGCGCGCTGGAGTACGGCATGGCGCCGACCGGCGGCCTGGGCATCGGCATCGACCGGCTGGTGATGCTGCTGACCGGCAGCACTTCGATCCGCGACGTGCTGCTGTTCCCGTACATGCGCCCGGAACACTGAGCCGGGCCGGCTCCGGTTCCGCGGCCCGCGTGCCGGTCCGCCGGCCCGGGTGCAGTGGCCCGGCGCGCTGGCCGCCCGGGGGCGGGTCTTTCGTTTCAGCCGATACCGGCGCCCGGCAGTGGCGCCGGATCCGGTCGTCCGGAACAGGTTGATCCGGCGGCGGGCACCGGGCGGATGCGGGACACCGCAGGACCGCGTTATCCTGCCGGCAGGTCACGGCCAACGGGGGCGGAGCAGGCCTTGGATATCGTCATCGTCGACGACCAGGCATCGGCACGCACGATGCTGCGCCACATCATCGAGGACATCGCCTCGGAACTGGCCGTGCACGATTTCGGCGATGCGCGCCAGGCGTTGACCTGGTGCGACGCCAACCCGGTCGATCTGCTGCTGCTCGACTACCGCATGCCGAACATGGACGGGCTGGAGTTCGCCCGCCGTTTCCGGCGTCTGCCCAAGCACCGCGACATCCCGATCATCCTGATCACCGTGGTCGGCGACGAGCCGATCCGGCAGGCCGCGCTGGAAGCGGGCGTGATCGATTTCCTGGTCAAGCCGGTCCGGCCGCGCGAGCTGCGGGCGCGCTGCCACAACCTGCTGCAGCTGCGCCAGCAGGCCGAGACGGTCAAGCAGCGCGCGCTGTCGCTCGAGCAGCGGCTGCTGTCGAGCATGCACGAGGTCGAGGAGCGCGAACGCGAGACGCTGTCGCGGCTGGCGCGTGCGATCGAGTTCCGCGATGCCGGCACCAGCGCCTATCTGGAACGCATGTCGCGTGTGGCCGGCCTGATCGCCGAGGGCCTGGGGCTGCCCGGCGACGAAGTGCGCATCATCGAAATGGCCGCGCCGCTGCACGACATGGGCAAGATCGCGATTCCCGATGCGGTGCTGATGAAGCCCGGCAGTCTGGACCACGAGGAAATGGCGGTGATGCGGCGCCACCCGCGGATCGGCTACGAGCTGCTCAGCGGCAGCCAGAACCGGTTCATCCAGGTCGGTGCGGTGATCGCCCTGCGCCACCACGAGCGCTACGACGGCAGCGGCTATCCCGACGGCCTGGCCGGCGAGGCGATCCCGCTGGAGGCCCGGATCGTGGCGGTGGCCGACGTGTTCGATGCGCTGATCTCGCCGCGCCCGTACAAGGAGGCGTGGACCATCGATGGCGCGCTGGCATACCTGTACGCGCAGCGTGGCCGGCTGTTCGATCCGGGCTGCGTCGATGCGCTGATGCGCAACCGCGAGCGCCTGCAGCAGGTGTGCGAGCAGTACTCGACCGCCTCCGCGCGTCCCGGAGGGCTCGACCATGTCTGATGTCGTGGCGTGGATCAGGCGGCGGCTGTCACAGCGCCCGGACAGCGAGCATGGCCAGGCGCTGATCCGGATCGCGCTGATCCTGCTGATCCTCGGTTACGTGCTGTTGCCGGGTCCGCGCGCGGAGCTGTCGGCCGGCCAGTACCGGGACGTGCTGGCGATCGTGCTCGGCGGGCTGACCCTGAGCCTGGGCATCTTCGCCGCGCTGCTGGTGCGCCCTGGCCGTTCCGACGTGCGCCGCTGCCTGGGCATGGTCGCCGACTACGGGCTGATGGCCGCCGGCATGATCCGCATGGGCGAGCCGCTGGCCTGGGTCTACATCGTGGTGATGTGGGTGACGGTGGGCAATGGCCTGCGTTACGGCAACCGCTACCTGTACCTGGCAGTGGCCGCAGCGCTGGCCAGCTTCGGCGCGGTGCTGGCGCTGGACGACTACTGGCAGCGCAACCTGAGCCTGGGCATCGGCCTGCTGGTGGGACTGGCGGCGGTCCCGCTGTACCTGTCCAACCTGCTGCGCCAGCTGACCCGCGCCACCCGCGAGGCGCGCCGCGCCAGCGAGGCCAAGAGCCGGTTCCTGGCCAACATGAGCCACGAGTTCCGCACCCCGCTCAATGGCCTGGCCGGCATGTCCGAGCTGCTGGTCACCACCCGGCTGGACGACGAGCAGCGCGAATGCGTGCGCACCATCCAGGCGTCCACGCGCAGCCTGATGGCGCTGGTGACCGACGTGCTCGACATCTCGGCGATCGAGGCCGGCAAGCTGCGGCTCGATCCGGAGGATTTCTCGGTCCGCGAACTGATGGGCGGGATCGGGCTGATCCTGCAGCCGCAGGCGCGCGCCAAGAAGCTCGATTACCTGGTGGTCATCGACGACGCGGTACCGCCGCTGGTGCATGGCGATGCCGGGCACCTGCGCCAGATCCTGCTCAACCTGGTCGGCAATGCGGTCAAGTTCACCGACCAGGGCCGGGTGCGCGTGGACGTGCGCCCGCTGGCCGAAGGCGGCGATGCGCACGAAGGCGCGCCGCTGTGGCTGCGCTTCACCGTCACCGATACCGGCATCGGCATCCCGCACGCGATGCGCGGACGCCTGTTCGAAGCTTTCGAGCAGGGCGATGCCGGGCTGGCAAGGCGCTACGGTGGCACCGGGCTGGGCACCACCATCGCCCGCGGCCTGGCCGAGGCGATGGGCGGGCGGATCGGCTACGAGCCGGCCGAAGGACGCAGCGGCAGCCGCTTCTGGCTGGAGCTGCCGCTGCGCGTGGCCGGTGGCGCCGGGCGCGTGCCGGCACCGGCGCTGGAGGGCGGGCTCGCCGAGGAGACGCGCGACGCCGGCGGCAACGTGATCGCCTTCAGCGACCCGTTCCTGCGGCACCGCGCGCGGATCCGCAGCATGCAGGTGCTGATCGCCGACGACTACGAGGCCAACCGCATGGTCCTGCAGCGCCTGCTGCAGAAGGCCGGCCACCGCGTCACCAGCGTCGACGGCGGCGAACACGTGCTGGAAGCGATGGCCGGCACCGACTACGACGCGGTCATCGTCGACCTGCACATGCCCGATGTCAGCGGCCTGGACCTGCTCAGGCAGCTGAAGGTGATGCAGGCCGGCGGCGGCACGCGCACCCCGGTGATCATCCTCAGCGCCGATGTCACGCCCGAATCGATCCAGCGATGCGAGCAGGCCGGCGCCTATGCGTTCCTGTCCAAGCCGGTCGCCGCCGGACGGCTGCTGGATACGCTGGCCGACATCGCGGCCCAGCGCGGCCGCCGCAGCGCGACCCTGCCGCAGCGGCCGCAGGCGCCGGCCGATGCGGTGTTCGATCCGGGCGTGCTCGACGAACTGGCGGCGATGGGCATGGGCGAGGCGTTCGAACGCGAGTTCGTCGCGCACTGTCTGGCCGATGCCGACGGCTGCATCGGCGCGATGGCCCACGCCGGCGAGAGCGCGGACTGGGCGCGGCTGCGCGACCACGCGCACGCGATCAAGGGCGTGGCCTGCAACACCGGCCTGGTCAAGGTGGCCGAGCAGGGCAGCGAGCTGATGCGGCTGGCCGACTGGCAGATCCGCAATGAATGGCGGCAGCGGCTGTCGATGCTCAACGCCGCGCTGACCCAGGGCCGCGAGGCGCTGGCCGCGCGCCTGCGCCAGGCCGACACCCGCGACGGCGATCCGTAACGCCGGGCGGCGCGGTCCGCCTGTGGGCGGCCGTTGCGTCGTCAGCCGCGCGCGGCGGCCTGTTCGGCCAGCAGGCGCCGGGCGAACTCGTCCGGCGGCAGCCCGGGCGCGAACAGGAATCCCTGGCCGACCGGGACGCCCAGTTCGAGCAGGAAACGCCGTTGCGCCTCCGACTCCACGCCTTCGGCGACCAGGCCCAGACCCAGGCTGCGGGCGATGCCGCACACCGCCTCGCACACCGCCACGTCGGAGTGGTTGTCCGGCACGCCCTCCATGAACAACTGGCTGAGCTTGAGCCCGTGGATCGGCAGACGGCGCAGGTAGTTCAGCGCGCTGTAGCCCTCGCCGAAGTCGTCGATGGTCAGCACCACGCCCATCTGCCGCAGGTCGGCGAAGGTGCGCAGCGTGGCCGGCGCATCCTCGATCAGCACCCGCTCGGTGAACTCAAGCTCCAGAGCCGAGCCTGGCAGGCCATGCTCCTGCAGGGTGCGCCGCACCTTGGCGGCCAGGTCCTCGGAGACGAACTGCCGGTAGGAGACGTTGATCGCCACCCGCACGATGCCCAGCCCCTGCTGCTGCCATTCGCGTACCTGGCGGCAGGCTTCGCGCAGGACCCAGTCGCCGATCCGCACGATGTCGCCGGTGGTCTCGGCATGGCCGATGAACAGGTCCGGGCGCAGTTCGCCGAGCTGGTGGCTCTGCCAGCGGATCAACGCCTCGGCGGCGACGATGCGGCCGCGGCGCAGGTCTACCTGGGGCTGGTAGACCAGGCGGAACTCGGCGTTGTCGAGCGCGCGCCGCAGCTGGGTCTCGATCTGCAGCCGGTCCTGCTGGCGCTGGGCCAGATCGGGGGTGAATTCCTGCCAGGTGTTGCGGCTGCGGTGCTTGCAGTCGTACATGGCGATGTCGGCGCTCTGGATCAGCTGCTGTGGCCGGCTGCCGTCGGCCGGCGCGTAGGCGATGCCGATGCTGGCGCCGATGGTGAATTCGTCCTCGCCGAAGCGGAACGGGCGCGTCAGTGCGGCCAGGATGGCGTCGGCCAGCCGCCGCGCCTGGCCCGCGTCGGAGCCGGTGTCGCAGACCACCAGAAACTCGTCGCCGCCGAAGCGGGCCAGCAGGCCCTCGGTGCCGATCGCCATGCCGATGCGCTGCGCGGTGCGGATCAGCAGTTCGTCGCCGGCACCGTGGCCGAGCACGTCGTTGACCGTCTTGAACCGGTCCAGGTCGATGTAGAGCACGGCCAGCTGCGACGTCGACGGATCCTGCAGGCGGGTGTCCAGCTCGCCCAGGATCGCGTCGCGGTTGCGGATGCCGGTGAGCGGGTCGGTGCGCGCCTGCACGCGCAGGGTTTCCTCGGCCTGCTTGCGCTCGGTGATGTCCTGCAGGGTGCCGGCGATGCGCGGCGAGGCGTGCTTGCCCGGCTCGACCTCGCCGATCATCCGCACCCAGAAGCTGTGTCCGTCGCTGCGCTGGCCCTGCAGTTCCATGTCGAAGCTGCGGCGGTCCTCGTAGATGCGCTCCAGCGCGCCCTCCAGCCGGCGCTGGTCCAGCGGGCGCAGGCGGGCCAGCAGGTCCTCCATGCTGTGCCGGCCGACGTCCAGGTCGACGATGCGCAGCGTCTCGTCGGTCAGGTAGAGGTGGCGGCGGCTGCGGTCCCATTCCCAGCCGCCGATGTGGGCCAGCGACTGCGCGCGGTCGAACAGGGTGTTGTCGCGCTTGAGGTCGGTGATGTCGCTGAACAGCACGAACACGTGATCGGCGCAGTCGCGTCCGGACGAGAACACCGGCACCGTGGTCGCCGAGATCCAGATCATGTGGTCGCTGGGCAGGTGGTGCAGGCCGATCGTGGTGCTGGGCACGATCTGGCCGCTGCGCAGCGCACGCGACATCGGCCAGCGCTCGCGCGGCAGGCTGCGGCCGTGCTCGTCGACCACGCTCCAGTCGGCGAAGCGCGGCGGCCCGTCAAGGCGTCCGCCGAAGCCCAGGATCCGGTGCGCGGCCGGATTGGCCGACAGCAGCGCGAACTGGCGGTCGATCAGCAGCACGCCCTTGTCGATGGACTCCAGCAGCAGCCGGTAGCGCGACTCGGCCTGCCAGCGGCCGCTGAGGTCGCGCGCCACCGCGACGATGCAGCGCCGTCCATCGTGTTCGAAGCCGGCCGAGTGCACCTCCACCGGGAAGCGGCTGCCGTCGCCACGCATGTTGGTGACTTCGATGACGTAGGTCTCGCCGCGGTCCAGCGTGTCCCACACCGGGCACAGATGGTCCGGCGGCAGGTCCGGGTTGAGGGTCTCGATCGGCTGGCCGACGATCGCCTCGCGCGGGCGGCCGTAGGCGAGCACGCCGGCGCGGTTGAGGTCCAGCACGGTGCCGCCTTCGCTGAGGATGCTGACCGGGTCGGGCACCGCGTCGAACAGCGTGGTGTAGCGCAGGCGCGCGTGCTCGGCCTCGGCCTGGCTGCGCAGCAGCGCGTCGCGTGCCCGCACCAGCAGGGCGCGGGTCTGCCCGGGCAGGGCAGGGTCGTCGATCGCGCCGGCCAGCGCCTCCAGCACCGCGTCCGCCTGCGCCCCGGCGATGCTGTCGGAGGCGGGCGCGGCCAGGTTCATGCGTCGGCCAGCGCCTGTCCGACCCGGCTGCCGGTCGGCCGTCCCAGCCGCCGCGCGAGCCAGCGGCCGGTATCGGCCAGTGCCTCCAGGTCGATGCCGGTCTGGATGCCGATGCCGTGCAGCATGTAGACCAGATCCTCGGTCGCCAGGTTGCCGGTGGCGCCGCGCGCGTACGGGCAGCCGCCGCTGCCGGCGACCGCGGCGTCGACCACCCGCACCCCGGCCTCCAGGCAGGCGGCCACGTTCGCCAGCGCCTGCCCGTAGGTGTCGTGGAAATGCACCGCCAGCGCGTCCATCGGCACCGCGCCGGCCACCGCTTCCAGCATCGCCCGCGCACGCCTGGGCGTGCCCACGCCGATGGTGTCGCCCAGCGAGATCTCGGCGCAGCCCAGCGCATGCAGGCGCGCGGCGACGCGGACCACGTCGTCCAGCGGTACCTCCCCCTGGTACGGGCAGCCGAGCACGGTGGAGACGTAGCCGCGCACGCGCACGCCCTCGGCACGCGCCTGCTCGATCAGCGGGATGAAGCGCTCGATCGAGGCGTCGATCGAGGCATTGATGTTGCGCTGGTTGAAGGCCTCGGACGCGGCGGTGAACACCGCGACCTCGTCGGCGCCGGCCGCGCGCGCCCGGGTGTAGCCCTGCAGGTTGGGGACCAGCACCGGATAGACCACGCCGGGGTGGCGGGTGATGCCGGCCATCACCTGTTCGGCGTCGCCCAGCTGCGGCACCCAGCGCGGACTGACGAAGCTGGTGACCTCGATGCAGCGCAGCCCGCAGGCGGACAGCCGGTCCACCAGCGCGATCTTGTCGGCGGTGGAGACCGGCGTGGCTTCGTTCTGCAGGCCATCGCGCGGACCGACCTCGACGATCCGCACCGCATCGCCGCTCATTCCAGGACCACCAGGACCGCATCGGCATCGACGAAGTCGCCGCTGCCGGCCCGCAGTTCCACGATCCTGCCCGCACGCGGAGCGCGGACGCCGAGTTCCATCTTCATCGCCTCCATCACCAGCAGCTCCTCGCCCGCCTCGACCGGTTGTCCCACCTGCGCCCGCACCACCACGACCCGGCCCGGCATCGGCGCGCGGACGCGGCCATCGCCGCCGCCCGCGTCGCCTCCGCCGGACCGTTCCTCGTCCGCGATCTGCAGCGCGAGGCGTCGCGTCCCGTCGTGCACTTCGATGGTCCTCCCCTGGAAACGGACCCGGAGCGGACGCCTCTCCCCGTCGATACGCAGATCGAGCCCGCAACCGGACAGCGCCGCGTCGTCGACCGTGTGCGCCTGTCCGTCGAGCAGGACCGCGTAGCGCCCGTCGCTGCCGGTGGCGGCCAGCGCGTGCGTGCCGTCGCGGCGCTGCAGGCGCAGCCGGCGCGCGCCGTGGCCGTGCAGGCGCCAGCCATCGGCCAGCGCCCACGGCGAGCCGGGATCGCCGCTGGCCGCGGCGCGGGTGCCGGCCGCCTGCTCGCCCCGCAGCAGCAGGGCGGTCGCGGCGCCGAGCACCAGGTGCTGCTCCTCCGGCGATGCCGCCAGGACCTCGTCCAGGTGCCGGTCCAGATAGCCGGTATCGATGCTCGCGCCGGTGATGGCGGGGTGCCGCACCAGCGCCTCGAGGAAGCCGATGTTGCTGTGGATGCCGGCCACGTGGCACTGGGCCAGCGCCTCGCGCAGCCGCGCCAGCGCACGCGGGCGGTCGAGGTCGTGGACGATCAGCTTGGCGATCATCGGGTCGTAGAACACGCTGACCGTGTCGCCGGACTCCACGCCGCCGTCGATGCGCACGTGCGCCGAGGGCGGCGGCAGTTCCAGCGCCTGCAGCCGGCCGGAGGCGGGCAGGAAGCCGGACTCGGGATCCTCGGCGTACAGCCGCACCTCGATGGCATGGCCGCGCTGGGGAATCTGCTGCTGGGTCAGCGGCAGCGGCTCGCCGGCGGCCACCCGCAGCTGCCATTCCACCAGGTCCAGGCCGGTGACCAGCTCGGTGACCGGGTGCTCGACCTGCAGCCGGGTGTTGATCTCCATGAACCAGAAACCGCCGTCGGGCGCGACGATGAACTCGACGGTGCCGGCGTTGACGTAGTCGATCGCGCGCGCCGCGGTCAGCGCCGCCGCACCCATCGCCGCGCGCCGCTCGGGCGTGAGGAGGGGCGAGGGCGATTCCTCCAGCACCTTCTGGTAGCGGCGCTGGGCCGAGCACTCGCGTTCGTTGAGATGCACCAGCTGGCCGTGGCTGTCGCCGAACACCTGGATCTCGATGTGGCGCGGCGACTCGATGTAGCGCTCCAGCAGCACCCGGTCGCGACCGAAAGCGTTGCGCGCCTCGCGCTGGCAGCTCTCCAGCGCGGCCGGGAAGTCCTCGAGCGCACGCACGATGCGCATGCCCTTGCCGCCGCCGCCGTGCGCGGCCTTGATCATCAGCGGCACGCCCACCCGCGCGGCTTCGGCGGCCAGCGTGGCCGGCGCCTGGTCCTCGCCGGTGTAGCCGGGCACCACCGGCACCCCGGCCGCGGCCATCAGTTCCTTGGCGCCGGCCTTGCTGCCCATCTTCCGCATCGAGGCCGCGCGCGGACCGACGAAGACCAGGCCGGCGGCGGCGACGGCCTCGGCGAAATCGGCGTTCTCGGACAGGAAGCCGTAGCCGGGGTGGATCGCCTGCGCGCCGCTGCGCAGGGCCGCAGCGATGATCGCGTCGCCGCGCAGGTAGCTGTCGGCCGGTGCGGACCCGCCGATGTGGTGGGCCTCGTCGGCCAGGCGCACGTGCAGGGCGTCGGCGTCGGCGTCGGAGTACACCGCGACGCTTCGGATGCCGAGCCGGCGGCAGGTGCGGACGATGCGGCAGGCGATCTCGCCCCGGTTGGCGATCAGCAGGGTGTCGAACATCAGGGCTCCATGCCGTGGCAGACGGCTTCGATGTTGTGGCCGTCTGGATCGAGGACGAAGGCGGCGTAGTAGCCCGGGTGGTAGTGCGGGCGCAGGCCGGGCGCGCCGTTGTCGCGGGCGCCGGCGGCCATGGCCGCGGCGTGGAAGGCGTCGACCTGCGCACGCGAGGCGGCGCTGAGCGCGACATGGGTGCCACCGGCCGGCGTCACTCCCGGCCAGTGGCCGATCCAGAACTGCGGTTTGGCATCCGGGCCGAAGCCGGCGCCGGCGTAGCCGCCGGTCTGGTCCGCGCCGATCTCCATCACCAGGCGGTGGCCCAGCACCGCCAGGAGGTCGGTGTAGAACGCGCGGCTGCGCGCGAGGTCGGCGACCTGCAGTCCGATATGGTCGAACATCAGCGTGATTCCTTCTGCGCCCAGGCGGGCGGACGTTTGTCGAGGAAGGCGGACAGGCCTTCCTGGCCTTCCGGCGAAACCCGCAGCGCGGCGATCAGCGCGGCGTTGTCGTGATCGGTGGTCGTGGCGTCGTGCGCGCCGAAGGCGACACGGCCCACCAGCTGCTTGGCCGCGGCCGCGGC
>Ga0075364_10000166_pt1 | contig 29442 bp, 31 predicted proteins | sample EndMetdeltDD1764_FD_71517 | JGI IMG/M metagenome (GOLD analysis project Ga0075364, IMG submission 71517) | Populus endosphere microbial communities from Tennessee, USA - Endosphere MetaG P. deltoides DD176-4 | ecosystem: Host-associated > Plants > Roots > Endosphere | place: USA: Tennessee... | reverse complement strand
TTTTTCGCCGATGCCCGGAACGCCCGGAATGTTGTCGCTGCTATCACCCTTCAGTGCCTTCAGATCCAAAAACTGGTGCACGTTGATGCCGTATTTTTGTTCGAAGTGTGCCACGTCGTACTGCTCGATGTCAGAAAAGCCTTTCTTAAGCGCGTACACGTGCGTGAGCGGGCCCACTAGTTGCAGCATATCCAGGTCGCTGGTAATCAGGCAGGTCTCGATATTTTGTTCGGCTGCTTTTTGTGCCAAGCCGCCCATGATGTCATCGGCTTCGTAATCGTCCGTTTCGTACAGCGGCCAGCCAAACCCCTCCAGCAGCTCGTGAAGCACGGGAATCTGCGCGAAAAAGTCTTCCGGCGGCTTTTTGCGACCAGCCTTGTAGGTAGGCAGCAGTTCGAGGCGGCGACGAATACTCGTCCCCTTTTTATCCCAGGCAACCGCAACGTAGTCTGGCTCGAGCCTTTTTATAACTTCGAGTGCCACGCTGGCAAAACCAAATACGCCACCCGTCGGCGTGCCGTCTTTTAGTGACAGGCCAGGCATGGCATAGTAGCCGCGATAAAAGACACTTTTACCGTCAATGATGACGAGACGTTTCATAATCCTTAGTATATCAGTTATTACGCTTTACGGCGTAACAGGTAGTCGCCAAGCGCGCGTAGATAATCAGCGAAGGCCGGAGGAATCGCCGCGTCGCTTTCAAGCGATCGCAGGGCCTGCGTTTCGTAGGCGCCAAGCCGTTCTTTGGCGTAGCCAAGCGCGCCACTTGCCTTGAATATACGCCGAACTTCATCACACTGCTCGGACGTGGCATTTTCGTTGCCGAGTACCTGGGACAAGAACGCCTTTTGCTCGGCCGTACCATGCTGCTGCGCGTAGAACGCAAGCAACGTCAGCTTGCCTTCGATGATATCGTCGTTCGTTCCTTTGCCCGTTTCGTTTTCTTTGCCAAAGGTCCCGATGATATCGTCGGCGACCTGAAAAGCGCAGCCTGCGTGGATAGAATAATCGCGAAGGCCATCCGACAATTTGCTCGCCCCAGCAAGCCGCGCCCCCAGCTCAATCGGGCCGAGAAAACTGTAGTGCGCCGTCTTGCGCTGCATGATGCTCTCGATGATCGTTTCCGTCACCGCCTCCTGGGCAGCTTCGCTATAAATATCATCGATCTGGCCATAAATCGTTACCAAAATATTTTCATGGAGCTGACGGCACGCCTCGCGAGCGACCTCTGAACCTACCGGCAAAGCAAGCAACTCGGTCGTCGCCTTGTGCAGCCCGGCATAGGCAGCGTTCATGGTTTGCATCTCACCGTAGTGGCGTGAATCCCCCTTTAGGTTTCGCCTCTTGGCGTCATCACCCAACTGAACATGGGCGGAAGGACCGCCCCGCCTCAATCGTGAACGATCGGCAATATCATCAACGATAAGCAGCGACGTTTGGATGATCTCAAAAACACGCGCCGCACCGAGCGCCACGACCTCGTCTTTGCCGCCATGAGCAAAGTAGCTTTCCATGACCAGCAGTCCTCGCATGCGCTTTCCACCCCTTAGCAGTACGTCGCAAAAAGCCTGGATAGGCTCCTTCGAGATGATCATGGGATCACGTTGCCAATCAGCCGCGAACACCTGCAAATCGTCGTTTACTGCCAATACGAGCCGCGGGTCGAAGATGTCGTGTGAATCGTGCATGTCTACTAGTGTATACCCGGTGTACTATTTGGTATACTTGAATTAATGAAACATCACGAAAACGTCAAGATCGTTGCCTTTGTCGGCCTGGCTGGCAGCGGCAAAAGCTCCGCGGTGGATTACCTCACCGAAAAAGGATTCCCGAAAGTATACTTTGGCGGTATCGTCCTCGATGAAGTCCAACGCCGCGGCCTAGAACTCACCCAAGAAAACGAACAGCCCATCCGCGAGGAACTCCGCGCTCGCGAGGGCAAGGATTTCGTCGTCAAGCGTATCATCGCGCAAATCCACGATTTGATCGACGCGGGCCAACACCGCATCGTGGCCGACGGGCTTTACACCTGGACGGAATACAAAGCCTTGAAGCACGAGTTCCCCGGCGAAATGAACGTCATAGCCATCGTCGCTCCTCGCCGCCTGCGCCAACACCGCATGGCCGCCCGTCCCGTCCGCCCGCTCACCCCTCCGCAACTTGACCAGCGCGACTGGGCTGAAATCGAAAACCTTGAAAAGGGCGGGCCGATTGCCATTGCCGACCATTTCATGATGAATGACAAAGATCTCGACCATTTGCACGCACAGGTCGACGCCGCGCTTGAAGATATCGAATTTTACCAATAAATACAAAAGGAGGGGAAAATGAAAGTTTTGCTCATCACCGGCCAAAGCGGCGTGGGAAAAACAACCATTAGCAAAGCCTGCAGCAAACGGCTCCATGCCATGTACCTGCGCAGTCGGGATATCGCCCGCCACCTCGCGCACGTACAAGGATACACCCGTGCTCGTGATTGGATTGGGACCGTTGGTGCCCAGCAGGCAATCCGCGAAATCGACGATTATATCCTCACGTCCGTCGACAATGCAAAATCAGCCGAAGTCGTCGTCGTTGACGGCGCCTACGACAGCCGGCTCGTGGCCGAGCTAGGCCAGCGCATAAAGCCAGCGGACATCCATATCGTCGAGGTCACCGCATCACGCGATGACCGGATCCAACGCACCGCCGAAGATATTCATGTCGATACGCCTGCTTCGATCAAAGAAATGGAGTTTCTCGACGACCTTAAAAAGCAGGTTGGCGTAAGCGAGGTTATCAACAAAGCCGAGCTGGTCGTCGAAAGCAACCCCGACATCTCTTCGGCTCTCGACGTTATTTGTTCGCTCGTCATGCCACCAAGCAAGGCATAGCCGTCCTCAAAGACCCCTGAATATCGCTTCAAGCGTGCGCATGTTCTTATTGGCGTCGGCCTTTTCGACGACGATCTTATACGCGCTATCGACCAGCGATTGCCTTTCCTCGGGGGTAAGAGCCATAGCCCTGGCAATCGTTTCGCCCAGGCTTTTAGCGTCTTTCGCTCGGGCTGTCAGGCCATTGGCACCGTTCTTTACGATTTCCTGCAGGGCCGGTAGATCCGAGCTCAGCACGAGCCGCTTCGATGCCATCGCTTCAAGGATCGCCACCGGCAGCCCCTCATGATGGGACGGCAAAAGCAATGCATCGCTCATTTGGTACAATCGCGGCATGTCCTCGATGCTGTAGCTGTCGTAATGGATCTGCACCTTGCCCGCGAGGCCATGCTTTTCGATGTACGATTCGATCTCGGCAAGGAACTCCTGATTCGCGTTCCTTCTGCTTGAAACGACGTAAAAATAAGCGTTCTTCGGGGCCTTTGTTGCCGCCTGCACCAGCTCATGAAGGCCTTTTTTAGGCAGCATGCGTGCCGGAGTCAAGAACACGAATGCCGATTCCGGCAGGCCGTTCTTTTTTCGCCATGCCGCACGCTGGCGTTCGGTAACGGTCACCGCGAAATCTTCCAATATCACCGAATTCAAGATCACCCGGATGTCATCTTCTTGCAAGCCGAATTCCCTCGCCCAGCGATGAAAGAACATGCTCGGGCAAATCGTCACTTCCGGCCGGGTGGCGGCCAGTACGCTGCGAACAAAACTTTTTTCCAATTCCCAATCGTCAAAATGCCCTATCACCTTCTTCTGCTCCTCGGCAGGAACGCAGTGGAACGTAAAGACTATCTTGGCACTGATAAGATCGCGCATGTAGCCAATAGCCTGAAGGGCCGAGAAGTTCGAACAATAAATGATGTCGAATTTTCCCGCACTTACGAGCGCATCTTTTAGTTCTTTTACGAAATACTTGGCACCAATCTCGCCCTTTTCGTACGCCTTGAAATGATCAAGATAGGTCACGTCGAACGGGTATTTCTTAGGCTTTTTATCACCCTTGCCAGTAAACACATGGACGTCATAGCCGTGCTTTTTCAGCGTTGCGGCGACAATATAAGCCTGTGTTTCGCCCCCGCCCACATCGGGTGGAAAGCCATGATTCAATAGTGCAATACGCATAAAGTCCTCTTCGGTCTTACTGTTTCGTTGTACTTTATTGACCCACGTAAAATACTCGTCGAATAGAACCCTCCCTACCCGTGATTTTATAACAATAATAAGGCCGCTTGCAGAAAAACAGTGCGCGTTATTTAGGTATAGCGCATGCGTATACGTTTAAGCTTATCATAAACAAAGGCGAGTGTATAAAATTTTACACGGTTAGATAATCGTCAGGGGTCCGAGCAACAAGGCCCTCGGGAATAATCGCTTGGTGCAGCGGCGTGTTCGAACGACTGCCAGGAAGCGCGATACACTCGCTAGAGGCAGGGTGAATCGATGCGCCTGGAAAAATAATGTTACCTAGCGGATCCCGGCGCGAACGATTAAACTCCATTAAAATACGACGGAACAGCTCTGGCGTTCCCATGTCTACATCTATCAAGTCTTGTTCTGGAACGTGCAAGTACACACGCCCTTTCGGGTCCATGACATCATAAATATCGTTCCAAACTTCTTTGGAGTCATCCGTCCCTCTGCGCAGGCACTCATGCAGTCGGGCCTGCAGCCACTCGCGCCTAAAAATATGGACGCCAAGATCGCCTATTCTCTCCGCTTCCTCGTCTTCACGGCAGAGCATTCCGTTCCGGTCGATGGATCGAATGTTATGGCCAGGCAGGTACCGGGTTGCCAGCAGCACCGCGTCGGCACCGCTCTTATCGAGCACCCGGCGCATTTCCTGAAGCGTTTCGCCCGAAATGTTGGTATCGCCCGGAATAAGCCCGACATGTTCGGCCGTGGAGTTATCGATCAGTGGCAAATGGCTAAGCAGCGTATCGATCGGCGAATCATCACGACAGCTCGTTACCGTCACGACATGATCGTAGCGCTCCACGAAGTCGAGTGTTTCACGCGCGAAACAGCGCGACACCATGGCAGCGCCGCCCGTTTCCCTAATCGCCCGAAGAGGAATGTCGATCATGCGCACGACATTCCCCTGATCGTCATACGTGACGGCGAGTGACGGCTTGGCACGCGTTTCGGTCAATTTTTTGAGTCGCGTCCCCAGGCCTCCTGCCGGGACAATACTAAGCCATTCGTGCTCGTTCAATCGTGCCTGTATCTTGTTCATTGCGCTTGCCACCTTGTCAGGTGCAATCTTCGCTAGGAGCGGCTAGCCAAGATATTCGTGAAGTTTCTTTGCATCCTTGTGCTTACGTAGTTTCGCAAGGGCTTTAGCCTCGATCTGGCGGATACGCTCACGGGTAACCGCAAATTCCTGGCCGACCTCTTCTAGCGTGTGGCTTTTGCCGTTCTCCAGGCCAAAGCGCATCTTGACGATTTTTTGTTCGCGCTCCGAGAGTGTCGAAAGTACGGCTTGTACCTGCTCTTTTAGCAGCTGGCTGGTCGCGGATTCTTCCGGTGTCGCACCGTCTTCGTCCTCAATAAAGTCACCGAGCACCGAGTCTTCGTCTTCGCCGTCGCGACCCACGCCGGCATCCAGGCTGGTAATGTCCTGCTTGATCTTGATGACGTATTCTACCTTCTCGGGTTCCATCTCAAGCTCTTTGGCAAGCTCTTCGATGGTCGGCTCGCGGTTGAGTTCTTGCGTCATGCGACGCTGGGTACGGAGCAGCTTGTTGATCGTTTCGACCATGTGCACTGGAATACGGATCGTACGCGCTTGGTCGGCGATGGCACGGGTAATCGCTTGGCGGATCCACCACGTAGCGTAGGTACTGAACTTGAAGCCCTTGTCTGGATCGAATTTTTCAACCGCACGAAGGAGACCGGTGTTGCCTTCCTGAATAAGATCCAGGAAATCAAGGCCTCGACCGCTATAGCGCTTAGCGATCGATACGACGAGTCGCATGTTGGCTTCGGCCATCTTGTCTTTGGCTTTCTTGTCGCCAGCAACGACTTTTTGGGCCAGCGCCAATTCTTCTTCCGCGCTTAGGAGTGGAATCTTACCAATTTCACGCAGGTACAAACGTACGCTGTCGTCAGAGACGTCGTCGAAATACTCGCCACTGTTAATAGTGTCGATGTCATCTTCTTCTTCATCAACCAGCTCGTCAAGCTGAGGCTCGTCAAGCTCTCCTAGCGGGCCGCCGCTCGCATCAATTACTTGTTCGTCATCTTCTTCTGGTGGAAGCGGCAATGTATTATCTTTGGCCACGTTTCATCTCCTTTATAAGTTCATAGTGTTGCTTTCGAAGGCGGTCTACTTCGGCCATGTCGCCGTCATGTTCAGCTACTTCGATTTGTTTTTCCAGGCGGTTCTTTTCGTGTTCGGATTTGTATTGGCGGAGTAGTTTGGCTATTTCCAAATATTGGTCGTTTTCAGCCCAATTGCCATATCTCTTCTCGGCCCGTAATAGTATTATTTTCACATAGTCGTCGAAATTTTGCAATTCCTTCGGAGTTTCGCTCGTCGCGTCGTGCGGCTGCGCCAAATATACGGCCACGGCTTGGGGTGCTTCGCTGCCTAGGATCGTCGGGTCAATGCCGCTGAACAGGTCGCTCGATCGCGGGTTCATCAATGCCAAGCCTAGCATCGTATCGATGTGGTCATACGTAGGCGAAACGTTTTCGGGACGCTGGGCCACGGGTTTGAGTGCCGCGTCCTCCTTTTTTGCGCCGGAAGCGACTTTTTCTTTCACCGACTCCAACGACGTTCCAACCATGCGTGCGATCTTTTTTTCGTAATGCTCGCGCTCTACCGGATCGCCGAGGCCGCGCACGATGCTAAGAGCTGCCGTCGTGAACGCCCGTTTGCCCGCGGCAGTCGTAATATTCTCGCGCTCGGCATATTGCTGCAGTATCCAGTCCACGGCCGGCTGCGCCGCATCGATTGCCTTTTGCCAAAGCGAGGCATCCTGCTGAATGAGTTCGTCCGGGTCTTTTGCGCCCTCAGGCAAGCTGATGATCGTCAGTTCTACGCCCACCTCGCTTGCGATCGGAATCGCCCGTTCGGTCGCGGCGATACCCGCCTTGTCACCGTCAAACGCCAAGCGCACGTCACCGCTCAGGCGTTTCAGCGCTCGTAAATGATTTTCGGTCATGGCCGTTCCTGCCGTTGCCACTACCTGCCGGATCGCTGCCTGATGGCTACTGACTACGTCGAGGTTTCCTTCTACGATGACGGCGTAACCGCTTTTTCGGATCATCTCTTTTGCCTGGGACAAGCCGAATACATGACGGCCCTTGTCATACAAAAGCGTTTGCGGCGTATTGAGATATTTCGGCGCGTTAGGATCATCGGCGATGATGCGCGCCGTAAAACCGATCACCTGACCGGTCGCATCCATCAAGGGCACGGTCATGCGCCCGCGGAACATATCGCCACCAAAACGGTTGGTCAGGCCGGCATCGGCCAGTTCCCGTTTCGAAAATCCTTTTTTGGAAAGAAACTGCACCAGGGCATCGCCCGCAGCCGGCGCATATCCTATTCGAAAATCTTGGACGATCTGCTTGGACAAACCACGCTTCTTAAAGACATATTCCAGCGCATGCTGGTTGTGGAGCAAGCTCTGTTGGTAATACGAGGCGGCCAGTTCGTGCGCGTCGAGCAGCCTTTTTTTGCGCCGGGAAAGGTCAGCACTTCCCTTCGACTCGTATTCCGAGAGGTCTACGCCCGCTTTCCGCGCCAAATGCTCGAGCGCCTGGCGAAAGTCCATCCCCTCGGCTTCCATCACGAAGCTGAAAACATCACCTCCCCTGTTCGACGAAAAGTCATGCCAAATGTGCTTGTCGGGACTAACGAAAAAGCTCGGCGTTTTCTCGCCCGAGAATGGACTCAGCCCCTTGAAATTACGCCCTGCCCGTTTGAGCTGGACGTACTCCCCGATCACGTCTTCGATGTTAAGACGCGCGCGCACTTCTTCCTTGGCATCCTGCATGGCTTTATTATACCATCTTTACCTCTGTAATCAGAGTGTCTGGGAGGCGATGATTATTGCTCGCATCATGCCGTCTATGCTTTAATAAAAGCATATGTACCCGGACCAAAACCAAAATCAGCCTTACCAGCCGCCGACGCAGCCAACTCCTCCCCCCAGCGGACCTCCTTCGCAGCCGCAATATTCTATTGATTATCTCAATCAAATCGCGCCAGCACCACAAAAGAAAGGCGTGAGCAGTCGCCTATTCCTCGCGCTTGTCGGTGGCGGCTTGATTCTCGTTATCTTGGTGGGAATACTGTCTCTTCTTGGTGGCGGCTCGGGCCCGACCAAGAACATGCAGACGTTTGCCGTTCGCGTGCAGACGCTCGAAAAAATTACTTCTAGCTCCCAGAAAAACATCAAGAGCAACGACCTGCGAGGCGCCAACGTCAACCTCAATATCTTTCTCACCAACACCGACCAAGGCATGACGGCGCCCCTCGAAAAGAACGGCGTCATCATTACCAAGATCGACAAGACGATTACCGCGGCCGAAAACGGCGATGCGATTACCGCCAAGCTAGAGGACGCGCGCCTGAATGCCGTGTTCGATCGTACCTACGCCCGCGAAATGAGCTATCAACTTGCCGCGCTACAGACCTTGATGAACACCATTTACAAGAACACCAAAAGCTCGTCGATGAAGAGCTTTCTGAAAACGACCAACGAGAGCCTCGTGCCGATCAAGAAACAGTTCGACACGTTCAACTCTAATAGCGCCTAGCCGTTAGCGACAAGATCGTAGCTAAGGCGGGCGAGGTCTTTCACCTCGTCGTCGCTCAGTTGGCCTGAACAAATAACCGTGTTCCAGTGTTTTTTGTTCAGGTGATACCCTGGCACGACCGTCTCGTATTTTTCGCGAAGCGTTTCAGCTAGTTGCGGGTCGCACTTAAGGCTGACGCGAAGCGGCTTGCTGCCGTCGGCAATGATGGCGAACAACTTACCTTCGCCGGTTTCTTTATGGCCTATCTTATATACCGAGGTTCCTTCGCCAAACGGAAAATCAAGCCAGGCGTTCGGAAAACTCAGTAGATATTCTTCGAGCTCTTTGTGGGTCATTGTTTGATGCGTACTTTCGTAAGGTAGTATTTCAGCTCCATGATGCTGCCACGGATGTCACCGAGCGCGCGGTGTTCCTCGGGCTTGGCGAATTTTTTGCCATACTTGCCTTCGAACACCAGTTTCCAGGCACTCACATCGAGCATGCGGTAATGCAGGCGCGTATTGAGACGAGCCCATTGCCGTACGATAAACTGCCGGTCCATGTGGATGGAATTACCCGCTAGGATGACCGGCACGTCAGCTCGGAAATGCTCGTCGACGAACGCTAAAAGCTCGTCTTCGATTTCCGCCAGGTCCTTGCCTTCGCTGTTTTGCGACACCAAGCCGGTCTTCGAGTCTGGGTTGGCGTCCCAAAAAACACTGTTGGCCGTCAGCCGTTCCTGCAGGCTCATGTCTTCGTTTTTCACGACACCCTGATAGGTGGCGATCTCGCTGAAGTCCCAGTCGGTCGCGATCGCGGCGACTTCAAGAATAAGATCATTTTCGGCATCGAGTCCGGTCATTTCCAGATCGACCCAAAGGATTTTTGCTCGTTTCGTCATGCCCCTAGTATACTATTGTTTCTTCTGTGGAAAAAGATGCCTGATAGCGATGGTGAGCATGCTTACCGTCTGGACGATAGTTGCCGCCAACAACAACCGTAGGCTCCACTCGTCCAGTTTGAAACCGAGTATTTGGAACCCCTGCATAAGGGCGATCGCAAAAACAACGATGGTTTCCGCCGCCAAAAAGGCAAACAACAGCCGGAGCGTTTGCTCCTTCAACTTCTGGTCCTTCTCGCGGATGTCGTTTTCGATTCGCGCCAAGCGAACTTCTTCTTCCAAGATGCGATTGTCGACCGACGGCTTGCGACTCTCTAGCGGCGCGTCATCTGTTGGCGAGGCGCTAATGACTCGCAGGGCCTCGATGTATGGCGTCGTGCCAGGTTGCTTGCGGCTCACGAAATCATCCCCAATCGTTCCAGGCGGATTGCCATGGCGATTTTTGACACCTCAAAAATCTCTGCCGCTCGTTCGATATCGGGATTGATGTCCCATAATTTACGGAGCTTGTCTTCAGGCATCAAGAGTTCGGCGGCAAAGTTGTTCGCCTCCCGTTCGCGCAGCATTGCCGCTTCGTCCGTGAGTGCCGGCGCGTCACGCCGGAAGAGCGGTGTCCCACCATCGACATACTCGGCAAAATCAACGAATCCGTCTTCCTTATGGGCATCCAGCCAATCGCGGTGCAGTACATAATGACCGAACTCGTGCGCGAGAGTAAAATTTTGGCGCACACGCGGTTTGTTCGCATTTATCACTATTTTCAGGCGATCGTCCTGGTAGTAAATCGCGCCCGACACCGCTCCATCTACGTCCGACGAGAACAAAACATCCACGTCGCCCAACTGCTTGGCCGTCTCTACGAACGGAAACGGCACCAAAACGCGCGGGTTATGCGTCTGCAAAAAATCCTCGGCCTTCGCTTTTATCGCCTCGTAATCCATAGCTTTATTGTATCACCGCTTCTCTTTGTCAGGGGTAAACTTAAGGCTGAGGGAATTAATGCAAAACCGCTTGTCGGTTGGCGTGTCAAAACCCTCGCCCTCGAACATATGGCCCAAGTGGCCACCGCAGTTAGCGCAGGTTACTTCCGTCCGGCTCATCCCTAGCGTGTCATCGGAATGGAATATCACGCTGCCAGGTTTGGCATCGTAAAAGCTCGGCCAGCCGCACTGCGCGTCAAACTTCGTTTTGCTGTCGAACAGTACTTGGCCACAAGCCGCGCAGGCATACACGCCGTCGGCGTAGAGCCCGTCGTACTCGCCGCTAAACGGTGCCTCGGTATTTTTTTCGCGCAGCACCGCGAACTGCTCCGGTGTTAGGATCGCTCGCCACTCTTTGTCCGTTTTGTTCATGCCACCCCCTACTCTTTCTTCTTGTCCAAGCGGTCAAGCCGCAGTTCATGAATAACCAAATACACGGTGAGGGCGATGACCAAAAAGTTGATCATGTCGTTCAGGAACACGCCGTAATGCAGCACCGCCTCTTTGCCGGCGTCCGTTTTGCCAAGATTGAGCGCCAAGCCCTTGAGGCCGTCCGCCGAGCCAAGCAAAAGCCCGAGCGGCGGCATGATGATATTATCCACGAACGATTTGACGACTACCGAAACGGCGCCTCCCAGTACCAACCCGACCGCGAGCCCTATGACACCCTGCGTACGGATGAACGTCGCGAATCCAGTAGCAAAATGCGTCCCTTTGCCCTTTAGGGCGCTGGCTTTGGCGCGGGCCGTCGCAGCCCTTTTCTTGGGTTTTGGCTGCCCTTCCATCACATCCGCTCTGGAGCTTCGATGCCCAGGATTGACAGGCCGCCCTGGAGCGTTGCTCCATACTTTTCGACCAATCCTACGCGCTCGGCTTCACGGTCGCTTCCGACCACCTGGTTCTTCTCGTAGAACCGATTGAATTCTTGTGCCAGCTCGTACAAATAGGTACAAATATAATGCGGCAAAAGTTCCTTTTGGGCACGCTCTACTACTTCAGCGTACTCGCCTAGCTTTTGCACCAACGGCCGTTCGGACTGTTGCAGCGTCATGCCAGCAAGCTGTGCAGGCTGCGCGGCTGCTTTTCGCAAAATGCCACAGGCACGAGCATGTGCATATTGCAAATACGGGCCGCTGTTCCCTTCAAGGCTCACGGATTCCTTGGAATTATAAATGATATCCCCACCGATACGTTGCTTCAAGAAAGCATATTTAATAGCACCAAGCACTGTCGTATCGTTATCGTTCCCCATCAGCTCGAGCGTCGCGCTGCGTGCGGCCTCGATAACATCTAGTGCCAGCAGCACGTTGCCTTTGCGTGAGCTCATCTTCTTGCCGCCAACCAACTTTAGGTTGCCATGCGTCAAATGAATACTACGCTTCGTAAGTTCAGGTTCGAACTGCTCGATGCTTTTTTGAACGACTTTCATGTACTCAACAATGTCATTGCCCGTAATAATCACCGAGGAGTCAAAATGATAGTCGCGCCACTTTTGCATGATCAGCCCAACATCTTTCGCCTCGTACGTAGGCAACCCCTGCGAGTTGATGAACACGCGGGTATGCAGGCCGTACTTTTCACCGTTGAATATGACCGCCCCGTCGCTCTCTTCGTAGACGCCCTTTGCCAGTTGCTCCTTGACCGTTTCGATGCCAGTTGGCGTGGTAGCGCTTTCTGGATAATACTTTTCGAACGGCACGACCTTCAGCTCATCGTACAAAACCTTGAAATAGTCGTAGCTCCACTCACGGCAGGTCCAGTAAATGCGTGCGAATCCAGATTCATGATCCGCGTCAGCGTGCACTTGATACACGCGCTTGTTCACTTCGACGATCTCGGCCTTGGACTGTTCGTCCTCTTCGTAGGCCGTATTGCCTTCGACGTACCGGGCGCTAAGCCATGCCGCTCGTTCGTGCGGGTCTTCTCCGATAGCAGCCAGCCCTTCAGGTGATTCACCACCCAGCGTGCGGATGATCGCCCACATGTTTTTCGCGACATGCAAGCCAACGTCACCGCCAAAGTTTACCCGGTGCACGTTCGCTCCAGCCGTTTCCAGCAAGCGCGAAATAACGTCGCCCATCAGGGTCGTATAAAGGTGGCCGGCATGCAGGACCTTGAACGGGTTCGGGTCGGAATACTCCGTTACGACCGTTTTGCCTACGAGAGTTTTTTCAGGCGCCCGCTCCAAAGCAGCGAGCAGCGCCTCGTCGGACAGGCGAATATTTATGAATCCAGGTCCAGCCACGCTGACCTCTGAAAAATCACCGGCTTCGCGAAGCTTTTCGGCGATCATTCCGGCAACTTCGCGCGGGTTCTTGCCGAGTGATTTGGCAAGTTGCAGCGCGACGTTCGTAGCAAAATCACCAAATTGCGGGTCGGGACGCGTAAGCACGACGCTTGCTTCGGCATCAAACAATTCGCGTACGATCTGAGAAATTCTTGTATCCATCACCTCTTAGTATAACAGAGGTGAAAAAAGTTAGCGAACAATTATTTATTCGCTAAGTTCTTCTTCGACTGGCGCATACACCGTCGTCGTCGACACGGGGCTGATGCCCTTGATCGTATGGAGCAGGACCCGCAAGGTGTCGATGTCGTCGCTTGTAATCTCTGGTGTTTTTTCTTCTTCGGCCATATTTGTTTTTGCCTTGTTTACAGTATTAACATTACCATTTTTAAACAAAAAAGTCAATGTGTTATAGTGAAAGAATGAAGAAAACCACAAGCGGTTTTACTATTGTCGAGCTCATCGTCGTCATAGTGGTCATTGCCATCTTGGCAACCATCGTCGTCGTTGCCTACGGGGATTTTCAGTCCAGGTCCAAAGCAGCCGCCGTCGAGTCGAACCTCAAGACTATCGAGAAGAGCCTGCGGGCATATGCATCCGAACAGCAATGGTCGACGTGGCCCAGCGACACCAACGAGATGGACTCGGGCAAATCAAACCCCTCCATCCAAACGCTGATTACCGACTTGCCCGCGTTCAAGCAGTATCTCACCACCGCACCAGTGACCAGCGACTTGCCTGCGTCCGCATGGGTATACGATAACGACAGCGACACCAAAGCAGACTGCAGCACCACAATAAACCCCGATAGCTACAAAGGTACGAACATCGTCGTCACTGGCGTTGACCAAAAGACTGCTACCTATTTGGACGCCGCGATGGACGACGGCAATACGCTTTGCGGCCGAATCCGCTACGATCCTGCCGCATTAAAAGTCTTCTACTCCCTAAGCTACACCAACGACCTTAGCCTTTAGCTGCTCGTATCAATCCCAAAAAGAGCGGGTGCGGCCTAGTAGGGCGGCTGCGGAACTCAGGATGCGCCTGCGTCGCGACGAAATACGCGCTGCCCGGCGCTTCGATGAACTCTATGAGCTTTCCGTCTGGAGAGTACCCACTAACGGTCACGCCTCCTCGTTCTATATCTTGCATAAACTTTTGGTTCACTTCGTAGCGATGACGATGGCGTTCGACGATTTCCATTTCTCCATACACACCTGCTACCTTTGAACCTTCGACGAGCTTGGCCGGGTAGTTGCCAAGGCGCAGCGTGCCGCCCGTCGACTCTTTGCCCGCCTGGCCTTCCATGATGTAGACCACGTTGTCTTTCGTGTCGCTGAATTCACTGCTGTGCGCACCCGCAAGGCCGCCTTTTCGCGCAGCGGCGATAACTGCTGTTTGCAACCCTAGGCAAATACCAAGATAGGGCATGTCATTACCCAGTGCATAGGTTGCGGCGGCGATTTTTCCCTCTACGCCTCGGCCGCCGAACCCACCAGGGACCAGCAGCGCATCGACGGCCGCAAAATCATCATCGCTCGCCTTTTCGGCGTTGATCCATTGAATTTTCAAACCTACACCTTCGCTCCAAGCGGCAGCTTTCAACGCTTCGGTCACCGAAAGGTAGGTGTCTTCGTTGTCCATATATTTTGCCACCAGCCCCACCGTCACGTTTTTTGAGGGCTTGCTGTTTTGGGCTTTGACGATTCGTTCCCATGCCGAAAAGTCAGGCGTTGCCCTGAAGCCCGAAAACTCCGTTAGCATCTTGTTCCAGCCATTAGCCGCAATAATAAGCGGAATACGGAATACCGTGTCAACGTTCGGCATCAACTGGACGTTTTCTTCCGGCACGCCACCAAACAGGCTGATTTTTTTCGCCACGCCAGCCGGAGCTGGTTCGTCCGTGCGTACGACAACACTGTCCGGTACGATTCCGAACCCGCGCAGATCGTTCAGCGCGTTTTGCGCCGGCTTGGTCTTGAACTCCTTGCTCGTACCGATAAAGGGTACGTACACGACGTGAACGAACAGGCAGCGATCACGGCCGACTTTTTGCGCGAATTCACGAATCGCTTCGATATAGCTCAGACCTTCATAGTCCCCGACCGTCCCCCCGATTTCCACGATATGGACGTCGCTACCCTTGCCCGCTTTCAAAATAGCGCGCTGGATAGCCTGCGTAAGATGCGGCACCAACTGGACCGTCTTGCCGCGGAATTTTCCAGCGCGTTCGTCTTCAATAAGTTCTTGCAGCAGTTTGCCCGAAAGCGTCGCGTTTTTTTGGGTAAGCTCGATATCCAAAAAACGCTCGTAGTGGCCAAGATCAAGATCGGTTTCCGCGCCATCTTTCGTCACGAAACATTCACCATGTTCCGCTGGATTCAAAAGGCCCGCATCTACATTGAGATACGGGTCGCACTTTTGAATTGAAACGACAGCACCTTTAGCCTGCAACACGGCACCTATGCTGGCTGCGGTAATGCCCTTTCCTACCCCCGAGAGTACACCCCCAGTTACAAATATATATTTTTCTTTTTGACCCATGTCGATTGTGTTCTCCATGGGATTTCATTATACCACGTTCTGCAACGGCTACGCTACATGTAGTGCTCTATGTTGTCTATTATACGCTACATACTATATGTGTACACCGTGTCTATTTAACACTATTCAAATTCTCGCCAGGGGTGCATACTTGGTATATGAGTAAATCCATGCTAGCAACCGCCCAAAACAACATCCGCCAGGCCGCAACTCGCCTAGGGTACGACGAAAAAACAATCGAGGCTATTCTGGAAGCAGAAGCCGAGCATATCTTTGAGGTTGAGGTAGGTGGTAAAACCTACCCCGCATACCGCATCCAACATAATAGCAAGCTTGGCCCATACAAAGGCGGCATCCGTTTTCACCCTGGCGTGAACATCGACGAAGTCCGCGCGCTCGCCACACTCATGAGCTTCAAGACAGCAGCCGTCGGCCTTCCGCTTGGTGGTGGCAAGGGCGGCATCGCCGTTGACCCCCGTGAGCTCTCCCTTGCCGAAGTCGAGGAGCTTTCCCGACGCTACGCTCGGCACCTCGCTCCTCACATCGGCTCAGACAAAGACATTCCAGCACCCGACGTTAACACCAACGCCGAGATTATCGACTGGATGGTCGACGAGTTCGAAAAGACTGCCGGCAAGGACGACAAAGGCAGCTTTACTGGTAAATCCATGACCAATGGCGGTTCACTCGGTCGCCCCGCAGCGACAGGGCGTGGCGGCGTCATTACGCTCGTCGAATACCTCCGGTCGCAAGGCACCCTGGAAAAACCTCTCACCGTTGCCCTGCAAGGGTTCGGCAATGTCGGTTACTATTTTGCCGAGGTGCTCCGAGCATACCCAAACCTTAAGCTCATCGCCATCAGCAACAGCAAATACACATGGGTACAGCCTGACGGCATCGACATCACGAAAACCACCGGCAGTGTCGGGACTCCGCGCCCCGAACACCTTACGGACCTCGCTGGTATCGAGCCACAGCCAAACACCGATATCATCGGTGTCAAAGCAGATATCCTTGTTCTCGCCGCCCTTGAAGACGCCGTCGTCGAGGCAAACGTCGACCAAGTCCAAGCTCCGATCATCGTCGAGCTCGCAAACGGACCGACTAGCGACCGCGCCGAGGTAATCCTGGAAAAGAACGGCGCGATCATTCTGCCCGACATCATCGCGAATGCTGGCGGCGTTATCGTGTCGTACCTAGAATGGCAACAAAACCTCGCCCAAGAATCTTGGACGGAAGAGGTCGTCAACGCCAAGCTGGAAGACTTCCTCCAAAAAGCATCCAAGGAAATGATTGCGCGCGCCGAGGCAAAGGGCATCAGCCTTCGCCAAGCCGCCTTTGAAATCGCTCTCGACAGGCTCCTCTAAATCACGATGCCTACGAACCAAAAATGCTGGACGTTGATCCAGCATTTTTGATACCCCTTCCTATATTGACATTTAACCATAAATGGTATATAATGTAACTAATGCCTCGTCACGGAGACTTGAGGTGGACACTCCCCCAGTGTCAACGGCCAGCTGGGCCTCAATCAGCAACCACGAGAGGATCGCCCCCATGACCGCAAGCCGCGTTCGCATCAACCTTCCCGCCTCGGGCGAGGAGGTCACCGTGACCGTCCTGCGCCGGGACGACGAGCACCACTTCGCTCACCGTCCCACCGACGACGAGATCCGACAGGCCTGCGCCAACGCGTACGGCACCAACGATCGCATCGTCATCGGCGTCACCCTGCGCTCCGGCGAGAGGCGCACCATCCAGATCGCGCAGTTCGAGAAGAGCCATGGCCGCCGCACCTTCACGGGTTTCATGGCCAACGGCAACGAGCTCGTGCGCGTCGACGGCTCGCTGTTCGGCGAGCAGGACGGATGGGTTCGCCTGGGAGAGGCGATCTGACGCATCCGCGTCACCTCCCGTTTACACCCCCGCCCGGCACTGCGCCGCGCGGGGGTGCTCGACGTCTAGGCCCCAAAGAACGTGTGAATGATCAACCAAACGTTCAAGCTTGTAATGACAGCCGCGATAGCAAAAACAACCACCTTCAACCACATGCGGTTAGCAAACTCACCCATATGTTTTTTGCTGCTGGTAAGGTACACGAGCGGCAAGATAGCGAATGGAAGTTGCAAGCTGAGGACGATCTGGCTAAAAATCAACAACCGTGACAACCCCGAACCCTGGAACAATATAGCAATGATAACCGCTGGAATGATTGCCAAGCCTCTAGTAATCAGGCGACGCACCCACGGCTTCAGCCGAATATTCATGAAGCCCTCAAGAATGATCTGCCCAGCTAGCGTGGCCGTTATGGTAGAGTTTTGGCCGGACGCCAACAGCGCGACGGCGAACAAAATACTTGCTCCACCCACGCCAAGAAGCGGCGCGAGCAACTTATAGGCATCACCAATTTCGGCTACGTCTTGATGCCCCGATGTAAAGAACACGGCCGCGGCTAGTATCAAGATAGACGCGTTCACGAACAACGCGATAGTCAGCGCGATGCTAGAATCGATCGTAGCAAACTTGATGGCTTCTTTTTTGCCTTTTTTGGATAACTCATGCGCTCGTGTTTGCACCACGGCCGAATGCAAATACAGGTTGTGCGGCATGACCGTCGCGCCTAGGATACCAACAGCGATGAAAAGCATTTCTTGGTTAGTAAACAGTTCTTTCGCCGGGACGAAACCAGCTAGCAGCGGCGCTATGGACGGCTGTGAGAAGAATAACTCCAAGCCAAAACATACGACCACTATCGCGATAAGCGCGATGACCAGCGCTTCCAACCAACGAAAGCCTTTTTTCTGTAGGAATAACAGCAACAGCACGTCGAGCGCCGTGATGACCACGCCGATCGCCAGCGGAATACCGAACAGCAGCTCCAGCGCGATCGCCGTACCAATCACCTCGGCTAGGTCGCAGGCAATAATCATCAGCTCGGCCATCAGCCACAAGCCCACGTTCACCCAGCGCGGGAATAGCTTGCGACAGATTTGCGCCAGGTCAAGCCCGGTAACGACGCCCAGCTTCACTGTCAGGTGTTGCAAGAACATCGCAAAGATACTCGATAACAAAATAACGAACAGAAGCGTGTATCCAAACGCCGAACCTCCCGCAAGGTCGGTTGCCCAGTTGCCCGGGTCCATATACCCGACAGCTACCATGTAGCCCGGACCGCTGAAGGCCAGGAGCTTGCGGATGAATGATGCGTTTGACGGCGGGATAGTAATGGAACGATGCACTTCGCTAAGGCTCTTTAGCGCGTTCATTTCGCCTCCTGCCTTGGTTTGAATTCCTGTGGCACGGGGTCACCAAAACGTACTTCAGCAACATCAATCACTCCGCGGGTTCCACCTTGAAATTCGTACTCCATCTTATAGAGTTCATCAATATTGCCATAGCAAACATCGTCCCACTCCAAGCCAAGCTCTTGCGCGACCGTTCTAATATCGGCTTCACTTTCGCCCTCAATTTCGATGTATGGCTTCAACCATGGCCATTCGTCAATCACAATCTCGGTCGTGCCGAGCTTCCAGGTTTCGCGCTTACTTTCCTGAAATGTTTTGTACTGCCAACCAGCCTCTGAGAAAATCAGAACAGTTCTATCAAAATCACTCACCTCAACCTCAAGTTCCTTAACACTATCGATTGTCGTCGCGTTTAACGTTGCACGCCGTTTGAAGGTAAGAGTTATCTTGTCACCCTCGTCGCGAATACGAATGAACGATTGGTCTTTCTGGTGGTGCGGCTCTTCGATCAGCGCGCGCTTCATAAGGCGCATGGGCTGTTTGCAAACAGCTCCGGCTTGTTTTAGCGCTTGGCGTATCGCTTCGATGTTGATGTGAGCAAATTTGACTTCTAATTCCGTTTTCATACTATCTCCCTTAGGGGGAAAATGGGCGCGGAAACATTCATCCCCGCACCCATTTTTTGTTCAGAGGATTTCCTCTTCCCTATTCGCCTTTCTTGTCACCAGCGCCAGCGTTGACTTCGTAGCTGGTATTGGTGCTTTCAAAGAAATTCACGAGCTCCAGCGTGTCGTTGGCGGCTGCCATCCACTTAGCCGGGTTGCTTACCTTATAGTGCGCGTCGAAACCAAGTTCCTCCAGGCGACGGTCGGCCAAGTATTTTACGTACTGGTTGATGTAGTCGGCGTTAAGGCCCAAAATACCGTTTGGCAGCAGGTCTTTGTTGTACTGCTCTTCCATCTCTACGCCGTCAAGAATCATCTGCTTGATCTCGTTCGCGAACTCTTCGGTCTGAAGATCTTCGTTTTCCTCAAGCACCGTCAGGATGAGGTTGATGCCAAACTTGAGGTGCAGGCTTTCGTCGCGCACGACCCAGTCAATGAGGCTACCGAAGTTACGCAGCAGGTTTCGCTGGCGGAAACTAAGCGCCACCATGAAGCCGCTGTAGAACCAAATACCCTCAAGGATGATATTGTACGCGATTAGGTTGCGAATGAAATCCTTCTTGCCTTCGGTCGTGGTAATGTCGAGCGTTTGCTCGGTCATACGCTTGATGAAGCGGGTTTCGAACTCTTCCTTGCGCGCCATACTTGGTGTTTCGACATGCGCTGCATACGCTTTGTCGCGGTTGATCGGAAAGGTTTCAAGTACGTACTCGAAGCTCATGCAGTGATTGGCTTCTTCCCACATTTGCTTGGCCAAGTACAGATGACACTCGGCAGCGTTTACATAGGGGTACACGCCAAACGCCAACGCTTTGTTTACCAGCAGCTCGTTCGGGTTGAAGTAGCTCATGAGGAACTCCAGCGCGTGGCGCTCCTCGTCGCTCATTTTCTTCCAGTCGGCCAGGTCTTGGCCAAGTTGGATTTCGTTTGGGAACCAAGTATTAGCTACCGCTTGGTTGTACAGGTCGTACGCCCATTGGTAGTTAATTGGTTTAAGAAGTAATCCGTCTTGGATACCTGTTCCGAGAATGCCGGCCATGGTAGCGCTCCATTTCTTTGGTTAGTCGTTTGATGATGTTCATGGTAGTTTCCTACTGGCAGCCTTCGCACATTGTCAGGTCGGCTGGGTCAAGCGGCGCGGCAATGCTGCCATTCTTGGCCGCCTCTTCGTTGGCTTGCTCCTGCGCGTTTTGCATAGCCTTTTCAATCGCGGCTAGTTTTTCTTCTAGGCTCATTTCGTCGTTGATGATTGTGCTTGCGTTCATACCCATTGTTTTATCCCCCTAATTATTAGACCGTTTGTTTTGCTTTAGCGAACCCGAAGCCAGCTTTTCGCGGGCCGCCGCCGGTTTCTGCTTTGTTTACTTTTACCGTGCTCTGCTCGGCCTGGTGGCGCGGTTTGACGTGCAGGTAGTAGGTTGTCTTGAGGCCCTTTTTCCAGGCAGTACTGTAAATGTCTACGTAATCATCGATATTGCGGGTTTCAAGATACATGTTGCGGCTGATAGCTTGGTCGACCCATTTTTGTGCGCGAGCAGCGACTTCGATGAACGCGTACGGGCTCAACTGGAAGCTTGTCTTATACACGTCTTTGATGTGCTGCGGCACGACGTCGATCTGTTGCACGTCACCCTGTAGGCGCAGCACGTCTTCTTTCACCTCGTCCCAAATGCCCAGTGCCTTCAGGTCGTTCACGAGGTTCACGTTTACTTCCAGGAACTTGCCGTTCAAGGTTGAACGCGAAAAGATCTGTGCGAACTGAGGGTCGATTCCCGGCGTCGTACCGGCAATGTGCGCGATGTTTGCCGTTGGTGCGATAGCCATAAGGGTTGCGTTGCGCATTCCCTTCTTTACCTTGGCGCGAAGCGCTTCCCAGTCAAGGCGGCTCTTGCGAGTCACGTCCACCTTTACCTTACGGTCGGTAGCCAGCTCGTCGAGCGTGTCGATAGGTAGGATTCCTTTGCTCCAGCCGCTCCCCTTGAAGGTTGGGTACGTGCCGCGAGTTTTTGCCATGTCGGCAGATTCGTCGATAGCATTGTAGCTAATGAACTCGGTCAGCTGGTCCATCAGGTCGTAGGCTTCTTCGGATTCATAGCTATAGCCAAGCTTTTCAGTAACATCGGTGAAGCCCATCATACCTAGGCCAAGCGCACGGTTTTGCGTGTTGGAGTGCATGGCTTCAGGAATCGGCGTGTTGGTGATGTCGCACAGGTTGTCGAGCTGGCGAATAGCGCTGCGCGTACTGGCGGCCAGGCGGTCCCAGTCCCATGTCTTATCTTCCTTTAGGTGCGCCGAAAGGTTAATGCTCACAAGGTTGCAAACAGCCGTGTTGTTTTCGTCTTGCGGCAACGTGATTTCAGTACAAAGGTTCGAAAGGTGAATCGTGCTGGTGTTGTTGTTCAGCGCACGAACGTTGATGGTGTCCTTCCAGGTCAGCCATGGGTGGCTCGTTGCTTGCAGGGTAATAAGAATCTGGCGGAACTGCTCGCGAGCTTTGATTTTCGCGAATTCACGCAGCTTGCCGGCTTCGGCCAGCTTGACGTATTCTTTGTAACGAGCTGAGAATTCCTCGCCGTAGAGTTCTGGCAAGTCAGCAACTTCGGCTGGGTCGAACAAGTACCAATCTTGATCTTTTGAAACACGCTTCATGAACTCGTCGCTCATGAATACGGCAGTGTTTGCGAGACGAGTACGAAGGTATGGGTCGCCCGAGTTTTGCTTGAGGTCAAGAAACTGCGGAAAGTTAAGGTGCCAGTTCTCCATGTAGAGTGCGGCGGCGCCAGCTTTTTTACCCTTGCGACTAACAGCGAATAACGCGGTGTCGATCATTTTCATGAACGGAATCGGACCGGTAGATTCGGTGTTGGTCGTCTTGACTGGAGAGCCAGCGGCGCGAAGCTTGTTCAGGCTAATGCCGATACCACCAGTACCTTTGGCGATCCACATGACGTCGCGCACGCCTTTGGCGATTGATTCCATGTCATCTTGCACCTCTAAGAGGAAGCAGTTAGAGAGCTGCGGGAACGAGCCACCGGCGTTCACGCGAGTAGAGCCGCCTGGAACATAGTCGAGGTTGCTCATGTGCTTGTAAAAGTCGATTGCTGCTTCGGTTGGGTTTTCTTCGTTGAAGCTAAGGCCCATGGCAATACGCATGTGGGTAAACTGTGCGACTTCGATCGGCGCACCGCTTTGCTTTCGCAGCGCATAGCGGTTCTTATTCGTCACGACACCCAAGTATTTGCTGAGCTGGTCGCGTGATGGGTCGAGTGCTTTAGCGAGCTTTTTCAGATCGAAAACCTTGCTGCTAGCCATGCGCTCGTCAAGCAAGCCGTCTTTTACGCCCTGCTTGATGTATTCTGGGAACTTTTGCTCGTGCAGCTTTTTGAGCTCTTTTTCGTCGGCGTAGTCACCTAAGATGTTCTTATATATGTTCTTTAATAGTAGGCGCGCGGCGATCTTGTCGAAGTCCGGGTCGTCTTTTACGTTTTGTAGTGCCGTATGAATTACCGCTTCGTCGAGCTGTTCGCTCGTAATGCCATCGAACAGCGTCAATTGCAGTTCGGTTGCGACTTGAACAACTTTTTGTATTTGATCAGGAAGGCCCTCGCTGGCTTTTACCAGCGCAAGGTTGATCTTGTTGGCGTCAAATGGTTCGCGGGTGCCATCGCGTTTTACCACATGAATTTCGCTCATCCTTATATCCCCTGCTACAGTTCTTAGTTTATTTTTCTACCCTCACACTCCGTCTCTCACCGGAAGCAACAAGAAAGATACCGCCTGTAGCGATCGCGAAACCCTCCTTGCTAAATGTGTATTTTTATTGAACTACTACATATGTAGTGTCTATGAAAAACTATAGACGCTATATAGACGGTTTTCAAGCATTTTATTTAGGTTTTTATTACCACAACCCAAATAACACCTTATGGCGTAATGTTTGTTATTTACAACGCTATATATAGCGTTGTAACAATGGCACCCTACTGTATTCATAACCTCTTGAGCATGAAAAAACGACCAGCTTTAACCGATCGTTTTTTCATGGCGGAGAGAACAGGATTCGAACCTGCGATTGAGTTGCCCCAATACACGCTTTCCAAGCGTGCGCCTTCAGCCACTCGGCCACCTCTCCAATACCATCTATTATACCAGTTGTATAATTTACGCCCTAGTTATGGTTGCTTTTCTCTTTACGGCATACCTATAATAAAGAGAGAATGGCCAAAAAGAAAACACCAACCCCGCCAGTCATCGAACTGAGAGGCCTTACCAAACGGTACGGAATGGGCGACGCCGAGCAAACAGCCCTTGATACGATCGACTTACAGATCGAGAAAGGCGAATTTATCGCCATCATGGGCCCTAGCGGTTGCGGCAAGACCACACTTCTCAATATTCTTGGGCTCCTCGACCGCGCAAGCGATGGCGAGTATTTTCTGGATGGCAAAACCATCGAACGCATGTCGGCAGCCCGACACGCACGCATTCGCAGCCAACAAATCGGCTTCGTCTTCCAAAGCTTCAACCTCATCAATCGCCTCAGTGTCATCGAGAACGTCGCCCTTCCCCTCGCCTACAAAGGCATGAGCCGCATGCGTCGCCTCAAGCAGGCCAGCGACAGCCTCAAGAACTTTCACTTGTCCGAGCGTGAATACTACATGCCATGGCAACTTTCGGGCGGCCAGATGCAGCGCGTTGCTATTGCCCGCGCGCTCGTCAACGACCCGTCCATCATCCTTGCCGACGAACCTACCGGCAACCTGGACAGCAAAGCTAGCCATATCATCATGGAAGAGCTGTCCGACCTTCATAAGCGCGGCAACACTATTATTATGGTGACGCACAACCCCGACCTTACGACGTATGCGTCGCGTGTCATTCGGATGCTCGACGGGCAAATCGACAGCGACACCAAGATACCTATAAAAATAGAAGACCCCGCCGCCAAGGTATCACTTAGCAGCAGACGGACGAAACCGACCAAGCCTGCCAAGAAAACCAAACTGAAAGCGAAGAAAAAATGAACCGGCCCCTTATCATCGAACACATCCAGAACGCCTACCATTCGCTCAAGATTACCCGGCTTCGCACCGTCCTCACTACGGCAGGAGTTGCTATTGGCGTTGCTACCATCACGACGGTCTTGTCGCTCAGCGGCGGCGTCACGCAGGTGATTGCTGGCCAGGTAACGGCGCTGGGAGGCAATATTACGGTCGTTCGCCCCGGCACGCCGACCAAAGGCCTCGAAGGCTTCACCAACCCTACTACTGAACAAACGTATACCACCAGCACGATTACCGAGCAGGACTACGATAACATACTCGACATAAAAGGCGTCGAGTCGGCAGCGCCGCTGATGATCATCAACAGCTCGCTAAAGTCCAGCTCCAACACCGTCCGAAACGGCACCATCGTCGCTACCACGCCCGACCTGGCAGACATCGCGCAGCTGCCACTTCGTGACGGCCAGTTCATCGACAGCGTCACTAACAAGAACACCGCGGTCATTGGCACCAAGCTTTCCATAGATCTTTTTGGCACCGACCAACCAATCGGTCAGACCTTCACGGCAGGCGGCCAACAGTTCACTATTATCGGCGTGTTCAAGACCATGAATAATCCTATTAACTTTAATAGCGTCGACTTTGATCATGCTGCCGTGCTGAGCCTTGAAGGCGGCAAAAGCTTTCACCAAGGTATCGCTCAAATCCAACAGATCGACATCAAGGCAAAAAGCAAAAAAGACTTGCCGGACGTCATCAAGCGCGTCGACGCGTCACTTACGAATAGCCACCTGGGAGAAAAAGACTTCAGTATTCTTTCGGGCAACGCGATTGCCCAGCCTGCCAACCGGTTCTTTGCTGCCATTACCTTTATAATGACGCTCATTGCCGGTATTTCGCTCGTCGTCGGTGGCGTTGGCATCATGAATATCATGCTGGTCGGCGTAGCGGAACGCACTCGAGAAATCGGCCTTCGAAAAGCCGTCGGCGCGAGCAACGGCAACATCATCGTTCAGTTCCTTGTAGAATCACTCATCATCAGTGCGTTCGGCGGTCTCCTTGGGTACATCGGCGGCTATGCCATCGCCTTCATGATCAGCACATTCCTTACGTTCAACCCAGCCTTTTCATGGCAAGTCGTTTTGGCTGCATTCGGCACGTCGATCATCGTTGGCGGCGTATTCGGTCTCTATCCTGCACTACGCGCGGCACGCAAAGACCCTATCGAGTCGCTGCGTCATTATCACTAGAAAGTTCTTTTTTGAGCTTTTCTACTAGCGGAACGGGCGTTGGGTCGACGCCGTTTAGTATTGCTACGTAAATACTCGTAAAGTCGGCGAGTATGCTCGCCCAAAGCAGCTGGGCGATAACACTATCACCCTTCAGTTCGATCGTCGTCGCTTTTGGCCTTTGGCCGCTCAGCAGGCGGTCCGTTACCTCGAACCGTTTCAAGATTTTGGGATTTTCAAACGTGCTCACGAGGTCGAAGACAGCGAACGGCTTTTCGACGGGGTGCGATGTCCAGCCAATAAAACCGTTGTGATTGAACTCCGGGTATTCATCGTAAAAAGCGACATTCTTGGCGTTCGTGTTCCAGGCCGTCTTCCACTTGTATGCGATAGGGGTCGTTAGGTCGCCGCCATAAAAAATGGGGGTCTTGCCAACACTCATAAGCGCCAGCTGCTTGGCATAGTTCTTGTCGGTCGTCACGCCACTTACCCACTGCAAGGTTTCTTGCCCTAGCCAGTCGGCACAGTCGGCGATTTCCGCGAAACGATCATAGTTCACGATGTCAAAATGAGCCAGAATAGCCAAAAGCGCACGAAGATTGTAAATGACTGCCATGCGCGGCTCTAGGTCGACAGGCAGCTTCACATTCGAAATACCGCGCTCCTCGGCCTTGGCTTGCAGGTCGCCGCCAGCCGAAATGACCGCGATTTGGGCCGAGCGGCCGCGAGCTTGTTCGAGACCCGCAAGAACTTCTTCCGTCGTACCCGAATAACTACTTGCGATGACGAGCGTGTTGTAGTCGACGTATTCTGGCAAGTCATACGTGCGGACCACCTCTAGAGGTACGGTTATTTCCCCCTTGAGCCATGCTTTCGCAAGAAGTGCGGCCAAAGCCGAGCCGCCCATGCCTACAACGATAATGCGGTTGATCTCGCGGCCATCGTGCTCGGGAGCGTCCACCTTTACCGAAAACCTGGCTTGCTCGAATTGAGCGGCCGCCACCCCCAGTGCATCCTCCGGATCACGTTGCCGTAACACATTATTGTCGTCTAACATTATTGCCCTGCCCTTTTACGATTCGAGTTGTCTTTACTCACTTGCTCCTTCTATGATACAGTATTTAGTAAAGAAGCATAAGTACTAATTTTAGAGGTGGGCATGGATATTCAACCAACAAGTCAGCAACCAATTAGCGATGACCAGGAACTTGCTAAAGTCCTCGCAGGCGTCAACCAACAGGCAGAAGAAGCCGCTGCAGCACCCGTCGCCAGCGACGCTCCGGCTGACGTAGCAGCATTGCCTGATCCCGCCGCCTTAGCACCAGCGGAAGAACCAGAGCTTCCTGTCGAACCTGCTATGGCACCCGTTCCAGACCCTACAGTTGCCCCTATGCCATCGATGGCGCCGGCCATGCCTAGCGTTGGCGGCGACCTAGAGTCCATCAAGAAAGACGCCCTTAATGAGCTGCGCCCGCTCGTCGACAAACTGAACGTCGCGCCTGAAGAAAAGTTCGACACCTACCTTCTTCTCCTTCGTTCCACCGACGACCAGGCGTTAATCGCACCAGCCCACGAGGCCGCGCGAAACATCGCCGACGAAGCGCGCCGCGCCCAAGCCCTGCTGGACATCATCAAGGAAATTGACTACCTAGCTGGCCCACAGCAGCCTGCCGTCTAGCGTGAACTATAGCAACTAAAATAACCGGCCAAAAACCGGTTATTTTTATTAGCACGTGCTGGGATTGCGTTCCGCGCCGCCTCTAAAGTCGAGGCAACGCGGAACCGCAATCGTGCGAGCTACGCCTGCAGGAGGACGCTGCCGTAGCGCGGGTAGTGCAGTACCCGAACCCACTCGGCGGTGCCAGCGAGGAATCCTACGACACGGATACACTCCGCACCGGTCACGGGATTGATGGCGACGATGCGCATCGATACGTCGATGATGGCGACACGATTGGCAGTGAAGTCGCCCGGTGCAGCAGGCTGCTCGCCGTAAGCCACGATGAGCTCTTCTCCCTCCCGAACCTTATTCAGGCGCCGTATGAGAGTGCCGCCGGGGCCATTCTTGGCGTAACGATCTACCTGGTACAGCAATTCACTCACCTCCTGATTCATACGCACGGTTGCGTATTTATTAGAATATCACCAAATTATACATACGTCAACATAAAAGACCGCCCCGAAATACGGACGGTCTTTGACTTGGAGCTGTTCTTCCCCTTACATCATTCCCATACCAGGCATGCCGCCGCCCATCGAAGGAGCTTCGGCTTCTGGGATATCGACGACCAAGGCACCCATGGTAGCCGCGGTCGATGCGATCGAAACCGCATTTTGCACGGCCTCTTTAGTAACACGAGCTGGATCAATTACCCCGGCTTTCTTTACGTCTACCAGGCCTTTTTCAGGACTGTTGACGTTCACGCCGAACCCAGGCTTTCCTGCTTCGACCTGCGCAAGCAGTGCTTCGCTGTTCAAGCCGGCGTTCGCCATGATTTGCAGGAATGGCTGACGGAGCGCGTTCTTTAGGATTTGACGCCCCGCGCTTATACTGTCACTTCCTTCCACCGCGATACTCGCCGAAAGGTTAACGAGCGTCACGCCGCCGCCAGCCACGATACCTTCGGCAAGCGCCGCTTTGGTCGCAGCAACGGCATCATCGACACGAAATTTCTTCTCATCGATTTCGGTCTCGCTGGCACCACCGACCTTAATGACCGCCACCTTGCCGGAAAGCGCTGCGGCACGCTTTTCGTATTGTTCCTTGTCGTATTCGCTCGAGGCATTCTCGGCCTGGCCACGAATTTGAGCGATACGATCCTTGACTTCTTTCGCTGGTCCGCCACCTTCGATGATGGTTGTTTCGTCTTTGCCGACGATAACCTTGCGAGCTGAGCCTAACACTTCGAGGCCGACGTTCTCGAACGACATGCCGCGATCATCGCTGATAACCGTCGCGCCGGTCAGGATGGCAATATCTTCCAAGATTTCCTTGCGTCGGTCGCCAAATGCCGGCGCCTTGATAGCAACGGTATTAAAGACACCTTTCAGCTTGTTGAGCACCAGCACGCTTAGCGCTTCACCCTCGACATCATCGGCAATCAGGACGACGTCCTTTTTGCCAGCTTGCGCGAGTTTTTCCAGCATCGGCAAGAACTCTTGTACGCTGGCGATCTTTTTGTCGGTTATAAGTACGACTGGTTTTTCGTACACTGCTTCCTGACGGTTAACGTCGGTAGCGAACAGTGCGCTAACAAAACCTCGGTCGAGGCTAAAGCCCTCGACGACTTCCGACTCCATCTCCAGACCTTGGCCAGCTTCTACCGTCACCACGCCGTCTTTGCCGACTTTTTCGATGACGTTCGCGATAAGCTTGCCGATGCTTGCGTCGCCAGCACTGATCGTTGCTACCTCGGCTACGCGGTCTTTTTTACCTTCGACGCTTTCGCTCAGGCCATCGAGTTGCTTCACCACTTCGGCGCCAGCTGCTTCGATGCCTTTGCGAAGTTCTTGCGGATTATGACCGGCCGCGATCAGACGGTTGGCCTCTTTCAAGATGGTATAGGTAAGCACCGTCACCGTCGTCGTGCCGTCACCCGCGACTTTGTTCAGCTTGCTTGCTGCCTGCTTGATAAGTTCAGCACCAACTTTGTAGCCCAATGTTTCGTCGTCGTTCTCGGGAAGGTCAACGCTCTCCGCCACCGTTACGCCGTCATGCGTTACCGTGGGGCCGCCGTAGCCCTTAGCAATCACGACATTGCGACCCTTTGGCCCGTAGGTTACCTTTACTGCATCATAGAGCGCCTTCGCGCCGCCAAGCACGCGCTCGCGTGCATCTTCATCGTAAAAAACTTTCTTTGCCATAACTTATTCGCTCCTTTTAGCGTAGCGGAAGGGAGGCGTGCTTCTTCTGAAC
>Ga0075364_10000165_pt1 | contig 29462 bp, 25 predicted proteins | sample EndMetdeltDD1764_FD_71517 | JGI IMG/M metagenome (GOLD analysis project Ga0075364, IMG submission 71517) | Populus endosphere microbial communities from Tennessee, USA - Endosphere MetaG P. deltoides DD176-4 | ecosystem: Host-associated > Plants > Roots > Endosphere | place: USA: Tennessee... | reverse complement strand
CGCGCCAAGGCGCTGTGCCGTGTGGGCATGGGCCGTTGTCAGGGCCGTTATTGCGGACACGCGGCCGCGGAGATCGTGGCGCATGCCGCCGGCATTCCGGTGGAGCAGGTCGGGCGCATCCGCGGCCAGGGGCCGGTGAAACCACTGCCCATCTCGGCGCTCGCCGTCGGAGGTGCCAATTGAGCAGCAAGCAACTTGCCGCGGACGTGGTGATCGTCGGTGGTGGCATCGTCGGCGCGGCCAGTGCCTTCTTCCTGCGCCAGCGCGGCCTGTCGGTTGTATTGCTGGAGCGTGGCCTGGTGGGCCAGCAGGCGAGCGGAGTGAACTTCGGCCACGTTCGGCGGCAGGGCCGGTTCCTGCCGCAGCTGCCGCTGGCGCATCGCTCGCGCGACATCTGGGGGCGCCTGCCGGAATTGATCGGTCACGACGCGGAGTTCGTCGTGAGCGGAAGCATCAAGGTGGTGTACGACGAATACGGTCTCGCGGCGATCGAACAGTATGCGGCCGATGCCCGCCTCTGGGGACTCGACCTGGAGATCCTCGGCAAGGCCGAGGTCCGCCGGCGATTCCCCTTCTTCGGCCCGGACGTGATCGGCGGGTCGTACTCCCCGAACGACGGCCATGCGAACCCGCGCCTGGCTGCCCCGGCGTTCGGCCGCGCCGCGCGCAAGGCCGGGGCGACGGTCCTGGAAAATTGCGAGGTGCTGGACATCCACAAGGACGCGCTCGACTTCCATGTGACGGCCAAGGACGGGACGACAGTCACCGCGCCCGTCGCGCTGGTCTGCGCAGGCGCCTGGGCTGGCAAGTTCAGCGCCGGCTTCGGCGAGTCGGTGCCGCTGGTGCAGCGCGGTCCCACCATGGGGGTGACCGAGCCGGTGCCCTACGGCATCGTGCCGGTGGTCGGCGTCAAGAGCTCGAATCCGGCCGACGACATGTACTTCCGCCAGGTCAAGCGCGGCAACATCGTCTTTGGCGGCAGCGTGCGCAACGACGCCTATCTGGACGAACGCCGCGCGCAGCCGAGGCCGGGCAACACCTTGCTGCAGCTGCCGCACCTGCGGCGCATCGCCCCGGCGCTCGCGAATCTCCATGTGCTGCGCACCTGGAGCGGCGTCGAAAGCTACTTTGCCGACGACCTGCCCGTGATGGGGCCGAGCCGGAGCGTGAGCGGCCTGTACTACGCCTTCGGCTTCTGCGGCCACGGCTTCCAGACCGGCCCCGGGGTCGGCGACACCATGGCCGAACTCATTGACCGCGGCACGACCAGCATCGACCTGGCCCCCTACAGTATCCGCCGCTTCGGCGCGACCATCGGCGCGCCGAAGGCGAACCTCGCCACCGTGTGACAACCCAGCAAACCAGCATAGGAGACAACCATGACTGACCACAAGAATGATTCAAGCCCCATCGGCCATGCAGGCCTTGGCAATCTGACACGACGCGACGCCATCTTCGCCGGCGCGGCGGCCTTTGCCGTCGGCTCGCTGGGCTTGGCGACAGGCGCCCGCGCGGCGACGCCGACCGCGAAGCCGACGGGGCAGGCCATCCTCGGCTTCTCCCAGGAAGTCACGGTCCTGCATCCGCTGATGACTTCCAACGAGGTCGACCAAGGCGTCTGGTGGAACCTGTACAGCCCCCTGTGGATGCTCGACGCCCAGGGCAAGTTCGTGCCGGTGCTTGCGAAAGCCGTTCCCACCATGGAGAACGGCGGCATCTCGGCCGACGGCCTGACCTGGCGCGTCGAGCTGCGCCGCGACGTGAAGTGGCACGACGGCAAGCCGATGACTTCGGAGGACGTGCGCTACGCACTCAACCTGATGAAGAACCCCGGGTTCAAGGCGCGCAACCGCACCGCCTTTGAACTCATCACCTCCGTCGGCGTGGAGGGAGACCACGTCATCACGTGGAAGCTGAAGGAACCCTTCGCCCCGCTGACCTCCGTGCTGAGCTGGACCTTCATCGTGCCCTCGCACATCCTTTCGAAGGATCCGGATCCGAACTCGCCGAAGTTCGCGGCGGCTCCTGTCGGCACGGGCCCGTTCCGCTTCGTCAGCCGCAAGACCGGCGATCACGTCATCCTCGAGGCGAACCCGGACTACTTCGGCCCGCCGCCCGGCCTGAACCGCCTGATCTTCAAGTACGTGCCGGACCTGAACGCGATGTACACGCAGTTCAAGACTGGAGAGATCGACTACATCGGACTGCAAGGCATTCCCGCCAACTTCTACAAGGAGGCGACGGCGATCCGCGGGCGCCGCGTCCACGCCGCGCAGAAGCCCTCCGTGGAAAACCTGACGCTCAACCTGGCGCATCCCGCTCTTGCGGACAAAGCAGTTCGCAAGGCGCTGAACATCGCGATCGACCGACAGGCCATCTGCGACCAGGTCTACTACGGCTTGCCCAAGCCGGCGAACAGCTACCACGTTCCCACCCACTGGGCCTACAACCCCAATCTGCCAAAACCCGAGTACGACCCGAAGAAGGCCGCCGCCATGCTGGACAAGGCGGGTTGGGTCCGAGGGCCGGACGGCATCCGCGTCAAGAACGGCGTGCGGCTGTCCTTCACGAACTCCACTGTCACCGGCAATCAGCTGCGCGCGCAGACGCAGCAGCTCATCGCCGACGACTTCAAAAAGGTCGGCGTCGAGATGCTGATCAAGAACCTGGTCGCGGCGGTGCTGTGGGCGGACTTCTGGCGCAACTCCGAGTTCGACAGCCTGATGACCGCGCCGACCTACACGATCGCCTCCGATCCGGACGTCACCCACCGCTTCGCCGCGTCCGCCATCCCCAAGCAGACCGGCTCCGGGTCCAACGTCAGCCAGTACAAGAACCACGGGGTGGATACGCTGCTCGCCCGCGGACGCCAGGAATACAACCTGGCCAAGCGCAAGGAGATCTACCAGAAGGTCCAGGAGCTCATCATGGACGACCTGCCGTTCCTGCCGCTGTTCAACTCGGTGGAGATCGAAGGCACCAAGGCCGGCCTTGACGGCTACGCCTCCAACGTCAACACCCTGGCGAACAGCTGGAACGCCGCCACGTGGCGCTGGTCGGCGGCCTGACGCATCATGGGCCGCTACCTTTTGCGTCGCCTGCTGCAGTCTCTGCTGCTTCTGGCGCTCGTTTCGATGATCGCGTTCGCGATCCTGCACCTCGCACCCGGGGGGCCGCTGTCGCAATTCCTGGCGGTCGGCACTCTGGGGCAGGAGGACGTGGACCGGCTGATGGCGCAGTACGGCTTGAACCGGCCCCTGCCGGTCCAGTACCTGGACTGGGCCGGCGGCCTGGTAACCGGGGACTGGGGACAGTCGTACCGCGACCAGCTGCCGGTGCTCACGAAGATCGGCATGCACATAGGCCCGACGCTGGAGCTCATGATCTCGTCCACCCTGTTGGCGATGTTCATCGGCGGCCTGATCGGCATTCTGGGCGCGGTGCGGCGCTATTCGTTCTTCGATCACCTGGCGACGGTGGGGGCGATGGTCGCACTGTCCATCCCGACCTTCTGGTTCGGCCTGGCCGTCATCTACCTGTTCTCGGTGAACCTGGGCTGGCTGCCGGCTGGCAACCGCGAGACGCTGGGAGACGGCTCGTTCGTCGATCGCCTGCAGCACCTTTTGTTGCCGTGCGTGGTGCTGGCGCTGGTCTCCACGGCAGTGTGGAGCCGCTACATGCGTTCCTCGATGCTGGATGTCGTGAACCAGGACTACATCCGCACGGCGAAATCCAAAGGGGTCTCGCCCATGCGCATCCTTGTGCACCACGCGCTTCGCAACGCGTTGCTTCCCATGATCACCATCACCGGCCTGCACGTGTCCACGCTGTTGAGCGGCGCGCTGGTGACCGAGACGGTCTTCACGTGGCCCGGCATGGGACGCCTGTTTCTCGACAGCGTGAGCAACCGTGACTATCCGGTCGTGATGGGCATGCTGATGTTCACGGCCTGCATGGTGCTTCTTGGCAGCTTGCTGGCGGACCTCCTGTACTCCGTCGCGGACCCGCGCATCAAAGGAGAAGCCAAATGAGCGCCACCCAGACAGTTTCCCTCGCGGTACCGCGCCGCTCGCTGGCCCAGCGCTATCCCGCGTTGAGGCGGTTTCTGCGCCACAAGCCGGCACTTCTGGGCCTGTGCGTCGTGGTTTTCATGACGCTCTTCAGCTTCGCCGGGCCCTGGGTGATCCCGTTCAATGCCACGGATACCGACATCCGCGCCCGCCTGATGGAGCCGTTTGCCGGTGCGCATGTCCTCGGAACCGATCCGCTGGGCCGCGACGTCCTCGCCCGCTTGATGTATGCCGGCCGCATTTCGCTGTCGGTCGGTTTCGCGGCCACGGCGCTGTCGGTGCTGATCGGGGTGCTGGTGGGCCTGGTGGCGGGCTTCTACCGGGGAGCGGTGGGCGCGGTGCTCATGCGGTTCGTGGATGCCATGCTCTGCTTTCCCAGCATCTTCCTGCTGTTGGCCATCGCTGCCCTCATCGAACCGTCGGTAACGTCCATCGTGGTGCTGATCGCGATGGCCAGCTGGATGGAGGTCGCCCGCGTCGTGGAAGGACAGATCCGGTCCCTGCGCGAACGCGATTTCGCCCTGGCCGCGGAATCGCTTGGTGCGGGCGACATCCGGATCATGTTCCGCGAGCTGCTGCCCAACGCCGTTGCGCCTATCGTGGTTGCCGCCACGCTGAACATCGCGCACGCCATCCTCTCGGAGTCTTACATCAGCTTCCTGGGCTACGGCATCCATCCGCCGACACCGAGCTGGGGAAACATGCTGGAGAACGCGCAGAGCTACCTGACCAACGCGCCATGGCTGGCCATCGTGCCGGGCGTGGCAATCACTTTGACCGTCACCAGTTTCAACTTCATCGGTGACGGCCTGCGCGATGCGCTGGACGCGAAACTGGATCGATAAGGATGCTTGCCATGAATCATCTCGAACCGATCCACTTCGTGGCCGCTGAAGACAGCGCCCAAGTGGACAACATCCTGGAAGTACGCGACCTGAACGTGGCGTTCCGCACCGCGCAAGGACACGTGCACGCGGTGCGCGACGTCAGCTTCTCGTTGCGCCGCGGGGAAACCCTGGCGCTGGTCGGGGAAACCAGTTCCGGCAAGAGCGTAACGTGCCTGGGGCTGTTGGGCCTGACGCCGCCCGCGCCCTACTGCACGATCAGCGGGTCGGCGCGCCTCGCGGCGCGCAATGGCAAGACGTACGAGTTGGTCGGCACGCCGGAGCGCGTGATGCGCCAAGTGCGCGGCGGCGTGGCATCGGTGATCTTCCAGGAGCCGATGACGTCGCTGAACCCCGTTCACACCGTCGGCGCCCAGATTTGCGAAAGCCTGCGCATCCACTTGGGCATGAAGGGCCGCGCGGCCACCGACCGCGCGGCCGAGCTGCTGAACCAGGTCGGCATCTCCGACCCGAAGCGCCGGCTCACGAACTACCCGCACGAGCTGTCGGGCGGCATGCGCCAACGGGTGATGATCGCCATGGCGATCGCGTGCGAACCGTCGCTGCTGATCGCCGACGAACCCACCACGGCGCTGGACGTGACCATCCAGGCACAGATCCTGGAGCTATTGCAGAAGCTGCAGTCGGACAACCGCATGGCCATGATCTACATCACGCACAACCTCGGCACGGTGGCCGAGATCGCCGACCGCGTGATGGTGATGTATGCGGGCCGCATCGTCGAGAAGGCCGACGTCGTCGAACTGTTCACGCGCCCGCAGCACCCCTACAGCCGCGGCCTGATCCACTCCGTGCCGCGGCTGCATTCGGGCCGCGTCCGCAAGACGCCGCTGTTCGCGATTCCGGGCAACGTGCCCGATCCGGCCGCGCACCCGCCGGGCTGCACGTTCGGGCCGCGCTGCGGGCACTTCGAGCCGGGCCGCTGCGATGCCGCCGTCCCGGACCTGGAAAGCGCCCGGCCGGGCCATCTGGTGCGATGCGTCCGCTGGCCGGAAATCGAAGGAGCCGCATGATGCAGCAACAACAACATTCCGCCTCCGCCTTGTTGCAGGTGCAGGATCTGCGCAAGTGGTACCGGTTGGGTGGCGGCTGGCTGGGCCGCCCGGCGCAGACCGTCAAGGCTGTCGATGGCGTCAACTTCGAAATTCGCCGGGGCGAGGTGCTGAGCCTGGTCGGCGAAAGCGGCTCGGGCAAGAGCACGATCGGCCGCGCCATCCTGAACCTGGACCCGCCGACGGCAGGGCAGGTCCATTTCGACGGCAAGCCCCTGGCTGGGCTCACGCGGCGCCAGATGCGGCCACTGCGGCGAGCCATGCAGATGGTGTTCCAGGATCCGTACTCTTCGCTGAATCCGAAGCACACCGTCGAGGAACTGCTGTCCGCGCCGCTGGAGATCCACATGCCCCAGCTGACCGCGGAGCAACGGCGAGACCGCATCGACGCCGTGCTGAAGACCGTGGGCCTGAATCCGGCGCACCGTGTGCGCTATCCGCACGAGTTTTCCGGCGGGCAGCGCCAGCGCATCGGCATCGCCCGCGCGCTGATGACCGAGCCGAAGCTGTTGGTGGCGGACGAGCCGGTGTCCTCGCTGGACGTCTCCGTGCAGGCGCAGGTGATCAACCTGCTTCTTGAACTCAAGCAACGGCTCGGCCTCACCATGCTGTTCATTAGCCACGATCTCGCGGTGGTCGGCCACATCTCCGACCGCATCGCCGTGATGTATTTGGGGAGGCTCGTGGAGATTGGCGACGCTGAATCGCTGCTCAACAATCCACGGCATCCCTATACGCGCGCGCTCATGGCCGCCGTGCCGAACATCGATCCGCGGCAACGGCGTCCTCGCGAACTGCTCAAGGGCGACATCCCCAGTCCGTTGGCGCCTCCCTCGGGTTGCGCCTTCCGCACGCGTTGCCCTCACGCCCAGCCGGCCTGCGCCAATGGCGTGCCTGAGCTGCGAATGGTCGGGCAGCAGCACGCGACGGCGTGCATCCGCGACGACATCTGACACATGCTCATGTCCCCATCCATCCTTCGCATCCACAGCGACGAGAAGCTGCCTGAACGCGCCGACGCAGTCGTCATCGGCGGCGGCATCATCGGCGTCAGCACGGCGTACTTCCTGGCCAGACGCGGAATGTCCGTGGCCGTCCTCGAAAAAGGCTACATCGGCGGCGAGCAGTCCAGCCGCAATTGGGGCTGGTGCCGCCAGCAGAACCGGGACGTGCGCGAACTGCCGCTCTCGGCCCTGTCCCTTCGCCTCTGGGAAGAAATGACGGCCGAGATCGGGCGCGACCTCGGCTTTCGCCGTTGCGGCCTGTTCTACGCCACCGACGACCCGAAGCAACTAGCGACCTGGGACGCCTGGGGCAGGGATTACGGGCGGCCCTCGGGCGTGCGCACACGCATGCTCGATGGCGCAGAGGCGGCAGGTGTCATGAAAGGCAGCGGCCCACGCAAGTGGCTGGGCGGCGTGCACTCCATGGACGACGGCACCGCGGATCCCGGACTCGCCGCCCCGGTCATCGCGGAAGGCGCGCGCAGGTTCGGGGCCACCATTCACCAGGACTGCGCGGCCCGCGGCCTCGACATCACCAACGGCGCTGTCTCCGGTGTGGTCACCGAACGAGGCGTGATCAAGACGGACTCGGTCGTGTGCTCCGGCGGTGCCTGGGCTTCTGCGTTCTGCCGCAGGCACGGCATCTCCTTTCCGCAAGCCAGCGTGCGCGCCTCCGTTCTGCGCCTCCCGCCCATCGAAGGCATCGCAGCGGCGCTTTCGACGCCGGAGTGCACGCTGACGCGCCGGCTCGACGGAAGCTACATCGTGGCGGTTAGCGGCAAGGGCACACTCGAGCTCACCCCTCAGGGGCTGCGCTACGCGCGCGAATTCATGCCGATGTTCGTGAAGCGGCTCAAGGCCGTTGAGTTCGGCATCGGCCGTTCGTTCTTCCACGGCCCAGAAGCATTCGGGACCTGGCGTTTGGACGCGAAGACGCCGTTCGAGCAGATCCGTGTACTCGACCCCGCTCCGGAGAAGAAGTGGATCCGCTACCTGGCCGACCGCTTCAAGCGCATGTACCCGGCATTGAGCGACCTGGGGCAGATGCAGGCCTGGGGAGCCTACATCGACAGCACGCCCGATGCCGTGCCCGTCATCTCACCGGTCAACCAGCTCAAAGGCTTCGTGCTCGCCGCCGGCTTCAGTGGCCATGGCTTCGGCCTCGGGCCAGGTTCGGGGCTGCTCGCCGCCAGTCTCGTCACCGGCGACAAGCCGCCCGTCGATCCCACGCATTTCCGCTTCTCACGCTTCGGTGACGGCTCGAAAACCACCGTCGGCGCGATCTGACAGATTCAACCAGCAGGAACTTCCATGAGCAATCTCACCTTCTTCCGATTCAATGACCTCGGCCGCGCGCGCGAAGGCGGCCCGCTGCCGGAACGCGTGATCGAAGGCGACGCGAAATTCAAGAACTGGGACGTCGAGCGCTCCGACGACGAGAAGGTGCGCGCGGGCGTCTGGGAAACGACGCCGGGCACCTTCCGCTCGATCAAGGGCGGCACCCTGGAGTTCTGCTACATCCTCTCCGGTGTGTCGGAAATCACCGAAGACGGCGGATCCACGGTACGCGTGCAGGCCGGCGACTCGTTCGTGATGAAGCCCGAGTTCACCGGTGTCTGGCGCTGCATCGAAACGACCCGCAAAATCTGGGTCGTCTACAACAACTAGGCCATGGCTTTCGTCTACAAAGCCGACCCCGTGCGCGGGGCGGAGTGGGCACGCCTGTTCGCCGCCAAGGCGCCCGAGGTCCCATTCCACATCTGGCCCGACACCGGCAATCCCGAGCGCGTGCGCTATCTCGCCGCGTGGACGCTGCCTGAAGGCTTCGAGCGACAGTTCCCCAACGTGGAACTGGTGTTCTCCACGGGCGCTGGCGTGGACCAGTTCGATTTCAGCAAGGTTCCGCAGGGGCTGCCCGTCGTGCGGCTGGCCGAACCTGGCGTTGTCGCCGGGATGGTGGAGTACGCCGTAATGTCCGTGCTGGCGCTGCACCGGGACCTGCCAGCGTACATCGAGCAGCAGCGGCAGGGAAAGTGGACCGCGCACCGCGTCCACCCTGCCTCCAAGCGGCGGGTGAGCGTGCTCGGCATGGGGGTGCTGGGCCAGTCAGTGCTCGTGCAACTTCGCAGTTTTGGCTTCCAGCTGGCCGGCTGGAGCCGCTCGCGTCACGAGCTTGCAGGCGTGACTTGCTATGCGGGCGAGGGCGAGCTGCCTGCGATGCTGGCGGCCACGGACATCCTGGTCTGCCTTTTGCCGCTTACGAACGAAACGCGCGGCATCCTCGATGCGAAGCTCTTTGGTGCCATGCCGCGTGGCGCATCTCTGGTCCATGTGGGGCGCGGCGCCCAGCTCGACCACCAGGCCCTGCTTGACGCCCTGGGCAGCGGCTGGATCTCCGCCGCGATGATCGACGTCACAGCGCCGGAACCGCTGCCTGTGGAGCACCCGTTCTGGTCGCATCCGCGGATCCTGCTGACGCCACACGTCGCCAGCATGACCCAGCCCGAGACCGCGGTCGATCTCGTGCTGGAGAACATCCGCCGCCATGACGCGGGCATGCCGTTGATGGGCCTCGTGAACCGCGAGAAAGGGTACTGAGCCATGAGCGCCATGATCGACGATCTCCTCCCCGACTTGATCGCGCTGCGCCGCGACCTGCACGCCCACCCGGAACTCGCGTTCGAGGAGCGCAGGACGTCCGGCATCGTCGCGGCCGCGCTGCGCGATGCGGGGCTGGAGGTGCACGAGGGCATCGGGGGGACCGGAGTGGTCGGCATCTTGCGCCGCGGGCGGTCGGAGCGAATGATTGGCCTGCGCGCCGACATGGACGCGCTGCCAATCGTTGAACAGGGCGACCGTCCCCACCTCAGCCGCTTCCCGGGTCGGCACCACGGGTGCGGACATGACGGCCATACGGCGATGTTGATCGGCGCGGCCCGGCAGCTCGCGCGCGACGACTCCTTCGAGGGCCGCGTCGCTTTCATCTTCCAGCCGGCCGAGGAGGGCCGGGGCGGCGCGCGTGAGATGGTGCGCGAGGGCCTGTTCGACCGGTTCCCCTGCGAGGCCGTGTTCGCCGTGCACAACTGGCCCGACCTGCCCCTGGGCGTGGCCGCGACGCGGCCCGGGCCCATCATGGCCGCCGCGGATCGCTTCGACATCGTCGTGCGCGGCCGCGGCGGGCACGCGGCGCAGCCGCATCTCACGCCCGACGTGGTGCTGGCCGCGAGCGAATTGGTGGTCCAGCTGCACACCATCGTGTCGCGGCGCGTTCCGCCGACGGAGAACGCGGTGCTGTCAGTCACGCGCATCAGCGGCGGTCAGTCGCACAACGTGCTGCCGGCCGCTGTCGAGTTAACTGGCACCGTGCGCAGCTTCAACGCCGCGGTGCAAGACACCATCGAACAGGCGTTGCGTGATGTTGCCGCCGGCGTGGCGCGCGCGAGCGGCGCCACCATCGACGTCGAGTACACGCGCTACTACCCCGCGACGATCAACAGCCCCGAGCAGGCGCAGCTAGCGCTGGAAGCGGCGCGCCGCGCCGGCCTGGAGGCGCAAACGGCGCCGGCGCCGGCATTCACCTCGGAAGACTTCGCGTTCATGCTCCAGCAGCGGCCGGGCGCCTATCTGTGGCTCGGTCAGCGCGCGACGGCAAGCTCCGCGCCCTTGCACCACCCTTCCTACGACTTTAACGACGACGCCCTGGCCTTTGGCGTGCGCTGGTTTGTGGCTGTGGCCCAGCTGGCGCTGCAAGGCACGGATGCGTCGTCTCAGAAATGATGTTCTACCTGTCCACCCGGGGCGATCCCGCCCGCAAGCGATTCTGCGACATTCTGCTGGAGGGCCTGGCGCCCGATGGCGGGTTGTACCTGCCCGAGCACTACCCCCAGATCACGCCGGAGCAGCTGGCGAAGTGGCGCGGCCTGCCGTATGCGGACCTCGCCTTCGAGATCCTGTCGCTCTACATCGACGATATCCCCGCGGACCGCCTGCGCGCGATCTGCCGCAAGACCTACACCGCGGAAGTGTTCGGCACGAAGGCCATCGTGCCGCTGAAGAAGCTGGAAGAGGGCGTGTTCCTCGAGGCCCTGTCCAATGGACCCACGCTGGCCTTCAAGGACATGGCCATGCAGCTGCTGGGCAACCTGTTCGAGTACGAACTGGGCCGCCGCGGCGAAGAGCTGAACATCCTGGGCGCCACCTCCGGCGACACGGGCAGCGCCGCCGAGTACGCGATGAAGGGCAAGAAGGGAGTGCGCGTATTCATGACTTCGCCGCACGGCCGCATGAGTCCCTTCCAGCAGGCGCAGATGTTCAGCCTGCAGGAGGCCAACATCCACAACCTCGCGGTCGAGGGCGTGTTCGACGACTGCCAGGACATCGTCAAGGCGGTGTCGAACGACCTGGAGTTCAAGCGCAAGTACAAGATCGGCACGATCAACTCGATCAACTGGGCCCGTCTCCTGGCGCAGGTGGTCTACTACTTCGCCGGGTATTTCCAAGCGACCTCCGGTCGCGTCCACGCGACGCCGGAGAAGGTGAGCTTCACCGTGCCGTCGGGCAACTTCGGCAACATCTGCGCCGGCCATGTCGCGCGCATGATGGGCCTGCCCATCGACCAGCTCGTGCTCGCCACCAACGAGAACGACGTGCTTGACGAGTTCTTCCGCACCGGTGTCTACCGCGTGCGCGGCAGCGCCGACACCTACGAAACGTCCAGCCCGTCGATGGACATCTCCAAAGCCAGCAACTTCGAGCGCTTCGTTTTCGATCTTGTCCGGCGGGATGGTGCAACGGTCAAGCGGCTCTTCAGCGAGGAACTGCGGACGAAAGGCCGATTCGCGCTGGCCAGCGACGCAAAGTTCGGCTTTGTTTCCGGCAGGAGCACGCACGCCGACCGGATCGCCACGATCCGCGACACGTTCGAGCGCTTCGAGGTGGTGATCGACCCGCACACGGCTGACGGCCTGAAGGTTGCGCGCGAGTACCTGCGGCCGGACGTGCGCATGATCGTCCTGGAAACGGCCCTGCCCATCAAGTTCGCCGCCACCATCCGCGAAGCGCTCGGGCGCGAGCCGAACCGGCCGACGAAGCTGCTGGGCCTCGAGTCCTTGCCCAGGCGCGTCCAGGTCCTGCCGGCGGATGTCCAAGCGGTGAAGGCCTACATCGCGGCGCATGTGGCCTGAGCTGCCATGGCTGTCTTCACTGAAGTCTCATTCGACCAAGCCGCTGCCTTCCTGCGCAGGCTTGATCTGGGGCACTTGCGGGCTCTTGTTGCCTGCTCCGGCGGCATCGAGAACACCAACTACTTCGTCGCAACGGACGCCGGCCCGTATGTGCTGACGCTTTTCGAGCGTCTGGCGGTGGACGAACTGCCCTTCTACTTGCACCTGATGCAACACCTGGCCGGGCGGGGAATTCCCGTGCCCGATCCGGTGCCGGATCGTCAAGGTTGCATCCTGCATCGTCTGAATGGCAAGCCCGCGGTGGTGGTGGACAGGCTGCGTGGCAAGAGCGAACTGGATCCCTCGAGCGCGCACTGCGCAGCCCTGGGTGCGATGCTCGCGCGCATGCATCTGGCTGGCAGGGACTACGGCCGGTACCAGCCCAACCTTCGTGGGCTGCGCTGGTGGGCGGAGACCGCGCCTTTGGTGTCGCCGTATCTTGACGAAGACCAGCGTGCGTTGCTCACGGGCGAGATGGACTTCCAGAACCGCATTGCCGCGTCCCAAGACTACACAGCACTGCCGCGCGGGCCGGTCCATGGCGACCTGTTTCGCGACAACGTGCTGTTCGAGGGCGAGCGCCTCACGGGCATCCTCGACTTCTATTTCGCCGGTTGCGATGCCTGGCTGTACGACATCGGCGTGTGCCTGAACGACTGGTGTGTCGACCTGGGCAGCGGGCGGCATGACGCCATGCGCGAAGCCGCATTCCTGGCGGCCTACGAAGCGGCGCGCCCGCTGCAACCGCAGGAGCGCCGCCTGTTGTCCACGATGCAGCGTGCCGCTGCGCTGCGCTTTTGGCTGTCGCGCCTGCGGGACCTGCACCTGCCACGTCCGGCAGCCGTGCTGAAGCCGCACGACCCCGGTCACTTCGAGCGCGTTCTGCGCCATCGCGTCGGCGCTGCGGCCAAAGCAGAAATTTTCTAGACCAAACCAGGACGACTCCATGGGAACCACCACAGACTTCTACGCCGCGTTGCGGCAGGAACTCGAACAGATCCAAGCTGCAGGCCTGCTGAAGGCCGAACGCACCATCACTTCGCCGCAAGGCAGCCGGATCGCCACCGCCGGCGCGCCGGCGTTGATCAATCTCTGCGCCAACAACTACCTCGGTCTGTCATCCCATCCGGACGTTGTGCGGGCTGCCCATGCGGCGCTCGACGCGCGCGGCTTCGGCATGAGCGGCGCCCGGTTCATCTGTGGGACCCAGGACCTGCACCAGGCGCTGGAGGCGCGCCTCTCGCGCTTCCTCGGCGTGGAGGACACGATCCTGTACGGGTCGGCCTTCGATGCGAATGGCGGCCTGTTCGAGCCGCTGCTCGGCCCAGAGGATGCGGTCATCAGCGATGAACTGAATCACGCCTCGATCATCGACGGCATCCGTCTGTGCAAGGCCAAACGCTACCGCTACCGACACGACGACCTGCAGGATTTGCGCGCGCAGTTGAAGGCCGCGGAAGAAGGTGGGGCGCGCCACAAGCTCGTGTTCACCGACGGCGTTTTCTCGATGGATGGGACGATCGCGCGCCTGGACGAGATCCGGGCGATCTGCGACGAGTTCGGTGCGCTGCTCGGCGTCGACGATTCGCACTCGACCGGATTTCTCGGTCAAACGGGGCGCGGCACCCATGAGTACCGCGGTGTATTCGGCAAGGTCGACATCATCACCGGCACGCTGGGCAAGGCGCTGGGCGGTGCATCGGGCGGCTTCACCAGCGCAAGACGGGAAGTGGTGCAGCTGCTGCGGCAGCGTTCGCGCCCCTACCTGTTCTCTAACAGCCTGGCTCCGGCCATTGTCGGCGCGACGTTGAAGGTGCTCGATTTGCTGGAAAGTGACACGAGCCTGCGCGACAAGCTGGAAGACAACACGCGCTATTTCCGCGCGGGCCTTGTCGCGCGCGACTTCGACCTCAAGCCGGGCGACCATCCCATCATTCCGGTGATGCTTTACGACGCGGCGCTGTCGCAGCAGTTCGCCCGCCGGCTGCTGGAGCTGGGCATCTACGTCACGGGCTTCTTCTACCCGGTCGTGCCCAAGGGCCAGGCTCGCATCCGAGTGCAGATCAGCGCACAGCACACGCGGGAGCAGTTGGATGAAGCCCTGCGTGCCTTCGCGCAAGCCAGACAGGAGCTGGGAGTGATCGCATGAGCAACGCGCCTCGAATTCTCGTCATCGGCGCCAATGGCCAATTGGGGACGGAACTTGCCGTCGCGCTCGCCGACCGCTACGGCGCGCAGAGCGTGGTCGTGAGCGACCGGCTCGAGACCGGCCGTAATGAAAAGCTGCCCTATGAAATGCTCGATGTGACCGACGATCGGCGGCTCGCCGGGCTGATCGAGAAGCACCGCATCACCCAGATTTACCACCTGGCAGCAGCCCTGTCGGCGAACGGCGAGACGCGCCCGGGATGGGCATGGAAACTCAACATGGATGGCCTGTTGAACGTCCTCGAGGCGGCCCGCCACTACAAGCTGGACAAGGTGTTCTGGCCGAGTTCCATCGCGGCGTTCGGCCCGACGACTCCAGAAGACGGCACGCCACAGACGACCGTGATGGAGCCCGGCACTGTCTATGGCATTTCGAAGCTCGCCGGCGAGGGCTGGTGCCGCTGGTACTTCGAGAAGCACGGGGTGGATGTGCGAAGTTTGCGCTACCCGGGGTTGATTTCCTGGAAGACCAGTCCCGGCGGGGGAACGACCGACTACGCGGTCGACATCTTCCATGCTGCATTGAAGGGCGAGCGCTACATCTGCTTCCTGGAGCCTGACGAGTCCTTGCCAATGCTGTACATGGATGACGCGGTGCGCGCGACGCTGGAATTGATGGAAGCTCCCAGAGGCGAGATCACGGAGCGCGGCAGCTACAACCTCGCCGGCTTGAGCTTCACACCAAGCGAAATCGCGGACGAGATTCGCAAGCACCTGCCGGATTTCGAGATCGTGTACGAGCCGGACTTTCGCCAGGCCATAGCCAGCGGCTGGCCCAACTCCATCGATGATCGCTGCGCGCGGACCGACTGGGGTTGGCGGCACAGGTACGATCTCGCGCAGATGGTGAGCGAGATGCTGAAGAACCTTTCCAGAACACGCGGCCGGGAGGCGTTGGGCACGGCTGATGAGAGAGCCGTCGTGGCGTCCTGACCGGAGGCTCGCGTCGCATTGCGCATCGCCATGCGTGGCGTGGCGAACAAGGGCGTACATGGGATAATCCACTTCGGCAGCCCTGCAGTCCGTGGTGCGATCCGCAAATTTCAGGTCTGCCTTAGCCCAGTTTGGTGTACCCCAATGTGTACCCCGGCAAGAAGGACGAATCGGAAAAGTGAGTCGTGGCGCGGCTTGCGGCGGGTTTTAAGATTCCGCCCCAGGCCACCATTCATCATTTTGAGGTCGTCCGCAGACGTCCATCAAAGTCAAAAAGCCCTAAGTAAATCAACGACTTAGGGCTTTTTCATTGCGCTTGCCTCCGCATCGGTCCGGGTGCTTCCGAGGCATTGTGCAGTCACTGCTTCAGTAACCGCGCTTCTAGAACCGCCTGCTTGAGACTGCTTGCTGGCGTTCGGTACGGCCTAGCGAATGGGTGCTACCGGCCAGAACCAATGGGATGGACGCCCCCACCCGAACCGGCATCGATGTGCCAAAGTAGAAGTGCCGCCAACCGCTTGAACCGAGAGGGGCGTCGACCAGGAAGACTACGACTGTTGGCATCGACTTGGCAAAGAATGTGTTCCAGGACATTCCCGTCGCGACGAATCAGGAACAAGAACGAGGCCCGCTCACCTCCTGATCGCAGCACTCCAGAATTCATTCGCTGCCTTCCCCAAGAGCTCGCTATCTCGATAGAGCCTGATTTCCAGCGGAACGGCCCACTCGCTGCTCGCTGCGGCGACAAGGCGCCCTTGGTCAATGTCTTCTTCCACGAGGGTCTGCGGTAGCCATGCAATGCCCCTGCCGTCCAGCGCCATCGTCCTGAGGACCGAGGCGAGATGGGCCGTGAAAACGACTTGGACATTTAGCGACTCCAGCCGTCGGCTGACCAGGACACGCATGATGCGTCCAAGCCCTGATTCCTCGCTGTAAAGGAGAACCGGCACGCCCGATGCGCCCTTGCGTGAAAGCTGATGCCGTGGCCTGCCAGAGTCATTGGGTGCGGACACCGCGATCAGCATGTCCCCACCGATCCGGGCTGATTCGTACGTGTCTGCATCGAGCGCGCCATGCGCCTCAGGATGTGCGTGGCTTAGAACGAACTGAACCTTGCTTTGCAGCATCAGCGATTCGCAACGCTGAAGGACGTCAGACATGAGCTGGACCGGCCCCAGCGTGATGCTCGACTCTAGGCTGCGAATCCAGCGCGGCAGGAAAGTCATGGAAAGCGCGTGGGTGCACGCGATGCGCAGAGTGACCGAACTGGCCTCCGCGACTTTCCTCGCGTCACCCGGCACGCGTGCCACTCTTGCGATCAATTCTTGCGCCACGCCGGCAAACCATTCGCCGACTTCGGTGAGCGTGGCGGGCTGCGTGCTGCGGTCGAACAAGTCTGCGCCGATCCACTCCTCCAGCGCGCGAATGCGACGGCTGAATGCGGGTTGGGAGCTATGGCGCTCATCTGCCGCACGCGAGAAGTTTCCTGTTGCTGCCAACGCCAGGAAGTCGTCAAGCCAGATCAGGTTCATGTCCGGTTCGTCCAGCGCATAGAAGTTGAGAAATTGAACATTGGCCGAAAAAGACGGCACGGCCGACCATTCAGTCTCCCACTCACCCCATCTGGAGACAACCGTGAAGATCGTCGAAATCCGCGAGAAGACCATCCCCATCAGCTCGCCCATTCGCAATGCCTACATCGACTTTAGCAAGATGACGCTGAGCCTTGTCGCAGTGATCACCGACGTGATCCAGGGCGGCAAGCCGGTCGTTGGCTATGGCTTCAACTCGAACGGCCGCTACGGCCAGGGCAAGCTGATGCGCGAGCGGTTCATCCCGCGCATCATGGAAGCGAACCCGTCGTCCCTCCTCGACGACAGCGGCGACAACCTCGATCCGCACAAGATCTGGAACACGATGTTCACCAACGAGAAGCCGGGTGGACACGGCGAGCGCTCGGTCGCCATCGGCACCATCGATATGGCGGTATGGGACGCGGTGGCCAAGATCGAAGGCAAGCCGCTGTTTCAATTGCTGGCCGACCGCTACGGGGACGGCAAGCCCAATCGCAAGATCTTCGTCTACGCAGCGGGCGGCTACTACTACCCGGGGCAAGACCATGGGAAGCTGAAGGACGAGATGCGAAGCTACATCGACCGCGGCTATACGGTCGTGAAGAAGAAGATCGGCGGAGCCTCTCTTGACGAAGACCTGCGCCGCATCGACTCGATCATGGAAGTGCTGCAGGACGGCCAGAAGCTCTGCGTCGACGCCAACGGCCGCTTCGACCTGGAAACCGCGATTGCCTATGCCAAGGCCCTGTCGCAGTACGACCTGTTCTGGTACGAGGAACCGGGCGATCCGTTGGACTTCGAATTGCAAGCCGCCCTGCGCAATTTCTACAAGAACCCGATGGCCACGGGCGAAGACCTTTTCTCGATGCAGGATGCGCGCAATCTGATCCGCTACGGCGGCATGCGCCCGGACCGCGACTGGCTGCAGTTCGACTGCGCGCTCAGCTATGGCCTGGTCGAGTACCTGCGTACGCTGGAGATGTTGAAGGAACATGGCTGGTCGGCCAGCCGCTGCATTCCGCACGGCGGGCACCAGATGTCGCTGAACATCGCGGCCGGCCTCGGCCTCGGCGGCAACGAGTCGTACCCCGACCTGTTTCAGCCGTTCGGCGGGTTCCCGGATGGCGTGAAGGTCGAGAACAGCTTCGTGACGCTGCCTGATTTGCCGGGGATCGGCTTCGAGGGCAAGGCAGATCTGTACCGCGAGATGCAAGCGCTTTCAGCCTGAAGCAGATGGCCCACCAAGGAGACAACACCATGAAAAGCATTTGGCGCTACGCCGCTGGCATCGGTCTGCTCGCTTCGGCCACGGTGGCCTGCGCAGACTTCCCTGACAAGCCCGTCACGCTGGTTGTCCCTTTCGCGGCCGGTGGCCCGAGCGACAAGATCGCCAGGGACCTGGCCGAGGCGCTGCGCAAGCCACTCGGCCAGACCGTGATCGTCGACAACGCTGCCGGTGCGGGCGGTACGATCGGCTCGGCCAAAGTGGCGCGCGCTGCGCCGGACGGTTACACGCTGCTGGTGCATCACATCGGCATGGCAACCGCGCCAGCCTTGTATCGCAAGCTCCCTTACAAGGTGCCCGATGCCTTCGCAATGCTGGGCCTGATCAATGAAGCCCCTTCGGTGGTGATCGGCAGGCCGAGCCTGGAGGCCAACAGCTTCGCGGACTTGCGCAAGTGGATTGCTGCGAATGGCGGAAAGGTCAACCTGGCTCATGCAGGGCTGGGCTCCGCGTCGCACCTGTGCGGCTTGATGTTCCAGAGCGCCTTGAAGATCACCATGACCCCGGTGCCATACAAGGGAACCGCGCCAGCCATGACAGACCTCATTGGCGGGCAGGTCGATCTCATGTGCGAGCAGGCCACTAACGCGGTTCCGCAGATCGAGGGCAAGAAGGTCAAGGTCTACGGCATCACGAGCCTGAAGCGCCTACCGCTGCAGTCGCTCAAGGAAACCCCCACGCTGTCAGAGTCCGGGCTCAATGACTTCGACGTGCAGGTCTGGCACGGCTTGTATGCGCCCAAGGGAACGCCGCCCGCGGTGTTGGACAAGCTGAATGCGGCGCTTCGCAGCGCCTTGAAGGATCCGGACCTCATCAAGCGTGAAGAGGCGCTGGGCCTCACCGTGGTGAATGACGACCGCTTGACCGCGGCCGGCCACCGGAAGTTCGTGGAATCGGAGAAGGTGCGCTGGTCGAAGGTCATCAAGGACGCTGGCGAATATGCCGACTGAGCGCAAGCTGTGCAATCACAGAAAAGGAAATGCACATGAAGATCGGAATCATCGGCGCCGGCAATATCGGCTCGCGTCTCGCCCGCAAACTCGCCGCGAGCGGCCATGAGGTCAAGCTTGCCAACTCGAAGGGGCCGCAAGCCATCCGGGCCCTCGCCGACGAAGTCGGTGCCACACCAGTGACCAAGGAGGAGGCGGTTGCCGACGCCGAGGTCATCATCCTTGCGATTCCTTTTGCAAGTCATCAAGACCTCGCGAACTTGTTCGAGCACGTAGCGCCCGAGGTCGTGGTCATCGATACGTCCAACTACTATCCATTTCGCGACGGCGCGATTGCCGAGGTGGATGGCGGAAAGCCCGAAAGCGTATGGAGCCAAGAACAGATCGGACGTCCCGTGGTGAAGGCATGGAACGCCGTTCTGGCCGAGACCTTGGAAGCGGGAGGGAAGCCGGCAGGTACTCCCGGTCGCCTCGCGATCCCCGTGGCTGGAGACGATGCGAAGGCAGCGGGGACCGCCCGACAGCTGGTCGATCAGACGGGGTTTGACGCGCTGGACACTGGAAGCCTCAAGGACTCTTGGCGCCAACAGCCAGGGACACCCGCCTACTGTACTGAGTTGACGATCGGTGACTTGAAACTGGTGGTTGAAGCAGCGAAAAGGGACCGCGCGGCCCACAATCGAGATGCCTTGATCAAGGAGTTTGTATCAGCAGGCGGCGCTCTGACGCACGCGCAAATCGTAGCGCGAAACCGAAGCGTTACGGCATAGATGCCTTCGTTCTCCGGGAGATTGCCAGAAGCGATTCGCTTGCTCCTGACGGAGGTTCAGCTGCGTGAAGCGCTCACAGCAGAGAGCATTCCAAGGACACTGCCGTACGTGCCATTGGCTTCTGCGAACCGGATGAACTTGGCGCGTTCTACGACAATTTCCTGTGCCTCAGGATCGTTGCGGAGGAGTGTCATGGTTTCTGAAAGGAAATCTTCCAGCGGCATGGACTGCTCGTCGTTTTGCTGGCCCAGCAATGTTGTTCGCACGCCTGGCGGCGCTACTTCGATCACTTGGACAGCCGCGTCGGCTACCTGGATGCGCAGGCTCTCGGTGAAGGAATGAAGGGCGGCTTTGGTTGCGTTGTAGGTGGGCGTGGCCGGTAGCGGGACGAATGCCAGCGCGGAGGTGACGTTCATGATCACCGCATCGCTTTTGCCCACCAGTTGCGGCAAGAAGGCGTAGACCATCCGAATCGTGCCAAGCAGGTTGACCGTGACGGTGTCTTCGGCGATTTGGAGGGAGGTCGGTTCGAGGAGGTCTTCCCACAGCATGATGCCCGCGTTGTTGACCAACACGTTCAGTTCGGGGTACTTGCTCGCCACCGTTTCGCTCGCGCGGGTGACGGATGTGGCGTCTGCGACGTCGAGCTCGAGCGCTTCAATGCCCGGGTGTTCAACGGTGATCTGGTCGAGCAGGTCCTTGCGTCGACCAGCGACAATTACCTTGTTGCCCGCCTGATGAAAGCGCAGCGCCAAGCCAAGTCCGATCCCCGAGGTGCCGCCGGTGATCAAGATAGTGTTGCCTGTGAATTTCATGGATTTCCTATGTGGATAGATAGATAGAATGGGTTTAATCGGACAGATGTCCACTTAACGAACAATACCGGACAACTGTCCGTTTTGCAAGTGCGTTTTTTGAGAGGGAGCACGAGTGCCGCAGAAGATGGACCCGCAATTGCGTTCGGATGCACAGCAGAACCGCGAACGGATCCTGCAGGTGGCGATTGCCGAATTGACACGATCAGTGGACGTTCCGCTGAGCGCGATCGCCAAGAAAGCCGGCGTTGGGCAAGCGACCTTCTATCGAAACTTCCCCAGTCGAGATGCACTGGTGTGGGAGGTTTATCGCTACGAGATGACGCAGGTCGCGGACCTCGCCGACCAACTGCTCCAGACCAGCCCGCCGCAACAAGCTCTGCGAGAGTGGATGGACCGTCTCGCCCAATACGCCATGACCAAGGCTGGCCTGGCCGATGCCTTGCGCCAAGCTTCCACCACGCCTGAGTGCTCGGAGGAGTCCAGATATGCGCCGGTGATCGCCGCTGCTCAACGCCTGCTTCAGGCCAACGAGGAAGCCGGAACCATCCGCTCAGGCGTCACCACGGATGACTTTTTTCTGGCTATTGCAGGCATTTGGCAAATCGACTCCAAAGGCGAATGGCAACCACGCCTGACGCGCCTTATGGATCTCGTCATGGATGGACTGCGCGCGGGTGCGCCCGCACGCGCTTCCTAGTCTCAGACGCCTACGCCAACTCGGGTTGAACGCGCCGCGTGCGCGCATCTCGGCGGCTGCGCACCGACGTCGTTCTACGACGACAGGTTTGCGGAGATTCATCTCGGCCCGACTGACAATTCCTGAGCGCAACGGCGCCTCGATGTGACGCCGAATGTCATTTCCGGGGCACTTGCGGCATGCCGCGGTGCGGATCAGGGTCGATCAACGAATGGAAAAGGCTTCATTCGCCGATTGGCATGCATGTTGCTGTAACAATTCTTAACCAACAGCGCTTCGACATGCATCCACAAGACAGTGAAAACAACATTCCTCTAGATCGCCGCGCCTTCTGCATGGGCGCAATGAGTCTGGTCGCGCTCGGCACGACCGCGTGCGGGGGCGGAGGAGGTGGTGGCGGCGGCGGCGCAGGTGTGGCGGGCGGCTTCGGCGGGCTGGCCGCGGCATCGCAGAACGCTTCCACGTCGTCGGTTGTCGCCTCCTCCGCGGGGACGGATTCCTCGACCGATACAGCGACCGAAGAAACACCCGTTCAATCGCGAAAATTCGTGCACCCCGGGCTCCTGCACACCGAGGCCGACTTCGATCGCATGCGCGCGAAGGTCAGAGCCAATGCGCAACCCTGGCTCGCCGGTTGGAACGCGTTGCAGGCCAACGGCCGTTCGCAGCTCGGCGCCACGCCACGGCCGCTGGCCACGGTGATTCGCGGCGGAGATGGTCAGAACTTTGCGCAGATGTACATCGACATCGCACGCAGCTACCAGCTGGCGCTGCGCTGGAAGGTCTCACAGGACACGCGCTATGCCGACCTCGCGGTCGTCTTTTTGAATGCATGGTCGTCCACGCTGACGTCGATCCAGGGCAACGCGGACCGCTTCCTGGCGGCGGGGATCTACGGCCACCAGTTCGCGAATGCGGCCGAGATCATGCGGTCCTATCCGGGCTGGGCGGCAAGCGACTTCGCGCGCTTCCAGAACATGATGCTGACGGTGTTCTATCCGCTCAACCACAGCTTCCTCATCAACCACAACGGCTCCGAGATCACGAACTACTGGGCCAACTGGGATCAATGCACGCTGGCGTCCATGCTGGCCATTGGCGTGCTGTGCGACCGGGTCGACATCTACGACGAGGCCCTTGGCTACTACAAGACCGGCCAGGGCAACGGCGCCGGCTTGCAGGCGGTCTATCACGTGCATCCCGGCTACCTCGGCCAGTGGCAGGAGAGCGGCCGCGACCAGGGCCATTGCACGCTGGGCATCGGCCTGGCGGGCGTGTTCTGCGAGATGGCCTGGAACCAGGGCGACGACGTCTACGGCTACGAGAACAACCGCTTCCTGGCCGGCGCCGAGTACGTGGCCAAGTCCAACCTTCGCGATGGCTCCGGCGACTTCTACACCGTGCCGTTCTTCACCAACATCAACAGGCAGGGCACCCAGTCCGTGCTGTCGACGGCTGGCCAGGGGCATATGCGCGGGATCTGGGAAAGCGTCTACAACCACTATGCGAACCGGCTGGGCATTGCCACGCCCTACACGTCGCTGCAGGCCATCCAGATGCGCCCCGAGCTCGATGGCGGCAACGGCGATCAGCTGGGCTTCGGAACGCTGACCTACACGCGCGACCCGCTCGCCGCGCTCGTGCCGCCGAGCGGGCTCACGGCGCGGGTGCGCGGAGCGCAGGTCGTGTTGTCCTGGTGGGGCAGCACCGGTGCGCTGAGCTACACGGTCAAGCGCGCGGCCGTTGCGGGCGGGCCCTACGCCACGGTGACCTCGGGCATCACCGATACGCTCACCTTCACCGACAGTGCCGTCGCTGCGGGAGAGGTATGGCACTACGTCGTGGTGGCCGTGAACGCGGACGGAGAGAGCGCCCCGTCCACCGAGGCAAGGGCCGCCATCAAGGCCGAGCTGCTGATGCGGCTCAAGTTCGACGAGGCGCAGGGCACTTCGGCCGCCGATACGACGGGCCGCTTCGCCGCAAGCGAACTCGCGGGCGGTGCGGGCTGGGCAGCCGGGCACGAGGGCGGCGCGGTCGCCCTGGCCAGCGCGGCGGCCTGTGTCAACCTTCCGGCGGCGCCGGTGAAGAACCTGGCCGACTTCACGATCGCGTGCTGGGTCTACCTGGACGCCATCTCGACGTGGTCGCGTGTGTTCGATCTGGGCTCCGGCCAGCGCCGCTACATGATGCTGACGCCGCGCAGCAGCGCGGGCACGGTGCGCTATGCGATCTCCACCGTCCACGGCTACAACACGCAGCTGATCGAAGGCTCGTCGCCGCTGCCCACCGGCCGCTGGGTGCATGTGGCCGTCACCTTGTCCGGCGCGCTTGGCACGCTGTATGTCGATGGCGCCGTGGCCGGCAGCAATGCGCAGATGACGCTGGCGCCCTTCGATCTCGGAGAGACCACGCAGAACTTTCTCGGCCGCTCGCAGTATTCAACCGATCCATTCCTGCGCGGCCGGCTCGACGACTTCCGGATCTACCACGGCGCGCTGAGTGCGGCAGAGATTGCGTCGCTGGTGGCGTAGCAACGCATCGGGCCGCCTATCGCCGACCCGCTAGATCGCTCCGTGCGACTCCACGTAAAGCGCATAGAGCGAATGGCTGCTCGCCATGTAGAGGCGGTTGCGCTTCGGCCCGCCGAACTCGAGGTTGGCACAGCGCTCCGGCAGCCGGATGAAACCGATCGGCTTGCCTTGCGGGTTGAAGACCTTCACGCCATCGAGCTCCTCCGAATTTCCAAGCGGCAGATGGGCCTTCATTCCGCCGCCGATGTCGGTCGGCTCCGGCGCGAACGCGCCGCTGAAGCCCCAGCCGCACCAGAGGTTGCCGTCGCGGTCGACGCGAAAACCGTCGAGCGCGCCGGGGCCGTCCGCGTCGATCAGCTTGGTCTTGTTCGACACGCTGGCGCCGTCGGCTGAAACGTCGTAGCTCCAGATGCTGCGGTGGGGCGTGCCCTTCCACTCGACCACGTAGAGCTTTTTCTCGTCCGGAGAAAACGCGAGGCCGTTCGGGTTCACCAGATCGGTGATCACCGCGGTGAGCTTGCCGTCCGTGGCAATGCGATAGACATTGGTCGATGGCTGCTCCGGCGTCGCCCTGGAGCCTTCCCACTCGCCGTTGATGCCGAAGATCGGGTCGGTGAACCACACGGTGTCGTCCGACCTCACGACCACGTCGTTGGGCGCGTTGAGCTTCCTGCCGTCGAAACTGTCGGCCAGCACCGTCATGCGCCCGTCCTTCTCGGTGCGCACCACGCGCCGCGTGACCGAGTGTTCGCAGGTGACGAGGCGGCCCTGGCGATCGCGGGTGTTGCCGTTGGCGAAGTTGGCGTTCTGCTTGTGCACCGTGAACCTGCCGGTCTTCTCGTCGTACTTCATGATCCGGTTGTTCGGAATGTCGCTGCACAGCAGGTAGCCGCCCTCGGGAAAGTACACCGGGCCCTCCGCCCAACGCATGCCGGTGCCCACCTGCTCGATGGTGCTGCTGTAGATGCGGTACTTCGCAAAGCTCGGATCCAGGATCAGCACCGACGGATCCGGATAGCGCTGGTTGGGCTTGAATTCAAAGGATTGCGCATCGGCCAGGCCCGTGAGGGCCGCCAATCCGGAGCCCGCGGCGGACTTCAGGAATTGGCGGCGATGACGGTTTCCGTTCTGCATCGGTAGATCTCCTTTTGTCGTTGTGAAAGGGGGCGGCTCGCCCGTGCTCGCAGGCGAGGGCCAGTCCGATCTTACGTATCGAAGGAAATCAAGTGCCGCTCCAGCACGCGCGGCAGGCCTCACCGCTTCATGAGGCCTGCCGGCGGATCATGCGTTCTCGGTCTGGGCGGGCGCGGCTCGTCGTCGAATTTCAGTCTGCAGCGCACGTTGCCCGGCGGCCAGCGCGGCTTCATACGTGTCCGCCGCGTCGAATGCGTCGCGAAGCACTTTGGGATTCGCTCCCTCCGCGTCGGTTTCGAGCAGGCGCCAGACATATGAACCGAGGGCTGGCTCCTCGATGATGAGTTCGATGGGGTGTGTCATGCGCTCAACTTGCACAAGTGGCGGCGGAATGTCTGTAGGCCGAATTCGAATGCTGCTTGAATTGGCCGTTCGGCACCCTGGCCGGCGCTACTCGACCGGCAGCTTCGCAGGCCCGCTCGCCCTCAGCCGCAGCGCATTGGTGATGACCGACGCCGAGCTCAGGCTCATCGCCAGGGCCGCGATCATCGGCGACAGCAGCCATCCCGTGAACGGATACAGCACGCCGGCGGCCAGGGGCACGCCGAGCGCGTTGTAGACGAACGCGAAGCCCAGGTTCTGCTTCATGTTGGCGATGGTCTGCTCGGACACGCTGCGCGCCTGTGCGATGCCGCGCAGGTCGCCCTTGACCAGCGTGACCTGGGCGCTGTTCATGGCCACGTCGGTGCCGGTCCCCATCGCCACGCCCACGTCGGCTTTGGCGAGCGCGGGCGCATCGTTGATGCCGTCGCCGGCCATGGCGACGATGCGTCCTTCGCGCTGCAGCTTGTCCACCAACGCCAGCTTGTCGGCGGGCTTGACTTCGCCGTGCACCTCGTCGATGCCCAGCCTGGCGGCGACGGCCCGGGCCGTGGTCAGGCCGTCGCCGGTGGCCATGATCACGCGCATGCCCGAAGCCTTGAGCGCCTGCAACGCCTCCGCGGTGGTGGCCTTGACCGGATCGGACACGGCGAGCAGGCCGGCCAGCTTGCCGCCGGTGGCGAGGAACATCACGCTGGCCCCTTCGGCGCGCAGGGCCTCGGCCTGCGGCTTGAGATCGCTGACCGGAACGCCCAACTGATCCATCAGCGCGGTGTTGCCGAGCGCCAGCGTCTTGCCGCCGACGCTGCCGCTCACGCCGATGCCGCTGGCGGATTCGAACTCGTCCGCCGTGCCCAGTGCAAGGTTGCGCTCGCGCGCCGCCTGCACGATGGCATGCGCCAACGGATGCTCGCTCCCCTGGTCGAGGCTTGCCGCGAGGCGCAGCACTTCTTCTTCGGTGAAGCCGGGCAAGGCAACCGCCCGTTCGAACCGCGGCCTGCCCTCCGTCAGGGTGCCGGTCTTGTCGACGATGAGCGCGTCGACCTTGCGGAAGTTCTCGATGGCGGCCGCATCGCGGAACAGCACGCCCTGCGTGGCCGCCTTGCCGGTGGCCACCATGATGGACATCGGCGTGGCCAGGCCGAGTGCGCAGGGGCAGGCAATGATGAGCACCGCCACGGCATTGATGAGCCCGTGGGTCCAGCTCGGGGCCGGCCCGAAGAAGCCCCATGCAAAGAAGGTCAGCAGCGCGATGCCGATCACGGCCATGACGAAGTAGCCGGCCACCCGGTCGGCCATGCGCTGCATCGGCGCCCTGGAGCGCTGGGCCTGCACCACCATCTGCACGATGCTTGCGAGCACGGTCTGCGAGCCGACTTTCTCCGACTGCATCACCAAAGACCCGCTGGTGTTCAGCGTCGCGCCGATGAGTTTGTCCCCGACGCGCTTGGTGACCGGCAGCGGTTCGCCCGTGAGCATGGATTCGTCGACAGCGCTGGTGCCCTCGACCACCACGCCGTCCACCGGCACCTTTTCGCCGGGCCGGACGCGCAGCTTGTCACCGACATGCACATGCGCGATGGGAACATCTTCTTCAACGCCATCGGCCTTGATGCGGCGTGCCGTCTTGGGTGCAAGGCCCAGCAGCGACTTGATGGCCGCCGAGGTTTGCGAACGCGCCTTGAGTTCGAGAATCTGGCCGAGCAGGGTGAGCGAGATGATCACCGCGGCCGCCTCGAAGTACACCGCCACGCGGCCCATCGACATGAATGACGCGGGAAACACGCGCGGTGCGGCCGTGGCCACCACGCTGTAGACGAAAGCGGCGGCGGTGCCCAGGCCGATGAGCGTCCACATGTTCGGACTGCGATTCAACGCGGATTGCACCGCGCGCTCGAAGAATGGCCACCCGGCCCACAGCACCACCGGAACGGCAAGAACCAGTTCGACCCAGCTTTGCGTCGCCATCTCGAACCATTGCAGGCGGTGCCCCGCCATGGCGAGCACGGTGACCGCGATGGTGAGCGGCAAGGTCCAGACGAATCGCCGCTTGAAATCGCGCAACTCCGGGTCTTCCTTTTCCTCGAGGCTCGGCATCTCGGGTTCCAGCGTCATGCCGCACTTGGGGCAGTTGCCGGGGTGGTCCTGCCGGATTTCCGGATGCATGGGGCAGGTGTAGATGGTGCCTGGCGATCCGACCGCCGCGTCCGCCGCGTTTGGCTTGCCTCGGTTCATCGGGGCACGATGGCCTTCGTGATGATGATGTTCTTTGGGGTTGGAATGCATGTCGTTCATTCGAGTTCTCCAACATGAAATTGCGCGTGCTGCGGGCGCGCCCGCGGTCAGCTCCCGGTCAGTCAGGCATCCAGACAATCGCCAGTTTCACGGTTGACATCGTGTCAAGGTCAAGAGGCTGCGTCCTGCGCGTGGCCCGAAGACTTGCACCGCCAGATGTCGCAAACTCTCTTTGAAACCCCTCCCCATGCCTCCTGTTTTTCGCCATCTCCTGACGGTTGCGCTGCTCGCGACTTCAACGGTCCATGCCCAGGCGCTCGACTACGACCATCAGGAAAGCTGGAAAGCGATTCACGACAGTGCCCAATCGCCGATCGATATTCCCACCCGCGAAGCCCGGGCTGGCGATTCGCTGGAACCGCAAGACATTCGCCTGAACCACACGCGCGCAAAGCTCGCGGTGGTCGACAACGGGCATGCGGTGGAGGTGGAGGCGAAGGGCCCCGACGCCATGATTCGTGGCCGGCACTTCAAGCTGATGCAGTTCCACTTTCATGCCGAAAGCGAGCACACGCTGGACGGAAAGCACTTTCCGCTCGAAGGGCACTTCGTCTTCCGCGCCGCGGACGGCCGACTGGCCGTGGTGGGTGTGATGTACCGCGAAGGGCCGGCCAACCCGCTGGCGGCCAAGGTCTTGGGCGCGATCGGCAAGGAAGGCCCTGGCGAGCTGTCCGCCACCGACATCTCCGTTCTCCTGCCCAGGGACAAGGCCTACTTCCACTATCTGGGCTCGTTGACCACGCCGCCGCTGACGGAGAACGTCGAGTGGTATGTGCTGCAGGAGCCTGTGTCGTTGGCGGCGTCCCAGATCGACCAGTTCCGCGCGCGCTATGCCCACAACAACCGGAAGCTGCAGGAGCTCAACGGACGGGCGTTGATCCGCTTTCCGGCCGTGTCCTTGACGGCTGGCAATCGCGCAGCAGCGCCTGCCAGTCGCTGAATGCCCTGGTCCAAAGCCCTCGGCTCTTCACGGAGCCGAGGGCTTTTCAGTTTTCCGCGCGGTCTTCTCAGACGGCGGAGACGGTGGAACTGGCCGCGGCAGCTGGCGTGCCGCCGTGCGAGCCCGGGGGCGCCGTGACGATGGATCTGAGCGCGGGTTCGGCCATGCGCAGGGCCGCCAGGTCGGGCCGCGGCCGGCGCAACTCCGCGCTGGTGGCAAAGGCGCCTTCCATTGCATGCGCGGCACCCAGCACCTGGTGGTCGGCCCGGAAGCCGCCGACGATCTGCAGTCCGAAGGGCATGCCCGCATGGTCGACGCCGCAAGGCAGCGCCAGCGCCGGATGCGTGGTCAGGGTGACGACGTAGGTCAGCGCGAGCCAGCGGTAGTAGTTGGCCTGCTTCTCGCCGTTGATGGTGTCCGCGTACAGCTGCGTCCACGGGAACGGCGACACCGGCGTGGTGGGCGAAAGAATCAGGTCGTAGTCGGCAAAGGTTGACTGAAAGCGCTTGATGAGCCGGGTCTGCTCGGCCTGCGCCCAGGCGCTGTCGAGCAGGCTCATCTGCGCGCCCATCTCGTAGTTGGCGCGGGAGTTGGGCCCGAGGCTGGCGGGGTCCTTTGCGTAGGCCGCATGCATGCCGGCCACGAAGGCTTCAGCGCGCAGCACGTCGAAGCAGCGGTGCGCTTCGCCCAGGT
>Ga0075364_10000164_pt1 | contig 29508 bp, 37 predicted proteins | sample EndMetdeltDD1764_FD_71517 | JGI IMG/M metagenome (GOLD analysis project Ga0075364, IMG submission 71517) | Populus endosphere microbial communities from Tennessee, USA - Endosphere MetaG P. deltoides DD176-4 | ecosystem: Host-associated > Plants > Roots > Endosphere | place: USA: Tennessee... | reverse complement strand
CGACGCGAGCGACCTAGAAACTATCAAAAAACAAACTGTGGCACGCCTGAGCAAAAAGGTAAAAGTTGCCGGTTTCCGCGAAGGCAAAGTGCCTGCCGCTGTAGCCGAAAAGCATCTTGATCAAAACATGCTTGGCATGGAGATTGCCGAAGACGCCGTCAACGCCAACATGATTGAGGTTTTGCAAAAAGAATCACTGCAACCCCTTGATCGTCCAAAAGTCGACCTCACAAAGTACGTACCAAACGAAACATTGGAATTTACTGCAGATGTAGAGATTTTGCCAGCAGTTGAGCTTGGTGACTACAAAAGCCTGAAGGTCAAAAAAGAAATCGCTGAAACAACCGACAAAGACATCGACGAAGTTATTGAGCGTATGCGTGCGGGTATGGCCAAAAAAGAAGAAGTCGACCGCGCAGCGCAAGATGGCGATGAAGTGGTTATCGACTTTAACGGCAAAGATGAAGAAGGCAAAGAAGTTGCTGGCGCCAAGGGCGACGATTATCCATTGACGCTCGGAAGTGACAGTTTTATTCCTGGCTTTGAGGCAGGTTTGGTTGGCAAAAAAGCAGGTGAGCACATTGACTTGCCACTGACATTCCCTAAAGATTATCATCACGCTCCATTGGCTGGCGCAAAAGTAACCTTTGAGGTTGACGTTAAAAAAGTTATGGGCGTTACGCTTCCCGAACTTACCGACGAGTTTGCGGCCAGCGCTGGTCCATTCAAGACGGTGGACGATTTGAAGAACGACGTCCGCCGTGAGCTGACTGATCAAAAAGAGCGCGAAGCACTCGATAAGCTCCGCGACCAACTGGTAGAGCAGCTGGTAAAAGGAAGCACTATTCCAACACCAGAAGTGCTCATTGACGACCAAATGCAAAGCATTGAGCGCGATTTTGTACAAAATCTTATGTACCGCGGTATGACATTGCCACAATACCTCGAGCAGCAAAAGCTGACCGAAGAAGAATGGCGCAAGTCTGAGCTCCGTGAGCAAGCAATTCGCCGTGTGCAGGTTGGTCTGGCTTTGGCCGAGTTAAGCAAGATCGAGAAAATCGACGTAAGTCGTGAAGAGCTTGATGCTCGTCTTGAAGAAATGCTCAAGCAATATGGCGGCGATGCGCAAATTCGCAAGCAGCTGGATACCCCAGAAGCTCGCCGCGATTTGGCAAACCGCATTGTGACTGAAAAAACAGTTGAGCGTTTGGTTGAACTGAACGTTAAGTAGTAGTTGATCATTTAATAAAACACCCCTTCAGGCATGGAGGGGTGTTTTGTATTTTGCGACATTGTGATTTTATAGAAAAGACAGGGAACGCGTCGTCTTCTGAATGGAGTGTACATGTCTTGGGTTGAGCGCTGGCGCAATCGGACGCCAAGGGTCACTGCGCGACGGTTTGTGAAGCATTTTGGGCAGATGGCAAGGCCGTCGGTCCTACTCGATAGTTTCCAGCTTTCGTATGTGGGCGACGGCATCTTTTTGTTCAGGCTGACGTTTCTCAGGCAAAATAGCGAGCGTCTGTTCAAGGTGAAGGACGGGTGCCCGCACTGCGTCATGTTGGGCTGCATTAAGCTGGCTGCCGAAGCGTTTGCGTGGCCTGACTGGAGGCTTAGCATGCTGCGCACCGACTACGAGCTCAAACTCGGACTTGGTATTCAGCAGGGCATTAGTACTCTTCGCCCTGACGAGGCAGAGATGTACGTGGCTGGCGGCTGGCCCTGCATTTCCTTGTCTCGTGATGGTCATATCGACACGCCTCTCGTGTGTAGCAGGCATCGTAGGTAGACCGTCGCCGCCCCGGCGTGCCCTGGATGGGCGCTGGGGCGGCTAGCACTCTTGCATACGGAGTGCTAATTTTTTATACTAAAGATACTATGAATACGCCAAGCATGAACTATCTTGTACCAACGGTAATCGAAAAAACGCATATGGGGGAGCGTGCGTACGATATCTATAGCCGCCTCCTTAAAGAGCGCATCGTTTTCTTGAACGACGATGTTAATGCGGCAACTGCCAACATTCTGATTGCGCAGTTTTTGCACTTAGCGTACGAAGACCCTAAAAAGGACATCTTCTTTTATATCAACAGCCCCGGCGGCAGCGTATACGATATGTTGGCCATTTACGACACCATGAACTACATTAAGCCAGACGTACACACTATTGTGACTGGTTTGGCGGCAAGTGCGGCGGCGGTGCTTTTGGCCTCTGGGCAGAAGGGCAAGCGATTTGCATTACCACACAGTAAAATTATGATTCACCAGCCCCGTGGCGGTGGCAGTAACGGCACTATTACGGATCAAGAGATTAATCTAAAAGAAGCCGTGCGTATTAAAAAGACCATGGAAGAAATCATGGTAAAAAACACCGGCCAAAAACTCGACAAGATCCATATCGATATGGAACGCGATTTTTATATGACTGCCGAGGAAGCAAAAGTCTACGGTATTGTCGACGATGTGATTGAAAAAGCGTAAACGCCAGCGCTCCTTGACCAATAATATAATATAGTTCATAGTTATAGCGTTGCTGTCCTCTCTGTCAAAGGAAAAGGCATGACGCAAAACGCGTATGTAGAGCCCGTACCCTATGGGCCAGAGTCGGTCATCGATGTGACCGTGGCGCTCTGGATCCCGTGTACGCATCAGCTCACTCCCGAGGAGTGGACAAGGCTGGCCATGGTGTATCCCGAGCTTGGCAGGCTGCCGGTGGATGCGCACTTCCGCAGGATGCAGCTGCTGATCAAACCGCCGGAGGTGTGTGACCAAGAAGGACTGACGAAGGTGCTCGCATGGGTGGCCGAAATACGCCAAGAGCACTTCCTCGTCATTCAGGAGTGTTTTGTCTCCGACGCAGTGCCTATGCAGTGGGTTGTGGTCTGCCGACGTAGTGAAAGTGTTGGACACCTCACCATGAACATCTATCGGCTCGGGCAGCCGTGACGCAGTCCGCCTTGTATAGCGGGCCTCTAATCTGGGGCCCGCTATACGAAAAATAGCATTGACATTATCACCACTTGTTCCCATAATGATACGTTAAGAAGTTGAGTAAGTTGGGTTCTTTGTGCCCTCGAGGTATGGCAACCTCGTCATCGGTACACCACTTAGAGGATCTTCGGCGCCAAAATCCTATAAATTTTTTAACCTAGCTGTCATGGAGCTCCCTGCGTTTTTTGAGTGTGAAGCGCAAAGTAAACCATGCAAAGGAGCGTGCATAGATGAGTAAAAGCTCACCAGCAGGCGTAACTCAGCGTCGTTTTTTTACTGAAAACGATACTGCAGTTGAGTTGCCAAACCTAATTGAGCACCAGCTCAACTCGTTCCGTAGTTTTGTAGAGACCGGTCTCGGCGAGATTTTCGCGGAGATTAATCCTATTTCTGACTATACGGGACAAAAGTTGGAGCTGCGTTTTAAGGATTATCACTTTGATGATCCAAAGATGACCGAGCAAGAGGCTCGCGAAAATAATATTAGTTTTGAGGCTCCGCTCAAGGCAAACATCGAGCTCACCAACAAGGTGACCGGTGAAGTCAAAGAGCAAGAGATTTATCTGGGTGACTACCCATGGATGACAAACCGAGGTACCTTTGTTATCAACGGTGCAGAGCGCGTTGTGGTAAACCAACTGATTCGTTCGGCTGGTGTTTTCTTTACCGCTGAAAACGTTGGTGGGCGCAACCAGTATGGCGCCAAGTTGATTCCTGGCCGTGGTGCATGGCTTGAGTTTGAGACCGCTGCAAACGGTGCTCTGTACGTCAAGATTGACCGCCGCCGCAAAATTCCCGTCACCACGCTTTTGCGTGCGCTGGCATACCCAACCAACCAGGCTATTAAAGATGTTTTTGCAGACGCCGACACTGGTGACGTAAAATACATCGACGCCACCCTCGACAAAGACCCAGCCAAGGGTACCAACGAAGCTTTGATCGAAGTGTATCGTCGTCTTCGTCCGGGTGACCTGGCGACTGTTGACAACGCACGTGAGCTGGTTCAGCGCATGTTCTTTGACTTCAAGCGCTTTGACTTTAGCCGCGTGGGGCGCTACAAACTCAACCAACGTCTTGGTTTGGACGTGGCTAACACCACCGAGAATCGCGTTATGCGCATTGACGACCTTGTTGCAATCATCAAGGAAGTAATCCGCCTCAACAACACTCAAGAAGCACAAGACGACATCGACGCCTTGAGCAACCGCCGTATTAAGATGGTTGGCGAGCTCGTACAGCGTCAGTTCCGTATTGGTTTGCTGCGCATGGAGCGCAACGCTCGTGACCGCATGAGCATGTCTGACCTCGACACCGTTACTCCTGGCCAGCTGATTAACGCTCGTCCAGTTGTTGCCGCTGTTCGTGAGTTCTTTGCTAGCTCGCAGCTTTCACAGTTCATGGATCAAACCAACCCACTTTCAGAGCTCGCCCACAAGCGACGCCTGAGCTCGATGGGCCCTGGTGGTCTTAGCCGCGAACGTGCCGGTTTGGACGTTCGTGACGCTCACGCAACGCACTATGGTCGTCTTTGTACTGTAGAAACTCCAGAAGGTGCCAACATTGGTTTGGTGCTTAACATGGCTAGCTACACCAAAGTAAACGAGTACGGCTTCCTTGAGTCTCCATATCGCCGCGTTAAAAACGGCAAAGTAACCGATGAAGTTGTGTACCTTGACGCCGCAGAAGAAGCACTCGAAGTCATTGCTGAATCTGGTAACGAAATCGACGCCAACGGCAAATTTGTAAACGACCGCGTGTCAGCTCGCATTAACCTGAAGCCAGGTGAAGTTGATGTTGCTGAAGTAACATTCGTTGACGCCGCCAAGAAGCAAATCCTTGGTTCGACTGCATCGCTTATTCCATTTATCGAGAAAAACCGTGTTGACCGCAGTTTGACTGGCTCAAACATGCAGAAACAGGCCGTGCCTTTGGTGCAGCCGCGCTCTCCAATTGTTGGTACTGGTATGGAATCGGTTATTGCTCGTAACTCTGGCCAGCTAATCGTTGCCGAAGGCGACGGTGAAGTCGTAAAGGCTGACGGCGCCGAAGTTCAGGTTAAGTACACGGATGGCAGCGTTAAAAGCTACGTTCCTATGCACTTCCAGCGCAGTAACGACGGCGAAAGCATCAACCAGCGCGTTATCGCCACTCGTGGTCAAAAGGTCAAGAAAGACGACATCTTGATTGAAGGCATGAGCATGAACGATGGCGAACTTGCTATCGGTCGTGACATGATTGTTGCCTACATGCCTTGGGGCGGGTACAACATGGACGACGCGATCATCTTGAGCGACCGCTTGGTCAAACAAGACGACCTCACAAGCATCCACATCACCGACTACATGGTTGAGGTACGTGAAACAAAGCTTGGTCCAGAGATTGTAACTCGCGACATTCCAAACGTGAGCGAAGAATCACTTCGTCACCTCGATGAAAACGGCATTGTCCGTATTGGTGCCGAGGTTCACGCTGGTGACATCCTTGTTGGTAAAATTACGCCAAAGGGTGAGCAAGAGCTTTCAAGCGAAGAGCGCCTTTTGCGCGCAATCTTTGGTGAAAAAGCCAAAGACGTTCGCGATACTTCACAGCGAATGAGCAACGGTAAGCACGGCAAAATCGTTGGCGTAAAGATCTTTAGCCGCGAGCACGGTCACGAGCTCAAAGCGGGCGTGTTGATGCAGATTCAGATCTTTGTAGCACAGATGCGCAAGATTAGCGTTGGTGACAAGCTTGCTGGTCGCCACGGTAACAAGGGTGTTGTTGCTCGTATTCTGCCAGTTGCCGACATGCCATTCATGGAAGACGGTACGCCAATCGACGTGATTTTGAACCCACTCGGTGTGCCTTCACGCATGAACCTTGGTCAGCTGTTTGAGGTTCACCTGGGTATGGCTGCTCGCGCCCTTGGTTACAAGGTTGCAACGCCTCCATTTAACGGTGTGCCTATCGAAACTATCGTTGGCGAGCTCAAGAAAGCAGGACTACCCGAAAACGGTAAAGTTCAGTTGTTTGACGGTCGCACCGGTGACGCATTCCAAGAGCTTACCGCTGTTGGTAACATGTACATGATTAAGCTGCACCACATGGTTGCAGACAAGATTCACGCTCGAAGCATTGGTCCATACACGATGGTCACCCAGCAGCCACTTGGTGGTAAAGCACAAAACGGTGGTCAGCGCTTTGGTGAGATGGAGGTATGGGCACTTGAAGCATACGGCGCCGCCGCAACGCTTCAGGAAATGCTCACCATCAAGTCTGACGACGTATATGGTCGTGCAAAAGCGTACGAATCGATTATTAAGAAAGAACCAATCACTGGTCCAAAAGTTCCTGAATCGTTTAACGTGCTCGTTAAAGAGTTGCAGGGTCTTGGCCTTCGCGTTGACCTCGTTCAAAACGAAAAAGACGTTGATGCCGAAGACATACTCGAAGGTGCCGTTGCCGACGAAGCTGCTAACCCAGTTTCTGTGACAAGCGACGACGTAAAGCCTCTCGATGTTGCAGCTGCTGACGAAGTAGACGAATTTGGTGACCTCGACCTTGGTGACGGCATGAGTGTCCGCACCAGTGATGAAGATGAACAAGAAAACAAGGAGGTCGCGTAATGACACCACGCACCGGTATGACGACAAGTATCTCCGACTTTGACGCAGTACGCCTGGCCGTTGCTTCCAGTGAGGATATCCTCAACTGGTCGCACGGTGAGGTGACAAAGCCAGAGACTATTAACTACCGTACCCAAAAGCCAGAACGCGATGGCCTGTTCTGTGAGCGTATCTTTGGTCCAATCAAAGATATCAACATCCACGACGCCAAGTACAAAGGTGTTCGCTCACGCGAAGCAGCAGTCGACAAAAACGGTGAAATCGTTACCAAAGCGATTGTCCGTCGTGAACGCATGGGTCACATTAGCCTTGCTGCACCTGTTGCACACATTTGGTTTTTGCGCGGTACCCCATCTGCTATGGGTTTGCTGCTTGGTGTAACTGTTCGTAACCTCGAACGCGTTGCATACTTTGCAAGCTACATCATTAAGACTGTTGACGACGCAAAGCGTGATCAAACTATGGCTGATCTCGAAGCCGAGCACGAAGCAGCTAAGCTTGCTATCAAAGCTCGCTACGAAAAAGAAGCCGAAGCAGAAGGTGCTGACCTCAAGCTTTTGGCTACACAGCAAAGCAAAGAACTCGAAGACCTCGTTGAGGAATTCACTCGCAAGAAAACACAGCTCGAAAGCCTCGAGAAATACCGCCTCATCAGCGAAATTGACTACCGCGCCCTCCCAGAGGACTACCGCGAGCTCATTACTGTTGGTATGGGTGGTAGCGCTCTCCGTGAACTACTTGAAGCAATTGACCTCGACGTGCTCATTCCTGAACTCACTGAAGAAGCCGAAAGCGCCAAGGGTCAACGCAAAAAGAAGATTATGAAGCGCCTCAAAGTGCTCGAAAGCATGCAGCGCGCTGGCATTAAGCCAACCAGCATGTGCTTGAGTGTTTTGCCTGTCATTCCTCCAGACCTGCGTCCAATGGTGCAGTTGACCGGTGGTCGCTTTGCGACATCAGACCTCAACGACTTGTACCGCCGCGTTATCAACCGTAACAACCGTTTGAAGAAGTTGATCGACCTCAACGCTCCAGAAGTTATTCGCCGCAACGAGCAGCGTATGCTTCAGGAAGCTGTTGACGCTTTGATTGACAACTCAGCTGCTCGTTCTGGTCGCGCCGTCAGCGCAACCGGTGGTCGCCGCCGGCTCAAGAGCCTTAGCGACATGCTGAAGGGTAAGCAGGGTCGTTTCCGCCAGAACCTTTTGGGTAAGCGCGTTGACTACTCTGGCCGTTCAGTTATTGTGGCTGGTCCTGAGCTCAAGATCCACCAATGTGGTTTGCCAAAACTCATGGCACTCGAACTGTTCAAGCCATTTGTTATTGCGCAACTCCTCGAGCAGGAATATGCTCACAACATCAAAAGCGCAACTCGTTTGATCGAGTCAGGCGCTGCTGAAGTGTGGGACGCCCTGGACGAAGTGATTAAAGAAAAGTACGTGCTGCTTAACCGCGCACCATCTTTGCACCGTCTTTCTATCCAGGCTTTCCAGCCTAAGTTGATTGAAGGTAAGGCAATCCAGCTGCACCCACTTGTTGCAAAAGGCTTTAATGCTGACTTCGACGGTGACCAGATGGCCGTGCACCTTCCATTGAGTGCTGATGCACAAAAAGAAGCTCGCGAGCTCATGAGCGCAACGAGCAACCTTTTGAAGCCAGCTGACGGTTCTCCAATCTTGAACATTAGCCAGGACATTGTACTTGGTTGTTACTACCTGACGTACAACAAACCAAGCGCCATGACCAGCGACACCAAGCCATTCAGTAGTGTCTTTGAGGCAATTTACGCCTTTGACAAGGGCTTGATTAAGCTACAAACCCCAATTCGTGTTCCTGTGAAGGGTGCAATCCGCGACACCACCCTTGGCCGCGTATACTTCAACGAAGTACTACCTACCGAGATGGACTACGTCGAGGACATCATGGGCAAGAAGCGCCTCAACAAAGTTTTGAGCCACATCTTTAACACGTACGGCCAAGAAAAAACCGCACAAGTTGCTGATGCAATCAAAGATTTGGCGCTGGAGTTCGCAACAATCGCCGCTGTTTCAACTGGTATGACTGACTACTTTGAAGTAGACGGTCTGGACTCGGTTATTGGCGAAGGCGATGAGCGTGCGGCGATGATTTCTGACCAATACGAACAAGGTTTGATCACCGAAGACGAGCGCTACAGCCTCACTGTTGCTAACTGGCGTGGCGTAGACAAAAAAGTACTCGAAATCCTTCAAGGCCGCTTGAAAGAAGAAGACACCTCTGTTGCCGTGATGGTTGACTCTGGTGCACGTGGTGACATCAGTAACATCAAGCTTGCAACCGCAATGATTGGTGTGATGGTGGACGCTTCTGGTAAGGAAATCGAGCTGCCTATCCGTAGTAGCTACAAAAAAGGTCTGTCACCACTGGAAGCTTTCGTTGCTACCCGTGGTACACGTAAAGGTCTGATTGACACCGCGCTCAAGACTGCCGACTCAGGTTACCTGACTCGCCGTCTTGTCGACGTGAGCCAAGATGTCTTTACGGTTGAAGACGACAACTCGGACGATGGCTTTGCTATCTACCGCAGTGAATCTGACCAGACCATGATTCCATTTGCTGACCGCCTATTTGGTCGCTATGTTGCCCAAGACGTGAAAGGTCACGTTAAGGCTGGCGAGCAAGTCACCCGCGAAATCGCAGATGGCATTGAAGCTGACGAGAAAATTGAAGACGTGAAGATCATGTCTGTACTGAGCGCCACCAACCTTCGTGGTATTCCACGTAAGAGTTACGGTATCGATATGGCCACCGGTAAGCTGATCGCTATCAGCGAACCAGTTGGTGTTATCGCTGCTCAGTCAGTCGGTGAGCCTGGTACGCAGTTGACCCTGAACACCTTCCACGCATCTGGTGTGGCCGGTGATGACATCACCCAAGGTCTGCCTCGTGTTGACGAGTTGTTTGAAGCTCGTCAGCCAAAGGGCCAGGCATTCCTGAGCGAACTCTCTGGTGATGTTCAGGTTTGGGAAGACGGCGAAAACTACGTTGTTCAGGTAACGCCGCCAAAAGGCAAGACTAAGAAGTTCGCACTCGACGGCCGCATTGCGCGCGTCAAGAGCGGCACCGAAGTTTTGGCTGGCGACGTACTCGCGAGCGATAAAAAGACCGAAGACCGCCCAGTCACTGCTCCATATGACGGTACCGTTGAAGTTGCTGACGACCAAATCGTTATCAGCTCTCAGCAAAATACCCCAGCTCGCTACGAAGTCCCTGGCTTCAAGCAGCTGACCGTTGCTGACGGCGACCAAATTGAAGCAGGTGACCGCCTTACTTCTGGTTCAATTAACTTGCACGACTTGATGCGCCTGAAGGGTATCGAGGCTACGCAGCGTTACATCGTGAACGAAGTACTGCGCATCTACGCTGCTCAGGGTCAGAACATTGCTGACAAACACCTGGAGATCATTGTTCGCCAGATGTTCAGCCGCGTTCAGATTGAAGAGCCAGGTGACAGCCTGTTCGTAACTGGTGACATTGTTTCTAAGGCCGCAGTGGTTGAAACAAACCGCAAGTTGACCGAAGAAGGCAAAGCTCCTGCCGAGTACACCCAGTTGCTGCTTGGTATTACCAAGGTTTCGATCTGGTCTGACAGCTTCCTTTCTGCTGCATCGTTCCAGGACACCACTCGCGTGCTTATCAACGCCGCAACTAGTGGTCGCATGGACAACCTATACGGCCTGAAAGAAAACGTCATCATCGGCCGCAAGATTCCAGTTGGTACGGGTATCAAAGGTACCCCTGGCAACGAGGACTTCGCGATCGACGAAGCGTAAATAGGGTAAACCTATACAAAAAGACTCCCATTCTTGGGAGTCTTTTTGGTTTGCGCTCATCAGTATATTGCAAATGCATACAATACACTGGTGAGGCGCCGATACGGCAAGCGCCTCCGTCCATTACTGGACGCGGAGATCGAACTCGGTGCCGAGTACCAGCGTGATGGACTCGACGCCCAGTTGGGCGTTGAGAGGCTTGCCTCGTACTTCTTGACTCATGTAGCTGTCGAGCCCAGTAGAGAAGAGGGCAAAGTGGCCGATGATACTGGCATCTACGAACCGGCCGGCGTACAGATGTGCGAGTGCAAAGGGGTGGGCAAACAACGTGATCTGGTTTTGTCCATCCAGCTGCAGGCCGCTGAAGTCGTAGGGGAAGACCCCTCCGAAGCTGCGGCAACCGTCGCGCGAGATACGCACCTGGCCAGTTGTCGGGTGTCCGAAGCACGCAGTGTGGTCATATAGATAGATTTCTACCTCGACGTCCGGCATGCCTCCAATCGTATGGAAGGCTACGGGGTTTTCGGTGACGAATTCTCCCCACGGAGTGCCAATCATGGGCGGCCTCTCGGTATCGGCGAAGCACAGTAGCTGTGCGCATGCATCATAAACTACTTCAGCTGTTTTGTAAAACGCTCCCTCTGTCCTTTTGGGAGGAGGGCAGGGGGAGAGTGCCGATACCGCATGGGCACTCTTGATTTGTAGCACCAGGACGGCATTACTACGCGCTGACGCAAATGTCGACCGTCGTGCTAACACGAATGATCGCTTGTCGTACGCCGAGGAGGCCCAGGATCGGATTAGCCTCATCGAGGCGAGCAGCGAATGTGTAGGCCGGCGCCCTGCTGAGCAAGTTGGCGACCATGACGGGTGTGACGAGCCGTGTTGCGTATAGGTGCAGCACGCCAATGGGGTGGATGTCGATGACGGGCTCTTCGTGCCGCGTCCATGCTTCGAGCGTCACGTGGGAGGGCGAGACGCGTACTTCGTCTTCGCTATTGTAGCGTGTCACGATTTGGTGCTGCTGGTGGTCATAGTGACCCCTGAGCCGTCGATTTTCTTTTTCATCGATGGCGACGGCGGGTTCGTTCTCCATATTGCAGCCGATCGTGAAGCCGGTGTAGCTGGGCGTAACGTACTGTGTCCATGCCGTGGTCATGGTGTACCTCTCGGTATCGGCGATCACAGATATTTCTGTGTGTCAGCATCATACCTCACCTCTACGCTTGCGTACAGCAAGCACAAAGGTGAAGCGCCGATACTGCTGGCGCCTCTGCGTTCTTATTACAGAACGCCCATGTCGAAGCACCCACGCAAGACCAGTGACAGCGTCCGTACGCCCAACATACGGGTCAGCGAACACGGTCGGACGACCAGCTGGGTTATCTGGAAGGTGTCCAGCTGGGTGCCGTTCACTATCTCGTCTACGTCTTCCCGCGAGATTTGTCCGCATGCGTACAGATGGGCTAGCGCGAATGGGTGGACTAGGACGCTGGGGTGCTCGGACCTGACGGTTCGCAGCGAAAAACGGTAGAGGGGAACCGGTGTAAAGTACCCCTCGCCGTCAACGAGCAAGCTTACACTCGGTGTGTCAGGCTCTGCGCGGCACCACAGGCGTGTGCTCTGTGACTTGCGGAATAGCACGGCCAGAGAGCCGTCGGGATCCCACCTCATGAAGAAGAAGGTAGTTTCTCTGACGACATGCTCGGCCCAGGGTGTGGTATCCACAGCAGGACGCTCCTCTCGGATTGTATCGGCGAATGCTACAGTAGCATGATAATCACAACTACGCAACTATTAGCATTGCCCCCGGCGGCTTTTTCCGGTATAATACCAACCAGAGTTTCACGCTGTGAGTTTATTTTGGGACGTGCTGTAACCCCACTATAAAATGTTGCAGTTAGATCATCTAAGAACTGAAAAGGATTTTTCGTTCATGCCTACAATTAACCAATTGGTTCGCCGACCACGCAAGACCGGTAAAAAGGTCAGTAAGTCGGTCGCTCTGAGCCGTATCCATAACACCCTCAAGAGCAAATACTACAACGAAGAAGCACCACTTAAGCGCGGTGTTTGTTTGAAAGTCACCACTCGTACGCCACGTAAGCCAAACTCTGCACTCCGTAAGGTTGCACGCGTTCGCCTGACAAACGGTTACGAAGTATGGGCTTACATCCCTGGTGAGGGTCACAACTTGCAGGAGCACGCTGTTGTTCTTGTGCGCGGTGGTCGTGTGCCAGACCTTCCAGGTGTTCGTTACCACATTGTTCGTGGTGCGTTGGACCTTCAGGGTGTTAACAACCGCAAGCAGGGCCGTTCTAAATACGGCGCCAAGAAGGAGAGCAAGTAATGCCACGTAAAAAGACTAAATCTTTACAACGCAAAGTTACTCCTGACCGCCAGTACAACTCTGTGCTTGTACAGCGCATGATTCAAAAGAGCATTTTGGACGGCAAAAAACACTCAGCAGAGCGCGCCGTGTACGAAGCTATTGAAATCGCTGCCAAGAAGCTCAAGAGCGACAACGCCCTTGAAGTATTTGAAAAAGCTATCAAGAATGTGTACCCATCTGTTGAAGTGAAAAGCCGCCGCGTTGGTGGCGCTAACTACCAGATTCCATTTCCAGTTGCTGGCCACCGTCAACAGCACTTGGCCTACATGTGGTTCGTGCAAGCTGCACGTTCTCGCAAGGGTATGCCATACGCTGAGCGCCTGGCTGCTGAAATTGTGGACGCTTACAACCAAACCGGCGCTGCCTTCAAGAAGAAGGAAGACACGCACCGAATGGCAGAAGCAAACCGTGCTTTCGCACACTTTGCTCGCGGCTAATTATTGCCACAAGCTACAAAAGCACTCGCACAACTTGCGGGTGCTTTTTGTTTTGTGCTATACCAGTAAGCCGAAGTAAGAGGTTTTTGACATGGGTTTCCGCGAAGGTTACTCGCTTCCTGAGGACTGCGAGTTAAGACAGCATTTTCCAAAAGGCATCGTGTATGTTCAGACATCTGGCGCCGAAGGTCCCGAGGGGCCAACGCACGTGAATTTATATGATCGTTCATTCGAAGAAGTGCCGCGCGTGCCGGTGCTGCATGCGACAATGGATCGTCCTAGTTCGATTGCTGCGCACGAGCTAGAGATGCGACTTATTGAAGCGCACAATGACGGTGGCTGCAACAGGGCGCTCGGTTGTCTGGCACTATTCGCCACCAGCCTTGTGCCGCATGAAGACATGCCAGGTGTTCGCGCGCCTGAGCCGTCTGTGGTAGGCTAGACTTTGACCATTTGGGTCTCAATGCGAGGAGACAGAGTATGCCCTGGGTTTTGAAGCAGCAGAAAACGGTCAATAAGCGCAACCCTTATGGGGACGTGGTTGGCACTCTCGTTCAGCAGGCACTTGCCGCGCTCAACGAGGGCCAGGTCAACCCCGTGGCGGCCAGTACTCGCTACAAGGTATCGGTGATTGTTGTGCCGGCCAGCGCCACGACGTCGCCGTACCTGCGGTTGGCTCGAATCGTCACAGACGACGATCCCTTGGTGCAGTGTGCGCTCGCACTGGGCGCGCCATCTCTGAGCAAGGACAGCGTCGAGCTCACTGGCACCGCCATTCCGTTGGTCTGGGACGGGCTGACCGGAGCCTGATGGTTGCGAACCGCGCGCGAGGGCTTATAACTAAGTCTTTCGCGCGCGGTTCACGCGGAAACCTCTAGGCATGGCCCCTGTTTTCATGCTATAATATTGGTAAATCTCTCTTTTTTGATGTCTTCAAAAAGAGTTAGTAATAAATAATTCGAGGACGTATGGCAACAATCCCACTCAACAAATTCCGCAACATTGGTATTATCGCGCACATTGACGCCGGTAAAACTACGACAACCGAAGGTATCTTGTACCGCACCGGTCTTAAGCACAAAATCGGCGAAGTTCACTCTGGTGAAACCACAACCGACTGGATGGAGCAAGAACGCGAACGCGGTATTACCATTACTAGCGCAGCGGTTACTTGTTTTTGGAAAGACCACAAAGTTAACATTATCGACACCCCTGGTCACATCGACTTCACCGCTGAAGTAGAGCGCAGCTTGCGCGTGCTTGACGGTGCTGTTGTGGTATTTGACGGCAAGATGGGCGTAGAAGCTCAGACCGAAACCGTATGGCGCCAAGCCAACAAATACGGCGTGCCTCGTATCTGCTTTATCAACAAGATCAACCAAACCGGTGGTGACTTTTACAAGAGCCTCGAAAGCCTGCATGCTCGCCTGAGCAAGCGCGCTTTGCCTATTCACTTGCCAATTGGTTTTGAGCAAGAAATCAATGGTGTTGTTGACCTGATTGCCATGAAGGCCTACACCTACAAAGAGTTTACCGACCACGAGCTGATCGAAGGCGACATCCCTGCCGACATGCTCGAAAAAGCAAAGAACGCTCGCACCCTGCTTGTTGAAGCAGCAGTTGAAGCCGACGACGCTTTGTTCGAACGCTACCTCGAAAGCGGCGAAGACAGCATCACTACCGACGAACTGAAAGCTGCAATCCGCAAGCAAGTTCTGACCGGCGAATTCTACATCGTTACCGGCGGCGACGGTCGTGGCGTGATTGTAGAGAAGGTCCTTGACCTCGTTGTTGATTACCTTCCAAGCCCAACCGACATTAGCTCAATCTGGGGTACTCACCCAAAGACCGGCGAAGAAGTTGAGCGCAAAGCCGACGACACCCAGCCACTTGCTGCCCTGGCGTTTAAGGTTGCAACTGACCCATTTGTTGGTAAGTTGATCTTTGTCCGTGTTTACAGTGGTAAATTGACCGCTGGTAGCTACATTCTGAACGCAAGCACCGGCAACAAAGAACGCGTTGGCCGCCTGCTTCGTATGCACGCTGACAAGCGCGAAGACATCACCGAAATCGGCGCTGGCGACATCGCTGCTATTGTAGGCCTCAAGGACACTACTACCGGTACGACTCTATGCGACCTTACTAACCCAATCATTTTGGAAAGCATCGACTTCCCAGAGCCACCAGTGAGCATTGCGATCGAGCCAAAGACCAAAGCCGACCAAGAAAAAATGGGCCTCGCCCTGCAGCGTCTTGCAGAAGAAGACCCAACCTTCCGCGTGCACACCGACGAAGAAACTGGCCAGACGATTATCTCTGGTATGGGTGAGCTTCACCTCGACATCATTGTTGACCGCATGAAGCGTGAATTTAAGGTTGAAGCCAACATTGGTCAGCCTCAGGTTGCGTACCGCGAATCAATCAAGAAGTCGACCGAAATCGAAGGCAAGTACATCAAGCAGAGTGGTGGTCGTGGTCAGTATGGTCACGTCTGGCTCCGCATTGAACCAAACGAAGTTGGTAAGGGCTTTGAGTTCTTCGACGAAATTAAGGGTGGTGTGGTTCCTCAGGAATACCGCACACCTGTTAAGAACGGTATCGAAGAAACGCTGAACGGCGGTGTTATCGCTGGATTCCCTGTTGTTGACGTGAAAGCAACCCTTTACGATGGTAGCTACCACGATGTTGACTCAAACGAAATGGCATTTAAGATGGCCGGTGCCTTGGCTGCCCGTGAAGGTGTTAAAAAAGCCAACCCAGTACTTCTTGAGCCAGTCATGAAAGTTGAAGTTACCACCCCTGAAGAGTTTATGGGTGACGTCATTGGTGACCTCAACAGTCGCCGTGGTCGTATTGAAAGCATGGAAGACCGCACAATGGCCAAGGTTATCACTGCGCTCGTGCCTCTTGCTGAAATGTTTGGTTATACGACTGATCTCCGTAGCTCTACACAGGGCCGCGCTGCATCAAGCATGGAACTTTCTCGCTATGAGGAAGTACCACCAAACGTAGCCGAAGCTGTGATTGCCAAGAAAAACGGCTAATCCGCTACGATCTTACGCAAAACACCGTCTTGTGAGGCGGTGTTTTGTTTTTATGTAAAAAATGATATAATATGCATATTCGACTGAGAGGAGTCACCCTCATGGGTTTGCTCGGTAGATTGTTCGGACTCGGTGTCCCGCAAGATCCCCCAGAGGCGTCGTCTGTCGCGCGAGAAGTACCATCGCAGCCCAATGTGTTTGTGGCTCAAGTGCAACGCATGACGCTTGACGGTGAGCCGATTGGCGACCTTTGGGATCTCGTCCCCCTCTACCAGGCTGCGGAAGAGCACTACAGGAACTGCTATTCGACGTCAGAGGGCTGCGGGCAGCGGCACTTCATCAGGCTGATCGTCGAGCACCAACAGTTCCCCTGGAGCAACACCAAGAGCTATGTCTACCTGGACGAAATTCGGAACGGAGTGTGGTCGGTCTTCGTGTTGACGCGCGAAACGACGGGCATGTTCATGATGGATCCTCGGCTCGGTGACAGGTGGGGCGAGCTCCAACTGGCTGAAGGCGGCGACACAAAGCTCGTCGTCAACAACCGACCCGCCCCTGACCACTATTACAACAACTGACCTCAGACGAAGACAGGCCGCGCCCTTCCCGGAGCTATCCGGGCGGGCGCGGCCTTTGCGCTACATGTGACCAAGCCCTGCGATGCCCGGCACAAATATCTTGGGGTCGGTGCGGAGTACATACTCACATCGAAGCTCCAAGGCTTCGAACTGTTTAAAATGTACGGGCTGCAGGGTTTCACGCATAAAACTTATTTCAAACGTCACGACTTCCTCTTGAGCTGTCGGCGTTTGCGGCTGACTAAGCCGCTCCCATGTCCACTGTAGCTGCGCGCTGTAGGACGCAACCAGGGCAAACATGTTGGTTCCGTGAATGTCGTGTCCGTCTTTGAGCATTTGGTGTAAAATTTGCACCCGCGCATCAAGGACGTGCGTGCTCGTCAGCGGATCGTTTGCCCAGCGCGCTGAAAGCGAAGCGAGATGTCGGGCGTATCCCAGATACGCCCACCACTCCTGCGTCCGAAGGCGGCTACGAAGTGACATATCATTGCGATATGCCCGTTCGATCTCATCGGCCGTAACAGCCATTGACCCTCCTGGTTTGTGGATAAAGATAATTATAGCAAAGGTCAGCGTCCACCCAGGCCAAAAAGGCCTGCGGGTGGGCGACTGGTGGTTTAGCGTTGTGTAGTGAAAGGCAAGTATGCCTTGGGGTTTGCCCTGATGAGCTCGTCATTGAGCAGAACTCCGGCTTGATACCGCTCGAGCAAATACGCCGGGGCGCGCTTTTCTTGTGCGCTTAGCAGCTTGCGGGCTGAGCTGTCCGTTGCGTACTGCGGCCTGGAGGGTAGCATCGTCGCAATAGGCGGCTCGGACTGCCTTTACTTTACCCGAATTGAATGGAGCTCATCACCATCCCCCTGTCTGGGCAAAAAATATTATACCATCACACGCCGAAAACGCTTTACAATAGAGGCGACAATCACTATAATTGAGCTATAATGTCGTGAGGACTGCCTTTTAGGGTGGCCGAGCACATAAGAAAGAAATTAATTTAAGGAGAACCCCTTACAATGGCCGAATTATTTGACCGAACTAAGGCACACGTAAACGTGGGTACCATGGGTCACGTTGACCACGGTAAGACCACGCTAACAGCAGCAATCACCGCTGTTCTTGCCAAAAAACTGCCAAGCGCAGTCAACAAGCCAATCGCGTACGACCAAATCGACAACGCACCTGAAGAGCGCCAGCGCGGTATTACCATCGCTACCTCTCACCAGGAATACGAAAGCGAAAACCGTCACTACGCACACGTCGACATGCCTGGTCACGCCGACTACGTTAAGAACATGATCACCGGTGCCGCTCAGGTTGATGGTGCTATCTTGGTTGTATCAGCAGCTGACGGCCCTATGCCTCAGACTCGCGAGCACGTTCTGCTTGCTCGTCAGGTTGGCGTGCCTAAGATTGTTGTTTTCCTCAACAAGATGGACATGGCTGACGCTGACCTCGTTGAATTGGTTGAAGAGGACGTTCGCGACCTCCTCGAGAAGAACGGTTTCGACCGCGACGCTCCAATCATCAAGGGTTCTGCTCTTAAGGCGCTCGAAGGCGATGCTGCTTACGAAGACGCTATCATGGAACTCGTTAAGGCTATGGACAGCTACATCGAGCAACCTGCACGCGACCTCGACAAGCCATTCCTGATGCCTATCGAAGACGTATTCTCAATCAAGGGTCGTGGTACTGTTGCTACCGGCCGTATTGAGCAGGGTATTGTCAAGATTAACGACGAAGTTGAAATCGTTGGTATCCAAGAAGCTGCCCGCAAGTCAGTTGTAACCGGTATCGAAGCTTTCAAGAAGCAGCTCGACCAAGGTCAAGCTGGTGACAACGCCGGTGTATTGCTTCGCGGTATTGAGCGCGACGACATCGAACGCGGTCAGGTTATCGCTAAGCCAGGCACCGTTACTCCACACACTGAGTTCGAGGCTGAGGTTTACGTACTGAGCAAAGAAGAGGGCGGTCGTCACACTCCATTCTTCAAGGGCTACAAGCCACAGTTCTACTTCCGCACTACCGACGTTACTGGCGAGGTTGAACTCCCAGCTGACAAAGAAATGGTTATGCCAGGCGACACTGTAACCTTTAAGGTTAAACTGCTCGCTCCAATTGCCATGGACCAGGGTCTTCGCTTCGCTATCCGCGAAGGTGGCCGCACCGTTGGTGCTGGTGTTGTTACCAAGATTACTAAGTAATCTAGTACAATCCACTCTTATAAAAATACCTCCCGTATCAAAGCGGGAGGTATTTTTGTGTGGCAAACAAAAACCCCGCTAGCCAGCCGGGGTCTCTGTTTTGAGACACGCCACTTGAGGCTACGGGGTGATGGTGTATGGCTGGGGTGTCCGCTCGTACCGATAAGTAGACACCTCGCCTCGCAGAAACAGGCCATCATGCCGGAGCGCGGTGCGAACGTGGTCTGTCGTTGCCCAGCCCAAGCAGCCCTCGGCCAGCCAAATCCTTGATTTGTCGAGCAATTGGTTGAACGTACTGATGCCAATGGCATCAAGAGTGCAAAGGGTGTCTTGGCACTTGCGGTTGCCGGATGTTCGGATGCGCAAGTTGCCGGCAAGCTGTTTGTCGTATTTCAACTGCATCGCAAGACCGGCAGCATTAAGCGCATCGCGGTCGACTTTGACGCGAGCTTTCTTGATGTGTGTAAGCACATGGGCGGCGGTGCAACCCACAACAGCCGCAACCTCTTGGAGGGTGCGATATTGGAGTTCTCGGCCGAGGCAGAACCGCTCGATAACGGCTTGACGTTCGGCGTTGGTCAAAAAGGAAAGATCACGACCCGCCCACCAGGCACGCTCCTCGTCCAGGTCGGACTTCATGGCTACCTCTCTTTGGGAAGAGTTACTCATATTATATCATAATTATCATTATTTGACTACATATTAAAACCCGCCCGGCGCGCCCGGGTAGGGCGCACACAGGCGGGGTAGTGCGGAAGGCGAGTACTTACTCGCCCAGTAGCGTGCCGATCTCGAGCCGGCTACAGGCAACGAACATGCGTCGCTGCGTGTCGTAGAACACATGCCAGTCATGCTCGGGATGGGGGCGATCGGGCGCAGCCCAGTAATGCGTGAGTTGCTCTGCCATGTAGTCAAGCCACGCGACAGGCGTCTCAACCGCGATGGCAACGGCGCTCAGGAGGATTTCCTGATAGGTCCTGCCGTCAGCAATGATCGCCGATTGCAGTCTTGCCGTTGCGTCGTTAATTTCCGGTGGCACTTCGCCGGACAAGCCGTTCCTCCTTGTGGTCAGTGACCTTGATCGTTTCGCATGAGGCGCGGTACGATGGTTCGCTGGCTGATGGCCACAAAGTGGCGCTGGTTGTGGTCGTAGGCCACGCGCCAGTCGTGCGCCGATGGCGTACCGCTGTGCCACATGTCGGTTACGAGCTGTGCAACCTGTTGGTAGGCGAAGTTGGACGTGCCATGCGGCAGGTCAACGCACTCAACCTGGATGGCCTGCTGCGTCTCGCCACTGTTGACGGTGATGGCAGCAAGCTGCTCGGCAGCGGCGATGACTTCGGCCGACGGTACGGGCGGGTGCCCGTAGGGTGTGGCGTCGTGCATGGGTCTCCTTGGTTTAGCCCTGGGGCCTGGTGGTGAGGCGGATCCATGCGCGGTTGACGGCAAGGAAACACCTCTCGTTGTGGTCGTAGACAACCGTCCACTTCAGATAGAGATTTCCTCCTTGGTCGGCGGCGAGCCTGTCGATGTGAGCCGTTACGGCCTGTGCGAAGGTGTAGCCGCCGGCCACGCCGTCAGCGGTGCCAGGCCGGTTACCGACGTCACGCGTGGGAATGACGACTGTTCCGACTCCTTCCCAGCCGGCAGCGTAGATGATGTCGGTGATGCGATCGATCGCAGGCTGCCAGTCTGCGGGCACTTCGAAGTCCGGAGGTAGTGTCACGCTGAAGCCCCTTTCAGGCTTTTGTTGGAAACAACAGATGCCACTATACAATAATATTTGCTGATTTTCAATTTACATATAGGCAAAACATCTGTTATAATACGTCTATACAACTAATCGTTCCGACAAACTCGGCCAGACGTGAGCGCTACAAGCGACACGATTCGAACAGAGGTTACGGAGCACACAAGGAACAAAGCTATGACAGCACAAGCTGCCCCTCAGCTAACGCGAATTCGTATTCGCCTCAAAGCCTACGACCACAAAGTGATCGACCAGGCTGCAAAACAAATCGTTGACACTGCTATTCGCACTGGCGCAACCGTTGCTGGTCCCGTACCACTGCCAACTCGCAAAAGCACATACACGGTTATCAAGAGCCCACACGTGTACAAAAAAGGTGGCGAGCACTTTGAGATGCGTATTCACAAGCGTCTTATCGATATCTTGAGCCCAACGCCAAAAACTATCGACGCGTTGCAAAACTTGTCACTGCCTGCTGGTTGTGACGCTGAAATCCGCATGTAATCCATGCAGACTCGTAAGAGTAGGTCCCAAGCGGGCCTATTTTTATTTGTGTTCGTAGTAGGGTACAATCATAAGCAATATGGCACAGAAAAAACAAACTCCCAAGAATGAATCGGACAGTACTTACTTTTTAAAACTCGTTTTATACGTTATTTTGGGCGCTTTTTGGATTCGATTTTCGCAACCGCTCGAGTTTGGCTATGTAACCCTCAACGCATTTCCGCTCGGATTGCTTGTGGGGCTTCTATTTGCCAGCCATGATCATTTTCAAATTGACCGCAAGATAGAATTCGCTGTTCTTATTATTGTTACTATCCTGACCTTTTTCGTACCAGCCGGCATCATACTCTGATGAGCCGTAAACTCGCTGAAACGTTTGACACGCAAGCGCGGCTGTATAACACGGCTCGGCCGCAGTATCCGGACGCCCTTTTTGAAACATTGGTCAAATTTACATCTTTGCCGATGGACGCGGCACTGCTAGAAATAGGCGCCGGCACAGGCCAGGCTACGGTACCCATGGCGCGCCGTGGCTACCGTATTGTGGCGCTGGAGCCAGGCGTGCACTTGGCGGCGGTAGCAAAGCAAAATCTTGCAAGCTACCCCAATGCGCATGTGGCCGTGCAGACGTTCGAGGATGCGCAGCTACCACCGCACACCTTTGACCTTGTCTACTCGGCAACCGCCTTCCACTGGGTACGGCCAGAGGTTAAGTTTACTAAAACACGCCATATTTTGAAGCCAGGAGGACACTTAGCTATCATTCATACCCACCATGTGTCTGATGAGCAAGGTGACGCTTACTTTCATGCATCGCGGTCAATCCACGAAAAGTATTTCCCAAATCAGGCTGCAAATCATTCGTATATGCCAAAAGCATCAGCCATTCAGCCGCCCGTATTTGATCACGCGCTCTTTAAGCCAATCTTATTTACGTATCTACCTGTGGTTATACGATATAGCGCAAAACGATACGCCGAATTGCAGCACACCTATTCACCAGTGCTTGCGCTGCCATCGCACCAACGGCATGAATATTTAGAGGCGGTAGAACGTCTTATTCATGGCTCATTTGGTGGATCAATTGATAAGCATTTCGCTATGAGTTTAGCGATTGCGCAGGCGATATAAGTTTAAATCTTTCTCTGGGCGGCCCGCTTTTGGGGCCGCCCAGATTGATGCGAATTGATGGACGGGTCAACGGCTGATGAGCACCGCGCTGGCGGTCGGGTCGTGTCGGGCCCAGAGTGCGTTGAGCTGGAGCCGAGTTGCGGTTCCGCTGTTGCCCGGGTCGTAGGCCCAACCAACGATATTCTCGTCGGCCCCGGTTGGCGGCGTAACCAGCACGGGCTGAAGCCGTCCGTTGGTCTGGCGGACCTGCAGAAGCACGGCTTGACTGCGGCCCAGGGCGGCCAGAACATCCATCTTGTCCAGCGGCCGCAGGATTCGGCCGTAGTGCCCTGCAGGCAGGCTCTGAACGGTGGCGACAAACCGCTGCGCCATGTATTGGTAGAAGCTCACGTTCTCTGGGGTGTAGTGCGCCTCCAGCTCCGGCGTCCAGCGCACGAAGGCCTTTCGCAGGTAGTGCGCGCCCTCCCTTGCCATGAGCTCGGCTCGGTACGTCGTGAACTCGCAGAGGCGCAGCCCGGCATGCAGCAACGAAATGTAGGCCTCCAGGTCGTGCAGCAGGTCGCCTTCCTGGCAGCCGGCCAGGCGTTCGACCTCGTATGGGTCTGCGTAGTCGCGAATGCCAAAGACCTGCAGCGCCTGACCAACCACGACGGCGAAGTACGCCTGGTCGCGGTGGAGCGGTAGCTCGACGGGGTGACGAATCATGCCCGAAATCCTTTCGTAAATCGCTCCGGTTGCTTTATTCAAACATCGCCAGCAGTCGGTGTCAATAAGTACGTAGAATAACCGTTGACAACAGAGGGCGGCATCTGTTAAAATATGACTGTAGTTTCACTATTTTAAGTTCAAGCGAAACTTCTTGGTAAATGCGCAGGTCCAACCGGAAACCGCGTGTACCAAGATTTTTCAATGAAAAAGGGTAAGTTTAAAGGGATGAAAGCACTTCTCGGTACCAAGATTGGTATGACCCAGATCCTCCAAGAGGATGGCGTTGCTATTCCAGTGACGCTTATTTCTGCTGGCCCTTGTACTGTGACTCAGGTCAAAACTGTCGAAACCGACGGTTACACCGCAGTACAATTGGGTTACGGATCGGGTAAGAACCTGAGCAATGCCGTGGCTGGCCACGTAAAGGCTGCTCACGTGACGCCAAAATACATCCGCGAATTCCGCGATGTAGAGCTAAGCGACGATGTAAAAATCGGCGCTCAATTTGATGTTACCGCCTTTGAGGTTGGTGACCACATCGACGTAACAGGTACAAGCAAGGGTAAAGGCTTTGCTGGTACAGTAAAACGTCACAACTTTACAACGAGTAAGAAAACCCACGGTGGTAACGGCTATGTCCGTAAGCCTGGTTCAATCGGCTCAATGTATCCACAGAAAGTATTTAAGGGTAAGCGCATGGCAGGCCGTATGGGTGCCGAGCAAGTTACGGTCAAGAATTTGGTCGTTGCCCTGGTCGACAAGGAAAACAACCTTATTGGCGTTAAAGGTGCCGTTCCTGGCCCACGCCGCAGCCTGGTTGTTTTAGGGGAGGTAAAGTAATATGAGCACTACTCTTCCAAAGAACGTATTTGACGTAGAAGTGGGTAACCACGAACTGCTCAAGCTTGCGTATAACGCCTACTTGGCAAATGGTCGCGATAACCTCGCGAAGACCCTTCGTCGCGGTGAAGTCCGTGGTGGTGGTAAAAAGCCATGGCGCCAAAAGGGCACCGGTCGCGCACGTTTCGGCTCTAGCCGTAACCCAATTTGGCGCAAAGGTGGTGTCGTTTTTGGTCCACTTGGTAACGAAAACTACAAAGTAACCGTTCCTACCACTGCAAAACGTGTTGCACTCCGCCAAGCTTTGACCCTTGCGGCAAAGTCAAACGAAATCACCGTCGTTGACGACATCAAGGTAGCCGGCAAGACCAAAGACATGATTGCGTACCTGGCTGATCAAAAGATCGAAGGTCGCCGTATCTTGATTGTTGTTGCCAACAAGACCCCTGAACTGGTTCGTTCTACAAATAACTTGCAGAACATTATCCTGACTCAGGCAACATACCTCAACGTGTACAACATCCTGAACGCTGACCGTATCGTCGTAACCAAAGACGCACTTGTGGCGGTCGAGAAATGGTTGGGAGCATAATATGAGTACACAGCTAAAAATCGTTCCGCACATTAGCGAAAAGGCATACGCCCAATCACAAAACGCTACCTACGTATTTAAAGTGCCTGTATCTGCCAACAAGCAGCAGGTTGCTGAAGCCGTAGAAGCTCAGTACGGCGTTAAAGTCGCTGACATCCGCGTTGTGATCGCTAAAGGCAAACGCAAGAAGACTATTCGTAACGGCAAGCCATATGAAGGTTTCCGCAACGATGCTAAAAAAGCATATGTTACCCTGGTCGAGGGTGATAGCATTAAGATCTTCGACGAGATCGAAGAGGAGAAGAAGTAATGGCTATTAAGCAATACAACCCAACTACTCCTGCTCGTCGCGGTATGACCAGCCAGGACTTTGATGGCATTACAACCCGTAAGCCACTCAAGTCTTTGACTGTCATCAAAAAGTCGACTGCTGGCCGCAATAACAACGGTCGTATCACTACTCGCCACCGCGGTGGTGGTGTTAAGCGCTTTTACCGCATTATGAACTTCCAGCTTGCACCTGGCACCGTTGCAACGGTTGAGCACATCGAGTACGACCCTAACCGTTCTGCTCGTATCGCTCGCATTAAAGACCAACACGGTCTGTACCACTACATTCTTGCTGACAACACTATGAAAGTTGGCAAGCAAATCACTAGTGGTGAAGATGCTGCAATCGAAATCAGCAACCGCATGCCACTCAGTAAAATCCCTACTGGTACCATGATTTACAATCTTGAACTCCAGCCAGGTAAGGGCGGTCAGGCGGTTCGTTCTGCTGGCACTAAAGCTCAGCTGATGGCCAAAGAGGGCGACTACGCTCAGGTAAAAATGCCTTCAGGTGAAGTTCGCCGTTTCCGCGTTGAATGTATGGCCACTCTTGGTGTTGTCGGTAACGAGCAGCACCAAAACGTAAAGATCGGTTCTGCCGGTCGTAAGCGCCGCATGGGTATTCGCCCAACGGTTCGTGGTGTCGTAATGAACGCCGCAGACCACCCACACGGTGGTGGTGACGGTGGTCGTCACGGTACTGGTAAAGCTCCTCGTACTCCATGGGGCCAGCTGACACTTGGGTACCGCACTCGACGTCGTAAATCAACCAGCAAGATGATTGTTAAAAGCCGCCATGAGGCGAAGAGGAAGAAATAGCCTATGAGTCGTTCACTTAAGAAAGGTCCTTTCATTGATCCAAAGCTCGCCAAGAAGGTAATGGCTTTGGGCAACAATGATCGTACCGTCATCAAGACTTGGGCACGCGCCAGCACTATCTTTCCAGAGATGGTAGGCCGCACAATCGCTGTTCACAACGGTCGTGTACACGTGCCAGTATTTGTAAGCGAGAACATGGTTGGCCACAAACTCGGTGAGTTTGCCCCAACTCGTAAGTTCCGCACACACGGGGGTAAGAAGTAATGCAAGTTACCGCTCTCGCTAAAGGCGTACGCATGAGCCCACGCAAAGTTAGCCTGGTGGCTAGCCTTGTCCGTGGCCGTAGCGTTGCCGATGCGCTCGTTATTCTCGAGCACACTCCAAAACGTGCAGCTAAGCCTGTTGCAAAAGCAATTGCTAGCGCAAAGGCCAACGCTGTTAACAACCACAAAGCAGATGAAAAGAGCTTGGTTATTGAGCACCTGCAGGTAACTGCTGCCGCTCGTATCAAGCGTTTCCGCCCAGCTGCAATGGGCCGCGCCCTCCCATACCAAAAGAAGACCAGCCACATTAAGGTTGTTCTGACCGGCGCCGAGAAGCCAAAGAAAACTCCTGCGAAAGCAGAAGCTAAGAAGGAGGAGGCATAGCATGGGCCAAAAAGTAAACCCAATTAGCATGCGCCTTCAGGTTAACAAGGACTGGCGTTCAAAATGGTTCGCTAACAAGCGCGACTACGCAACGTTTTTGCACCAAGACCTGAAAGTTCGCGACCTTATCGAAGCAAAGTTTGCCACTCGTGCAACTATCGGTAAGATCGACATCGAACGCGCACCAAACCTCGTAACTGTTACGATCCACACTGCAAAAGCAGGTGTCGTAATTGGCCGCGGTGGTTCTGGTGCTCAAGAGCTTAAGGCTGATATCGAAAAGATCATGGACCGCCAGGTTCGTATCAACATCGAAGAAATCAAGCGCCCAGAGCTTAACGCTAAACTCGTATCAGAAAACATTGCCCGTCAGCTTGAACGCCGCATTAACTTCCGCCGTGCAGTTAAAATGAGCGCTCAAAACACTATGAATGCTGGTGCCAAAGGTATCCGTATTGAGGTAGCTGGTCGTTTGAACGGTGCAGAAATGAGCCGACGCGAAAAAGAAATCCAAGGTTCTGTGCCTTTGCATACCCTTCGTGCTGACATCGATTACAACCTGGCGAAAGCCCAGTTGCCAAACGGTGGTGGCGTCGTAGGCGTGAAGGTCTGGATCTATAAGGGAGAAGTCGCGTCGTAAGTCGCGCCTAGAGGATTAGACCATGTTACTACCAAAGAAAACTAAGTTCCGCAAAGTCCGTAAAGGCAAAAACCGTGGTACTGCGTCTCGCAGCAACTACATTGCCTTCGGCGACTACGCGCTTCAGAGCATCGGCAACGAGCGCATTACCTCTCGCCAAATCGAGTCAGCTCGTCAGGCGATGACCCGCTACATCAAGCGTGGTGGTAAAATCTGGATTCGCATCTTCCCACACACCCCTGTTACGCGTAAGCCACAGGATGTGAAGATGGGTTCAGGTAAGGGTAACCCAGAGTTTTTCGTAGCGAAGGTGAAAGCCGGTACCGTTATGTTTGAAATGAAAGGTGTGCCAGAGGACACTGCTCGTGAAGCAATGCGCCTGGCAGCCCACAAGCTTCCTGTAAAAACTAAGTTCATCACCCGAGAGGAGACACACAATGTCTAAGAAGATCAGCACCGAACTTCGTAAACTCTCGAGCGAAGAGCTAAAGGCACGTGTAGCCGAGCTCCGTTCACAGCTTGTTGAGCAGACTCGCGCCCGCGCTGCAGGCGAGCTAAGCAATAGCAACGCAATCAAGAACACTCGTCGCGAAATCGCAACAGCTTTGACGCTTCTTGCGGCACCAAGCGACGAAACCCAGAAAGAGGAGGCCAAGTAATGGCACGCAAATTAGTCGGCACCGTTGCCTCTGACGTCCAGGATAAGACCATCGTCGTTTCAGTGGCTCGCCGCGTAACTCACCCAATTTACGGTAAGCAATACACCGTAACTAAGCGCTTCGCAGCTCACGATGAAGACAACCAGGCTCACGTAGGTGACAAGGTTGAAATCGTTGAGACTCGCCCAATCAGCAAAAACAAGACATTCCGTCTTGCTCGCGTTATCGAAACCGGTCACGCAGATGTTGAGCTGAAGGACGAAACCGAAGCAGTAACCAAAAAGCCAGCCAAGAAGGCAGAAGCGGCAGAAGGCGAGGAGTCGTAATATGATTCAGCAAGAATCTCGCCTGAAAGTAGCCGACAACAGTGGCGCCAAGAGCATTCTATGTATTCGTGTGCTCGGCGGTACTGGCCGTCGCTACGCTCACGTTGGCGACATCATCGTTGCAAGCGTGAAAGACGCTAACCCGTCTGGCAACATTAAGAAGAAGAGCGTCGTAAAGGCAGTTGTTGTCCGCACGACCAACGCAATCAAGCGTAAAGATGGCTCAACCATTCGGTTCGACGAAAACGCCGCTGTTATCATCGGCGACGACAAGAACCCAAAAGCAACCCGCGTATTCGGTCCAGTTCCTCGTGAGCTCCGCGACAAAGGTTACATGAAGATCATCTCGCTTGCGCCGGAGGTACTCTAATATGAAAGCAAACCGACCAGTTACCATGAAGATCAAGAAAGACGATGTCGTTCGAGTGATGAGCGGCGCCCACAAGGGCAAAACCGGTAAGGTGCTTGCATCTCACCCCCGAACGCAAGCGGTTACCATCGAGGGTATTGGTGTTGTAAAGCGCCACATTAAGCCATCACAGGCTAACCCACAGGGTGGTACTAAGGAAGTTCACAAACCTCTTGCTGTAGGTAAGGTTGCATTGATCAGCCCTGCAAACGACAAGAAAGTAACCCGCATTGGTTACGAAATGAAGAAAGACGGCAGCAAAGTGCGCGTTGCTCGTGCTGCAAACAACAAGGAGATTAAATAATGGCTACCAAGACTGCTACTACATCTGTACCACGTTTGAAAGCCCTGTACCAACAGGAGCTTGTTAGCCGTCTCCAAAAAGAGCTTGAGCTCGACAACCCGCACCGCGTACCAAAACTCGAGAAAATTACTCTCAACATTGGTATCGGCAAGCACAAAGACGACAAGCACTACTACGAAGTTGTTACCAACACCCTCCGCAAGATCACTGGTCAAGAACCAGTTGACCGCATGGCGAAGAAGTCGATTGCAACCTTCAAGATCCGTGCCGGTATGAACCGCATCGGCGTAGGTGTTACGCTGCGTGGCAAGCACATGTACGAATTCCTTGACCGTCTTGTCAACGTATCACTCCCACGTGTTCGTGACTTCCACGGCGTATCAAACAAAGGCTTTGATAAAGCTGGCAACTACTCACTCGGTATTACTGAGCAATCTATCTTCCCAGAGCTGAATTTTGAAGACACCCAGCTGCTTCACGGCCTACAAATTAACTTTGTTATCAAGACTGAAGATAAAGCTCATGCCCAAGCACTTTTGCGTGCCTACGGCATGCCATTTGAGAAAGAGGAGAAGCGTTAATGGCTAAGAAATCAATGATCGCACGTGACAAAAAGCGTGCTAAGCTGATCGCAAAGTTCGCTGCAAAGCGTACTGAGCTCAAGGCTGCCGGTGACCAAGATGGTTTGGCGCTTTTGCCTCGCAACTCGAGTCCAGCTCGCCGTTCTTGCGGCGAGCTGGACTCGAGTTGCGAGGCAAAAGCGCCAAACCATCTTGGTCACCGGCAGCC
>Ga0075364_10000163_pt1 | contig 29585 bp, 31 predicted proteins | sample EndMetdeltDD1764_FD_71517 | JGI IMG/M metagenome (GOLD analysis project Ga0075364, IMG submission 71517) | Populus endosphere microbial communities from Tennessee, USA - Endosphere MetaG P. deltoides DD176-4 | ecosystem: Host-associated > Plants > Roots > Endosphere | place: USA: Tennessee... | reverse complement strand
TCGGCACGTTCCTTGCTGTAACTCAGGAGCGAGGAGAGGATGTCGACACGCCCCTGGGTCAGCTCAGCCATACGTGTCTGTGGGGAAACGGCGGTCATCTTGGCACTGACGCCGAGATACTTGGCGAACATACCGCAAATCTCGATCTCGTAACCGCTTGGCTCGCGGGTTTTGGCGTCCTGGAAACCAAGCGGCGGCGAGTTCGTAAGAACACCGCAGTTCAGAATTCCGGCCTTCTTGATGTCGTCCAGCTGCTCTGCGGCGGCAACATTCGAAAACAACGCAGTGCCGATCACAGCCAACGTCATAAGGCGTGCAAATTTCATATTGTTCTCCTCCTTGGCAGCGCTTCCTCTCGCTGTAGGAGAAACTTAAGTCAGCATTGATATTCCAACAAATATATATTGCCGATACGTCCTATATCATTATTGTATAGGGCAATAAGGAACGGATATGGCTCTTGATCTCCTGAAGATGCGGTATTTTGCCAAGATCGCCGAACTCGGCTCTTTTACGAGAGCCTCTCGCGAACTCGGTGTTGCTCAACCAGCCTTGAGCCTTCATATGCGTTCACTGGAAGAGCATCTTGGCCTCCAGCTTCTCAATCGAACGTCGCGAGGCGTGGTTCTGACCGATGCAGGCCAGACACTTTTCTCACATGCCCAGGCCATACTGCGTGCCGTGGAGCAGGCCGAGGCAGACACGCGCCAGCAGGCCCAGACACCGCGTGGAGACGTATCGCTCGGTTTGCTCAGCTCTCTTTCGCCCATTCTTTCGGTGCCGGTTCTGGAAATTTGCGAAAGAAGCTTTCCGCAAATACGTCTGACGATCAGCGAAGGCGACAGTCAGACGCTTAGAACCGCGATCGACTCGCATGTTCATGATCTGGCTATAAATCTGGTCGATGTCGCCAAGGCGAGTTCTTTCCCCCTCTTCGATGAGCGGCTCTATGCAGTCGGCAAAACAGGAAGCTTTGATGAGATTGGCGATGAGATCACGGTCGAAAAAGCACTCGGCCTGCCATTGATCATGCCGACAAGACGCCATGGCATCCGCGTTCTTCTCGAAAGACACGCCTTGATGCTGGACTGCGACCTCAATATCGTACGCGAAATAGAGGGGTTGGCTAGCACGAAAGCAGCCATTCGGGCCGGGCTAGGCTTTGCGATCCTGGGTCGAGGTGCCGTGTACGGTGACACACAGCAAGGCAACCTGGCCGCAATCCCGCTTTGCAGCCCGGAAGTGTCGCGCCGTATCATCCTCGACATGCCGGTAAATCACCCTCCCACCCGCGCGATGATCGAGGTGCGTAATATCCTGACGTCGGTGATAAAGACATTGGGTGATCAGGGACACTGGACACACCTGTCTTGACGCCGGCTTTGAAGCACGCTTTCAGTCGGAGCATCCCGTGACAGGAGAAGAGATGCCAACCGAGCAGGGACAACGGCCGACGGAAGTGAACAACGGCCCGCCGACCATGGCAGATGTCGGACGGCTTGCCGGTGTTTCCGCCATGACTGTATCGCGGGCGCTCAAGGGCAAATCTTACATCGCCAAGAGCACTCTCGAGCGCATCATGGTGGCGATAGACCAGCTCGGCTATGTTCTTGATCAGTCTGCCGGCAGCCTGTCATCGCGTCGCAGCGGCTTTATCGCGACTATCGTTCCTTCAATCGACAATTCGAACTTCGCCGATACTGCTCGCGGCATTACCGACACGCTGGCGCAGACCAGCATGCAACTGTTGCTCGGCTATACGAACTATTCGGTAGAGCGTGAGGAAGAACTGATCGAATCCATGCTCCGGCGACGGCCGGAAGGGATCATCCTGACCGGCGGCAAGCATACGGCCAAGTCAAGGGCAATGCTGGCCAATGCAGGAATCCCCGTGATCGAAACATGGGATGTACCGGAAAACCCTATCGACGCTGTTGTCGGTTTCTCCAACACCTCTGCGATGGAGGCGCTGGTCGATACTCTCGTGGGACAGGGATATTCGCGTTTTGGCTTCATAACCGGCTCGGAAGCAGCGGACACTCGCGGCCAGCAACGTCATGTCGGCTTTGACCGGGCATTGTCGCGACACGGGCTGACCAGCAACCGGGTCGTGGCTATTGAAGAGGTGCCAATCCGCATGTCACATGGCGGCAAGGCGATCCGCGAGATGCTTGAACGTTTTCCCGATACCGATGTCGCAATCTGCGTATCCGATCTTCCCGCCTTCGGCGCCATCATGGAATGCAAAAGAATGGGATTGGTCATTCCGTGTGACATCGCCATTGCCGGCTTCGGTGATTACGAGATCGCCTCGGTATCGGAGCCCGGCATCACCACCGTCAATGTCGATAGCTACAGGATCGGTGCACAGGCTGCCGTTCAGATGATTGCCATGCTGGAAAACCCCAACTCTACCGCAACCATCGAAACGAACTATCACGTGCTGCTTCGCGGCAGCACGTGATCAATTGACAACGGTTCAGAAGCTGAGCTGGACCTTCATCGACCGGCTACGATCGCCCGCAACCTCAAACGCCTTCACCGCATCGCCTACCGGATAGATTTCCGAGAGAAGCGGAGAAAAATCGACACGCTTCTGGTTGATGAGATCGACTGCCTGTCCGAACTCCTCATGGAAGCGGAACGTGCCCTTCATCTCGATTTCCTTGGCGACGATCGTGTTCTGCGGCAACGAGATATCGCCACCGAGACCAAGCTGGACGAGAGTGCCGCGCGGTTTGAGCACTTCCAGGCCCGAGCGAACGGCACGCTCATTTCCGGACGCTTCAAAATGCACGTCGAAATACCCCTTGTTGGGCGTATAGGCATTGAGGGCATCGGGTTCCGAGGCGACGTTGATGGTACGATCGGCACCGATCAGCTTGGCTTTTGCCAGAACCGCATCCATCACATCGGTCGCCACGACTTCGCTTGCGCCATGCAGGCGCGCGGCGATGATCGACAGCACCCCGATTGGGCCACAGCCGGTGACCAGCACCCTCTTGCCCTGCAACGAACCAGCGCGGGAAACCGCATGCAGGGTCACGGCAAATGGTTCTGCAAAGGCTGCCTCATTGATGGAGATACCCTCATTCACCTTGTGGCACTGCCAAGCTTCCGCCACCAGACGCTGACGGAACGCGCCCTGAATATGTGGCATCGGCATGGCGCTTCCATAAAAGCGCATGTTAAGGCAGTGGTTCTGCTGGCCCTTGAGGCAATAGACGCAGGAATTGCACGGGCGACTCGGCGAAACGGCGACACGGTCACCGACGGCAAGATGAGAAACGCCACTTCCAAGCGCCACGACACGGCCGGCGACCTCGTGACCGAGAATCATCGGCTCACGAACGCGCACGGTGCCGAAACCGCCATGGTTGTAATAATGCAGGTCCGAGCCGCAGATGCCGCCGGCTTCGATTGCAATATCGACCTGCCCCGGACTGGCCGTTTCAATCTCCCGCTCTTCGACGCGCAGATCTTTGGCGGAGTGAATGACGACAGCTTTCATGACATGACCTCAGATGACCGGAGTGAGAAGGGTCTGGCCGGCGAAATGGGCGGCCAGATTGTCTCGCACAAGCTTGCCCATCGCCTTGCGTGTCTCGATCGTGCCTGACGCATGATGCGGCTGCAACAACACATTTTCGAGCTTGAGGAAGCGCGGATCGAGTTTTGGCTCACCTTCGAACACATCAAGCGCGGCGGAACCGAGCGTGCCGCCTTCCAGCGCGTCGAGCAGCGCTGCTTCATCGATATTGGAGGCACGCGAAATATTGATCAGCATGCCGTCCGGCCCGAGCGCCTCGATCACATCCCTGGAGACGATATGACGGGTGGCGGCCGAAGCTGCGAGCGTCACGAACAGAAAGTCGGAATGCGCAGCGAGCGCGACCGGATCGGCGATAAAGGTCATGCCCTCCGCATAGGATTTTTCCGATACGTCGCTATAGGCGATATCCATATCGAAACCACGCAGACGTTTCGCGACCTCGAAGCCGATACGGCCAAGGCCGAGAACGCCGGCCTTGCGGCCCCAGACCTTGCGCTTCAATGGATACAAACCCTTGGAGGCCCAGCTTCCGTCCTTCACCCACTGTTCAGCGCCGATCATGCCGCGAGACTGGCAAAGCATCATGGCCACGCCGAGATCGGCGACATCGTTGGTGAGAACATCCGGCGTGTTGGTCACACGAATGCCACGCGCACGGCAGGCATCCAGATTAACCGCGTCGTAGCCGACGCCATAGACCGAAACGATCTTCAGGTTTGGCAACTTGGCAATCAGTTCGGCGGAAGCCCCAAGCTCGCCACGGGTGGCGATTGCCGTTACCTGCTTCGCCTCCCCCTCGATGAAAGCATCGCGGTCGCTGGCCTCATAGAGTTTCTTCACGTCGTAGCTCTTTTCAAGCTCGACCATGTCCCATTCCGGATAAGGACCGACAACAAGAATCTGCGGCTTCATATCTCACTCCCAAGGTTGTTTTTGATTGCATATGTTATCGATAACATCTATGTCAATGTGAAAGAACCTTATGACCCGGGAGGAATTTCCAATGTCATTTCCGCTGTTCGATCTGACGGGTAAGACCGCGCTGATCACCGGCTCCAGCCAGGGCATCGGCCTGGCGCTGGCGCGTGGCCTTGCCGAACATGGCGCCACCATCATTCTTAATGGCCGCGACGAGGCAAAACTGGACAGCGCAGAAAAGCAGCTGAGCGCAGACGGCTTCACCGTCCACTCAGTTGCCTTCGATACGACCGATCATGCTTCTGTCACCGCCGGTGTCGCCCGCATTGAAGACGAAATCGGCGCGATCGACATACTCATCAACAATGCCGGCATGCAGCACCGTTCGCCGCTGGAAGACTTTCCGGCCGACAAGTGGCAACAGCTTCTGACCACCAATATTTCCAGCGTCTTCTACGTCGGTCAGGCTGTCGCCCGCCACATGATTGCCCGCGGTCATGGCAAGATCATCAACATTGCCTCCGTACAGAGTGAACTCGCCCGTCCCGGCATCGCCCCCTATACGGCCACCAAGGGTGCGGTCAAAAACCTAACCAAGGGCATGTCCACCGACTGGGCCAAGCACGGCCTGCAGGTCAACGCCATCGCTCCCGGCTACTTCAAGACGCCGCTCAACCAAGCTCTGGTCGACAATCCGGAATTTTCAGCGTGGCTGGAAAAGCGCACGCCGGCTGCCCGTTGGGGCAATGTCGATGAACTCGTCGGCGCGGCAGTCTTCCTGTCAGGCAAGGGCTCCTCTTTCGTGAATGGACACACGCTTTATGTCGACGGCGGCATCACCATCAGCCTCTAAGGCGCACACCATCCGGCGCCCCATCATCGTGATGGGCGTTGCCGGCTGCGGCAAGAGTTCGGTCGGTACGCGTCTGGCGGAAGCGCTCTCCCTCCCCTATCAGGAGGGCGACGACCTTCACCCCCAGGTCAACATCGCCAAGATGTCGGCGGGTACGCCTCTCAGCGACAATGATCGCTGGCCCTGGCTCGATCGTATCGGCGAAATTCTCTCGGATCACGCCGAAAGCGGCATCGTCCTCACGTGTTCATCGTTGAAGAAAGTGTATCGCGACCGGTTGCGCGCGGCGGCAGGCGGAAGACTTGCCTTCGTGTTTCTGGATGGCAGCAAGGAGCTGCTGACCCAGCGCATGGGAAACCGCGAAGGCCACTTCATGCCAACCAGCCTGCTGGAAAGCCAGCTCGCGACACTGGAGCGGCCTGATCAAGAAGCAGGCGTCGTCATCGTGAGTATCGACAATACTCCAGGCGAGATCACCGATCTCGCAATCGATGGGCTGAAAAGCCTCTCTGGAAGATAGAAAAAGGGCGACCGAGAGGCCGCCCTTTTCATTTCCCGCAGTCACCGCGTATTCGAATTGTCTGGAGGGGAAGCTGTCGCGCACGACGCTTCCCTTTTCGCGTTTCAGATATCGACGATCAGGCCTTTGGCCTTCAGAACCGGTTCGAGCTTGCTGACCTCGATAACGGAAGCGCCGGCCTTGTAGGCTTCAATAAAGCCGGCCTCTGCATCTTCACGCGCCTGGGAAAGTTTTGCCGCTTCAGCGACTTCGCTTCGGCGAACGACAACCAGACCATCCGCATCACCGACGATCACGTCGCCAGGATTAATGATCTCGCCGCCAACGATGATCGAGTCATTCGTCGTGCCGATCGTTTCCTTGACGGTACCCTTGATGCAGGTGCTGAGCGAAAAGACTGGGAAACCGAGCTCGCGAAGCTGCAGTGTGTCACGCACGCCGGTATCCGTGACCAGACCGCCGATGCCCTTGGCAAGGCAGGCATTGGCGAGAACGTCGCCGAACGAACCGGCTTCCTCGTATTCACCTGCCGAAACGACGATGATATCGCCGGGCTTGGCATAGTTGATCGCCAGCTGCAGCATGATGTTGTCGCGCGGTGAGGATTTGACCGTGAAGGCCGGGCCGCAGAGTTTCATGCGGTAATCGACCGGCTTCAAGCGCGACGACAAGGCGCCACGGCGACCCTGTGCTTCGTGAATGGTGGCAGGCGAAAATTTCGCAATCGCCGCCAGATCCTCCTTGGAGGGACGCTCGGGAATGTCTTTGATATGTACCATTGCAGGCCCTCCTCGTGGCCATAGATAAACCGTACGGCGGCAAGGCTGCCGCCGTCGGCAATTGTCGGATTGTGGTTCTGAATCAGAAGGCGCTATGCGCTCTCCAGATTACGGGATCGGGTCGAACTTCAGTTCGGAAAGCGGAACAACCTTGTCGGTGCGGGTCATCTTGTATTCGGTGCCCTGACCGAGCCACTTGTCCCAGATCTTGTTGATCTCGCCATCCGCATCCAGCTTGCGCAGGATTTCGTTGACCTTGGCAGTCAGCGCCGGCTGATCCTTCTGCATGCCGATACCGATCGGCTGGTACAGCATCGGATCCTCGATCATGCGCATTTCTTTACCGCGGCTCTTCGACTCGTTGACGAATTTCGTCGTCGTCATCGTGTTGGCGACCATACCGCGGGCCTTGCCCTGCTGCACCGCGAGATAGGCCGACGCCGTATCCTGGAAGGTCAGGGGCTCAGACTTGTTGAGCTTGATCGACATTTCAGACGTCGAACCCTTTGCCGAGGCTATGCGCTGGCCGACATAATCCGCCTTGCTTTTGCCTTCGTCCGTTGCAGGAACGATCAGCATTTCCTTGGCGAGATAATAGGGATCGCTGAACTGGATCTGCTCGGCGCGGCTCTGTGTATAGGCAAGGTTTGCGACTGTGATATCAACGCGGCCGAGCTTGACCTCCGGCACACGGGCTTCGACCGAAACCGGCTTCACTTCCGCCGTCACGCCAAGTTCCTTGGCGATGGCGTTGCAAAGGTCAACGTCAAAGCCGGCCATTTCGCGGGTCTTCGGGTCCGGCGCCGAGAATGGCGGCACGTCGGCAAAGGTTGCGCAGCGCAGTTTCTTGGCCGACAGGATGTCGGCAAGCTGGTCTGCTTTTGCAGGCGCGACGGCAGCAGTGCTGGCGACGAGTGCTGCGAGAGTTGCGAATTTCCAGTTCATTTGCTGTTCTCCATTGTTATTTTATGTGGAAGGCAGTCAGTGCCGCAGATCAGCGAGAAAACGCTGAGCGCGCGGATGTCGTGGATTCTTGAAAAACTCTTCGGGAGGAGCGGTTTCGAGGATTTCGCCTGCGTCGATGAACCAGATGCGGTCAGCGACATCGCGGGCAAAGCCCATTTCGTGGGTAACACAAAGCATGGTCATGCCTTCGGCCGCTAGGCTCTTCATGACGCTCAGCACCTCGCCGACCATTTCCGGATCGAGCGCGCTGGTTGGTTCGTCGAACAGCATTACCGGTGGCTCCATGGCCAGCGCACGGGCAATCGCCACGCGCTGCTGCTGCCCGCCGGAAAGCTGGCCGGGATAGGAGTTGGCCTTGTCGGCGAGACCGACGCGGTCAAGCAACTTCAACGCCTTGGCATGTGCAACATCGGCAGGAACACCCTTCACCCGGATCGGCGACATGGAAACATTCTCGACGACGGAAAGGTGCGGAAACAGGTTGAAGCTCTGGAATACGAAGCCGATCCGGCTGCGCAGCTTGTTGAGTTCGCTTGACCGCATCTGGGCGTGGATGTCCTGCCCCTCGAAGGTGATGCCGCCACCGCTAATCTCTTCCAGACGGTTGACCGTGCGGATGAGCGTCGACTTGCCGGAGCCGGATGGGCCGCAGATGACGACAACCTCGCCACGCGCCACCTCGGCATTGATGTTCTTCAAGACCTGGTAATCGCCGTAGCTCTTGCAAACGTCGGCGATACGGATCGCCGGGGCGGCCTGCGGTTCGGACACTGAGGTGCTCATAGCTGCTCCGTAATGGTTTTGAGGGGCGCGGCCTCGGCCGGAAGGCGGGCATTGCGCGGCCCGGCACGTCGGCGGGCGATCCGCCGCTCGACGCTGTTGGCGACATAGGTCAGGCTCCAGCAGAGGATGTAGTAGACCACTGCGAGGATAAGGAAGACCTGGAAGGGCTGCGTCAGGAGCTGGTTGTTCACCTGGCTTGCCGCGAATGTGAGGTCCGGCACGTTGATGACGTAGCCGAGCGTCGTATCCTTGATCGTCGAGACGAAGGTGGAAATCATGCTCGGGATCATGTTGTAGAGCGCCTGCGGCAGGATGACGAAGCGCATGGCGCCCATATAACCGTGGCCAAGCGCACGTGCGGCATCCATTTGCCCCTGCCCCAGCGACACGATGCCGGCACGGACGACTTCACTGAGGAACGCGCCCTGATAGATGACCAGCGTTACCAGCATGATCAGGAAGCTCGGAACATCGGCGCCCGTCCACAGCGGAATGACGAAATAGCACCACAGGATGAGCATCAGCAACGGCACGCCACGTGTGATGTAAACCAGGGCGGTCATCGGCCAGCGCAGGAGCCGCCACTTGGAAAGGCGGGCAAGTGCCATCAGGATACTGACCGGGAAGGCGAGCGCGATGGCCAGCGCCGACAGGATCAGCGTGTTGGCGAGACCGCCGAGCGGCCCGTTCGGATACTGTCCGATCAGAAGCAGCAGCCAGTAATCCTGGATGATGGTGATGAAATCCTGGATCATGCGCGTGCCCTCAGCGCCGGGTCGGCTCGCATAGCGATATAGGCCCCGATCCCCATGATGATGAGCGAGAAGAACAGATAGGTGACGGTACCGATCATGTAGACTTCAAAGGTACGGAAGCTGATGTTCTCGATTTCCTTGATCGCGTGGGTCAGTTCAGGCGCGCCGATGACGATGGCAAGACTGCTGTTCTTGAACAGGGACACACTGTGGTTGATCAGCGGCGGCAATGCGTTGCGGACACCTTGCGGCATGATGACGAAGCGCATTGCGGAGGCATAACCATGTCCTAGCGCCTTTGCCGCCTCCATCTGACCCGGGCTGACCGAACGCAGACCGGAGCGAAGGTCCTCACTGAAATACGCAGCCTGGCACAGACCAAGACCGATGACCGCAAAGATCGCTTCAGCGTTATGACTTGCCAGCCAGTCCGTCAGCCCCTGCGGCATCAGCGTGAATATGCCGAAATACCAGAGCATCAGCTGCACCAGCGTCGGCACGTTGCGGTGATAGGAGACATAAGCGGCGACGATCGGTTCACCGATACGCAGCGGAGAGACGCGCAGGGCGAGCAAAAGGATCGCCAGCGTCATCGCCATCAGCCAGGAGCCGAAATAGATGATGAACGTCATCTCGATGCCATGAACGAGCATCGCGACATATTCAGGATTGGTCAGGATCGCCGAAAGATCAAACCCGCTCACCGCTTGTCCCCTTCGGGATTGACGGCAGGCGTCTGCGGCTTGGCTGTCTGCAGACCGCCCATAACCTGGAGCGTCGGGGTGATTTCCATATGGCCGATATTGACGGCGACGGGTGCCGCGATCGCAAAGGCGATAGCTTCTGCGATGTCGGAAGCCTGAGGCAACTCGAAGCCATCGATGAAGCGCTCGCGGATCGATGGATCATTGCCGTGAACGTGATTGAAGATGTCCGTCGCCACGCGGCCGGGGCAGACCTCGGTGACGCGAACGCGTTTGCCGAAAGTGTCGATGCGCAGCTGGTTCGACAGCATGGCCACACCTGCCTTGACGGCATGATAGGTGGAATTGCCACCGAAATTGTAGTTTCCGGCAATAGAGGAAATGTTGATGACGTGACCACGGTCACGCTCTGCCATGCCGGGAACGACCATACGGCAGAGATGCAGGACAGCCCGCAGATTGACGTCGATCAGAAGGTCGATATCGCCCTCTTCCGCTTCGAGAAACTTCTTGGGACGATCGACGCCGGCATTGTTGATCAGAATATCGAAGGGAACCCGACCGGTCAGTTCAGCGAGAGCCTCGCGATTGGTCACATCGACTGCATGGGCGATGCAACCGGTGCGGGCTGCAAGTTCGCGCAATGGCTCCGCGCTACGCGCTACCGCGTGGACTTCGAGGCCTTCGCGACAAAGTCTTTCGACGACGGCGGCGCCAATTCCCGAAGAGGCACCAGTCACCAGAGCAGTCTTGTAATCGGAAAACGGCATTGAACTCCCCTTTTGTTAACGCGAGACTAGCGAAGCTTTTTTCACTTGCCTAAGACCGATTAGTTCTGGGCTAATAAGCAAGCGTTATGGAGCTTTATCAATCTGGCAGACAAGACGGTTTGCGCGTTACAAATCAATCGGCTAAGATCTATCGCCGCCGCTAAAATGCCTGTCCGGCAAGAATGGTGGCCGCCAAAAAATGCGTTCTCAACACGGCAGCATCTATCAGCATGGATATCCGGCGCCTCAAATCCTTCATCGTCATCGTCGACAGCGGCAGCATCACCCGCGCCGCCGACATTCTGCATCTCGCGCAACCGGCACTCAGCCAGCAGCTTGCAGCGCTTGAAGATCACTTCGGCCAGAAGCTTCTGATCCGCAGCCAGCAGGGCGTGACCATGACTTCCGCCGGTCAGGCGGTGTATCGCCACGCGCAGATCATCCTGAGGCAGATGGAACAGGCACAGTCCGATGTCGCGACTGCCGGACAATCTCTCGCCGGTCGTGTCTCGGTTGGCCTGGTTCCGTTCAGCAGTGCCGCAACCCTTTCGGTCGAGCTTTTGGAGGAAACCCGAAAGCGCCATCCGGGCATCCTGCTGCATCTGACGGAAAGCGTCGGCCAGACCTATAGCCAGATGATCATGAACGGCCGCCTGGAAATGGCGCTCATCCATGGCATCGGCCCTATCAAGGGCGTGCGCTTCGAGCCGCTTTTGAAGGAAGAGTTCTTTCTGGTCGCGCATCCGGATTTCGAGGTCGAGGATAGCGATGTGCCGGTTCCCGTCACGGCGCTCGAAAGCCTGCCATTCCTGATGCCGCCGGCCTATAATTTCGTCCGTCGCGCGGTCGATACCTCGTTTTCGCGCAGCAAGGTCAATCTGAACGTGGTGGCGGAAGTGGAAATCGTCAGAACGCTCAGCCGCTCCGTCGACCGGGGGCTCGGCGCCACGATCATGCCAAAGGCAATTGCCGACCGGCTGATTGCCGAATCCAGTGAAAAGCTGATCTGCCGCCTCGTGTCTCCGCGTATCGAGGAGACACTGTCGCTCTGTGTGTCCGATCAGACGCCGCTGTCGGAACCGGCGATTGCAGTCAGGGATATTCTTGTCGAACTGACGGCCAGGCTGAAAGCCTGACCGTCAAAACCAGCTGACGCTGATTACTTCATGTCCTTGCAGTACTGGGCGATACGGTTGCAGCCCTCTTCAAGCATTTCCATGCTCGTCGCGTAGGAAATGCGGAAATATGGGCTCATGCCGTAGGCCGCGCCCTGCACTGTCGCTACATGGTGTTCCTCGACCAGCCCCATGACGAAGTCGACATCGGTCACGATCTTGCGGCCACCCTTGGTGGTCTTACCGATCAGTTCGGACATGTTCGGGAAAATGTAGAATGCGCCTTCCGGCTTGTGGGCGCGCAGGCCTTCGATTTCGGCCAGCCGGCCAAGCACGTAGTCACGGCGCGTCTTGTAAATCGAAGAGCGCTCCTTCAGCAGGTCCTGCGGACCGTCGAGCGCAGCAACGGCAGCCGCCTGTGTCAGCGTCGATGTGCCGCCGCTGTTCTGGCCGTTGACATTGCTGATCGCGGCAATGAGATCCTTCGGCCCGCCACAATACCCCAGACGCCAGCCGGTCATGGCGTAAGCCTTGGACACGCCGTTCATTGTCAGGACGCGATCGTACAGACGCGGTTCAACTTCAGCGATCGTGCAGAACTCGAAATCATCATAAACGAGGTGTTCGTAAATATCGTCGGTGAGGATCCAGACATGCGGGTGGCGCAGCATGACTTCGGCGATCGCCGCCATTTCGGCACGCGAGCAGGCGGCGCCTGTCGGGTTGTTCGGAAAATTCAGGAACAGCCACTTTGTGCGCGGTGTGATCGCGGCCTCCAGATCTTCGGGGCGCAGTTTGAAACCGGCATTTTCCGGGCACGGCACAGAGACGGGAACACCGCCGGCAAACTTCACGATATCCGCATAGCTGACCCATGACGGTGCCGGAATGACGACCTCGTCACCCGGATTACAGGTGGCCAGAACGGCATTGAAAATGACCTGCTTGCCGCCGCCGGATACGACGATCTGGTTCGGTTCATATGTCAGGTTGTTCTCGCGCTTGAACTTGCGGATGATCGCCGCCTTCATGGCCGGCGTGCCGTCCATGGTCGGGTATTTGGTATCGCCAGCCAGCGCTGCGGCATAAGCGGCTTCGATGGCGTGCGGCGGCGTCGGGAAATCCGGCTCGCCGGAAGAGAGGCTGACAACCTTGATCCCTTGGGCGGCAAGTTCACGGGCGCGCTGTGTCATAGCAGCGGAGGCGGAGATGGAAACGTTCTTCAAACGATCGGCGGTGGCGGGCATGGTCTGGTCTTCCGGTTTTGAATTCTAGGTGAAAAGGAAAAACAGGCAGCGGCTTTCAGCCGGCAACCTCTGATGCTGGAGCAAGTGTTCCGCCGGCAGCCTCGATCTCGCTTCTGACGATCCGTGCCAGTTCGAGGGAGCCCGGTGTGTCGCTGTGAACGAGAATTGACCTTGCCGGCATGGCGATGGTCACGCCGTCGATCGTGGTGACGGTACGATCGACAAGGAACTGGCGCACGCGGGCGCGAACGGCCACTTCATCCTTGACCAGTGCACCCGGCAATCCGCGGGCGACGAGACGGCCCTGCGCATCATAGGCGCGGTCAGCAAGGAACAGCAGCAGCGTCTTGAGCGAGGCGCGTCTGGCAGCCGCTTCGATTTCGCTGCCAGGCATTGCGAAGATGATGAGTTCAGGATCGACGGAACGGATCGCATCCATCATCAGGTCGGCCAGCTTCGGGTCACGGTTGACCATGTTGCCCATGGCGGCGTGGAAGCTGAAATGCGCGACACGCTGACCTTCACTCGCTGCAATCGCCTTCAATGCCCCCAGCTGGTAAAGCATTTGCTGGCGCAGTTCATCGGCGGAATAGGGAATTTCGCGGCGGCCGAAACCGACGCGATCCGGCAGACCGGGATGCGCACCGATACCAACGCCGTTGGCCTTGGCAAGACGCACCATGCGCGCCATCGTATCGGGATCGCCGCCATGGAAACCACAAGCGATGTTTGCCGAAGACACGACCTTCATGATCGCTTCATCGTCGCACAGGCTGTAGGGGCCGAACCCCTCGCCCATATCGGAATTCAGATCGATCTTCATTCCTTCCTCCCTATCTTACGTCATTGCCTGCAATGCGCCGCAGATCATGCGCGACGTTCTGCCCACATCGTCGATGAAACTCGCCACGGACCTTTCGACTTCTGCAGCCTCTGCATGCGTGACACGAACGAAGCGCAAGCGGCTGCCGATGCGTGCCTGACCGAGACGCCAAAGATCAGCCTCGATCACCCCTGCGATTTTGGGATAACCGCCGGCCGTATTGGCATCGGCCATCTGAATGATCGGTTCGCCGCTCGGTGGCACCTGAACGACACCGGAAACCACGCCATGTGAGCGCATTTCGACCGGCGTCGTCGGCTTGACCGGTTCGCCCATCAGTCGGTAGCCCGTACGGTCGCTCTGGGTGGAAATCTTCCAGGTTTGCGACCAGAAACGCTCGGCATCCGCACCGAACAGCGAATGTTCGCCCGCCGGAATGGCACGAACGACAAGCGCGCCGTCCTGATGGGCAGGATAGACGCCGGAAAGCGCATAGGCGGGATCGAGAACCGCTAGGCCAGTTTCGGGAAGCTTCAGTGACACGGCCACTTCACCCAGTTGCAGAACATCGCCGGTAATCAGGAAACGTCCCTGATTGCCGCCGAAAGCGCCACGCAACGACGTGCTGCGCGACCCCATGACGGATGCGACATCGATGCCGCCGGCAATGCAGATATAGGCGCGTGTTCCAACCCGCGGCTGGCCAAGTTCCAGCACCTCTCCGGCATCGACCGCTAGAGCACACCAGGGCTGAACAGCCCGGCCGTCGAGAGAAGCCCCGCAATCGGCGCCCGTCACGACGAAGGACGTCGCCTTCGAAAAACGAAGCTTGAACGGATAGGTCTGGATTTCAATGACAGCCGCGCCGTTTTCGTTACCGAGCAGGCTGTTGCCGACCTTGAGCGCCAACGGGTCCATCGCCCCACTGGTCGTCACACCGATATTGCGGAAGCCGGAGCGGCCAAGGTCCTGTACCGTATTGAACGGTCCTGTCTGGATGATCTCTATCATAACTCTATGCTCGCTGGCACAAAACGCACCGTATCGCCCGGTGCCATGACGGCAGGCGTGGCCGACATCGGGTCGAACATCTGCAATTCGGCAAAACCGATCGAATTCCACCCGTTTGGCCCTGTCAGGACCGCGATACCCGTCTGCATGCCCCCGATGGTTACGCAGCCTCTCGCCATGTTGAGCGAAGGCACAGTCTTGCGTGGCATATAGATGCGGGGATCAAGGCCGTGGAGGTAGCCGAAGCCAGGAGCGCTGCCGAGCGCGAATACCCGGTAAGTGCCCTCGTAATGAATACGGACGACCTCATGGTCTGGAAGGCCAGACCGATCACAAAGTGCGGCGAGATCGGTGGCATGTTCTCCGCCGTAGGTGACCTCAATCTCGATCGTCCTTCCGGCAAGATCGATACTTTCTGCCTGTTCCCACGCATCCAGCAAGCGCAAGGCAAGAGTTTCCGGATCTTCGGGCGTCTCCTTCAGCACGACGAGAAGGTTGGTCATGCCGGGCACGATCTCGAGCGTCTCGCTCCACAGTTCCGCAGCACGGGACAGGGCCCAGATCCGCCGCTGCGAGGCTAGATCGAAGTCTCCGGTCGCTTCGAGAAGAAAGGCACGCGAACCGATGGGCGAAACGCGGGCACCGTTGCGGTCAAGCGCGAGCGCTTCACCGGGCTGGATGATCTTTGCGGTTGAGGCACTCATGCTTCTGGCTCGACTTCTGCAATCGGATCGCCGAAGCCGACGATCGTTCCGGGTTCAACGAGATGGCGACGCAAGCGCTTCGACGAACCGGCGGCAACCGGCAGCAGGATCGGGCCCACTCGCAGAAAGCCGACCGTGTCGCTTGCAGTCGAGGTCGCTGGCGTGCCTGTGCGGGACAGATCGGAAGGCCAGAATTCACCTGCCATCGGCGACTTGACGACCTCCGGCGCAGCCACAGAATCCGGCCTGCGAGAAGAGAATTGGCGCACAGGGCCATTGCCCGATCCCGAAAGGCGGATCAGCAGGCTCTGGTCTGGCCGGGTAACTTCGATCCCATCGACGCCGGCAGCTTCAAGAGCTGCGGTCAGCCGTTCGATGATGGCGAGGTTGGTTAAATCCATGTCAGTCATGCAGCCCCCCGCGTCTTCAGCCATTTTTCCAGATAGTGAATATCCGTTTCGCCCTCGGCGAAGGCGGCATCTTCGAAGAGTTCACGCAGCAAAGGCAGATTGGTTGCAATGCCTTCCAGCTTAAAGGACGCCAACGCCGACCGTGTGCGCTGCATGGCATCGGCCCGATCGCGACCGTGGACGATCAGCTTTGCAATCAGCGAGTCGTAATAGGGTGACACCGTGTAACCTGCCTCGACATGGGTATCGACACGGATGCCCTCGCCCTCAGGCATTTCAAGCGCTGTGATGAGACCTGCCGATGGCATGAAGGTCGCAGGGTCTTCGGCATTGATGCGGCATTCGATGGCATGACCGACGCAGGTGACATCACCCTGCCCCATAGACAGTGTCTCGCCCTGCGCCACGCGCAATTGCTGCTGGACAATATCGACGCCGCTGGTTTCCTCGGTGACCGGATGCTCAACCTGCAGCCGGGTATTCATCTCGATGAAATAGAAAGCGCCGTCTTCATAGAGGAATTCGAACGTGCCGACGCCACGATATCCGATCTGCTTGCAGGCTTCCACGCAAGCCGCGCCGACAGGACCGATCAACTCCTGAGAAATGCCGGGCGCCGGTGCTTCCTCGACCACCTTCTGGTGGCGCCGCTGCATGGAGCAATCGCGGTGGCCAAGCCAGACCGCATTGCCATGCGTGTCGCAGAGAACCTGAATTTCGATATGGCGTGGATGCTGGAGGAATTTTTCCATGTAGAGCGAAGGCGTTCCGAAAGCCTTGCGCGCTTCTTCACGGGTTAGTGACACCGCCTCCAGAAGCTCGGCTTCATTCAGCACAACGCGCATGCCGCGCCCGCCGCCGCCGCCGGCTGCCTTGACGATCACGGGATAACCGATCTCTGCAGCAATCGCCCGGATCGCCTGCGGTTCCGACGGAAGTTCCGTATCCGGCCCCGGCACGCAGGGCACACCCGCCGCCATCATCGCTTTCTTGGCGGCAATCTTGTCACCCATCGTGGCAATGGCACTGGCATCCGGCCCGACGAAGGTCAGGCCTGCCTCTTCAACCGCCGCCGAGAAGCGTGTGTTTTCCGAAAGAAATCCATAACCCGGATGCACGGCCCCGGCGCCGGTGAGGCGCGCCGCGAGCAGGATCGCGTTCTGGTTCAGATAGCTTTTCGAGACCGTAGACGGACCGATACAGATCGATTGATCCGCGCTTTTGGCATAGGCGGCATTGCGATCAGCTTCCGAACAGACGACAACAGCCTTCAAGCCCATCTCGCGGCAGGCGCGCACCACACGCAAAGCGATTTCACCACGATTGGCAATCAGGACCTTGTCGAAGCGCTGTTTTGACTGCATCACGCGATCTCCGCCAGCACGACGCCGACCTCGACCTCAGTGCCAATGACATCCGTGAGCCACACGATCTTGCCAGCGCGAGGCGCGGCAATCTTGTTGAACACTTTCATTGCCTCGATGATGAAGAGTGTTTGGCCCTCGACGACCTCGTCACCGATAGCGACAAAAGGTGCATCCCCGGGCGCGGGAGCGACATGCAGGACACCGAATATGGGAGCTTCGACGACGAAGCCTTTGATCGATCTACCGGTTGACGCTTGAGGATCTGGTGCTGCCGCGTCGATGTCCTTGCAAGTTGACAGATGAGCGTCATGCGGCCTGTCGCGAACAATTCGTACGGTTGTATCTTTCTCGGAAACAACGAGCTGAGAGATATTGGACCGACCAACGAAATCTATCAGCTTTTCTATTTTTGTGAGATCCATTTCCCGGTCCATATTTGTACTGCACGCTCCGGACACGCGATCGAACGATCCACTGTCACCTTCAACGTGGTATCATAGGCATCGGGATGATGGGGTCAGACGAAGTTTGTATGGAACCCTTTGGCGGATGGGCCGCAAGGCAGGTTTTGATAGGTTTCGAACCGCGCCCGCGATTGCAACGCATGGGTTCGTCAACCGAGCCCAACCATGATTTCTACAGACAACTTGCAGGGATCACGGCGCCCGACGAAATTACTGGAAATATTCTGAAGGTTAAGGACATGATGGAAAACCCTATCCTTCTCCTGACCCAGATTATCTGACGTGTCTTGGGTTGCTGCATTTGCCTATCGGCAAAACGAACGCGATACAGCGCTTCGGAGAGCACGCACAGACAAGAAGAAGTAAGTCCGGCCCGCTTGCGTCGCTGCCCAACGCCGCCTATCTCTGGCACTCCCTCATGCAATACGGAGTGCTTCCTTGGCCACCTCCTCCAAATCGCTGTTCAGCAATCTTCCCGCAGCACCTATCGCTCCCAAGAAGCCGGTCAGCGACACACATCACGGAATCACCCGCACCGACGATTACGCCTGGCTTCGCGCCGACAACTGGCAGGCGATGTTCAAGGATCCGACCCTTCTGGACCCTGAAATCCGCAAGCATCTGGAAGCAGAAAACGCCTATATGGAAGCCGCTCTCGGTGATACGGCCGATCTGCAGAAGGCGCTGTTCGCCGAAATGCGCGGCCGCATCAAGGAAGACGATTCATCCGTTCCGATGAAGGACGGGCCGTTCGCCTATGGTTCTTTGTTCGTGACCGGCGGTGAGCAACCGCATTATTTCCGCACGCCGCGCGAAGGCGGTGACAAGCAGACGCTGCTGAATGGCGACAAGGAAGCCGAAGGCAAGGATTATTTCCGCCTTGCAGGCATCGACCACACGACTGACCACGCCCGCGGCATCTGGGGTTACGACGACAAGGGTTCGGAATACTTTACTCTTCGCGTGCGCGACCTGACGACCGGCGAAGACCTTGAGGACGTGCTGGAAAACACCGCAGGCGGTGGTGTCTGGGCACCCGATGGCAAGAGCTTTTTCTACACCCTTCAGGACGAAAACCATCGGCCTTCGAAAGTCTTCCACCACATCCTTGGACAGAAACAGTCGGAAGACCGGCTCGTCTTTGAGGAAACGGATCCGGGCTTCTTCATGGGTGTCGGCGGCTCGCTGCTCGACGATTTCATCTATATCGACATCCATGACCACGAGACATCCGAATACCGCCTGATACCCACGTCCGACCTGATGGCAGAGCCGAAGCTGGTGGCTGAACGTCAAGAAGGCATCGAATATTCGATGACCGAGGGCGGCGACGTCTTTTACATCCTCACCAATGAAGGCGACGCCAAGGACTTCAAGATCGTCGAAGCGCCGGTTTCGGCGCCCGGCAAGGAAAACTGGAAGGACGTTGCACCGCACGAACCGGGCCGGCTGATCATCTCGCATATGGCCTATGCGCGGCATCTGATCTGGTTACAGCGTAAGGAAGGCCTGCCGCAGATCGTCATCCTCGACCGCAAGACCGGCGAACAGCATGCCATTGCTTTCGATGAAGAAGCCTATTCGCTCGGCCTGTCCGGTGCGGCGGAATACGACACCGACACGATCCGTTTTTCCTATTCGTCGATGACGACGCCGACGCAGCTTTTCGACTACAACATGGTCAGCCGCGAACGTGTTCTGCTGAAGACGCAGGAAATCCCGTCGGGCCACAATCCGGACGACTACGTCACCCGCCGCGTCATGGCACCTGCCCATGACGGCGAACTCGTGCCCGTATCGCTGCTTTACAAAAAAGGAACGCCGCTCGACGGCTCGTCGCCCTGCCTGCTTTACGGTTATGGCGCCTATGGCATGACCATTCCGGCCTCGTTTTCGACCAATGCCCTGTCGCTTGCCGACCGTGGCATCGTTTACGCCATCGCACATATTCGCGGCGGCAAGGACAAGGGGTTTGCCTGGTACGAAAACGGCAAAATGGAATTCAAGCAGAACACGTTCAAGGATTTCATCGCCGCAGCTGACCATCTGGTTGCGACCGGCTTTACCGCCTACGACCGCATCATCGCAGAAGGCGGCTCGGCCGGCGGCATGCTGATGGGGGCCATCGCCAACATGGCACCGGAAAAATTCGCCGGCATTATCGCAGCCGTGCCATTCGTCGATGTGCTGACCACGATGCTGGACGACACCCTGCCGCTGACGCCGCCGGAATGGCCAGAATGGGGCAACCCGATCGAGTCGGAGGAGGAATATCGCTGGATCGCGGCCTATTCGCCTTACGACAACGTCACCGGCCGTGCATATCCGCCGATCCTCGCCATTTCCGGCCTCACCGATCCGCGTGTAACCTATTGGGAACCCACCAAATGGGTGGCGAAACTGCGCGAGCATACGACAGGCGACGCGCCGCTACTCTTGAAAACCAACATGGCCGCAGGCCATGGCGGCAAGTCCGGACGTTTTCAGCGGTTGGAAGAGATTGCATTCGAATACGCCTTCGCCATCAAGGTTGCGAACAAGATGTGAAGAAACACGGCGGGCGTCACCTAATGGCGCCCGCTTTACGATTAGCGATTCTATCCGCGATCCAAAGATTCGCTCATTTCGAGCTGTGCATTAATACCTGTTCTGCTTTCCACCCCGAAACCATCTGCAAAAACGCTGCAAAAGCGCCCGCTCAATTTCGCAATCACTAAAACGCAAGCCTCGCGCAAGTTTCGGACGTTAACGATTGGTTAACGGAACCAGAAACGGAACAGACCGCATGAAAATCGATAGCGGACTGAGCGGATATGGCTACTCCCATCGGTCATACGATATAGACCGCACGATCGAGGAAGCGCCAGTTCGAGAAGCAGAGACGCGTCAGCGCTCCGCCTTTGCGCTGACAGGCAGCAGCACGCTTCTATCGCAATCTCTTGCCAGCGCTCTTTGGGCTGTCGAAGGCAGCACAGAAGAAGCTGATACAAATACTGCCCATCATTTTTCGATGGCGTCTCCCTCCATCGAATGGGTGGAAGGCGCATATCAGGAGTTTTCCGAGTACAACTGATTGGTGCCGGAATAGGAAACTCACGAGGGTGAAAGTGTGTCGCGATTGGCGGATCGCGGCACACTTTTGCTTTTCTGCTCAAGCTTGAGGCGAGACTTCCACGGTCACATGGGAGAGCCCGGCCATAGAGCTCAGCTTGGCCTTGTAGAGGGCCGGAGCTTGTGGCTGAGGTGCCGATATCGCGATAATCGCGGCATGATGACCCGGGCCAACCTGCCAGATATGCAGGTCGGTCACACGGTCGCCATTCTTTTCAATCCGCTCCCTCACCTCTTTCGACATCGCTTCGGCCTGCGGTAACGCATCGAGCAGAACACCGGAAGTCACACGCACAAGGCCCCACGACCAGCGCGCGATCACCAGACCTCCAACCACACCCATGATCGGGTCAAGCCAGTTCCAGCCGTAAAGATTGCCCAGCACCAGCGCGACGATCGCGAGAACCGAAGTCAACGCATCTGCCAGCACATGAAGATAGGCTGCTCGCAGGTTGTTATCCTTGGCATGCGCATGATGTGCGTGATCGTGATGCGCCTCGGCATGGTGATGATCGTGCTCACCGTGATCATGACGCTCACCGTGGTGATGGTGGTCGTGATGCGCATGATCGTCCTTCAGCAGCCACGCACTTACGAGATTGACGGCCAAGCCAAGCACGGCGACAAGGATCGCCTGCCCGAAATCGATGGTAACCGGATTGGCGAGCCGCAACACGCTTTCCCAGGCGATCAGCAGCGCAATCAGCCCCAGTACGATGGCACTGGCAAAACCGGCCAGATCACCAAGCTTGCCGGTGCCGAATGTGAACTGGCGATTGCGCGCCTGTTTACGGGCAACAAGATAAGCAAGCGCCGCAATCAACATGGCTCCGGCATGCGTGGACATATGCCAGCCATCGGCCAACAGCGCCATCGAGCCGAACATCGTGCCGGCAATGATTTCGGCAATCATCATCGTTGTGGTCAGGGCAATGACTAGCCAGACACGCTTCTCGTTGCGGTCATGGTCGCTGCCGAGAAAAATGTGTTCGTGCTCATGCGTTTCCGACAGAGCGGTCATGATGTTTCCTTCTCTTCAAGAACCGCAAACCTGCAAAGCAAGGGCATTTGCGGACTGGCGATAATCATCGGATGTAGGTGCGGAGCGCTTCGGCCAGTTCATCGACGGCGATGGCGCGCTCTTTTTCATTCTCGGCTTCAAGCACATGCTCGCGCAGGTGATCTTCCATCACCTCGCCGGTCAATCCCGACAACGCGCCGCGGATCGATGCAAGCTGCTGCAAGATCTGGCCGCAAGGCGCTTCAGCCTCGAGCGCGCGTTCAACGGCTTCCATTTGCCCCTTCATGCGACGCACGCGGGCCAGAAGCTTTGCCTTTTCACGAACTGTATGAGACATCGTCATTCCTGTTAGTATAGGGGGGTACCCTATATTGACCGCGATAAGGATGCAATATGCGCCTTGCGCACGACACGAAAAAGCAGGAGCAAAAAACGCGCTCCTGCCTTTTCAGAATGACAGCTATTGAGCCGGTTATAGCTTTATCGTCGCGACAGGTATCGCAGGATCAATGACGCCGCCGAGATGTCACTGAGAAAGCCGAGGATCTGACCATGCCATCGGGCAAGCAGCAAACGGCGCCGGGCTGGTGGTCGCTTTCGAACATTGCGAAGTGCACGGCTGAGGCGCGATCCCGAAAGATGCCACCGATCAGGCCATCACGGTCATCCACAATCCAATTGCCACGCTCATCGCGGCCAACGGTAAATCGCACACCTACAAATTCAGCAGTGTTTTCATGCATCAGGGCTTTGCCCATGAATTCGATCCTTCCTTGGAAAAGGGGCAACCCCACTCACTGCGCCAGAAACCGCACGGCAGCGATCGCAACCCCGATCATGATCGCAACGAGTGCCACACGGAAAAGCGCCTGCCAGTCGGCCTGTTCGGCACCGGGGTCCGGCAGATGTAGTGCAGCTGGCGCGACCCGCACAACGGGCTTAAGCCGTCGCATATGATTGCGGCCATATTGGCGAGAGGTAGGATGTGTAACAGCTATTCTGTCATGCATCGTTGAGTGCTCCATGTTGCACATCCACAGCCGTTGCCGCGATGTGTCACCTGGAAGCTATTCCTGTGCTCATAGGTTTTCGATTGGAGCCGGAATGCGAAGAGATATGTGCCGCATAGGAACGGGCGGGCAAACCATCAAACCGGCGTGGTCTCGCATCGCGCCATTCACGCGACAGACCGCGGCTCCGGCAAGCAGGCTCGTGCATCGATGCCACTCAGGAGTTGGCACAGAGCATCCCGCATTTCTATATCAAGCTCCACGAGAGGCAACCGTACCGCTTTCGGATAACCGTGAAGGATAGCGCCCGCAGCCTTGACCACTGTGGCATCCCACTGAGCCTTCGCGGCATGAAGTAATGCCGCCATGTCGTAGCGGAACTGTTCGCCCGCCCCGGCTACCCCACGCGCCAGTGCAGCCAGTCGGAAGGGAAAAAGATTGCCATAAGCCGACATCGCTCCATGGCCGCCGCAGGCGAGAAAGGCCGGAAGTTCGCCCCCATCCTGACAATAATGATGATAACGCCGGCGCAGCACCGGATCGAGACGGAGGAAGTCGGCAAGGCGACCGGCACCATGCCGAACACCGACGATGTTCTGCACATCCGACAGCGCCGCCAGCAGATCCGCTCCGCCTTCGATAACCGATCGTTGGGGATCGTCGTCGATGATGATGGGGAGATGCGTCGTTTCGGCAATGCTGCGAAAATGAGCAGCAACACCGGCCCTGGTCGGTTTCGAATAATAGGGAACCGTCACAAGCAATCCGTCCGCACCAAGTTTTTGCGCGCGCTCGGCCAGTTCGATACTGTGTGCAGTGCTGTAGGTACCGGTGGCTGCGATAACCGCAAGTCGCCCTTCCGCCCGCTTCAGACATGTCGTCAGGACAACATCCCGTTCGTCATCGCTGAGTGCCCAGCCTTCGCCTGCAACATCGCAGACGACAACCGCATCGATACCCGCTTCTCGCTGGCGCTCGACCAAGGTTGCAAGGGAATCACGGTCGACACCTTGGCCAGTAAAGGGTGTGATCAGAGCCGTTGCAGTTCTGATATTCACAAGTCGCGCAGTCACGTTCAGCTCCTCGTTCTGGCAAACAGGGCGACGTAACGCCGTTAAGCATAGGAAATCGAGGTGGTGCGACGGTGCGACACATCAAGACGGCATAGATGAATCTCCGGCTTTTCCCGGCCACCCGTGCCTACCTTGTTGAGCTCCGCGCACGCCAGCCTCGACGGTTTTTCATCTATCTGCCGATCGTTCCCGCTGCCCCGCTGCCCCGCTGCCCCGCTGCGCATCACAGCAACGGTGGCGCAGCAGCACAGGATGCCGCTGACAGCCGTTTTCTGGGCTGGGCTTTTACCGGTCACGCATTTTTCTAAGGCACGTTCATGCTGTGAACAATAACACGGTTCCTAATGGCCTACCGCCTCCGCACGCACACCACGCAAGGCAACAAACACGGCCACGGCAAGCACCGCGATCATCGCACCGGTGATCGACAGGACTGAGCCATGCGCATGAGTGAATGCTGCGCGGGCTGCCTGTCGCAAAACCTCGCCCTCTTCGCCGCCAAGGCGAAGGGCAGCCGTCATCGCTTCACCGATCGAACCGCCCGCTTGCGCCTCCGCAGTGCCCGCCCGCGAAACGGCCGTGAAATAGAGGGAGTTCACCAGCACACCGAAGAAGGTGATGCCTATACCGCCTCCCAATTCATAACCGGTGCTTTCGAGCGCTCCTGCGGCGCCAGCTTTTTCGGGCGGCGCACTGCCCATGATTGCAATCGAGGAGGCGAGCAGGCCGATACCAAGGCAGAGCCCGAGAACTCCGAGCAGAACGGCAGTCGTCATGGTCGAAGCCATAAGGTCGACCGAGGCAAGCGCAAACAAGGATGCCGCAGCCCCTACCATAGACAGCGAAGCGATAGGCCGCAGACCAAAGCGATGCGCCAGACTTCCGCCAAGCGGTCCGCCGACAGCGGCTGCAATGACAAGCGGCAGCATGAACAGGCCTGCCTCCAGCGGAGACATGCCGATCACATATTGGAGCTCCTGAGCCAGCACCAGTTCGAAACCTGCAAGTGCACCCGAGGCAACAAAAGCCATCAATATGCCGACGGTGATGGCCGGCTTCCGAAACAGCGAAAGATCCAGCATCGGCACTGCGGAAACGACCTGCAATCGGGCAAACCAGCCGACAGCGGACACGCCGGCAATTGCCGTCACAACGACGACTGCATCGATCCCGCCTTTCATGCCTGTCTTGATCGCGAAGACAGTCATCACCAGACCGATGACGAGTAGTGCCGCCTGCCCGATCTTCCACTCTTCAGCGCCATTTCCGGCATTGTTCGGCACAAGCATCCATACCATAGGCACGACAATCGCGAGCACCGGGATATTGACGAGGAAGACAGATCCCCACCAGAAATGCTCCAGCAAGACACCGCCGATCAGCGGACCGATGGCTGCGCCGGCCATACCGATGACACTCCACATGCCGAGCGCCCTTGCCCGTTCTGCATCATCTTCAAATGTGGTGCGGATAACGGCAAGCACGCATGGCATGATCATCGCGGCCCCGATGCCGAGCACGGCGCGGGCAGCGATGAGCATCGCGGCAGATGTCGAAAACGCCGCGGCCAGAGAAGCGAGCCCGAAAAGAGCAAGTCCTGCCAGAAGCATGCGGCGATAGCCCAACCGATCCGCCAGTGTTCCCATGGGCACCAAAAGACCCGCCATCACCAGCGCGTAGATATCGATGATCCACAGAACTTCGGTACCGGAAGCCCCGAGCGATACGGTCAGCGACGGTATTGCGATGTGCAGGATCGTCATATCGACGACGACCGGAAGGAAAGCTGCCATGACGGCGACAAGAATGAGCCAGCGATTGGCGGAGGACATGCGAAACACCTGACGATTGATAAACTTTATGCGAACGTTCGTTTTTTTATTGCTTTCATATACGATCGTTCGTAAATACATCAAGTGACAATATGGAGAATGGCGTGGGGCGTATTCGCAAGATCAAGAAAGATGACATTCTGGATGCGGCTGAACGCGTGGTCGTGAAGCTCGGTGCTGCCGGCCTTTCCATCGACGCCGTTGCGCAGGAAGCCGGGGTCAGCAAATCGACCGTCGTTTATGACCACAAATCCAAGAGTGCGCTCCTTGAGGCGCTGATCGATCGCCGCATGAAAATCGAGATCGAGCGCCAGGCGCAGGAAGTGGCAAACGCCAAGGATACGCCGCACCCGGAACTGTTCGGTCGCATCAAGGCGGCGGAACAAGGCATAACGGATGCCGATCGCGCCGTCTCGCTGGCGATCAGCGCGTCTGTTTCGCAGGAAGAAAAGGTCCAGCAACTGATGCGCGACTGGACACAGGAAGACCTTGCAGCGATGGCCGCAGGCCCGAGACCGCAGGCAGCTCTGATGGCCTATCTGACGCTGACGGGCGTCTATGTCACCGAACTGTTTGCCTTCCACCAATGGAGCGATGAGGAACGGACCCAAATCCTTGAAGGTGTGCGCACGATCTATTCGACCTTTCCCGAACAATAACAGTCCCGCTCTCTAGAGCCTGATCCGAACATTCCAGGAAACATCATGTACCGCTGCAGCCGACTGCCGCGCCTGAAGGCGTGCCTTATTGCCACTTCCATACTCGCTCTTACGGCGACTTCCGCCTTCACGCAGGACATGGGCGAAATGCCGCCGCCTGCAGTCGGGGTGATCGACCTGAAAGCGCATCCCGTTCCCGTCGTCAGCGAGCTTCCGGGGCGCGTTGCCGCCACCAGAATTTCGGAGGTCCGCGCCCGGGTATCCGGTATTCTTCAGGAACGCGTTTTCGAACAGGGCGCACTCGTCAACGAGGGAGACGTGCTCTACCGGATCGATCCGAGGCTGTTCAAGGTCCGCGTTGCCAGCGCCGAGGCGAACCTGCGCCGCGCTGAAGCCACCCGCGACAATGCCAAGGTCCAGCTCGAACGACAGAGGTCGCTTCGTGAGCGCAATGTTGCAAGCGGCATCGAATACGACACCGCCGCCGTCAATCTCGCGCAGGCCGAAGCTGACGTCGCGCTGCAAGAAGCCGCTCTCGAAGAAGCAAAGATCAATCTTGAATATACCGAGGTCCGCGCACCGATCACCGGCATTATCGGCGGCGCGCTGGTAACCGAAGGCGCGCTGGTGACGGCTGACGGCACTTCCAGCCTCGCGCTCATCCAGCAGATAGATCCGGTCTATGCCGACTTCACTCAATCCGCGCAGGATCTTCTGGCCCTGCGTCGGGCAGTGACCGACGGCAGGCTCGCAAGCCCGGCGCCGGGGCAGGCAAGCGTCGAACTTATCTTCGACGGCGGCGATGTATACGCCCAGAAGGGCAAGCTGCTGTTTTCCAGCGCCAATGTAGATTCCACGACAGGTCAGGTGACGCTGCGCGCGCAATTCCCCAATCCGAATGGCGATCTGCTTCCCGGCATGTATGTGCGGGTGCGCGTCGAGCAGGCCGTTCGGCAGGATGCAATCACCGTACCGCAGCGGGCGATCATGCGCACACAAGATGGCAAGGCGCAGGTCTATGTGGTCGAGGCGGATGAGATAGCGAAAATCCGTGACATCGAACTTGGGCAGTCACTCGGTCAGGAATGGGTGGTTGAGTCAGGCCTCAAGGATGGCGAAAAAGTCGTCGTCGATGGCGTCCAGAAGGTTCAGCCGGATGCGAAGGTCGCGCCTGAACCGTGGACATCCAGCGGAAACGCAACCACCCCGGCCAACTCCGGTGAGGCAAGGTAACGTCATATGGCACAGTTTTTCATCAGCAGGCCAATTCTGGCCTGGGTCTTCGCCCTGTTCATTTCCATAGCGGGGATTATCGCCCTGCCCTTCCTGCCGATTGCGCAGTATCCGAAGGTTGCGCCGCCGCAACTCAGCATCTCCACCGCCTATCCGGGCGCTTCGCCTCAGGAAATCTATCAGGGTGTCACGCGTCTGATCGAGGAAGAGCTGAACGGCGTTTCCGGCATGATGTATTTCGAATCGACATCGGATACATCCGGTTCGGTCAGCATCAATGCCACATTCGAGGCCGGAACGGATATCGATCAGGCATCCGTGGATGTCCAGAACGCCATCAAACGCGTCGAGGCACGTCTTCCCTCCGCCGTTACCTCGCAAGGCGTCACCGTGGAAGAGGCCGCTTCCGGCTTCCTGATGATGGTGACGCTCACATCGACCGACGGCCGTATGGATGAGGTCGCGCTCGGCGATTATCTGAACCGCAACGTGCTGGGTGAACTGCGCCGTCTCGATGGCGTCGGTCGTGCACAGCTGTTTGCAGCCCAGCGCGCCATGCGCGTCTGGATCGATCCCGACAAGATGGTCGGCCTCAATCTCACCGCCGCCGATGTGAATGCCGCGATCACCGCCCAGAACGCGCAGGTCGCTGCCGGTCAGATCGGTGCTTCTCCAAACCCCGTTAGTCAGGATCTGACGGCGACAGTGCTGGTGCAGGGCCAGCTTTCCAACCCGGAAGCGTTCGGCGAGATCATCCTGCGCGCCAATCCGGATGGCAGCACCGTCCTCTTGAAGGATGTCGCAAGAGTCGAACTCGGTGCCGAAAGCTACAACTTTTCCAGCCGCCTCAACGGCCAGCCGAGTGCAGCAGTCGGCATCCAGCTTTCTTCCACCGGCAATGCCGTTGCGACCTCGACCGCAGTCATGGCGAAGATGGAAGAACTCTCGAAGTTCTTTCCGAAAAGCGTGAAATACGACGCGCCTTATGACACCAGCCCGTTCGTTTCCGCATCGATTGAAAAGGTCCTGCACACGCTCATCGAAGCGGTTGTGCTGGTCTTCATCGTGATGTTCGTGTTCCTGCAGAATTTCCGCTACACGGTCATTCCGACGCTGGTCGTGCCCGTGGCGCTGCTCGGCACCTGTGCGATCATGTTCGCAACAGGCTTTTCCATCAACGTGCTGACGATGTTCGCAATGGTGCTTGCCATCGGCATTCTCGTCGATGACGCAATCGTGGTTGTCGAAAATGTCGAACGCATCATGGCGGAAGAAGGCCTTTCGCCGCGTGCCGCCACTCGCAAGGCTATGAGCCAGATCACCGGCGCCATCCTCGGCATCACGCTCGTGCTTGCCTGCGTCTTTATTCCGATGGCGTTTTTCCCGGGATCGACCGGCATCATCTACCGTCAGTTCTCGCTGACCATGGTGGTTTCGATCCTGTTCTCCGCTTTTCTGGCGCTGTCACTTACCCCCGCACTCTGCGCGACTTTTCTCAAGCCGATTGCCAAAGGACATCACGAAAAGAAAGGCGTTGCAGGCTGGTTCAATCGCAAATTTGACGGCCTGACCAACGGTTACGTCAAGGCGACGCTTGCAATGACGCGCCGTGCGGGCCGGATGATGATCATCTATCTGGCACTTGTCGTTGGCTTGGGATACCTGTTCATCAACCTGCCGTCATCGTTCGTGCCAGCGGAAGACCAGGGCAATCTGATCGTCGATATTCAGGGGCCGCCGGAGGCCAGCGTCAATCGCACCAAGGCTTCCGTCGAGCAGATCGAACAGATCTTCAAATCCGAACCCGGCGTCAAAGACGTCATTGCCATTCAGGGTTTCAGCTTCTCCGGCAGCGGCGCGAATGCAGCACTGATGTTCGTGACGCTCAAGGACTGGAGCGAACG
>Ga0075364_10000161_pt1 | contig 29761 bp, 32 predicted proteins | sample EndMetdeltDD1764_FD_71517 | JGI IMG/M metagenome (GOLD analysis project Ga0075364, IMG submission 71517) | Populus endosphere microbial communities from Tennessee, USA - Endosphere MetaG P. deltoides DD176-4 | ecosystem: Host-associated > Plants > Roots > Endosphere | place: USA: Tennessee... | reverse complement strand
GCTTCGACGAGTGAATGACGTGCCATACATCTTTGTTATAGCACAAAGTTGCATTTTTTTCAATCCGCTTATGATATTTATTGACTGTTCACTAGTTTGAGGAGGTAAAATTGTAGGGCTTCATCCGCATCCAGGGCACTGCGCTTAAGTTGGAGATCAAGCGTCAACAGGTCTGCGATCAGGGTCTTGATCTGCGAAAGACTCAACCGGCGCGTTACCGCTTGGCTTTTGCGGATTACGAACGGGTTGAGTTTGGCTTCTTTGGCAATGTGATCCGGGCTGCGTGTACCTGCTGCCTTTACTACGGCCAGAACGTGCAGCTGCCAAGCCAGCATTGCAATGATAGCCTGGGGCTCAACTTTCAGGGCGCGCTGCTCTTGGTAGAGCTCAAAGGCGTACTGTGTCTTGCCAGCAAAAGCCGCATCCAGCAGCTCAAACACAGTGCTTTGCGGCAACGGCTCGGTCAAAAGCTGAATACTTTCTTTATTGATAGCCGTGTCATATGCCAACAGTTTCTGGAGCTCGCTGCGCAGCATCTGCTGGTTGGGGCCTACACGGTTAACCAAAAAGGTGGCATCAGAGTTGGAAAGGCTGCCGCCCTGGTGCTTGGCGTAGTCCACCGCCCACGTTGCCAGGCCTCGCATGTCCAGATCGCTGAACTCCCTGAAGTCAGTCGCCTTCTTGAGAGTTTTATAATAGCTCCCCCGCTTATCCAGCTTGGGTTCATAGATAATTAGGTCTGTGGTATCACCGGCGTCCTGTAGAATATCAGTAATTGCTTCCGCGAACGCCTTTTGCTTGCCAGGTTCCCGCAGAACAACCAATTTCTTGGGGCTTAAAAACGGCATGCTTTGAATACTTTCCCGCATGCGTTCCGCAGTCGTTTCTTCGCCATCGAAACGTTCAATGGCCATATCACCGAACTCAGCTTCAAATGCCGAGGTTAGCGCAACTAGCTCGTCTCTGCGTAGCAGGTCATTAGGCCCTGTAACTGTCACAATCATCATGTGTAATCATACCGCAAAATTACCGCTGCTGGCAGACCGGACAAATATGTGTCCCCCGCCCGGCGGCACGAATTTTGATAATGCCGGCACCGCAACGAGGGCAGGGCTGCCCTTCCCGGCGAAATACCTGGGCGAATGACAGGTAACTCCCCCGGCGGCCGCGGGCATCAACGTAGTTGCGGTCGGTGGAGCCGCCTTTGGAAATACTGAGCTGCAACACGTCGCGGATGGCTGTATACAGTTGTGCAAGCGTACTGTCAGGTATAGCCGCCACCTTGGTTTCGGGATGGAGCTTTGCTGCCCACAGGCTTTCATCGGCATAGATATTGCCAATGCCAGCGATGACAGTCTGATCAAGCAACACGGCTTTTATGCCGCTGTTTGCGCGTCGTCGGACGCGGGCTATAAAATTATTTGGTGTAAAATCCTTGTCCAGAGGTTCAGGCCCGACCTTGCGAAAAAAATCCAGGTTATCGATTTCCAACGTAGGCATAAGACGCATCCACCCAAACTTACGCTGGTCATTAAAAAATAGTTTGCTTTCGTCATTAAACTGCAGTGTAACGCGAGTAGACCTGTCGGGGAGTTCGCCAACCAAGCTGTGGTTAGGGTGACCAGCCCCAAAACGTTCATGGTCACCCCGGTACACTAACTGGCCTGTCATTTTCAGGTGGATAACCAGGCTGTAGCCGCTATCCAGGTCGATGATCAGCACTTTGGCACGTCGGCGCACTGCCGTCACGGATGCCCCTATCAGAAAGGCTTCGACATCAGTGGTGGCATTGGGAAAACTTTTTTGCCAATCAGAATTCGCCCCGATGATTCGCTTGCCGGGCAACAACTGGCTAAGGCCAGTGCGTACTGTTTCAACTTCGGGTAGTTCTGGCATACCTCTATTGTAACCTGTTAGCCAGGTGGCATATAGTACTGGTATGGAAGATATTAAAGCCCTGTTGGACCGCTACGGCCCGCAAGAGCCTCCGGAGATACAGGCGATTAAGCGCTATATTCAGGACATGTTTCACGTGTCACCCACCGTCGCCATACAGGGTGAATCGATTATCGTCACCGTTACGAGCGCGGCGCTTGCGAACACATTACGCTTTCACCTCATCAAATTACAGCAAGCAGCTGAGACGACAAAGCGCATTACCCTGCGAATTGCCTAAAGCTGTACTCGACCGATAATCTTGGACTGATCCTTTAGAGGGATCTGTTTTTGGAAGAGCTGGCGCACTGCAGCGGCATTACCCTTGAAGGTGCCATCTCCGCCACAAGAGGTAGACCAGAAGCGTTGCTCTTCTGAAGTCCCCTGAATAATTTCATATACGTAGCGCTGGCCGTCGGCACATACACCACGCTCGTCGTTATTGTCGTCATTTTCGGGATCAACGCCCCTGTCAAAGCCTGCAATACTAAGAGCACGCAAGAAGTTATAGAAGCCTTCTTGGTTGTTTTCGTAAGTCTTGGTGGTCACTGTTTCGTATTCGTAGCCCTTTAGCGTCTCGAGACGAACTTCACTGCGGCCAATCGTAATCTGGTAGGCGCGATGTTCTTGCTCTGAGACGATACGTCCGTCAACAGTCAGCCGCACTACAGCGTCGCTGCTGGCGAAATCAGTAAGCGGGCTCTTGCTGGCTTCCTCGCTATTGCCGCCAAAACCGCGCAATACGAGCACAAACACCAGTATGATAAGCCCGAGGCTTGCTAAAAATCCGAAGAAATATTTCATAAATAATAATGCTCCACCTTGGAACACCAATATGATATCACATTAAACCCTTTTTTGCAATTTCTACAACGGAAAGTTGGGTATCCAGGCGCGTAGGTAATGCTGCGCTCTCAAAAAGTGTGGCGAGCTGGTTTCTTCCGCCTCAAAACGCTTGATAAATGAGGCGAGCTGCTGCACGATAACCCAGATGCGTACGTGGTCTTTGTTGACCTGTGTACCCGTCAGTGATTGGTACTGATCTATGGCCGATCCCAGCACAGTGTCGCCCATGGCGAATAGCCAGCGCATCTCTTCTTCAATACTACCCACATTTGCGTCCTTAAAATCCACTATCCCAGTTAGCTGCGGCCCTGAAAAGAGCAGATTGTTGGCGTGCAGGTCATCGTGGACGGTCAAAGTACGCTGCTCCTGGGCTACATAATTTTTCCAGATACCGTAATACTCGGCGACAATAGGCCGAAGTTTTTCGTTGGGCAAGGGCATGGTCACGAACAAGCCTTCAAAGTAAGCGTCCCAGGCCTGGCGGGTTGAGTCTGCGCCCGCCTCACGGCGCAAGCGCTGTACTTCGAGGCTGCTTACAGACTGCGTCAGCTCCACCATAAATGATGCCAATGCGCGGCCAACAGCCACCTGTTCATCGGTGGAAAGTGACTGAATACGCTCGTTTTGTAAGTGTTCGCCTTCAATGTATTCCGACACGACATAGAGCGGGCGCATTTGCAGCTTAGCGATAAGCGGCACGCGTATGGAGTGGATCTGCTTACCGATACGCTGCAATAAGGCTGCCTCAAATGCTAAGCGGCGTGCAGCGTCAGCGCTCCGCGGGAAATGAAATACATATTGTTTGTTGACCAGGGCAACCACGTTGTCGCTGCCGTGCTCAATATAGGTAATCTCGCCTACTTCTTTGCAAAATTCGTGTATGGCAAATTCTGCTTGCTGGACAAAGGCCGGGTCATTGATAAGTGGCAAAATGTTCACGGCTTCATTATACCTCAAGCACCTGCAATCCAACGTCATGGTCGGTTTTACGGTGTATTGGCTTATTGCTGCGTTGTACAAAAATTTCTACGGTACCCCCGGCAACCAAGTCTTTAACATGGCCCCCGATTACCTGGAACGCGGCGTCACTGAAATTGCCGTGCAGATGAAACATCATTTCCCCGGTCTCGCTGGCGGCCAGGTTGCCTTGTATGCCGGTGATTTCCCTAGGGCCTGGGAATGTCTGCCAGTGGTATTCTTTGGCGTCCAGGTCGTAGAAGCCTAGCGTTACTTCGGTGACAGCACCAATAATCTGCACCCAGGCACCCTTAACCGATGCATCAGACATGAACTGATCCAGGGCTGGCGCCAGGTGCTCGCCCCTGTCGAGTCTTACGAGATAGTTATAGCCGTCAAATATATAACGCATAGTTACTCCGCGATTGGTTTGAGCGAATCAGTAATAATAACGCCGGAGCTTTGGTATATGCTGTCTCGCTTCTGGAAGGTGCCCTTCACTTCCAGTCGATCCCCACTCTTCAGTCCGGTGAGCTCGTTGTAGCCGTCTGAGAGAACCTGCAGACCGTAATAGCGGTTGTCGTCGGTTCGAATGCCGAGTGCGCATTCATCAGTCTGCGGCCCGGTAGTGTCTTTGTGCGGCAAACACACGTACGTGCCTTCAACGGTCACGAGTTCACCGTTGCGGAATATGGATGGCTGACTAGTATCTTCGTCAGCGCGTTGCCGGGTCATGATCACGACGGCTATGATTATAACGACGAGTGCTGCTATCAATGCGGCAAGCTTACCATTCTTGAGATATTTCTGGGTGTACTTTTTTAGATTCTTTTGAAGGGTCTTTTTGCTTTTCTTAGCCATACGCTTAGTGTAAACCATAAACGGTCTGTAGCATATGGACAGGCTAAAGGACTACAGTTCGCCCCAGTTATGCCCTGTCTTCACATCCACCTTGAGCTTGATATCAAGCTTGTACACATTTTCCATGGTGTCTTTCAAAAGCGCCGCAACCTTATCGGCGTTGGCCTCGGGGCATTCCACTAGGATGCTATCGTGCACCTGCAGCAGCTGTTGGCCCAAATCGCCTATTTTGGCTTCTACCTGGAGCATTGCCATCTTCATGAGGTCAGCCTCAGTGCCTTGGATGGGCATGTTGGCGGCGGCCCGCTTGGCAGCTTCCCGCACCGCAAAGTTACTGCTTTTGACGTCAGGTGTGGGGCGACGGCGTCCAAAGAGAGTTTCGACATACCCCTGCTCTTCTGCCTGCTTAAGAGTCCGGTCGATGTATTCCCGGATCGGCTTACGCAGGTCGAAATACTTATCTATGAACAACTTGGCCTGATCCCGTGTCATACCAGTGGCCAAGCTCAGCCCATGAGCGCTCATGCCATAGAGCACCGCAAAGTTCACCATCTTAGCATGGCGACGCTGGTTCTTGTCCACGGCCTCCAGGGGAATATCGTACAGTTCGGCGGCTGTCTTGGTGTGCACGTCGACATCGTTGTTAAAGTCATCGATGAACGAAGTGTCATTGGCCATAACTGCTGCCAGGCGTAGTTCGAACTGGCTGTAGTCTGCGCTGACGAATACATTGCCGGGTGCAGGTACGAAGGCCGTGCGGATGGCCTGCCCAAGTTCTGTTCGTGTAGGAATATTTTGCAAATTAGGATTTTGGGAGCTTAGGCGGCCGGTAGCGGCAACGTCCAGATGGAAAGTAGTGTGCAGCTTACCCTCAACATCTACCAATTTAGGAAGCGCGTCAATGTAGGTGCTTTTGAGTTTGGTGTATTCACGGTACTGGGTGATCAGATCGACGATAGGGTGCAGGCCACGAAGCTTCGCAAGTTCGTTGGCGCCCGTGGAATACCCCGTCTTACCCTTTTTTACCCCAAAGGTTGGCAGACCCAATGTATCGAACAAAATCGTTGCCAGCTGACTGGGGGAGCTAATATTGAACTCCTTGCCAGCGTGTGCATAAATATTGCGTTCAAGTATGCCAATTTTTTGTTCAAACTCTTTGCTCATGGCTGCCAGGTAGCCGCTATCGAGCAAAATGCCACGGTGTTCAATAGTTGCCAGTAACTTGATACTGGGGAACTCTATGGTTTCAGCAAGTTTGCGAACCGTAGGCAATCCCGCAAAAGCCGCCTGCTGATCTTCATAGAGCTTCCATATACTGGCTATCACCTGGCTGCCGTCATCGGTATCAATTGGCTGCGCCAATAAGTCGGATAGCTCGCGGGAACGCTCCAAACCGTTAAGCAAAAAGGCACCGATACGAGTGTCGTGGCCGATAGTACCAGGCCACGCAATATCATGCGCCAGCAGAGCCCGCAGGCACCCTTTGAGGTCGTGCCCTATCGCCGGGCCGGCCGCTAATGTCCCGGCTAATTCAGCGGTCAGGTCGTCGACAGCGATAGAGGCGTAGGTTCCGGGTTTGGCACTTACCCATAGTTCTGTTGCCTCAGGGTTGAGAGCAACCACACGGGACTGCTCATTGCTAAAGTCTACAGGCGTGAAATCAATCTTAGTGGCACCCGGCAGCTTGGTTGCTGTAGCTTCCGCTTCGGCCGCCTCAAGATGTGAAAGCTGGGCCTCCGCCTGGCGCAGCAGTGTACGGAATTCCAGCTTGCGCAGCATGGCTGCAAATTCAGGCGTTAGTCCATCCTTGAGTTTGGCCTTATCTAACTCAAGTTGGATTGGAGCGTCGACCATGAGCGTGACCAGCTTCTGACTTAGGTAGGCCATATCCTTGTTTGCTTCAAGTTTGGCCTTAACAGCCGGCTTCAGCAGATCGATATGTTCGTAGACACCATCGAGCGTTTCATACTGCTTGATAAGCTCAAGTGCGGTCTTCTCACCGATACCAGCCACTCCAGGGATATTATCGGAAGAATCGCCTTTAAGAGCTTTGACGTCCACCCACTGGTGGGCATCGACACCATACTTCTCCGTAAATGAAGCTTCGTTGAATAATTCAATGTTGGTCAGACCTTTTTTGAGCGTATAGATATGTGTGTGGGAGTTTACGAGCTGCAGTACATCAAGGTCGGAAGTAACTAAATAGCTTTCAACACCCTTCTCTCCTGCCTGTTTGGCGAAGGCACCCATAAGATCGTCCGCTTCGTAGTCGTCAGCTTCATATAATGGCCAGCCTAAACTCTCCAGCAAGTTGTGGAGTATTGGGATCTGCTCGTAGAAATCAGGTGGCGGCGGTTTGCGTCCGGCTTTGTATTGGGGATAGAGGGCTAAGCGCGACCGGATATTAGTCTTGCTTTTGTCCCACGCCACACAAACGTAATCGGGCTTGAGCCGCTTAACAATTTCAAGGGCGAGTACCGCAAAACCATATACACCGCCAGTGGGCGTGCCGTCTTTAGTGCTCAGATTTGGCATGGCATAGTATCCGCGGTAAAACACGGACTTGCCATCGATAATAACCAACCGCTTATTCATAGCCTCTAGTATACGCTAGATAACAGATGACAACTAGCGGCGTAGCGGCGTACATGCATCAGCGGCGAATTCACACGCCTGGAAGGCTGCGTCTTTCGGCGGGACGGGGTTCTGGGGTTTGGGATCGTCTCGCCATTGGCGCTTACCATCGACCACGGTCTCACTGATGTTGCCGCAGGTTATGCGGCCCATTGCTTCATAGGTCGTACCATTTTCCCCTCGGTAAGGGTCGTAGGTTTCGAGGTGCGTATAGAGCGAAACGTTGGCGCTCGTGGTGCGGTTCTTGTCGGTGCGGGGATACATCGTCACTGAGAAAGTTTCAACTTCGCCGTTGGCTCCGGATGTTTTTGCCTTGCTGGTGCGGGGTATGTATACCCGGATCAGCTCCCCGTCAGTTTTCTGTTTCTTAATAATGTCAGTGGATGCCCCTAGCGAGAAAGGATACCACTGGACCATCTTAGCATCAGGGGTGCCATCAGCGTAGTCCTTCTCGGCTTGCATAGCAGCAGGCGTCTTGACTGCACGGACAGTCATGTGTACTTCGTTGCGCTCTGTACGTTCGGCGGGGCCAGGAAATCCCCGATAATCTGGGACTGTGAGGTTCGTCTTTTGAGAAGTCTGAGTATCAGTAATATTGGTTATTTCGCAGCTCTCGTATCGTGAAGTCAGCGCTTCGCGTGCAACGTTGGCTTTAGCCATTTTCTCGGCCCAGCCGGCAGGGGCTGTGCGGACATCCGGGGAGTCTGCCGCAGCAGTGATTTCATTCCCGCTCTTGATGACGTTATAAGCCGTTGTTACTGCGGCTCCGGCAGCTACTGTGGCCGCCAATGCAATAATCACACTCCGGCGGTGGTACCAAGGTGTGTAATACTCAGCCTCTTCGGTTTGGTTCGCGGGAGCAGGTGCACCCTCAGGTGCGCCGTCTGTATATGCAAAACCGTCAGGTGTTATATGAAATAGATCTTTGTCGTTGTGTCCAGCCATAAGAAATTTATTTTAACATAAAAATTAATTCTTTCAAATACTCGGAGCAGGCCATTGTTGCCTCAACAATGCCCCTACAGTTGTGCCTTACGCTTGGTGATGTAAATATAGCTACGAATAACAGAGTTCAGACGCACGTTGACGACTCTGCCCAGCTATTCATACACTGCTGCCACTGTAATTAAAAGGAGCACCGATGCAATCGAGCCTCATCCAAACAGGACCACTATCTGAATACAGCGCTAAAGAGGCGGGGCCAATAATAATTGCGTTGGCATTCGTCATTGCCATGGGCGGCATGGTAGCTGCGGCTATTATCGTTTGTGGCTGGCGGGGCGCAAAAAGCATGGGCATAAACTGGGTCCACAAAAAAATAGAGATCGTGTGTCGCTAGATGAACGCAGGATGCGGCACTGCCCCCTTATGCTGGAAAGCGATGTAATTTGGCTCCCTAAAGACTTTGCGATTAGCGGGGTGGCGCTGCAGGACATACCACTTGGAGTGACACATCGCATGCGCCCGTCAGCCGTTGCCCTACTATTTGCGCTTCATGATAAGACCACCTATCGCACATTACTGCGGCTTGCCCGAGTACAAAAAATTTCAGATAGCCAGTTGCATGAGCTTGTAGGTTTTCTGAACATGATTGGCGCACTAGAAAGGCAACGAATGTCAGCAGATAGTCTTCGGGCTGTCGGGGTCCGCATGCACCATATGCTGCTGGGTGTCTGGTATACGCCTATTGCATGGAGGCGGCCCGCTACACCGCTGACGACAGCCCTTGGCGTACTGCGTGCCATTTCTATAGTTGTGGGAGCCGTATGCGCAGTAGCTGCTGTTGCCGCATTTGCTGGTCTGGCCCCAATAGCTCAAATTGCTGGTATTAGCTTATTCTGCATCACGCTATTTGCTGGTTCATTGTTCGTGCACGAAATGGTTCACGTACGCGTAGCCAGGCGTCGCTATATCCGACCACGAATACTCCAAATAGGTCTTCGGCTTGGCGTAATACATCGCAAACTCACCCCTCGGCGCGAAGCGCTTTCATCTATTTGCGGGCCGTTTGCAGGCAGCATGGTCAGCGCCGCCGCCGGTATAATCGCCCTCTCGGTGCACGCTCCACTCTACGGGTTGGCTGGCGCTTTGATAGCCCTGATGCATTGCCTCAGCCTCACACCGTGGTACGGCGATGGTGCCAGTTTTTATAAAGCGCTGCGAGAAAGGAAATCGCTATGCAACAAATAGTACAAATACGACAACTACACATCACCCGCAGCCGTTCCTTTAGTCTCCTAGTCCCGGGGCTCCAAGTTGAGGCCGGACATACACTCTGTATCGTAGGGCCAAACGGGAGCGGTAAAACGACACTTATCGAGTGCCTTGCAGGTATCCTCCGCCCCAGCTCGGGCGTGATCACCATCGAGGGCCGACATCTGCCGTCTAGCCTTCGTGCTGTAAAGCGCCTCACCGGATTCGTGCCCGACGATGAGAATTGGTTGATACAGGAGTTATGTGCCAAAGAATATTTTGCCTTGCTAACAGGCATCTACCGACAGGCGGGCTGCAAGAATGACATATCGGCGCGGGTTCGCTCCTTGGCGAAGGCGCTGCAATTCACCGCCTTCGAGCAACAGCTCCGGCACCTTAGCCACGGCAATAAGAAGAAGGTTCAACTAATTGCGGCGCTGATGCATCAGCCGAAACTGCTTGTAGTCGATGAGGTACGCAATGGGCTCGATCCCTTGGCAATTGTGGCCATTGAATCACTATTGCGGGACGAGGTCGCTCGCGGCATGGGCCTGGTTGCCGCCACACACGACCTTTGGTGGGCGGAGCGTATTGCTGACGAGGTCTTGATGCTAGTCGAGGGCTCAATCAGCACCTACGGCAAAACGACTGCACTTGTAGCCAGGCATGGAAGCCTTGAAAAACTTTTTTTGCGCACAGTCCATACCCTGGGGGATAAGTCCTATGCTGTATAAAACCATACTTGCTAATACCTTTGGCCAGCGCAGCCGACAGCCGTTCCGGGCTGCATGCATCAGGCTTTCCGGGCTGCTCCTGGCTGGGAATATCCTTGGGGTACTGTTGACTCGACAGATATCCAGCCTTCCTGTGATTTTTCCCGATAGCCTGCATGTCGTAGCCATGATGATTATCGCCATGCAGACGTGTGGGCTCGCCGCCCTGCTGGTCATGCAAAACATGTTGCGGGCGTCCTCGGATACCACCGCAAGGTTACTGCATACATTGCCGCTACGCCGCAGGCAGCTATGGATAGCCCTGCTGTTACCTACTGTCGTAATTCTGCTGTTGACCGTAGCACTCGTACTGCCTTCTCTGATAATCCTCTTACGGGAAAATATCCACCCGCTCATATTATCCGGCGCTGTACTGCTGGGGATGGGCAATGCCCAATTGATCATGCTGTCAGCCCCAAGACATCGCCTGGCACCTATCTTGTTGAGCACGGTGATTACAATGGCCGAATTCATACTGCTCTCCAAAGTGAATACGCCAGGTGGCAATACTGTGGCATTCCTGGCCATTTGGGTTCTTATCGCATCCACTTGGTATTTCGGTATTCGGGCCTTACGGCGGATGCCGGTAAACTCTACACACCAGTTGCTGCCGGTAGTAATCGGCCGGTTGCTGCCACCGAGTTGGTGGTTCCTGAAAAAGGTGGCGCGAGCAGAAATCACCCAGCTTGGCTGTCTGAGCGGAGTTGTTATAGCATGCAGCATCTCGGTTGCTGTGAAGCTCAACTACGGACCCGCCCTCTACACGCTTCCTGTCTCACTTCTGGCTGCGGCGGCAGTTGCGGATATCCGCTCCTTGTGTAGCTCGCATCATCCGGCTGAAATTATGATGCGTGGCGTAGGCTATTTTTTCCGCAGTCAGTTATTGGCTAGTGCAATGCTCGGTCTTACTGTTAGTGCTCCGTTTTTGTTTGCAGTTCTTTCAGCGGGCATCAATTATGTGTTCGTCCTGTTTGGCTACATTCTATTGGGAAGCGCCATAGGGTTGTTCGCGAGTACCGTAGTCAGCCCCGGTCAACGCGACATATCAGGGCAATTACTGGCCACTTTGTTATGTCTGGGGATCACCCTGGCGTTTACCGTGCTGCCACCTTTTGCATTGCTGCCCATGCCGCAGTTTATCTTCTACTGTAGTGCCGCCGTTATACTAGCCCTATTTGCGGCAATGATTGAGTACTTCCGAAATCCAGTCGCCTGGAGAGCGCGATGAACCGATCCTTACTGCAAGATTATCTGGCACGAAAAATGGGTGCTTGTCTGGGGCTAGGAGGTGTGCTGTGGATGTATCTGCTGATTGTTGGCGCAATCTCGCTGCGCAACTACAGCGGAGACATCCACTACGATGTGCGCATCGGGCCGATACTCCTTAATACACTGAGCAAACACCGACTGCCCGACGATGGATATGCCCTCGATTTCTACTTCCAGGCTGGCATAGTATGGTATGTGGCAGCATGCTGCGCCCTTGGTGTGGCATGGGGAAGTTTCCGTTATATTAGCCGGCGCAAGCAAGCAGCATCTAAAGAATAGGTGCCAGTTCCTCCATAACCCCGTATAATGCTTATGTGATGGACGGCGCTTTTTTCTACATTTTGGCTCTTCTCGCAGCGCTTATCCCCTTCAGCGCGATACTAGGTAGCCGCCTCTTGTATGCTCGGGCTAATCACTCTGTTATGGGAGCCGTAAGAATCAAGAGACTCTACGCTTTGCGCCAGCTGGGCGCCACAACTTTATTGATCGTGGACATGGACTGCGTGCGCTCTAATCATGCCGCTCATGTCTTGGCAGTAGCGCGGCGTGCAGGTATTAAGGTCTGCCTTGCTACGCGAGGAGCAGCACGAACGACGGCCGCAGTACGGATCGGATATGCCGAGTCCGCCAAAGCCATCACCGTGCTACAGGGCAAAGAGCTCCGGGAACTGACAGGCCAGCAACTCACAGTGTTGTTACGCGAAAAAACCATACTGCTCTCCCACCTTACGTCAGAAGACAAGGTTCACTTAGTTACCCACGCCCAACAAGAAGGTGAATTAGTTACCTTGGCTACGGCCGATGGGGCTGACATATTACCGCTCGAGTATGCAACTGTGGGTGTAGCAATGGGCAACACCATATCAGAACAGACAGAGCGCGTGTCCGACGTGATTGTCGCAGATGGCGATATCACTACCCTGGCCGGGGCCATCCAGGCTGGCCGGGTGGCCATTGCGAATAGCCGTAAAGCCCTGGCCATCGCGCTAGTCAGCAACGTTGCGGCGGCCAGTATTGTGATGATCAGCTTGACTGGAGACGCACTATCACACATACCACCAGCCATTTCCGTGTTGCAAGTAGTAGCTATCACCATACTGGCAGGAACCCTGCCTGCCCTGCTCTTGGCAGGGGACAAGCATGAAGGGAACCCGATGCATCATTCGCCCCGGGGCTTGGCCACACGCGGCGTTAGCCGAATTGAAGGCATGCGAATAATCTGGAGCGGGGTGGTTATAGGCGGCCTGGCTTACTGCAATTACCTGTGGTTCTTCGACCGGAACAACCTCGATGCCGGATACCTTACAGCGGGTAGCACGGTCCATAATAGCGGGGTCGCAATAGCCCTCATTACAACAGCCCTATGTTTGCTCGTATATACAGCCCATCAGCGTTCGGCGCATGGATTATTCACTAAATATCAGCGACACAATAAAATCTTTTGGGCGGGCATAGCACTTGCAGTGGTCGTTATTGCGTTACTGCCCCTCGTACCTGTGCCTGCGTCCGTCGGGCTTGTGCTCGTTAGTGGCGTCGACTGGCTGTACATCATGGGCAGTGCAATCGCTTTCTTGGGTATATGTGAATTTCATCGACACAACCGCAAGCATCATCGCAAGGCGGTGCTGGAATTGCACCAAAACGTTCATGCTAAATCCCTTCGTTGACTGCGCAAAAAATCTGTGATGTAATACACGAACTATGTCCGTGGAAGCATGTCCTGCAGCATCCGAATTGTCCGTACCCCATTTTGTCGTCCCTGGAGCCAAAGCCCTTGATCTGGATCGTACGCTGACACAAGTACCGGCGTGCACTGATCGTATTATTAGTGTCAGCGATGCATTCGGCATTAGTGAGCAAGCAATTCGCGGCGCCCAGAACGCTCACTCCGGTGGGCGAGACCCGCTGCGCTACATACAGGACACACTATCCCCGGGAGAGTTTATGGATTGGGGGCAGCGGTACATCGACTTGCGTGACCCTGCAATCACCTATCCGGATACCCATGACTTTATGGATGCATTGCGGGCCGCGCCCGCCCTGCCAAACGTCGGTGTAACGTACGGCACCAACGCACTGCTACAGGTAATAAAAGTTGCCGGTAGCGGCTGCAAGCTCTACATCGAGATTCTTGATCATACTGATAAGGGCCCGCACCTCGCCAACTGGTGGCACAATGGCGCTGCGAATTTTACGGGCTACGACAGTGAGGGCGAACCGGTAGGCGTGTATCATGCCGAGTCAGTAGAATTGGTGGACGACAACGATGAGTGCATGGAGAATCTTCCGGCACACTATACTGGTGCTCGTTTGGTGCGTGCGGGTGAAAAACGCAAGGCAGGCCAGGAAGGCCCCGTGCCTGAACACCTGCGGGATCGCGTGCGGACAATTTCCGGACTTGGCGAGGTCTGCATCCCTCAGGATGTACGGCCGGCGGGCTGCTCACCGGTAGTATATACAGCCGGACAACTCCCCATTTCTGAAAGCTTTTCCCCTGTATACCCTAACGGGAATGCATACCCGGGTATACTCATTACACCCGACAAAACATTTGTCGAGCTAAAAACCACGCTTGACGCGCTATACGCTTAGGCCGCTGCGAATCGTTCGTCTTGCTGGCCTATATCGCCAATAACTTCATCGAGCAAAAGGCTGGCCACGCGCCATACATTGTGGTGTTTCAAGGCGCGAAGCCCGGCTCTCGCGACAGGGTCGTTGCCGCTATGCTCTACGACATGACCATCTACTAATGCAGCCCCGATTTCTCGCGCATCGCCCAGGTCGAAGTCACCGGGTTCATAGCGCAGTGGAACTTTGCCTTCCGGGATACCTTCGGTGTCAGTGTTATGGAGCAAATGTGTAATTGGGCGGCCGCTTACACCCTGGATTCCCCTTAGGTGCTTGTCCAGGGTCATGCCTGGTTTTTCGGCATACAAATTAGCTATAACCACCCATCGGCCATCACGAAGTTGCTGCATGCCGAGTGCTTGCGGTATGCCATCGGGCAGCAATGCAGGCCGTTGTGTAGTCAGTTCGCTTCCCGCGCCCAGGATTGCAACATGCGACATCGCAATGCGTCCTACAGCCTCGGGGTTTGCTACCGGCGCACGCCGGTGCTCACGGGTAGCCAGATATGCTGCGACTGCCGCCGGATCTTCGATAACCCGGCTCTCCAAAGGCCCGGCCTCAAGCCAAACATCAACTTCGTCAGGAGCTTCGGGCTCATGGCCGTCAACCAAACCTTCACCGACTAAGATCGTGTTAGCGCGCTTATCATATAGGATAACGTTATGCGACTCTTCGGTCGCAGGCACAATCGTCACATTGTTTGGTGCGCCTATCCACTGGGCCATCACCTTGGTCGCATCGCCGAGCCGGCCATCCATTTTAATACGCAAGGCATTGAGCAAAAGATTAGTATACGTATGGCTCTCCAAACCGTTCGGAAGCTGGCTGGTGTGGTCAAGGATATCGCCGAGCAAGGAGATTGCCTCCGCAGTATCAAGCCCGCGCCGCTCCATGTCGCGCACCAGTTTGTCGTGCAGCATCACAACAGTGGCAGCTGTTGCGTTTTCGCCGAAACGAGCAACATCATCATCAAACAACTCGGCCACACCCGGGTCGGCCACTGCACCAAGATTTTTACGAATATCACCGACTGCAGGACCTCCGAATACGCTGCGTATTTCGCCTGTCATACTGCCACCATCACCAGTGGGCACCACGATCGTTATGTCAGCATCCGGCATCGTCTCCACGAGACCCCGCGTCAAAACTGACCCACCACCACCACAGAAAGCTACGACGCGGACCTGTTCAGGTTGTGATCCAGTGATTTCGGGAGAGGCAGAATTTATATACATAACAAAACGCGATCAATACCCTTTTATAGCAACTTTACGTTACATTTAACACCCACATTGGCAACATTTTATTGACAACTGTCTAGGTGTTATCATACGCTGTACGTATCATGTCCTCTGACAAAAACAACCCAATTTCCCTGCTTATCAATTTAGGCATCAGCCAGGCTGAGGCAACGACCTATTACACACTGTTGCAGCTCGGGTCTGTCTCCATCCGTAAAATTGCCTCAGCAAGCGGCATTAACCGGGGTACGACGTACGATGCCCTGAAAAAACTTTTGACGTTAGGCCTAGTAAGCGTCCGCCAGCGCGGGGCGCGCGAGCACTACATAGCCGAATCGCCGGAAAAAATTTTCGACCTCATACGTGAAAAGCGCCGTGACCTCCTGGAGGCTGATACGCTTGCCAAAAAAATTGTACCGGGGCTGATAGCACATAAGACCAACACCAGCGGGCAGCCCATTGTGCGCTATTACGAAGATGAGGAAGGTGTAGTAACTATTCTGCGCGACGTATTACAGACATGCCGCACCCTGCCCCGTCGCGAATATTATGCGTATTCATCCAGTCATGTACGTCAATTTATGTATCGCAAATTCCCGCAATTTACTAAACGGCGCGTCGCAGAAGGCATCCACGTCAAGGTTATATCTGTTGGAGAAGGCGGCGATGTTGCCGATTACGCTGAGCGGCGATGGCTGGCAAATCCTGCTGACTTCCAGTTATCAAGCTACACGCTCATCTACGGCAACAAAATAGCTACCCTATCAATTACAAATAACAATATACCGTACGGTGTTGTCATTGAAGATGTAGGCGCGGCCTCGATGCAACGGTTGCTATTTGAACAGTTGTGGCAGTTTCTTGATGAGCAGCCTCTACTGGCTTCGCGCGAGCAATAGATCGGCGAAACCCCGCAAAAATTCCACGCATTCCTGGGGCCAACGGTGGCCTTCGCGGTCAAGTGCCCGGTGTGCTTCCTGGACTGACATCTTGGCTTCCTCACGGGCGTACGCAACAGCACCACATGAACGCAACAGATCGCGAGCCTTCTCAAAATCAGCGGGCGTTAGTTCATCGTTGCCCAGACAGGCGCGCAGAAATGCGCTATCCTCAGGACTTAGGTGTTCAAAGGCATGCATTGTTAAGATAGTCTGCTTGCCTTCCCGTATGTCGTCCATACTACTCTTGCCAGTCTGCTTGTCGTCGCCAACTACTCCGATGATATCGTCCGTCACCTGGAAAGCGCGGCCCACGGCAAGTGCGTAGGCGCGAATGGCGTCCGTATCTTCACATGGCGCGCCCGCTAAAACCATGCCCACACACAACGGGTTGAGAATAGTGTAATGGGCAGTCTTCCATTCGAGTGCCCTGGAAATAGCAAGCGGGTCCGGCCGTTCGGTCAGTTCGTTCATGATGTCAGTAGTCTGCCCATGAGCTGTTATTACGAGGGTGTAATTGATAATGCCGATGGCCTTAAGGCGAAGCTCAGGGTCTACCGATAGACCAGCCAACAATGTCTGAGCCGCATGGGCGCCCGTCAATGCGGCATTCAAGGACAAGCTCAGGCCCATGTGCGCTGCGTCACCCCGGAGGGACTGCTCCCGGTGATATGTGGCCAGTGCCTCATGCACTGTCGGATGGCCGCGACGCACCTTGGATCGATCCTGGATATCATCGATTATCAGCATATACGCGTGGAACATCTCGAGCGCTGTGGCGGCCCTAAGAATCATTGCAGTATCTTTGCCGCCGCACATTTCGTAGCCGACCATAGCCAGCGCGCCGCGTATTCGCTTGCCGCCATGTTGCAGCATATCAAGGTAGGCACTCGTAACCGCACCGGCATGCGGGCCGTACTGTTCACCGGTAGTTTGACGAATATGTTCGGAGTAGGTTGCAATATCGGCATCAATCGCCTGCTTGTAGCCAGCCAGCCTTCGAACACACTCTTCCTGCATAGTAGTAATTAGTATACCTGTTTTCAGATATATTTAGTATAATGATGTCGTGCAAAAGGCAAAGATACTAGTTCTAGTAGGCATGCCGGGCGCAGGTAAAAGTACCTGCGTCGATTATTTAACCTCCAAGAATATTCCAAATATATACTTCGGGGGCATCGTCGTCGACGAAACGATTCGCCGCTACGGCGAGGCAAAACCTGAATACGAAAAAATTGTCCGCGAAGATTTGCGTGCCAAAGAAGGCATGGGCGCAGTTGCCAAGCGGGTTATCCCCAAAATTGAGGAACTGATCGCCGCCGGCGAGACAAAAATAGTGGCAGATGGGCTCTACAGCTGGGCTGAGTACAAGATATTCAAAGAGCGTTGGGGTGAAGATGCCATCATCGTTGCTATCACCGCACCCCGGCACGTACGGCACGCCCGCCTAGCCAAGCGCCCGGTGCGCCCGCTGACCGACGACGAAGTGACTGCCCGTGAATACGCGGAAATCGAAAATATAGAAAAGGGCGGGCCGATTGCCAATGCCGACTATACCCTAGTTAATGCCGGCCCGCCCGAAGATCTGATCGACCAGCTCGATACTGTACTGTCCGAAACCAACTTCGTATAATCGTACCAATGACCGCTGAACAAATGCCGGGGGAGGACCCCACAGCCAGAGCGATTGCGATGGTTGCCGAAACCATGCAAGGTGTAACTACCGCCGCGGGCGACCCACACTCCGCTATGGATGCTGCATCTGCCGAAGAATTACCGCCACCCCCGCGGGGCAGGCTGGAGATGCCGGATCGGCCTCAGTACAGTAATAGCGACAGTGCTGCCAGATATTCGGGTGATAGAAGTAAAAATTATAGCCACAATATCTGGGCGCCAGACAAACGCGCCGACGGAACCGAAGAACCGGGGCACCTTACCGTAACCGCATACCTTGATCAGAAAGGCTTCATCGACACCGGCGGAAATGCCTACGACCGCTACCACTACCGCACAGCGGCGGATCTCGCCAATCTGGCTCAGATGGGGTTTGCGCCTGTAATGGAGTATTTAGGTATTATCACCGGCGTGCGCGTCAGCGAACTATACTACAACCGCTACTGTAACATCAGGGTCGACTTCCCTTCGGCGGACGTATTCCGTGAGCGGGCTAATGCACTACTCGCACGTCATGCCGAAGCCAATGGCATAGAGCCGATGCGCTTTATTGGTACGGGCAGAGGCAGGTATACCAGCGAACTATACCTTGAATCGATAATCCGCCGTGAATATTTGCTGGCTTCCGAGGACGGGACGCCTGAACGCGAGTTAGACAGGCTTGACGAAGGCACGCATGATGTCTTAACCCACGCGCTTGCGGTCGTGTTAATGGCCGGCACCGGTGCCCCTGATTGTATGCAGCACGAGGGCCAAAAGACACAGGAATGGGTCGGCCAGGCCACACAGGAACGATTTGGCCGCGGGACTCTAGGAAGCTACATGCGCCGGGCTGACCGCGGGCTTTCATTGCCTGCCTTCGTTGGCGCCCTAAGAGGCGAGGAAAAGGGTCTCAGAGACTTCCGTTCACTCTTTGGCCAGCAAGCTAGCATCCTACTTGAACAAATACGCAAAAACGCCACAGCCCCGCAGGAAACGGGGCTGTGGGTACCATAAATTAGATTCTGAACACTTACTTAATGTAGTCGTGCAGTTTCTTGGCGTCTTTGTGCTTGCGCAGCTTAGCGAGCGCCTTGGCTTCAATCTGACGGATGCGTTCGCGAGTAACGCTGAATTCCTGGCCCACTTCTTCTAGGGTGTGCTGTTTACCGTCTTCCAGGCCGAAACGCAACTTCAAAATCTTTTGTTCACGCTCGGTTAAGGCGCCGAGCATGCCCTTCACCTGCTCTTTCAAAAGCTGGTTGGTGGCAGATTCTTCAGGACTAATCGTGTCTTCGTCTTCAATGAAGTCGGCCAATACCGACTCTTCCTCGTCGTCACGAATTGAAGCGTCAAGACTGGAAATATCCTGCTTGATCTTCATAATGTGCTCAACTTTTTCGACTTCGATCTCCATGGCTGCCGCGATTTCTTCGTTGGTCGGTTCGCGGTTAAGCTCCTGCGTCAAACGACGCTGGGTACGCAGTAACTTGTTGATTGTTTCAACCATGTGGACAGGGATACGAATAGTACGGGCCTGGTCGGCGATCGCACGAGTGATTGCCTGACGGATCCACCATGTAGCGTATGTCGAGAACTTGAAACCTTTAGTGTGATCGAACTTTTCGACTGCACGCAACAAGCCCGTGTTACCTTCCTGGATCAAATCCAGCAGGTCCAGGCCGCGGCCGACATATCGCTTGGCGATGGAAACAACAAGGCGCATATTGGCTTCTGCCATCTTGTCCTTGGCATCCTTGTCACCTTCGGATACGCGCTTAGCTAGTTCCAGCTCCTCTTCGGCGGACAGCAGCGGGATCTTACCGATTTCACGCAGATACAGGCGCACTGAGTCGTCAGCGATATCGTCCAGATAGTGCTGGTCTTCTGGCACAACCTCTTCACCCTCTTCAGCAGTCCACTCGTCGTCAGCCAACGCGGCGGCATCTACAGGCACTGCGCTGGTGGTGACTTCAATGCTGGCGTCGGCCAGCTCGGTGTAGAGTCCATCGAGCAGCTCTGCGTTATCCTGAGTATCCGGAATGGCCGCAGTGATATCGCGCTGGTCGATGTGACCATCTTTTTTAGCCTTAGCAAAAAGCTCTTTTTTAACTTCCTGTAGATCGACGGGTTGTGCAACTTTAGTTGCTGCTTTCTTCTTTTCTTTTGGCATACGCTATGCACCTCCTTTAAAGGTTTGTAATAAGTGGTTAAGTTCGTTTACCCTTTGGAGTAATTCAGTCTGCTTATCATCGTCTGCTGACTGTAGATCATGTGTAATTCGTTGTTTTTGAGTTTTGACATATTGGCTGATCAGCTTAGTCCGTATCTGAGTTACTTCGTACTCGAGTTCATGGAGCTCTACGTCTTGATACAGCGCATCGTAGTGTACTGATAGAATTTTAACATAATCTCCAATCTGTCGCAATTCTTCGACAACAGTTGCCTCACCGGCAAAGTCAGGGTTTGCCTTGAGGAATTCCAGCAGCTGACGGGCTTGTTCTTCGGGGAGTATTTCAGGGTCCAATGGCGCAAGCAGGTGCCGTAACTTGGGCTGCATAAGCACCACGGCCAGCAAATGATTCTGCGTCTTCTGGTAGTCGAGCAACTCTTTGGGCGGGAGTGTAAAAGTCACCTTGGGCTGCTTGAGCTCTGGTTTAGAGGGTGCCTTTTTTTGGTTGAGCTTGACGAGCAGCGCACCCCGGCTGATACCCAATAATTTCGCAATCGACTCGATGTAGTGGTCCTGCTCGACGGTGTCAGCCAAGCCACGGATAATCGCTAGAATAACATCACTGAACTGGCGCTTGCCCTGAGCGCTCGTGATATCCAACTGTTTTTGATAGCGCTCAATGAGCCAATCCAATGCGTATTGAGGTTCGGCAATCACCTGCTTCCAGAGTCCGACATCCTGCTGTATAAGCTCATCCGGATCCTTACCACTGGGGATCGTAATAATACTCAACCCAACATTGACCTTGCTGGCGATTGGGATGGCCCGCTCGGTCGCGTTCAAGCCGGCAGCATCGGCGTCAAAACTTAAGCGGATATCACCGGTAAAGCGGCTAAGGGCCTTGAGTTGCAGTTCGGTCAAAGCCGTGCCGGCGGTAGCGACCACCTGACGGACGCCTGCCTGGTGACTGCTGATCACATCCAAATTGCCCTCAGCAATAACAACAAATTTAGTCTTGCGGATAGCTTCTTTGGCCAAGTGCAGCCCAAAAATATGATTCGATTTGTCGTATAGCAAGGTCTGAGGGGTGTTTATATATTTTGGTGCGTTTTTATCGTCTTTGAGCAGACGCGCTGTAAAACCGATCACCCTGCCCTGCGCATCGCACAATGGGATCATAATGCGGCCGCGGAACATGTCACGGACACCACGGTATCCCTGCGCGCTCAATCCTGCGCCTTTAATTTCGGTGCTGGTAAATTTTTTTGTACGCAAATGCTCAGCCAGCGCGGTGCCCGTTGCAGGGCTGTACCCCAGCTGCCACTCAAGTTGCGTTTCTTTGGTAAACTGGCGTTTCTTACGAATGTACTCAAGTGCTTCATGATTTGTGTTCAACTGCCGCTGATAAAACAGTGTGGCAGCTTCCAGCACTTCGTAGAGCCGTTCTTTTTCTTTTGCGCGTGAACCATTGTGGCTGCCTCGGTACTGCTCCAGATCAATACCGGCCTTACGCGCCAGCAACTCAAGTGCACCTCTAAAATCAACGCCTTCCATCTCCATCACAAAGCTAAACATATTGCCGCCCTTGCCGGAGCTGAAATCGTGCCAGATCTGTTTCTCCGGGCTAACCATAAAGCTTGGGCTGCGCTCACTACTAAAAGGGCTCAACCCCTTCCAGTTGCGCCCCGCCCGCTTGAGTTCGACGTACTCACCAATGACGTCCTCAATACTCAGTCGCTGCTTAATATCCTCAACCGCATCCATTACACCTATTGTACGCTACATTACCTCTGTTTTACAGAGAAGCGAATTATAGAGATGAAGCGATGGAAACATAAGCAAGGTTGTGGTTAAATACTCACATGGATCCCAATCAGCCGCAGTATCAGCCCCCTATGGGCAACGCTTATGATTTTATCCTCAATCCGCAAAAGGCACCGAAGCCCAAAAAATTCGGCTTCGGGGGTAATAGCAATTTCGGCCTGACAGTAGGCCTGATTGTCGGCGGTGCAGTGATTTTCATGGTTATCGTGGCAATTATTCTTAGCCTGGTGAGCGGCGGCACTCCCAAGCTGAATCTTGTCGGTATCGCACAAACCCAAAATGAGCTTATTCGCGTAGCCGATCAGGGCGCGCGCAGCGGTGTGCGACAGACCACCAAGAACCTGGCCGTGACTATTCAATACAGCATGACAACTCAGCAACAGCAAACACTTGCCTATCTTTCACGGGCGGGTATCGGCTACGACGAAAAACAACTTGCCCTTAAGCAAGATGCTACAACTGATCAAAAATTAGCTTCTGCTAAATCGACCAGCACTTTTGATACTGAGTTCACATCCCTGATGCAAACCCAACTCACCACCTATGCCAACGACCTCAAAACGTTATACGACAGCGCCACAGGCGAAACCGAAAAACTGCTCCTAAGCACATACTACGAGCAGGCACAGCTGCTTATCAGCCAGATACCGTACACTCAGGACAGTATCGAACAAACCCCTTAGCGAGTGGCTATTGGCTATACGCCGGTCACTAGATTGTAGGAATGACGAATAAGGTCCTGTATTTCTTCCCAGCTGAGCTGGCCGGACATCAGGATCGTGTTCCAGTGTTTCTTATTGAGGTGATATCCCGGCATGACGGTTTCGTAGCGCTCGCGTAATGTCTTAGCTAAAAGTGGATCGCACTTAAGACTCAGACGGATCGGTGTACTGCCCTCCTGGACGAGAGCGAACATCTTGTCGTCGGACGTTTTATATACAGCCACGCCCTCACCAAATGGATAGTCGAGCCGTGTATTCGGCATAGATAATAGGTATTCTTCGAGTTCTTTATGGGTGATCATCGTTTTTACTCTAGCACATCAAGAAGTGAGGGGATATCTTTGATGATGTGGTCGGCACCAGCCGCCCGCAGCGCTTCAACATTGCCAAATCCGTGGGCGACACCAACGGTCTTTTTTACACCTGCATTCTTGCCAGTCAGTACATCAACGACAGTGTCGCCGACCATGATCGTCTCTCCGGGGGTCAGTTGCAAGCGTTCGAGTATAAGATTCATACCTTCCGCGTGGGGCTTGGGATTTATAACATGCTCCGCCGTAACTATAACGTCAAAATGGTCATAAATTCCGAGGCGCTCCAAGCACGATACGGTTAGCGCGTTTCCTGACGTCAGCGCCCCCACCGTAAAGCCCATACGCTTCAGGATGGGCAGCAGCTCGTCAACACCTTCGTAGAGCGCTAAGTAGCGGTCGTACGCCTCCAGCCGGAGCTCGACATGGCGGCGGCGGATGTCATCGAATGGCACGTCCGTGTTGCTTACCAAACGGCGCAGGATATCATCGGTGGTGCCGTGTGCAACCGCGGCGATCATATCTTTGGATGCTGGCACGCCATCAAATTCGCGCGTCAGTTCCTGGAACTGCCAATAGAAGCCTTCGCGTACGTCCAAAAGTGTTCCATCTAAATCAAAAATTACAGCTGACATAGTCCTACTTGCCTCAAAAGAAGACTAATTATAGTATATAATTGTCAAACTGTAAATGTTCTACTACTTTAAACTCAGGATTGTTGAGGTAAGCTCGGGCAGCGAGTCGACTACAAAGTCTGGGTTAGCTGCCTGTAGATCCGCCCTACTGCCGTTGCCGTGGGTTACACCTATAGTGTATCGGGCGCCAGCATTCTTGCCTGCAAAAATATCATTCGGGCTATCACCTACCATAATCGCTTCCGATGGCTGCGAGCCACACTCCTCCATCGCCAGCAGGAACCCCTCTGGATCAGGCTTTGAACGCTGTACTCGCTCGCAGTGCACAATACTTGTAAAGAACTGCTCAATGCCATGACCCCTAAACACATCATGGATTTTGTGGTTACCTCCCGTAACAATGGCAAGCTGGAGGTTACTTGACTGTAATTCGGCGAGCATGGCCTCTAGGCCAGCAAAGGTAGCGATGTTCGCTCTATGCTGCAGAAGGTATTCGCCATTTTCGCGCAGTAATTGCTCGACAGGCACGCTCGGGAAAAAAGTGTTTAGTATCTGGGGCAATGGATACGACTGGGCAAGTTGTGCCCGCACTTCTGCTGGCGTAGGGGCTGACAAACCGTGCAGCTGGGCAAGGTACGCGTACGCACCCGCAATGACACTGAACCCGTCCATGAGCGTACCGTCAGAATCAAAAACAACTGTGCGAATTGCAGGCATAGTTAGCCCTGTTGGCGAAGCCACTCAAGGTAGTATTGCCATTCGGCAATAGAAGCCTGGATGTCATCAAAAGCGCGGTGCACTTCCTTTTTCTCGAATTGCAGGCCGTACTTGCCCTGCATAAACACCTTGAGCGAGCTAACATCCAGCATGCGGTAGTGCAGCTTTAAATCAAGCTCAGGCCACCAACGCTTAATGAAGGCGCGGTCGCTGTGAATCGAATTGCCGGCCAGTATCGCAGACTCTTCGCCGAAATGTTCTTTGACCAGCGCGACCATTTCCTGCTCCACCTGGTGCAGCGGCTTGCCGTGTTCTATTTTATTCAAAAAGTCATCCCGGTTGTGCGGATAGTCCTTCCACCAGATGTTCTTCTGCATACGATCCAGTACGACTTCGCGGCGATGCTGAATGCGGGCCTCGTATGAAGCCAGCGTCTTAAAATCAAAATCGGTTATCTCTGCGGCGATCTCCAGGATGACGTCCTCGTTAGCGTCGAGTCCAGTCATTTCCAAATCTACCCACAGCAGCTTTGTCGGAATAGCGTGCTTGTCTATCATTAGGCCAATTATAACACTTCCGGCATCCTTGCCGGGGGTGTTGTCTTTAGATACACGCCGGGCTTAGGCGTCCTTCTTTTTATCAAGACGGTCCAGGCGCAAGCCCTTGAAGACAAAATAAACTACAGCGGCGACAACCAGGAAGGTTATCAAACTGATCACAAACGCGCCCCAACCAAATGTTGCGGTCTTGTGCCCGATAGTCAGTGAAGCGGTTTTTTGGGCAAGTGTCCCCTCACCCGGCAACAGTAAACCGATGAAAGGATTGAAGAAGCTGGCGATAAGCTGGTCCACCAGGGCCTTTGCCTGAGTACCAAGGACCAAACCGATAGCCAGACCCACGACGCTCTGCTCGCGCAAGAAGTCCATAAACCCGTTAACCTGTTTGCGGGCAAAATTCTGGGCCTTGAGATTCTTCAATTTTTCCTCGGCGCGGGCGGCGCGGACTTCTGCGACTTCGGCGCGCTTGGCCGGAGTCAGCGAGGCATCCTTGGGTGCTTTTTCCGCAATGACTGTGGTCTTGGCAGTTTTCTTAGCTGGCATGGTATTTCCTCTAGCTCTATCTTATGGGTTACGTAGTTACATCTTTTCAGGGGCGGTAATCCCCAGAATTCCTAGGCCGTCCCGCAGAACATCGGCATACAACGCAACCAACTGTACACGAACTGCTTCACGGGTATCACCTACTACACGATTGTGTTCATAGAAGCGGTTAAATGTTTGTGCAAGCTCGTATAAATAGGTGCACACGTGGTGCGGCATTAGCTCGCTCACGGCCTTCTGCACTACTTCCGGGTACTCGCTGATCTTTCGGGCGAGGCTACGCTCCCCTTCTACGAATTCAGTAGCCGCAACGTCCGGGGAGGCAGTAGCCTTGCCTAAAATACTCCGGGCGCGGGCGTGTGCATACTGCAGATACGGACCGCTGTTGCCTTCCAGGCTCACAGAGTCCTCTGGGGTATAAATGATGTCAGCACCGATACGCTGCTTCAGAAAAGCATATTTGACCGCACCGAGCACGGCCTGCTCATCGTTGCGGTCGTTCTGTTGTTTGTTCGCGTCAGCGGCTAACTCAAGCACATCGACAGCTCGCAGGAAGTTGCCTTTTCGGGAGCTCATCTTGACTCCACCGGCCAGCTTAACGTTGCCATGGGTAAGGTGGATTGTGCGTGCGGCTAGATCAGGAGCAAACTGCTCGATACTCTTCAGTACCACCTTCATATATTCGGTGATGTCGTTACCGGTAATGATAACCGAGGTGTCAAAATGATAGTCCTGCCACTTATTCATGATCAGTCCGACGTCTTTTGCCTCGTAAGTGGGTAGGCCTTGAGAGTTGATAAATACACGGGTATGCAGGCCATACGGCTCACCCTCGAACACGACGGCACCGTCGCTGTCCTTGTAAACACCCTTCCGTAATTGGTCACGCACTGTTTGCAAGCCGAGGGGGGTAGTCACACTCTCGGGGTAATACTTCTCGAAGTGCGTGCCAATACGATCATAGAAGGCGTCAAAATAATCATAGCTCCACTGGCGGCACGTCCAGTAAATTTGCGCAAACGGCGAATCGTGATCGTTGTCGGTGTGCAGTTGGTAAACACGTTTGTTCAGGGCGATGATCGCCTCCTTGGCGGTCTCGTTGTCCTCATAGGCTTGGGTGCCCGTAACGTAATGCTTCGCCATCCACTCGGAACGCTGGTCTTCCGGTATATCCGCCAGCTTCTCTGGTTTTTCGCCGCCGAACTCCTGCACAATAGCCCACATCGTCTTGCCGACGTGCAAACCCACATCACCGCCGAAATTAACGGCGTGCACAGAGCCGCCCGCTGCGGCTATAAGGCGAGAGATGGCGTCGCCCACTACGCTGGTATACAAATGACCAACGTGCAATACCTTAAAAGGATTGGGGTCTGAGTACTCGGTTACCACCGTTTGTCCGGCAAAGGCCTGTGGCTTTTTGGTGGGAGCTTCTGCTGCCAGGCCAGCCAGATAGCCATCACTCAACCTAATGTTGATAAACCCTGGCCCAGCAATTGTAACGTCTGTGACATCACCGGCAAATGCGTCTTTCAGGGCCGAGGCCAACTCTTCGGCAACCTCACGCGGATTACGGTGCAACCGCCCTGCAAGCTGCATGGCTACGTTGGTGGCATAATCTCCAAATTGCTCGTCGGGGCGGGACAGTTCGGGCTGCATGTCCACGTCGAACACTTCCCGAATAGTACGCGCGAGGGCTGTCGCTATCTTCTCCATATCAACAGATTATATCAGAACTGGGGCAAGCCGGGGTTATGACCAGCCTGAGCAGTCTGTAAAGTCATCCATGCTGATAGCCGCTTAGCCGCCTGGCCCAGCTCCTCATTAGGGGTGTCCATACCTAATTGGACATTGACCTTAAGGTAGGGCGGCCTAAATTCATGCGTATACCGCTCCTGAGGAGCGCGAACGGTGTTATTCTCGTGATCAAAGTCTGACCCTGTAATTTGTATACTGCCGCCCCCGGGCAAATCATATACTAGGCCAGATTCACTTGGCCGCGCCTGCGCGATCTGCGGCAAGCCAGTTACATGTGCAAGCGTCTCGAGCACGCTTGCTACGGGCACTGGAAGCGTCTCGGATCGGGCATGGTCGCCATGCCCGGTAGTGGGTGGCATCGGGCACTGGAAGCCAATATCAAAACTGGACGCATGCTCTGGGGTACGGTCCGTAACGTGAGCAAAACGCTCCATAATCGGTACCCCGAATGGTTGGTATAGATTGTCCGACGTTAGTATGATGTTGCCATTTCTAGCCGCGAATGTATGGAAATCGTCGTACTGGATTTCTCCTGGCCCGCCAGCTGTGGCGTGCGCCGGGGGATCAACTAGCACAGTGTCCCGGTAATGGGTGAGATCAGGCAATACTTCGTCGAGGCTGCTGTAATCTACGGCCACAATGTTGTGCTCTACGACTTTCACCTTGAATCCGGGCGGCAGTTGGCATTCAGGTCCGGCCACTTCAGGCGCTAACGCGCTATCCTCTTGGGCATGCTGTCGCAACACCTGCACGTCCGCCCAGCGGTTCATAAGGCCCTGTTTTCGTTCCTTGCGCTTCTCAGGGTCTTCGTAGGGATGAAGGTCGTCGTATTTATCGAGTAATGCACGCGCATCATCGGGCGTCGCTGCCGCTGCGACTTCAAAATAATGGGCCGACCGGCTTAAAGCCGCCGCCCGGTGATCGCCGGATGTACGAATATATTTTTCGACTGCTTGCTGCGCCCGTCTTAGATGCATGTGTTCGGCCTGGGAAACACCTTGAGGCAGTTCAGCCAATACATAACAGCCTTGACTCTCGAGGAAGCCCGCAAGCCGGTTAACGTCATCATAGCCGATCAGTCGCTCTTGCTGAGGACCAGACGCTGGAAAACCCTCTACGCCAAAAGTGGACATAAGGTTTTGGATAGCGGGAACTGTAGGGTCAGACTCGGAGCTCATGAAAGCTAATTTATACTATGGTTTGCGGTAAAGCTCAATAGTTGCTAATTGTCGCGCTGTGTCCGTCCCAGGCGGACCACCTGCCACATAACGATGTACATACTTGCCAGCAACACAAAGAAGCTTGCAGTCGTAGTAAATGTGTGGGGATGCTCATGAGGATTCAACACCCGGTCCGAGACATCAAAAAGCAAGGACGACGGGTTAGTAAGGATGTCCCAGGTACTCCAGCGCAATTCCCGTCCGACATAAATTGCAAAACTGCATATAAATAGCACAGCGGTCACCAGTGAGGTCACTGTTTTGGCAGTAAGCCGCTTGGCCAGTTGCCGGTGCACGATGCCGAGACTGAGATACCCCAGGATCACGCTGTTAAAGATAAACGACGAGAAGAGGACCACGTCAAACAAGAGGTCGATATCCCCGGCCTCCTGGATATGCACGAAGTCGCTGATCATATAAAAGGTGTTAGGCAGGAAAGCCAGCCACAAGGCCGTCAGCAACAAAGCGTACCAGCTCGACCACAGTGAACGCTGTAATATCCTCTCAAGCCATAGCGCCAGGATAAGTGCTATCCAAGCCAACATGAGGTTCCACGGCAGGTAGCCAAAAAGATTACCGCGGCCCGCAAGGGCGCCAGCAGCATACAAACCCAAACTTGCGGCGCTGGAGCCAACCAGAGCGATCCCCAACCGGGCGCGCGCGGACACATACAACCGCTTCATACGTACCAGTATAGCAAGATTACTGCTTATGCGGCGATGGGTAACGTGAGTTCGAAGCAAGCTCCCTTATCAGGATTGTTGCGGGCGCTCAGCCCAGCACTGTTGGCTTGCGCGATTTCCTTAGCCAGTGCCAAGCCCAGCCCATAGCCTGGAATCTGATTGGAGCGAGCCTTGTCTCCTCGATACAGGCGATCAAACACATGCGGCAAATCCTTGGCAGCTAGGCCGGGGCCCTTGTCTTTGACCTGCACAATGTACTGGTTGCCACGCTTCGTGCCTGTAATAGTGACTTCCTTCCCCTGTACTCCGTACTTAAGAGCATTGTCGAGCAAAATATCCACGAGTTGTATCAAACTGTCACGATGCCCCAACACTGTTGCCGCCGCAATTTCAGAAGTAACATGCATGCCCTTTGCATGAGCAGCAGCGTCAAGCCTGCTAACAGCCGTCTCGATAAGGTGTGCGATACGTATCGGTGATCTTGTGAGCGCCGACTGGCCGTATTGGTGTAAGGACAGCAAATTGCCGGATAGTCGTTCCAGGCGCTGCACCTCCTCGAGGTTGCTTTCTAGCAGTTCACGGGCCTCAGTTTCGGAGAAATGTTTCTGGCGAAGAAACACCTCATTCTCCAGCCGCATGTTGGCCAGTGGGGTGCGTAGTTCGTGGCTGGCGTCAGCAGTAAATCTTGCTTGT